>Ga0307515_10015324_pt1 | contig 14131 bp, 11 predicted proteins | sample 17_EM_MG_FD_194513 | JGI IMG/M metagenome (GOLD analysis project Ga0307515, IMG submission 194513) | Populus trichocarpa ectomycorrhiza microbial communities from riparian zone in the Pacific Northwest, United States - 17_EM | ecosystem: Host-associated > Plants > Roots > Unclassified | place...
CCGCTATTGGTGCAGTTGTTCCTGTGGTTCTTCGTGCTGCCCGAACTGCTGCCGCGGTCGGCGGGATTGTGGATGAAGCAGATGTCGAATGCACCGTTCTATACGGCGGCGATCGGGATCGGACTGTTCATGTCGGCGCGCGTGGCCGTGCAATTGGCGGCGGGTATCGGCTCATTGCCGCGCGGGCAGAAGCAGGCCGCTACCGCGCTCGGCCTGACGACGTCGCAGAGCTATCGCTACGTGCTGTTGCCGATGGCATTTCGCATCGTGCTGCCGCCGCTGACGTCCGAATTCCTCTCGACCATCAAGAATACGTCGGTCGCCATCACCATCGGCCTGATTGAGCTCACCGGCCAGGCCCGCGCCATGCAGGAATTCTCGTTTCAGGTGTTCGAGGCGTTCACGGGCGCGACATTGTTGTACCTTCTGATCAATATCCTGGTTGTCATCGGCATGCGCTTCCTGGAGCGTGCGGTGGCGGTCCCCGGCTACATAACGGGGAAGTGAGCGCCATGTTCGCCAATTTCGATTTCGACGTTATCCGCCGTTCGTTTGCGTACCTGTTCCTCGACGGCATGACATTCACGCTGACGCTGACCGCGCTGGGCGCGCTCGGCGGCTTGATCTTCGGTACGCTGATCGCGCTGATGCGGCTGTCCGGCTACAAACTTCTGGGGCGCATCGCCGGGCTCTATGTCGACCTGATGCGCTCGCTGCCGCTGGTGCTTGTCATCTTCTGGTTCTACTTCCTGGTGCCCTATATCGGGCAGTGGCTGACCGGCGCATCACGGCCGGTCCGCGTCGGCGCGTTCACGTCCTGTCTCGTCACCTTTATCCTGTTCGAGGCCGCGTATTTCTCCGAGATCATGCGCGCCGGCATCCAGTCGATCTCGAAAGGCCAGCCCGCCGCGGCCAGCGCGCTCGGCATGACCTATAGCCAGTCCATGCGCTATATTGTGCTGCCGCAGGCGTTCCGGAACATGCTGCCGGTGCTGCTGACGCAGACGATCGTGCTGTTCCAGGATACGTCACTGGTTTACGTGCTCTCGATCCCGGACTTCCTCGGCGCCGCCAGCAAGGTGGCGCAGCGCGACGGCCGGCTGGTCGAGATGTATCTGTTCGCCGCGATCGTCTATTTCACGATTTCCTGTGTCGCGTCCTATGGCGTCCGGCGCCTGCAGGCGCGTATCAGCATTGTCCGTTAGGGAAGCTCGCATGATCGAAATCAATCACGTCAATAAGTGGTACGGGCCGAGCTTCCAGGCGCTGAAGGATTGCACCACCAAGGTCGCCAAGGGCGAAGTGGTGGTCGTGTGCGGTCCGTCGGGTTCAGGCAAATCGACGCTGATCAAATGCGTCAATGCACTGGAGCCGATCCAGGAAGGCGAGATCATCCTTGACGGCATCAAGGTCAACGATCCCAAGACCGACCTGCCGAAGCTGCGCGCCCGCGTCGGCATGGTGTTCCAGCATTTCGAACTATTCCCGCATCTGCGGATCATCGAAAATCTGTGCCTGGCGCAGGAAAAGGTGCTCGGCCGCTCGCATGACGAAGCGATGGCCAAGGGCGCCAAGCTGCTCGATCGGGTCGGGCTGAAGGTCCATGCCAACAAGTACCCGGCCGAATTGTCCGGCGGACAACAGCAGCGCGTGGCGATTGCGCGTGCCCTGGCGATGGATCCGATCGCGATGCTGTTCGACGAGCCGACTTCGGCGCTGGACCCCGAAATGATCAGCGAAGTGCTGGACGTGATGGTCGATCTCGCCCGCGAGGGCATGACCATGATGGTCGTGACCCATGAAATGGGTTTTGCCAGCAAGGTCGCGCATCGCGTGATCTTCATGGACCAGGGCGAGATCGTCGAGGACGCAGTGAAGGCCGACTTCTTCGGCAGCCCGCGCAGCGATCGCGCGCAGAAATTCCTGTCGAAGATCTTGTCGCATTAGGCGCTACCGTCATTCCGGGGCGGTGCGAAGCATCGAACCCGGAATCTCGAGATTCCGGGTCTGGTCCTTCGGACCATCCCGGAATGACGACACGAGGGTTTATCGGCATCAACGATTCGCCGTATAAGGTCCGCCGCAACTACGTTACCGCCATCAGGAGATGTCACTTGGAACAGATCGCTTACGTCAACGGTTCATTCGTGCCCATGTCCGAGGCCAAAGTCTCGATTCTCGACCGCGGATTCCTGTTTGCCGATGGCATCTACGAGGTCGCTGCCGTGCTCGACGGCAAGCTGATCGACAACGCCTCGCATCTGGCGCGGCTGGAGCGTTCGGTCGGTGAGATCCAATTGGCACTGCCGGAGACCGTGGCGCGGATCGAGGAAATCCAGAAGGAACTGGTGACGCGCAACAACCTCGTCAACGGCATGGTCTATCTGGAAGTGACGCGCGGCGCCGATACCGGTCGCGATTTTGCGTTCCCCAAAGGCGTCAAGCCGACGCTGATCATGTTCACCTCGGTCAAGGACATCATCAACGCGCCGTCGGCCAAGACCGGCATCGCGGTCATCACCGTGCCCGATCTGCGCTGGACGCGCCGCGACATCAAGAGCGTGGCGTTGCTGGCGCAGGTGCTCGCAAAACAGGCCGCGGCGGTGGCCGGCGCCGGCGAGGCCTGGATGATCGAGGACGGCAAGGTGACCGAGGGCGGCTCGTCCTCGGCGTTCATCCTGACGCAGGACGATGTGCTGGTGACGCGCCAGAACGGCAGTGAGATTTTGCCGGGCTGCACCCGCAAGGCGGTGGTCAAGCTCGCCGAAGAACGCCAGCTCCGGATCGAGGAGCGGGCGTTCACGGTGGAAGAGGCGCTGGCCGCCAAGGAAGCCTTCATCACCAGCGCCACCGTGTTCGTGCAGGCGGTGGTGTCGATCGACGGCAAGCCGGTGGCCAATGGCAAGCCCGGGGAGATGACGCTTCGTTTGCGCGAAATCTATGTTGAATTCGCGAAGGCGACAGCGGTCTGACGATCGGATAATCATTGCCGGGCTGAACATTTGGCCCGGCAATCCATCCTTTGGCGGATTCAAGCATGCAAGTTCGGCGCACCACGAGGTTGTTCGCACTTGCGGCCTGTGTCGTGCTGTCGATCTCGCACGCCTTCGCCGCCTATCCGGAGCGGATCATCAGGATCGTGGTGCCATTCGCGCCGGGCGGCGGCACCGATGTGGTGGCGCGGACGCTGGCGCAGGAGATGGCAAAAGATCTCGGCGCCTCCGTCATCATCGAGAACAAGCCTGGGGCGGGCACCATCATCGGTACGCAATCGGTGGCGGCCAGCGCGCCGGATGGTTACACGCTGCTGATGGGAACGTTTGCCAATGCGGTCAATCCCAGCCTGAATGCGAAACTGCCTTACGACGCGCACAAGGATTTTGCGGCGGTGGCGTTGATCGCGCGCTCCTTCAACCTCGTCGTCGTCAACACGGCATCCCCGATCAAATCGATTGCCGATCTGATCGCGGCGGCCACGGCCGAGCCGGATAAATTGTCGTATGGCACCTACGGCACCGGCACCTCGGCGCATCTGGCCGGCGAATTGTTCAAGCACATGGCCAAGGTCAATTTGACCACCGTGCCCTACAAGGGCGCCGCGCCCGCGATCACCGACCTGCTCGGCGGGCAGATCCAGGTGATCTTCACCACTGTCGCCAGCGCCGCATCATTGGTTGCCGCCGGCCAGTTGCGTGCGATCGCGGTGACGTCGGCAGAGCGCTCGCCGGCTTTCCCGCAATTACCGACGGTGTCGGAAGCCGGCGTTCCCGGCTACGCCGCCGAAGCCTGGTATGGCTTGTACGCGCCGGCCAAGACGCCGCCCGACATCATCGACCGCCTCAACAAATCAGCCGCAAAAGCCGTACAGTCCGAGCCGTTCAAAAAGCTCGGCGTCAATGAAGGCCTCGTGATGGTGGCCGAGCCGCCCGAAGCGCTCGACCGCTATTTCAGCGCCGAGGAAGCGCGCTGGCGCAAGGTGATCGAAGACGCCGGGATTAAGATCGAGTAGCTGCCGGGTTGTAGAGAAGGCCCCTTCGCGCCCGGCAGTTCCGACGCGCGGGGGCCGGATTTTGAGAAGCATTGAACGTTGCAACATCCTTACTTGTCGCTGGAGCTACTAAAATCGCAATAACGCGGAGGTCCGCTTTTGCGGCTTCTTGCCCATGCAGTACAGTTCATCAATACCTGTGTGGGACGAAGCGCGCCGCAGGTACCAGGTTTTATCCTATCGTAATTGTCTGCCTGCTTCGTTCGTGTGAAGGACATGTAAACGCGTTTCGCATTTTTATCGATGGTTAGTAGCGTATTGAAACATCCTGTGGACACCTCAACCCCTGTGAGTATGCCCGTCTGAAGCTCCTTCATTGAATAGACGGAAGAGTCTAGATCGAGCGAACAATTTGGATTGTCTGTGTCTGGCTTGCCTGCTGACGCCCATACAACGGCCTTTGTAATCTTACATTCAAGACCTGTTGCTCTACCCGTGTCGTCAGTTTGTTTTTCGCAATTCACCGTAGCGAGATTAAACATAGGTTGTTTGTTTTCATCCGACTCGCCTGCAATTCTAAATGTGCCAGCTGCATATGTTCCAAACTCGCTTTCCCGTAATCCGCTTTCGTCGTATGAGCCAAATGAAACCACATTCGAGCACGAGTTGGCATAAGCCATGCCCACGTACCCAAAAATTCCAAGCAAGCCGCCGATGATAGCATCCCGGACAAACATCGCTGCAGACCTCTCTAAATCGAACGCCGCAAAGGGTAGCCTACAGCAGCACACGATAAAGCGCCACGACCGCCCGGCAAGGTGCCGGCGGGCGTCACGTTACTTTTCACTCCTGCCCTCATTCCATGGGCTCAGACAGTCTCGCGCGGACTCCCGCTCTGCTTCAAACACAACCCGGCAGCGTTCCCATGCTACAGGCTCGATGTTGATTGTTGATCCCGGCTTCGACACGCGAGCGCAGAGCATTCCGTCCATTGCGCCCAATTCCCAGCAGGTGGCCGAGCCGCCCGAAGCGCTCGACCGCTATTTCGGCGCCGAGGAAGCGCGCTGGCGCAAGGTGATCGAGGACGCCGGGATCAAGATCGAGTAGCTGCCTACCGCTTCTCCGCCACGAACCGGTTGCGCAGGGTGCCGATCCCGGTGATGTCGATCTCGACCACGTCGCCAGCCCTGATGTCCGGCGAGGCGCCGTCGGTGCCCATCCAGATCACGTCGCCCGGCCACAGCGTGAAATACTTCGTTAGTTCGACGATGAACGGCACCACGCCGAAGATCATTTCGTTGGTGCGGAAGCGTCCGGTTTCCTTGCCGTTGACCCGGATCGCGGTTTCCATTTTGTCGAGGTCGGCGTCGGTCTCGATCCAGGGGCCCATCGGCTTGAACGTGTCGGCGTTCTTGGAACGCCACAGCGAGCGATCGGCCTTCTGCCAAGTGCGTTCGCTGACGTCATTGCCGATGGTGTAGCCGAACACGCAGGACATCGCGTTGGCCTCGGTGAGGTGCTTTGCCTTCTTCCCGATCACGACGACCAGTTCGCCCTCGTAATGGATTTTTTCGGTCGCGGTCGCCGGAATCACCACATCCTCGTCATGCGCGATCAGCGCGTTCTGGGCGCGGTAGCCGATCTCGGGTCGATCCGGCACGTTCGGGACCGTGCCGGCCTTGTCGGCGGCTTCCTTCAGATGCTTGAGATAGTTCAGGCCGACGCAATAGAACGTGCGCGGGATCAGCGGCAGTTCGATCTTCACATCCTTCAACGCATAAGACTGCGCGGTGCGCTGCCACTCGCCGAAGGGATCGCCGCTGACGGTGACGACCTTGTCGCCCTCGACGAGGCCCCAGGATGTGTTGCCGGCGGTGGTGAATTTGAGCCAACGCATGAATGCTTCCTCTTGGTCTATTCGCTCTTGTTCTTATTCGGCCGCGGCTTGCGGCGGGGTTTTCCATGCGCCTGCAACCGGACGCTTCAAGCCCAGATTTTCGCGCAGCGTCTTGCCCGCGTAGTCGTTATGGAACAGCCCACGGCGCTGCAATTCCGGCACCACATGCTTGACGAAATCGGCATACGAGCCGGGTACATAGGTCGCGGCGATGACAAAGCCGTCGCAGCCGCGGCCGGCGAACATTTCTTCCAGCCTGTCGGCCATCTCCTTCGGCCCGCCGACGATGGCGTCGGCGGTCTGGCCACGGCCGCTGAAGGTAATGAAGTCGCGGGTGCTCGGGTTGGTCTTGCCCGAAGTCTTCAGCACGCCGTCACGGATGCCGAGCATGCCCTGCATCCCCTGCAATTCTTCAGTCGTCAGCGGCTCGTCGATGCCTTTGGCGGCGAAGTCGAAATTCAGCCCTTCGGCCAGCAGCGACAGCGCGTCGATTTCCAGCGGCAGTTTGCCGATCAGCGCCATCTTGTCCTCAGCCTCGGCCTGGGTGGCGCCGCACACCGGCGTGATCAGATTGCACAGAAACATCTGGTCGGGATCGCGGCCGGCCTTAGCGGCCTCACCGCGGATCGCGTCGTAACCTTGCTTGGCATTTGCCAGATTGCGCGCCGCGGTGAAAATCACCTCGCCCCACCGGCCGGCAAAACGCTGGCCGCGGCCGCTGGCGCCGGCCTGGATGACCACCGGATGGCCCTGTTGCGAACGCGGCACCGTGAACGGTCCGCGCGATTTGAAGAACGGACCCTTGTGATCGAGCCGTTTCACTTTGGTGGGATCGGCGAAACGGCCGCTCTTCTTGTCGATGATCAGCGAGCCGTCTTCCCAGGAATCCCAATGGCCGAGCACCACTTCCATGAATTCGTCGGCGCGGTCATAGCGCAGATCATGATCGAGATGCGCATCCTTCCCCATATTGTGAGCCTCGCCGTCATTGACCGAGGTTACCACGTTCCAGGCCGCGCGGCCGCCCGTCATGAGGTCGAGGGTGGCAAAGCGGCGGGCGACGTCGAACGGCTCGTAATAGGTGGTCGAACAGGTCGAGGCGAGGCCGAGCTTTTCGGTGACCATGCCCATCGTGGTCAGCACCACGATCGGATCCATCTTCACGCAACGGATGCCGTATTCGACGGTATGGGCGTGATCGCTGCCGTAACGGTCGGGCATGGCGAGACGGTCGTCGAAGAACGCCATGTGGAATTTGCCGGCTTCGAGAATCCGGGCGATCTCCTGGTAATAGTCGGCCGACATCGAATCGTCGCGCGATTCCGGATGCCGCCAGGAGCTCGGCAGATTGGTGCAGTTCTGCGCCTGCAGGAAGCCGACCATCGCCATCTGCCGTGTCATGTGGTTCTCCCCTTGGCGGCCAGGCGCGGCTTCATTTCAGATCGAGGGCGGCGGCAAGCTTGTACTCGTCGGCCAGCGCCCGCAGCTTGTCCCAGGTCGCGTCCTCGATCTCGATGCCGGAAATCCGGCGTTGCTGTTCGCGGATATATTCGACCTCGCCCGGGTAGAACACGCCGGTGGAGCCCTCGGAGTGCGGGGTCTGTTTCAGATAGCGCGCGAACTCGGCGACTTCTTTTTTGAAATCCTTCAGCGGGCGGAACGCGGCGACGTTGAACACCGCCATGAAGCATCCGTCATTGTGGCGCCCGGTCGGTTCGACCCCGAAGCCAAGCCCGGTCAAAAGTCCACACAGCACCTCGACCATCGCGGCAAGCCCGCTGCCCTTGTAGCCCTCGCTGCCGCCGAGCGGCAGCAGCGCGCCGCCCTTCTTGTAGTCGCGGGGGTCGGTGGTGTGCCGCCCCTCGGCATCGACGATCCAGCCCTTCGGGATTTCCTCGTTGCGCGATACAGCAAGCGCGATCTTGCCGGCGGCGACCGCTGAGGTCGCCATGTCCAGATAGAACGGCGCCTCAAGATCGGAGGGAACGGCGATCGAGATCGGGTTGGTGCCGAGCCGCGCCTCGCGGCCGCCAAACGGCGCCACGATCTTGGGCGAGCGGCCGGAATCGGCGGTCGCAATGCCGATCATGCCGGCCTCGATCGCCATCAGGGGGTAGGCGGCGAGCCGCCCGACATGGCTCTGGCGAAACACCGTGCAGGCCGCGACATTGGCGGTTTTTGCCTTTTCGATCGTCAGCGCCATCGCCTTGGCGTTGACGTGAAACCCAAAACCCCAATGGCCGTCGATCACGGTCGTGGTCGGGGATTCCTGCTCGATGGTCCACTTCGCCCCGGGCACGATATGCCCGGCCTTGATGCGGTCGATATAGGTCGGGATCGCGATGATGCCGTGGGAATCATGCCCGGCGAGATTGGCGTTAACGCAGCCGACGGCCACCGCATTGGCCTCTTCATCCGATGCGCCGGCTGCCCTAAGCAGCGCCGCGCCGACATCTGTGAGACGCTCGGCCTGGACGATCGGCATGGGGTTTCCTCATGGCATGCCCGCGCAAAAAAGCGGGTCTTGTTCGTTCGCTGGCATGGTCTCAAAGCGGCAGCAGGAGAGCAAGGGCAGAATATCCGCTCAGGCATGCCCGCCAGGACGGGTCCGTCGCCCCGGATTTCATCTTGCGGAATTGGCCGCGCATCTCGGTGCTGCGAACGTCTCGCAGCCGTCATGGCTGATAAATCGTGAAAGGAACCGTAGTTCTCCGGAGAACGCCGCCGCGATATTGGTCGGACATTTACTCTGAATCGCAACTCCCGGGCGCCAATAACCTCCATTTAGGCGTCTCCCCCGCATAAAATCCGTGGGGGCAGGCTCGAATGGCCTGTTAGGGAGCTTGAGCCGTGAAGACCAGTATCGCGCGTACGCTTGCTGCGTTGAATGCCACCAACGAAGCGATTCTGTACGCAAAATCACCGGAAGAACTGTACGAGAAGGTTTGCGAAGCCGTGCATTCCGGCGGGGACTTCCTGGCTGCCGCTGTCTTTCTGCTGGAGCCGGATACCAATCTGCTTCGGTTTGCCAGCGGTTTCGGTAAAGAGACTGCCATGATGCGCAGCATCGAGCTTTCGGTCGTGCCGAACACGCCCGAAGGCTCCGGGGTTTGCGGGCAGGCCTTTCGCGAGCAGAAGCTCTGCATCAGCAACGATTACCTCAACGACGCGCGGTCGCTGGCCTGGCGCCAGATTGCCGCTGCCGGAACAGTCGGCGCGGTGGCGGGATTGCCGCTGATCTGCAACGGCCGTAGCGTCGGCGTATTGCTCGTCAGCCAGCACGAAGCAGGCTCGATCGACGCCCCGATGGTTGCGCTGCTGGAGCGGATGTCGGCGAACATTTCATTCGCCCTCGACAATTTCGATCATGAAGCCTCGCGCAAGAATGGCGAACGGGCGATGCGGCGGCTGAACCGGATGTTCGGCGCCCTCAGCGCGACCAATGAAGCCATTCTTCGCGCCAAGACCGAACAGGATCTCTACCAGCGCGTTTGCGATGCCGCCGTCCACAATGGAAAGTCCCTTGCGACGGTGGTTCTGCTGTCAGAACCGGATTCGATCTGGCTCAAGCCTGCGGCAGGCTCCGGTGAGAGCCTCGATCTGCTGACCCGGACACGCTTCTCGATCGATGCAGACAATGACTACGGCAAGGGGGTTGCCGGTCAGGCGTTCCGGACCCAGCGGCCTTGCGTCAACGACGACATCACGCAGAGCCGTAAGTGGCAGCAGGTCGGACGCGCGGCCGGAGTCGTCACCTGCGTCGCCGTGCCCCTGATCAAGGCCGGCAAGAGTGTCGGCGTCGTGATGTTCTTTGTCGGCAAATCATGGGCGGCGGATGAGGAGATCATCGCGCTGCTGGCGCGTATCGCCGAAAACGTCTCCTACACACTCGACAATTTCGAGCGTGCGAACGCAAAGGCGAAAGCCGACGAACAGAAAGAGCGGTTGACCCGGATGTTCGCGGCGCTCAGCGCCACCAACGAAGCGATCATGCGGGCGAGGTCCCGCGCCGAAATGTTCGAACTGGTCTGCACCGCCGTGGCACAGGGTGGCAGGTTCAATTCGACCAGCATCCTCCTGGTCAGACCCGACAGCGACTCCTTCAGCATGGTCGCCTCGGCGGGGCCGACGGCGGACAACGCCCGCCGTCTGAAGGTTTCGACCAGCGCGGCTGTTCCGTATGGGCGCGGGGTCTGCGGGACAGCGTTCCGTTCCCGCCAGGCCTGCATCAACAATGATTTCCTGGCGGACCTGCACGACAATGCGTTCGATCAGGTCATCAACAACGACGGCGCAAGGTCGGGCGCTGCGTTTCCGCTACGGGTCGGCGAGCGCATTGTCGGCGTGATGCTGTTCATTTCCTCCCAGACCGACACCTTTACCGCGGAGTTTGCCGAGCTGCTGCAGCGGTTGGCCGACAACGTGTCCTTTGCGCTCGAAAGTTTCGAGCGCGCCGACGAGAAGGCGAAGATCGAGCAGCAGAAGGAGTGGTTGACGCGAATGTTCGCGGCGCTCGGCGGCACCAACGAAGCGATCATGCGGGCCAAGTCGAGAACGGAGCTGTTCGAACTGGTCTGCGAGGCGGCGACCGTCGGCGGAAATTTCACCTCGACCGCCATCGTTCTGGAGCGGCCCGGCGCCGAGTTTCTGGAGAATGTCGCCACAGCCGGACCCGACCGGGAGCGGGCACGCAAGGTGCTGGTGTCAGTCGATGCGGCGCGGCCCGAAGGACAGGGCATCACCGGTAGCGCGTTCCGGACGCGGCAGCCTTACATCAGCAACGATTATCTGGCCGACTTCGGCAGCTCGGCGCATTTCTACCCGGTAATTCGCGACGGCGGGACCCGATCGGGCGCGGCAATACCGCTGCTGAAGGACGGCAAATCCATCGGCGTGATTGTGTTCCTCTCCAGCGAGATCGGCGCGTTCGTTCCCGAATTGATTGGACTGTTGCAGCGCCTTGCCGAGAATATCTCGTTCGCCCTGGATAATTTCGATCGCACCGACGAGAGGGCGAAGACCGAGCAGCAGAAGGAGAGCCTGACGCGCATGCTTGCGGCGCTCAGCGCGACCAATGAGGCGATCGTCCGGGCGGGATCGCGCGACGAACTATATCAACTGGTTTGCGAGGCGGCAGCGACCGGCGGCGGGTTCACTTCCACCACCATCGCGCTGGCGAAGCCCGGCAGCGATTTCATGGATGTCGTGGCCGGCGCCGGTCCGACCGGCCAACTCGCGCGTCAGGTCACGCTGTCGATCAATGAGGCGCATCCGGAAGGGCGCGGTGCCTGCGGGATCGCGTTCCGCTCGGGCCAGCCTTGCGCCATCAACGACTATCTCGCCGATCCGCGGGCCGCGGCCTTCCATGACAAGGCCCGCCGGGACGGGTCCGAGTCATGCGCCGGTTTTCCGCTGTTCATCCGTGGGCAGGCGGTGGGCGTCATGCTCTACGCTTCCCGGCAAAAGGACGCGTTCACGCCGGAATTTTCCGAACTCCTGCAGCGGCTCGCCGACAACGTGTCGTTTGCGCTGGAGAATTTCGGTCGCGCCGACGAGAAGGCCAAGACCGAGGAACAGAAGGAAAGTTTGACGCGCATGCTCGCTGCGCTCAGCGCAACCAATGAGGCGATCGTGCGGGCATCTTCCCGCAGTGAATTGTTCGACCTGGTGTGCGAAGCTGCGGCGAAGGGCGGCAAGTTCAAATCGGCCAGCATTGGGCTGATGCGAACCGGCAGCGATTACCTGGAGTTCGTGGCTGCCGCCGGGCCGACTGGGGATAGCGCGCGCAAGGTGAGGGTGTCGGTCAACGAGGCGCGTCCGGAAGGGCAGGGGCTCAGCGGGACGGCAATCCGTTCGCGGCAGGCGTGCATCATCAACGATTATCTCACTGACGCGCGCGGTGCCGCGTTCCACTCCATGGCCCGCAGCGAAAGCACGAGGTCTGGTGCCGCGTTCCCGTTGTTCACGCGCGGGCAGGTTGTCGGCGTCATGATCTTCATTTCTCAGGAGGTGGGAACATTCACGCCGGAATTCGCCGAACTGCTGCAGCGGCTCACCGACAACGTATCGGTTGCCCTGGAGAATTTCGAACGCGCCGACGAAAAGACCAAAGCCGACGAACGGATCGAATACCTGGCCTCGCACGACAGCCTGACCAATCTGCCGAACCGGGAGATGTTCAACGGGCTGTTGCGCCGGACCATCGACGCCGCGGCGCGCTACCAGCGATCGTTTGCGGTGCTGTTCATCGATCTCGACAGGTTCAAGGTCATCAACGATTCGCTCGGGCATGACGCCGGCGACATGTTGCTGGTTGCAATCGGGAGCAGGCTGCGCAACGCGCTGCGTTCGAGCGACGTCGTCGCGCGACTTGGCGGCGATGAGTTCGTCGTCATCCTGGAAGAGGCCGCCGAACGTCACGAGGTCGAGCGCATCGCCGGAGAGCTGTTGTCCGTGCTCAGCCAGCCGCTGCAATTGAGCGGCCACGAGTGCCATACCACGGCCTCGATCGGCATCGCGACGTATCCCTCCGATGGCGCCGACATGCAGACGCTGACCAAGAATGCCGACATGGCAATGTATCTCGCCAAGGAAGACGGCAAGAACGGCTTCCGCTTCTTCACCAAGGAGATCAAGTCGCAGTCAATCGAGCGCCTGACGCTGGAATCCGCACTTCGCCGCGCGCTGGAGCGCGACCAGTTTTCGCTGCACTATCAGCCGAAGGTCGATATGGCGAGCGGACAGATCACCGGCGTCGAGGCGCTGTTGCGCTGGAACCATCCCGAACTCGGCCTGGTGTCGCCGGCGCAATTCATTCCGCTGGCGGAAGAGACCGGGCTGATCGTGCCGATCGGCCGCTGGGTGCTGTCGGAAGCCTGTGCGCAGAACATGGCCTGGCAACGCCGCGGCCTGCGTCCGGTGACGATGGCGGTCAATCTGTCGCCGCGGCAGTTCGCTGACGCGCATTTACTGCACGATGTCGACGAGGCGCTGTTGGCGAGCGGCATGTCGCCGGTCCTGCTGCAGCTCGAAGTCACCGAAAGCATGGTGATGCGGAACGTATCGCGGGCGATCAAGGTGCTCGACGCGATCCAGAGCCGCGGCATCCGCCTTGCTATCGACGATTTCGGAACCGGCTATTCGTCGATGTCGTTGATGAAGCAGTTCCCGATCGACACCATCAAGATCGACCGTTCCTTTGTTCGAGACCTGCCGAACGATTCGGAGGACCAGGCCATCGCACAGGCGATCATCAGCATGGGCAAGGCGCTGGGGATGACCGTCATCGCCGAAGGCGTCGAGACCGTCGAGCAGCAGACCTTCCTGCGCAATCACGCCTGCGATGAAATGCAGGGCTTCCTGTTCAGCAAGCCGCTGCCGCCGCGGCTGATGGCAGATATGCTTCGGGCCGAACCGCTGCTGGTTTCGCCGCCGCTGCAACCCGAAGCCGGCCAACCTGAAATCGGCAATGGCGCCGAAAGCGCGTCCTCAGGGCGGAAAGGCGCTGTCGTCTGACGGCTGCGCATGCAGGTCGCGCACGTCGGAATCGGTGGATCTTACCTTGCGCGAAAAATCATAGGGCCATGGCTGGATGATCTGGCCGGCCAGGGAATGGAACAGGACGCCCGCGGCATCGGCATACGTCGCGCCATCGGGCAAGCCGAGCCGGGCGCTCCAGCGAGACGGCAGTTCCAGGGCGACATCCCGCACCTCGACCGCCGGTCCCCACCACCACGCCGGCGCAGGCGGCCGGTCGTCCTCGGTGAGGGAGCGCCATCGCGCAAATTCGACGACAACGCGCTCAAATTGCAGTTTTGCGGCCGGATGCATCGAAATATTCCTTGTCCAGCCGATGATATCCGCATCTGCGGCCAGCGCAATGCGCGCCGTTAACCATTCGATAACCATAGTATCGCATTGGCGTGCAGGTGCCGAAAATCGGGGATCGTTTCCACGAAAGCGAACGTTGGAATATCGCGGGGTATTTCGCGCCTTTGCTTTGAGTGCTCCGGGAGCCGGTTCGATGCCGTTTATCTTAATGGCGAAGCGTTGTTTGAGGCGCTTGAGCGATCATCTATTATGTCTCATCGGGATCGGGTTCGATCACCGTTCGCACAGGGCATCATGACGGGAAGTGGCGTGATCAAGAACGTAGCCAAGAACGTAGCATTGATGACCCCGACCTATCGTGGCGACCTCGAGCGCTTCGAATTGCTGTGCGAGAGCCTCGATCGCTTTGTCACCGG
>Ga0307515_10015325_pt1 | contig 14130 bp, 10 predicted proteins | sample 17_EM_MG_FD_194513 | JGI IMG/M metagenome (GOLD analysis project Ga0307515, IMG submission 194513) | Populus trichocarpa ectomycorrhiza microbial communities from riparian zone in the Pacific Northwest, United States - 17_EM | ecosystem: Host-associated > Plants > Roots > Unclassified | place...
CTCGCCGTGCCGGTGACCGGCGCGCCGGTGGTGATGCGCGAGGTCCGCAAGGACGCGACCTACACCGCGGTGCGGATCGCGCCGGACGCGGCGATGCTCGCGGCCACGACCGGGCCGGCCACGACCGGGCCGGGCAAGCCCGGGATCGGCGTCGCGATCGTGTTCGACACCTCGCGCAGCGCGCTCGAGGGCAGAAACCTCGCCAACCAGCTGCTGCAGACCTCGCTCGCCGAGCTCGGCCCGGCCGACCGCTTCGTCGTGCTGGCCGCGGACGTCTCTGTCACGCCGAGCGCGACCGAGCTCCAGCCGGTGACCGCCGGCGCGATCGCCAAGGCCCAGAGCATGCTCGCGGCGATCGAGCCGGACGGCGCGAGCGACCTCGGCGCCGCGCTCGCGGCCGCCGGCGCGATGCACCCCGACGAGGTGATCTACATCGGCGACGGCATCCCGACCTGGGGCGAGCAGAAGCCCGCCGCGCTCGGGGCGCTCGCCGACCGGATCGGCGCGCCGATCCACGCCGCGCTGATCGGCAAGGGCGCGACCACGGTGCTGTGGGGCGATCTCGCCGGCCGCACCGGCGGGCGCGCGCTGGTCGTCCGCAAGCCGGACGACGCGGCCCGGTTCGCGCTGGTCGCGACCCACGCCCGGGAGATCCCGCGCCTGGTCGCCGCGCACGTCACCGTCGCCGGCGACGCCCAGGTGTTCCCGCGGCAGGCCACGACCGTGTACCAGGGCGACGAGCTGGTCGCGCTGATCAAGACCCCGGCCGGGGTGACGCCGGCGGCGCTGACGCTCACCGGCATGGCGGGCGGCAAGCCGGTGACCCGCGAGATCGCGCTCGCGGCGCCGGTCGACGAGCCGGGCGTCGCGCAGCGGTTCGGCGCGGACCTGATCGCCGAGCTCGAGGCCGGCGACGCCGCGCGCGAGACCATCGTGGCCGCGAGCCGCGAGTTCGGCGTGCTCAGCAAGTTCACCTCGCTGCTCGTGCTCGAGAACGACGAGGCGTACCGGAAGTACAACATCGAGCGCAAGGCGCAGCAGCTGGCCCAGGCCGCGCCGCAGATCACCGGCGGCGACCTCGACACGCTCGGCGCCCGTCACGCCAACCTGTCGCCCGAGGAGATCCAGCCCGGCGACCCGGAGGTAAAAGTCCCGGCGCCGGCCGACGCCCGCGAGGTCCTCGTCAGCTTCCCGTTCGGCGAGACCAAGCGCGCGGTGTGGGATCCCGACAGCGACGCGTGGATGGTGCGGTTCCTGATCGACAAGGACACCCCCGACGGCGACTACTTCGCCCGGGTCACGGTCACCCACGCCGATGGTCACGTCCAGCTGATCTCGCTGCGCTACGTGGTCGATACCCGCGCGCCGACGGTCGTGCTGACCGCGACGCGGATCGCCGACGGCTACCGGATCACCGCGAAGCAGACCGACGGCGGGTCCGAGCGCCGCGACGCCGACAAGATCGAGGTCCAGCTGCCCGACGGCACGATCCTCGCGCTGACCCAGCGCGCGTGGGGCAAGTTCGAGGGCGCGTGGCAGACCGCGCCGCTCGCGCAACCGGCGACCCTGCGGGTGGTCGTCCACGACCACGCGCTCAACGCGGCGACCCTGGACCTCGTGGTCGGAGCCGCGCCGTGATCGGCCGCGCGGTCCTCGCGATGCTGGCGATGACGGCACCCGCCGCGGCGCGGACGGTGTTCACCAGCACCGACGAGGTCCGCGCGTGCGTACCGCTGGCCGGCGGCGACACGCTGGTCGGCACCGGCGGCGGGTTGGTGCGCGCCGACGCCGCGGGGGTCGCGCGCCAGGTCTGGACGGCGAGCGATGGCCTGCCGGGCACGCGGATCGACGCGCTGGTCGCCGACGGCGATCGCGTGTGGGTCGGGACCGACGGCGGCGTCGCCGAGTTCGCCGGCGGCGTGTCGCGCGCGGTGGCCGGCAAGCCGGTGCGCGACATCGCGCGGTGGCGCGGCGCGACCTACCTCGCGACCTGGGGCGGCGGCGTGATCGAGCTCGGCGGCGGCGCGGTCGCGATCCGCGGCGGCGCGGCGGCGCTGCAGCTCCGCGCGGCGGCGCTGGCCGTCGCCGGCGGCGCGCTGTGGGCCGGCACGGCGGCCGGGCTGTACCAGCTGCGCGGCGGCAAGCTCGAGCACGTCGACGGCCCGCGCGATGTCACCGCGCTGGTCGGCGACGGCGGCGCGCTGTGGATCGGCGCGAGCGACGGGCTGTGGATCCGCGACGGCCACGGGGTCCGCGCGCTCGGCGGCGGCGAGATCCGGCGCCTCGCGATGGTCGACGGTGCGGTCGTCGCGGCCGGCGCCGACGGCCTGGTCACCGTGGACCGCGGCCGCGTGATCGCCCTCGCCGGCGCCCCGCGCGGCTTCGCGCAGGCGATCGGGGCCGGGCACGGGGGCGCCTGCACCGGCGGGCTCGACGGGCTGTGGACGCGCGCGGGCGGCGCCTGGCGCCACGCGCCGAGGGCCGGTGGCCCGCCGTCGAGCGACATCTCGGCGGTGGTCGCCGACGGCGCGCGGCTGTGGGTCGGCACGTTCGATCAGGGCCTCGCCAGCTACGATCCGGATCGCGGCTGGCGCCGGATCGCCGGGACCGATCTGCGGATCAACGCGCTCGTGCTCGAGCCCCGCGGCGACGGCGCGCGGCTGTGGGTGGCGACCGCGCAGGGCATCCAGGTCGTCGACCCGGCCGGCGCGATCGTGCTCCGCCTCGGGCGCAACGACGGCCTTCCCAGCCGCAGCATCCTGTCGATCGCGCGGCTCGGCGACGGCCGGATCGTCGCCGGGACCTCGGTGGGCGCGGCGTTCGTCACCGGCGGCAGCGTGCAGCGCGTCGGTCCGCGCGGCCTGGCCGAGCGCGCGATCGGCAACGTGTGGGCGATCACCGAGACCTCGGCCGGCCTGTGGCTCGGCACCACGACGGGGCTCTACCGCGGCCCGTCGACCGGCTGGACCTCGAAGGACGGCAGCGACGACGAGGCCGCGACCGCCGAGCGCTGGCAGCGGATGTCGGTCGCGACCGGGCAACTCCGCGACGACTGGGTCACCGCGCTGGCGACCCGCGGCGACGTGGTCTGGGCCGGCACCTACAACGGCGGCGTGTCGCGGATCGACGGCGACGCCGCGACCGCGCTCGGCGGCGGCTGGGTCAACCCGTCCGGCCTGGTGTGGGACGGCGGCCGGCTGCTCGCGGCGACGATGGACGGGCTCGTGGCCGGCGACGGTCGGGGCACGGCGTGGACCGCGACGGCCGATCTGCCCGGCCGCGATGTCACCGGCGCGGTGCGCGTCGGCAAGACGCTGTGGGTGGCGACCCGGCGCGGGCTGATCGCGCTCGACTGATCGTCACGGTGTGGGGGTACTGTCGTCGGTCTCGGCCTGCCGGACCTTGGCCTCGACCTCGGCGACGTGCGCCGGGTCCAGCTTCGTCATCTCGCGCAGCGCGCGCCGCGCCTCGGTCGGCGTCATCGACTGCTTCGCGAGCTCGACACAGATGATGCACATGGCTCGAGTGTAAGATGAGGGCCATGGAGCTGCGAGCAAACTTCGACCGGCGCGAGGTGGTCCTCCCTGGCGACGAGGCCTGGCGGCCCTCGCCGATGGCCGGCGTCGAGCGCCAGATGCTCGACCGGATCGGCGAGGAGGTCGCGCGCGCCACGTCGATCGTGCGCTATGCGCCCGACCCGCGGTTCAGCGCGCACACCCACGGCGGCGGCGAGGAGTTTCTCGTGCTCGCGGGCAGCTTCCACGACGCCAGCGGCGACTATCTCGAGGGCAGTTACGTGCGCAACCCGATCGGGACCTCGCACGCACCGTGGGCCGGGCCCGACGGCGCGGTGCTGTTCGTGAAGCTGCACCAGTTCACGGCCACCGACACCGAGCGCGTCGTGATCGACACCCGCGCCGCGGCGTGGCGCCCCGGGCTGGTGCCGGGCCTGACCGTGCTCCCGCTCCACGAGGTCGAGAGCGAGCACGTCGCGCTGGTGCGATGGGCCCCGTCGACCCGGTTCGCGCCGCACCGGCACTGGGGCGGCGAGGAGATCCTCGTGCTCGACGGCGTGTTCGAGGACGAGCACGGCGCGTACCCCCGGGGCAGCTGGCTGCGCAGCCCGCACCGGTCGGCGCACACCCCGTTCACCGGGCCCGACGGCGCGCTGATCTACGTCAAGACCGGCCACCTGCACGCGGCGCCGAGCGCAGGTCAGAACTTCGAGACATAGTCGGTCATGTCTCCGGAGACAGGGACATGTGCGGAGACCATCACGCTCGCAGCTGGTCAGCCATCACGCGGGCTTGCGGGCCTGCGCCGGCGTCGCCGGGTGGCACGTCGATCGCACGCGACCTCGCCACCGCGGCGTGTCGCCGCGATGACGAGGAGATCCCATGAAGAAGAAGATCGAGAAATTGCGATTGCGGTTGACGCGCGAGAGCATCCGGCAACTCACGGCCGCGGAGAGCAACCTGATCGTCGGTGGCATCAAGCGGACGTTCACGCCGTTCACCGGATGCAACACGATCTCGCAGGTCGACGAATCCTGCTGCGGCTGTTGATCCGCGCGCGGTGACCGCCCGGCCCGGGTCACTGCAGCATGACGTCGAACACCACGATGCGCTCGAACGTCGCGCGCACCTTGGCCGCGGCGACCTGATGCACGGAGTGCGGGCCGTAGGCTTCGAGGCTCTCGCGGTCGACGAAGTCCATGGTGAACCCGTGGGTGTAGCCGCCGCGGCGCTCCACCGGGGCGAAGTTCTCGCCCCAGTGGCAGTCCTCGAGGCCGGGGATGACCCCGACCAGGGCGGTGAGCCCCCGGCGGCACTCCTCGATATCGTCGTCGGTGGCGTCGGCTCGGCGCTGGAGCAGCAGGACGTGGCGTAGCATGGCCGCGAGGGTATCGAATCGGCGACCCGCGCGTGTAGATCTACAGTGTCGGATCGCGATTCGCCGCGTGTCGGTGGTCCGTACATCGCCGCTCGCTGTGTCACGCCGCTCACTCGTCGCGGCAACAGAGTAGCGGGCAAGGATCCGCCGGATCGGTCTTGCGGCGCTGCGTCATTCGCTTCGCGCGGGTCTGGTGGTTGCAGATCGATCCTCCGTCGGGCTGATATCCAGCTCAGGAGGTTAACGATGAATGACCTGGGTAAATCATGGGCCGCCTCGGTGGCGGGCATCGCAGCGGTGGTTACCGTGCTCGTCGGCGCGCCACGCGTCGCCGCGGCGGCCACGCTCGACGATGTCGCGACGTTCAACGATCCGCACGATCCCGTGAACCGCGCCGCGATCCAGGCGCACGTCATCCAGCTGATCGCTGCCACGCCGGCCGGCGCGACCATCCGGATCTCGACCTACCTGTTCGCGTCGGGCGCGTACCGCACCGCGCTGCTCGATGCCCATACCCGCGGCGTCAACGTCCAGCTGCTGGTCGACGCCTCACTCACCAGCGACGCGGCGGGTACCACGTTCTTCTCGCTGGCCAACGGCCTGGGCCGCGACGTGACCAGGCCGTCGTTCGCGGTGCTGTGTCCGGCGGACCGGGGCTGCATCGGCACCGGCATCGACCACGACAAGTTCTTCCTGTTCTCGAGCACGAGCGGCAGGACCAAGGTGGTCGTCCAGACGTCGGCGAACATGATCGACCACCTCGACAAGGGCAACAGCGGCCTGACCTCGTGGAACAACGCGGTGACGCTGGTCGACGAGCCGGTGATCTACGACGCCTACGTCACCCGGTTCACCGCGATGCGCGACCGCAAGACCAGCACGCCGTACTCGTCGACCGTCGGGACCAACGCCAAGGTCTACTTCTTCCCCCGGCCGGACGGCGATCCCACCAGCACGACCGGCAGCACGGTCCTCGGGGTCCTCAACAACCTCGACTGCAGCGGCAAGAACACCACCGGCGGCTTCGGCGCCAACCACCTCACCAGCATCCACGTCGCGATGTTCGAGCTCACCGACGTCAACATCGCGAACAAGCTGTGGGCGCTCGACAACGCCGGCTGCGTCGTCCACGTCGTACGCACCAACCACGGCACCCAGGACGACGCCGCGATCGCCAGGCTCAACAACTGCGACGCGCACAACGGCGTCACCATCGACTCGGTCCACCTGCGGGTCGGGGGCGACGACAACAACGACGCGGCCGATGCCGACATCGGCTTCGTCCACTCCAAGTACCTGGTGATCGACGGGTTCTACGATGGATCAGCGAACCAGCGCCTGGTGTGGACCGGCAGCTACAACTACACGACCGGCGCGCTGCTCCACAACGACGAGGCGCTGCTCAAGCTGTCCCACCACGACGCGATGTTCACCGCGTTCCAGAGCAACTTCCAGACCCTCGCCAACCAGAGCTACGACACCACGCAGGCCGGCACCTGCCCGTGATCTGCGTCGCGGGGCTCGAGCCGAGGAGCGCCCGGGCGCGGCGCAGGACGACGTGCCTGCTCGCGGTGGAGCCGCTCGATCAAGGCGAGAACCGTCGGAAGAACACCAGGTCGGTCGTCAGGTCGCCCGGTGCGGGGATCAGGACCGTGAGCTCGTAGTTTCGTGCAAGCCTGACGCTACCGACATCCAGGGCCGCGAGAGTTCTCGGGAAAACGAGAAATTCTCCGCCGTCAACACAGCGCGCCGGGGAGACTCTCTGGACCGGCTCTGCGGTGCACTCCCGCGGACGCCGATCCTGGCCAGGCGCAGCGAATCGTTCTACAAGCCGTGCGCGCACATGACGAAGAGCTGGAAGACCAGGTTGATCCACTCCGACGCGAAGGTCCCCGAGGGGTTCCGCTCTCTGTCGCCGCCGGTGTACCGCGGCTCGACGGTGGTGTTCCCGAGCTCCGCCGAGGTCGGCGACCGCTGGGATGCCTACGACGGCGGATACACCTATGGCCTGTTTGGAACCCCGACGACGCTGGAGCTCGCGGCGCGGGTCTGCGAGCTCGAGGGCGGCCTGCGGACCCTGGTCACGCCGGGTGGACAGGGCGCGATCGCCCTCATCGACCTTGCGTTCCTCCAGGCCGGGGACCACGTGCTGTTGCCCGACAATGTCTACGCGCCGAGTCGCAAGCTCGCCGTCGACCTGCTGCAGCGGTTCGGCGTCGAGGTCGGATTCTACCCGCCCGCGATCGGCGCAGGGCTCGCGGCCCACCTCCGGCCGAACACCCGGCTCGTGTGGTGCGAGAGCCCCGGCTCGATCACGATGGAGGTCCCGGATGTCCCGGCGATCGCCGCCGCGGCGCATGCCGGCGGCGCGCTGGTCGCGCTCGACAACACGTGGTCCGCCGGCGTGTACTTCGACGCGTTCGCGCATGGCGTGGACGTCACCATGCAGGCGTTGACGAAGTACGTCGCCGGTCACAGCGACGTTCTGCTCGGCTCGGTCACCGTGCGCGACGCGGCCGCCTACCGGAGGCTCGGCGCCACGCAGCAGATGCTCGGCTGCGCGGCGTCGCCCGACGATTGCAGCCTCGCGCTTCGCGGCATGAAGACGCTGGCGCTGCGACTGGGTGCGATCGAGGACGCCGCGCTGACGCTCGCGCGCTGGCTGGCCGAGCGCCCCGAGATCGACCTCGTCTTGCACCCGGCGCTGCCATCGTGTCCCGGGCACGAGCTCTGGAAGCGCGACTTCACCGGCTCGACCGGAGTGTTCTCCATCGTATTCCAGCCGCGGTTCGACAGGGCGCAGGTCCGGGGCTTCGTCGATGCGCTCGAGCTGTTCGAGATCGGCTACAGCTGGGCGGGCGTGACCAGCCTGGTGATGGCCTACGACTTCGGCGCCCGCGCCGGCCGGCCCGACCACGGGCACCGCATCGTGCGGCTCAACATCGGCCTCGAGGACGTCGGCGATCTGACGGCCGATCTCGCACAGGCGCTGGCGACGCTCGGCTGACCGGCAGGGCGTACCGCGCGGCGGACTTGTGGATGCAGTGGTGCTGCCGGGCGCGGCGATACACCCCAGGCCTGTACCAGATCTTGATGCGGTACACCGGCCGGTGAAGGTGACGGTGACCATCCATCTGGCTTCGCGCCGAGGTAGAATGAAGCACGCGCTGGGGGGAACCGCTCGGTTGTCGTGAGAGGTTGATGCAGTGAGCATGCGCAGCGGCGGAGGTGAACCACCGGTGACCGAGCGCAGCGGTACCCGGCACGCGGCCTGCGGTGCCGCCGCGGCGAGTCACGACGACGCGCCGCCGCCGCCGATGACCGAGGGCCAGGGCGCAGCGCCGGGCCCACCGGACCCACTCGACCTGGCGGGCCGGCTGCTCGAGCGCAAGTACCGCGTCGACCGCGTCGTTGCCGAGGGTGGCTTCGGCGTCGTGTACGCGGGTCACCACCTCGGGCTGGACCGACCGATCGCGATCAAGGTGCTCCGCCACGCTCATCGCGGCGACCCGGACGCCTGGAGCGACGCCCTCGCTCAGTTCCTGCTCGAGGCCAGGACGCTGGCGCGGCTTCGTAACCCGCGCGTCGTCACGGTGTACGACGCCGGGGTGCTCGTCAACGACGCGAACCCTGCGGGAGTCCCGTGGCACGTCCTCGAGTGGATCGAGGGCGAGACCCTGGCGGAGGACCTTGCGCGGCGCCGTGGTCAGGGCGGGCGAGCTCCCGGGGAGTGCATGGCGCTGCTCCGCGGCGTGATGGAGGCGATCGCGGACGCCCACCAGAACGGCATCGCGCATCGCGATCTCAAGCCGAGCAACATCATGCTCGAGCAGACCAGGGGGCTCGTCGTACCGCGCGTGCTCGACTTTGGCATCGCCAAGATCATGGCCGGCGACGAGGTGGCAGCGACAGGGCGCACCGCCACCGCGGCCCAGCACGAGGCGTTCTCGCCTGCGTACGCCGCCCCGGAACAGGTGTCGCGGATGCGCACCGGGCCGTGGACCGACGTCCACGCCCTCGGGCTGTTGCTCACGGAGCTGCTCACCGACCGGGAGCCGTACCCCAGAGGTGATCCGAACGATCTCTATCGCGCCGTGTTCGACGAGACGCGCCCGACCCCGGCGATGCATGGGGTCGACGTTGGTGCCTGGGAACCGGTGATCGGTCGCGCCCTCGCGATCAAGCCACACGAGCGCCATGCAACCGCGGGAGCGCTGCTGGCCGCGCTCGAGTCGGCGCTCGATGTCAACGCCGCTGCGCCGCCGTCCGGCGCGGCCATGCGTCCGCGCGCGGCTGGCGTGCGATCGTCCCGGCGCGGCTGGGCGGTCGCGGCGATGCTCGCTGCCACGGCGTGCATCGCCGCCGGTGTTCGCTGGAGCACCGCGCCCGCGTCGCGCCCGAGCGCAGCGCCGCCGGCGTGTTCGAGCAATGCGGAATGCATCGCGGCTGGCGACGGCAAGGCAGCGATCTGCCGGCGCGATCAGGGGCGCTGCGTCGCGCTCGACTCGGTCGACTGCACGGCGCACTTCGAGCCGGCGGCGCTCGAGGCTGCCGACACGGTGTGGCTGGGGACGCTGTTCCCCACGACCGGCCCGCTGGCCGCGTCGGGAGCGGTGAACACGCGGGCGGTCGAGCTCGCACGCCGGGACTTCGCGCAGATCACCGGTGGGATGTCCGGACAGCGCGCGTCGACCAGGGCACCGTCGTTCGGACTCATCACCTGCGATGACGCCGTCGATGCAGTGCGAGCTGCCAAGCACCTCGTCGATGTCGGCGTGCCCGCGGTCATCGGCTTTCAGTCCGGGGTCGAGACCATCGAGCTGGCCACGTCGCTGTTCATCCCCAACCAGGTGCTCGCGATCTCGGCGATCAGCACCAACCCCCTGGTGACCAGGATCCCGCATCCGCCGGGCACGCCGCGCCTGGTATTTCGCACCACCTACAACAGCCTGGAGACGGCCCGCGCGATGACCGCGCTCGTCCACGGCGCGATCGAGCCTGGGCTACGAGCACCGGGCAAGGGCGGCGTCGGCGGCGCCGGACTCCGGCCGGCGCCGCCGTTGCGCGTGGCGCTGCTCCGCCAGAAGAACGCGGCGGGGGCCGGGTTCTCGAAGGAGATCTTCGACACCCTGCGCGTCAACGGCAAGTCGGCGTTCGAGAACGGCCGCAATTTTCGCGAGTTCACCTACGGGTCGGAGGACACGTCGCTCGACGAGCTGGGGCTGCTGGCGGCCGAGCTCGGCGAGTTTCTCCCGCAGGTCATTCTGTACTTCGGAGGGTCCGGGGTCATCCAGCGCATCTTCGTTCCCCTCGAGGCGAGCTGGTCGGATGCGCAGGTGCCTCGCCCGCGATATGTCAGCGTGTCCCACTTCACCCCCGAGATGCTCGAGTTCATCGGCACGGACCAGGATCGTCGCGCACGCGTGTTCGGCACGATGCTGGTGTCATCGACTCCCGAGAACGAGCGCTTCGTCATGCACTACAACGAGACGTATGCCGAACGCACGACGCTGACCGACTCGCCGAATACCGCCTACGATGCGTTCTACCTGCTCGCATTTGCGGCGTATGCCAGCACGCCTCCGATCAACGGTGCAGCGCTGTCGCGCGCGACGACGCGTCTGGGCGGACCGGGGCGCTCGATCGAGGTCGGGATGACCAGCATCTTCGACGCGTTCGTCGCCCTGCGCAACGGCGAGAACGTGGACCTGACCGGGAGCTCTGGAACGCTGGATCTCGATCCCGAAACCGGCGAGGTCAAGCTCGACCTTGCCATTCTGTGCGCCTCGATCGACGACCGGGGGCGCGCCATCGAGGGAATCGAGTCGGGACTCTACTACCGGACCGAAAAACGCGAGCTGCAGGGCGCGCTTCGCTGTCCGTGAATCAGATCCCGATCGGCAGCATGCACCCGGTCGGACAGTTGGCGGTGGCCAGGCCATCGGGCTCGGTGCCCGGTGTCCAGATGACGTAGACCTGACCGGCCGGGGCGCTCGGCAAGCACGCGTTGCAGGCGCTCGACTGCCGGCTGGAGTCGCGGTGGAGCGTCGACACGTCGTGGTTCGGCACGAAGTCACGGAGCGCCTGGGTGTCCGCGCAGACCGCATAGTAGACGAAGGTCCGGTACTCGGACGACATGCCGAGAAACAAGTCGCCGGGCGCGGAGCACGTGATGCCCGGGCGGCCGACGAGGTCGGTGTAATAGGTCTTGAACGTGGTCGGGCTCGGGACCTCGTCGTAGCGCGCGATCGAGCAGGTCGGGATGTTTGCGGCACAGGTCGCGGTCGGCTGGACGACATTGACGAGGACGTCCCACCCTCGGTAACCCGCGGCTGCGTGGTAATCGATGTCCCACCAGCCGAGCGAGTCCTTGACCGCGAAGTCGGCGCGGCTGTCGCCGTTGTAGTCCGCGGGCGCGAACGTCCCGCCGCCGTTGCCCGAGTACCCTGCATTCCAGCTTCCGAAGCCATCGGCGGCATAATCGATCAACACGACCCCGTCGCTGCTGGTGACGGCGAGATCGGTGCGATGATCGCCGTCGTAGTCGGCCGGGACTGCGATCGACAGGCTGCCGTACCCGGGCAGGATCGCGTTCCACGCGCCAAAACCGCCGGCTGCGTAGTCGATGTACCAGACGCCATCGGTCCCCTTCAGCGAGATGTCGGCCTTCCCGTCGCCGTCATAGTCGGCGGGGACCATCGCGCTCGTGTTGTTTCCGTAGCCGGACAGGATGGCATTCCATCCATGGAAGCCGTCCAGCGAGTAGTCGATGTACCAGACGCCGGCGGGGCTCTTGATCGAGAGATCGGCGCGGCCATCGCCGTCGTAGTCGGCGGGGACGGGGATCACGTCGGCGAAGCCATAGCCGGCGTACGAGATGTCCCAGTGTCCGAACCCGTTCGAGGAGTAGTCGATGAACCAGTTGCCTGCGTTGTCCTTGACCGAGAGGTCGGTCTTGCCATCTCCATCATAGTCGGCGGGGGTGGGGATGGACTCCGAACCGCCGTACCCCGCGTACGATTGATCCCAGGCGCCAAAGCCGTTGGACGCGAAGTCGATCTTCCACTGGCCGCTGGCGTCGCGAAGGCTCAGGTCGGCCTTGTGGTCTCCGTCGTAGTCGGCCGGCGCTGGGCTGGAAGGGACATTCGAGACGAGGTTCAGCATGACCTCGCGGGTGGATGGTTGGTCGCCGGCAGGCGGGTCTGCGCAAGCCGGGATCAGGCCGCACGTCGCGGCGAGCGCGATGTGGATCGGACGCATGATGGATCGAGAACAAGCGGACATTCGGGACTCCTGTTTCGCTGATGGCCGAGCACTTCTCGTGCCACCCGAGGCGTACGAGAACACCATGGCTTTCGTTCGCAGAGCACCGGATCATCTGCGACACCGGCCGCGCCGCAGGTGACGCTCGAGCGGTCGCAAGGGAGACCGCGCGAGGCGCAAGCCACCGCGCAAGATGGGATCCGGGCAATGGCCAACCCTGCCTGCCGACTCGCCACCGCTGAACCGGCGGACGGTGGGTGCCGCCCCGGCAAAGTAGGGCAGGGTCAGCGTCGCGAACCTTTCGACGCGGCCCGATTCTACAATGCGGCGGTGAGCATCAAGTCGACCGAGCGTAGTGAGCGTGGCGTGCGATCCACGGGGGTACGCATCCAGCCCTACCTGTTCCTGGTACTCGAGGGCGGGCGGGTCCAGGCCGGCGGCATGCGAATCGCGCTGTCCGGGATACGCTCGTTGCGCATCGGCCGCGGGGCCGCGCGCGAGTTCCTGCGAGGAGAACACAGCACGCTCAGCGTTCCCGACGCACGCATGTCGACATCGCACGTCTGCATCGCGCGCCAGGACCGTGGCTACCTGGTCCAGGACGAGGGCTCGACCAACGGAACGCTGGTGAACGGCGAAGCCGTGACCATCCGGCTCCTGCGCGACGGTGATGCCCTCGAGTTCGGACAGACGCTGTTCCTGTATCGCGAGATCGAGGAGGAGCATCACATCGTGGCGTGCGACAAGAACGCCACGGACGTCGCTGCGCTGTCCGGATTGACGACCCTCGACCCCAACCTCGAGCGGCAGCACGAGCGCGTCGTGCGCATGGCGACGTCGACGCTGTCGATGCTGCTGCTCGGTGAAACCGGTACCGGCAAGGAAGTGGTGTCGCGCGAGATCCATGCGCTGTCGAAGCGCCCCGGCCCGTTCGTCGCCGTCAACTGCGGGGCGCTCCCCGCCAACCTGGTCGAGAGCGCGCTGTTCGGTCATGTCCGCGGCGCGTTTTCGGGCGCGGTCAGGGACGAGCCCGGACTCGTGCGCGCCGCCGACTCGGGCACGCTGCTGCTCGACGAGGTCGGTGACCTCCCGCCGAGCTCGCAGGCCGCGCTGCTGCGCGTGCTGCAGGAGCAGGAAGTGCTGCCGGTCGGCGGCACGCGACCGGTACCGATCGACGTGCGGGTGCTCGCCGCGACGCACATGCCGCTCGACGAGCTCATCGAGCGCGGGACGTTTCGCCGCGATCTCTATGCCCGCCTTGCCGGTTACACGTTCCACCTTGCCCCGCTGCGAGACCGCCGTGTCGACCTCGGGCTCCTGATCGCCGCCCTCGTGGCTTCCGGCAAGGTGGCCATGCCCCAGGCGCTGCGCGTGCACCGCGAAGCTGCACGGGCGCTGGTGCGCCACGACTGGCCGCTCAATATTCGCGAGCTCGAACAATGTCTTCGTGCCGCGATCCTCCTGGTGGAGGACAACGTCATCACCATTGAGCATCTACCGGAAACGGTGGCCAGCGCGCTGGCCAGCGAATCGCTCCTGGAAGACGAATCCCCCCACAAGGACGTCGAGCTTCGTCGCGAGCTGCTGGTCCGCATGGTCGACGCGAAGGGCAATCTCAGCGAGGTCGCGCGGACGATGGGCAAGGCGCGCCGGCAGATCCAGCGCTGGACGCACCGGTTCGGGATCGATCCCGAGTCGTTCCGCGAACACTAGCCGATCGGTGGCACGGCGACAGTCGCGTCGCCGCGTGTGACCGCGCAGGTGTCGCGCATGCGAGCGGGCTCCCGCGCGGAGCGCAGCGTGGGCGCGATCAGCCTGCCTCGTCGCTGGCACGACGGTTGCGATGGCGGCTCGGCGGCGCTCGGTGAGCGCCGTGAACCACAAGGAGACGTCATGAACAAGAGGACAGCAGTTACTCATCAGGATGCGCGCGCGATCGTCGATCGCGACGCCGGGACGGTCACGCGGGAGGGG
>Ga0307515_10015326_pt1 | contig 14129 bp, 8 predicted proteins | sample 17_EM_MG_FD_194513 | JGI IMG/M metagenome (GOLD analysis project Ga0307515, IMG submission 194513) | Populus trichocarpa ectomycorrhiza microbial communities from riparian zone in the Pacific Northwest, United States - 17_EM | ecosystem: Host-associated > Plants > Roots > Unclassified | place...
TGTCTGCTTACCTGTGCCCAGAGATTGGTATTTAAGCATCAGTTGTGAGCATGATTTAACATCCAACAACTATTCTTTTCCTAAGATGGAATTTGAACAGCTCCATCACTCTATCAACCCAGGCTCCACTCAAAGTATCCATGAATTTAGCCTTGAATCTGTTTTTTCCTTGCAAACAGAAGATTCCATTGTTCTGAGTGCCATTCAAGATGATGCTTTATATGATGACTGCATGGAAAGGTTGCTGGAAATTGAGACAGAACTCATGGATTTTAGCTCCATGACTCAAGATAATGTAATATGTCTTGAAAGTTCTGATGACGTACTGTTTGAATTGGGTCATGATATGATCCAAGAAACAACAGGGGATGCAAGCCTATTGAAGGAAGAAAATTCCCTCTTAAAGGGAATTCATGAGGAGCTATTGGATGATAGCAGCTTAACAGATCTTCTGTTGATGGGAGCTGAAGCTGTTGAAGCACAAAATTGGACCCTCTCTTCCAACATAATAGCAAAGCTTCGGAATCTCTTATTGGATGGAGAAAATGGAGGTAGCTCATTCAATAGGCTGGCTTTGTTCTTCACTCAAGGTCTGCATTACAAGAGCATTACTGCTCCTGAAATGTTGCTGCCTAGACCTGGTTATAGGCAACAATACAACATGTCTTCCTTTCAAGTTCTTCAAGAACTTTCTCCTTGTGTCAAGTTTGCACACTTCACAGCTAATCAAGCAATCCTTGAGTCCACACAAGGTGATCAAGAAATTCATATCATTGATTTTGACATCATGGAGGGAATTCAATGGCCTCCTTTGATGGTTGACCTTACAATGAGAAAGGATGTTTCATTTAAAGTAACAGCCATCATTGGTGACCAGCAGGATGTGGCTGCTGTTCAACAAACAGGAAGAAGACTTAAAGAGTATGCAGATTCAATCAATTTGCTGTTCGTTTTCGAGCAGATGATGATGCTCAACGAAGAAGATTTTGAAAGTATCGAAATGGGGCAAACTCTTGTGGTCAATTGCATGATCCACCAGCTCCACATGCCTAATAGAAGTTTTTCTTCGATCAAGACTTTCTTGGGTGGTGTCAGCAGGTTAACACCTAAGCTAGTTGTTTTGGTTGAAGAAGAATTATTTAGTTTTTATAAATTTCCTTACATGTCTTATGTAGAGTTTTTCTGCGAGGCCATTCACCATTACACTACACTTTCTGACTCCCTAGTAAGCAGTTTCTTAAGTGCAAACGAAATGGAATTAAGATTGATAGAAAAGGAGTATTTGGGGGTGAAAATTGTAGATAGTGTGAGCCAATTACCTTGTAAGAAGAAGGAGAGACTGTTGTGGGAAGAAGGGTTTGCGTCCTTGAATGACGGGATCCTAGGGACTCCCGAGTAATTTTATTTTATTGTTTCCGCGGCCTGTATGATATTTGAGAACCCAACAGTGCTATCAAAGCCTTCGTTAGACAATTAGGGTTATCATTTGCTTATTTTAATTATTATTGGTGTTAATTTCGAATTAATTTTATGTGAAAAAATTATTTTTTTAAAATTTGTTTTTCCTCTTATGATTTTCTCGACAAAAAAATTGGCTACTATTCGAGCCAGATTTGGCAAAAAATTTATATATATATATATATATATATATATATATATATATATATATATATATATATATTGAGAGATCACTTATGTCTATGGAAAGGCTCACGTGATGGTTGTGTAAGTGATTTTTAGACTTGAGATCACTAAGTTATCTTATATAAAAAATGTTAACATTGAGTATAACATGAATTACATGATGGTACTTGAGTTATTAAATGAGGATTCATCACCCTAGGTGAATTAGAAAAAATATTTCATCTATTCTCAAATAGTATTGACTGATAAATTCTTGGCTAAGATGGAATAAGAATTGAAAAGAATTTCAAATTTTATTCAAACGATCAATGACTATAATGTAGAGAACAAACATGATTTAACATGGCAGACATACTTCATGTTTTAATATTAAATCAGAATATTATTGATGAAAGGATATTAATTACACTTAGAAACCAATCAATGAAAGGTTAAATCAAATCACTAATGATTTTTTTAATATTTGGGGATTATGAGACGTTGCTAAACGATGCACCTGATCGCCAAATATAAATTAATTAATTTTTGAATTGATAATAAATTAAATTGTTTAATTTATTTAATTCTATTTAATTAGAATTAGAATTTATATTTGAGTCAATATATTAGAAACATAATGAGTTACACATATTAAGAACCATTAGTTAATTAGAAATTAAATTGGGATGATTTAATTACGTATGATTTGATTAAAATATATTTTAGAAATTAAGGACTATAGTTAATTAATACATGGATTATATTTCTAGACGTAGAAAAATTAAGTAAGGACTTGATTGAGTTAATTTCTAAAATTATCTTGAATTAATATATGGATATTATTCAAAGCGCAAAATGATATTTTGCTAATTTATAGGGTTTTTCATATTTCTTTATAAATAGTAAGTTATGCCTCTTATTTTTATGTGGTTGTTTGTTAGGAAAAAAAATTACATAAGTCACAAAATAGAGAGTTAACACTCTAGGCATAACAATCTCTCTCTTTTAAATAAGAATTTATGAGAATTTTCACTGGTGATTCAAGAGGATTACCGTTAGAGGTCGGACAATTGAACGACTTATGGTTTACGACAACCTAACTTTTAAAGAAGTATTCAAAGTCGAAAAAGACCAAATATTCAGATAGTAAATCCCTAAATAACTCTAAATTTATATAATAAAATTCTAAAAACTTTCAAATAATTTTATTTTATTATTTCCAGTGGATACATAATTCTCGAAAACCCAACATGCCACCATCACGAATACCACAGTTCTGCTGGGGTACACCACGATTATGCTATTTAAGCCGAACTAGCCTTCCCCTGTTATCTTTTGTGGCTTGCAACTTTCCACTCCACTTGAAAGTATATTGTTTGCTTTCCAAGGAAATGAATGCAGATAGCTCAGAAGTGAACATTCTGATAGAGGCTTAATTAAAGTCAGGTGCCAGTTTGGGATAAGACCCAGGTCGGCATGGAATAAGAATCAGGACCCTAACGCCATAGAGGGAGCAAAGTTGGCAACATAGATTCTAATTTTTAGTTAGGAAAACATTGCCAGTGATCTGCAAGCCTGTAATAAAAATGTAATCCAGGCAAGGATACCATAAATAGAAAATATAGACATCTACTACAGGTGGAGTATATGAACTGGACTGAGCTTAATTCAAAATCTTTCATGACTTTCTCTGTTGTAAAGGCTGGATGACACCATACTAGCCCCCAGGTAATTAAACTAACACCATAATACTTGGAAAAACACTTGCCAAGGCTATGGCCAGTTTGTATTGGGATTAATCCAGGTTAAAAATCGGGATTTTCACTTAGAGCCCTGATATTGAGACTGGGATCCTCAGATGATACCTGTATTGTGTTGGGATCCAGGCAAAATTAGAATAAATTTAAAAGAGAACACATAGTTAGAGGCAACTTTTGTGTGTAAAGGTGACCTGATTCTCCTGCAATACCACCTTCATACGTCTGACAGCTAAAGTTGGATATCAGAAAGAAAGACGTTTAGTTGCTTACACCATCAAGAAATTATATAAACAGAAGGCAAGTGTTATACTTTGAGGAATTAATCTTGTATGAAAATAGGAAAACTATACACTATCTCTTGTCAGAATAGTCATCGGCATAAAAGAGTATTTTGAAACAACGCAGATCTAAGGAGAAAGTAGTGTAACTGAAGCTAGCAACCTCAGCATCCACAAATTAATCGCCACCTATTGATGCAACAAGCACAGATGATGCCCCTCTTCTCTCCGGCACAACTGGCAAATGACGCAGCCCAGCTTTGCCATCGTACCATTCATATAGACCACTGTAAAGATTCATTTGTCTATGAAATCAAATAATTTTTTCCTGTAACAGCTTACAGAGAGCTTTCAGCAGTCCAATCTCAATCATAACTCCAGCATCATTAGCATATCGTTTGACAAATTATATGATGTTGTGTAGGAAAAAGGAAAGTTTACTTGTTTGTTTGTAATTTCTTACACTTAAAATTTTATTATTATTATTTATGTCGATTTCTAGGATTTTGTTGGTGTTGTTATTATTATTATTAAAAATATTTTATTAGGATTCTTAATTTATATTTAGTTTAGAATACTAGGGTTTAATTTCTTGATATCTATATAAACACATTCTTTATAGAAGGGCAGACTTTTAATGATGATAAATTAAAATTCAGAGTTATTATTGTATTTTTTATTTATTGGAACCCTTTTACAAGGTTTTTTCTTTTAAAAAACAAATAGATGATCATATTAAAAATTGAAGAAAATTTTTCATAACCAATAAACAAGACAAGATTATTTATAAAAGATTTTGATTAGAATATTTATTTAGAGGAAATCTTTTCACCCATAATCGAGATGTCTTCAATGAATGTTATGCCTGGTATAACTACTAGTTTGAATCTCGAAGGTAAAGAGCTTCATGGGAAATTCAATAAAAAGATCTACATAAAATAGCTTGAAGGGTTTGAAGTGAATGACAAAAAGAAACTAGTTTGTAAGTTGAAAAAAAGGCTCTATGGATTAAAGCAAGCTCTAAGATAATTGAATAATAGGATTTTGTGTTGTGATATAATAATAGTTAGAGAGCAATCCGCCATCTTAACAAGTATCTTATTTTTCATTCGCGATTAAAGTACATTAAGGTTAAATGTTAATGGATTCGAGATAAAGATAGAGTCTTTCTTGTTAAGAAAATTTATAATAATGAAAAATGATGAACAAGTTTTTACTAAGAAAGAATTTTGAGTTCCATGGAAGATAAACAGGCTTGATAAAGCCCTTAAATTAGTAAAAAGGGGGAGAATTATGGGCTTTAATCACTTTTTTTTGGGTCATATCATATAAACTAAGAAAAAAAAAGGAAAAAGGATTTAAAGTCTTATTATAAATGACTGTATAAAAAGCTACTTTGATTTATTTTTAAGAGTGAAAGCTAACATATACGGAAAAAAAATGAGAGTGAGTTTTTGGCCAATTAAGAAAATAAAGAAGAAATATATTTTTTTTGTGCTTTAATCAAACTGTGATTATTTCCTTAATTAAAATGAGATTTTAATATGTTATTTCAAGCAATGAACTCTTATTATTTTATTTTTAAAAAATATTATTCTCATAATTCATAATTAATTTTTTATTAAAAAATATGTTAGTTAAAAAAAATAATCTGTATAGCACGAGCTACAGTGCCTACAGTTCACAAACATACATCATGACAAAAACAGAAGAACAAAAATCCAAGGCAAAATATTACTACAACGTTTTCAGTACACTTTTTGTCGACAATCCAAAACCAACAGAAATGGATCTTGAAGCAACAAAGAATCTCTCAGAATCTCACTCAATCGGAAACTACATCCTGAAATCAAAACTGGGTGAGAGCTCTTTTTCCACAGTATGGAAAGCAGAGAACAAAATAACAGGGGGGGAAGTGGCAGTGAAGCAAGTTTATCTCTCTAAACTCAACAAGAATTTGAGGAACTGCTTAGATTGTGAGCTTAATTTCTTGTCTTCTGTCAATCACCCCAACATCATTCGCCTTCTTGATGTCTTTGAGGTAAGGTTTCCATACGCTTTTGAGTAAATTTGTTGTTGGTGTTGATGTTGATGTTGTAGGCTGATTTGTGTTGTTTGATTGATTGTAGAGCTGGTTGGTTTGATGCTTAGGGGATTTGTAGGGTAACCCTTGTTGTAAATTTCTTTTGTGATTGATTTTTTTTTTTACTCGGTTTTGATCATTTAGGTGATTTTTAGCATACCCTTTTATGAAAATATGTTGATTTAGGGAAAATAATGGAAAAGTTGGTTGATTTTGTTTTTTAGGGTTCCTTCCTGTTGTAAATGTTGAATTAGAAGCAGGGCTTGTTTTACTTAAGATAGCTTGGTTTATTTTTGAAATCAATTATTATTCATTTTGAGATGGGATTTGTGGCTTAGCAATTTAATGTCTTGGATTGAGGATGCAATCTTAAAATACTGTTGAGTTGATGGAGTAATGTGGAGTGTCGAGATGAATCTAGGCATGATGTTCACAGAAGCATTGTTGTTAGACATGGTGCTCCTAAAAGAGTATATGGAGTAGTAGTGCATATCATGCTTAAAATATTAAAGCAAAGTAAGAGAGATTAGAATTTGATTCAACCAAATTCTAAAAGGTTGGAAAATGTGGATTGCCACCATGGGGACCTCTAAACATGCCAAGGGCCAACCCTGGCAACACACTGGGCTATACAGGGATAATTGAGAACCAATTCAAGTCCTGGACGAAAATACCCATAATTCTCATCTTCTATGTGTTTAACCTTAAATCAGACATTTTCCAAAATCTGCAAGAAAGGAAGCATGTCATCAAGCCCCCATCTTTCTACAGACTTATTATGAATGGTGTCATTGGCAAAGCACATAAGAGAAGCAAAATGTCCTCAATAACATTTTTTCACTAGCTCATTATCTACCCTTTGTATCAGACATCATACTAAGGACTGTGGACCATGGAATACCAGAATAAAAAACTTATGCTCTCCATTCACCATGATTGAGGAGAAAAAAGGACAGAGCATGATTTTATTTAGTTTCTCCCACTAAATACCCTCAAAGACCTGATACCCATGAGAAACAGTGGTTAGATTAATTTTGATCGTGTTGGCAAATGTAGTGTTGAAGGCCACTGACCTAGGTGTTTTCTACTTAGCAATATCTACAACTCATTTCCTGCTCTCTATCCAAGCTGTCATCTCTTGAAGAATTGTAGATAAATGCTAGTTACTCTAATTATTAATTCCATTAACATGAATCCTTGAAATTCTTAAATGACTGAACCAGTGAGGACATTGATCTAGATAAAGTGGAATGATGTAGAAGGATACATGTAACTAAAAGCTTGACATATGTAAAGGAGAATCTCATTTCGAGTTTAACTTGATCTGTTTCTACCTTCTGTAGCTGTGATTTATATGCTTTCTGTTTCCATAATATTTCATTTCTGCAAATCAGAATATCTGCAATCTCAGGATGAATGTTGCATGTTCCTGGTCCTAGAGTTTTGTTCTGGAGGAAATCTAGCTTCTTATCTTCAACAACATGGGAGAGTTCAAGAGAAGATTGCTAAAAGATTTACGCAACAGATGGGTAGCGGTCATTTGATATCTGTTTCACAGTACAACATATGAGTTGCTTGTATCACATCCCTATTTACATAATTGTAATCTCGATGATTTATATGGTTCAGGGGATGGTTTGAAAATTCTGCAGAGCCATCATATTATTCATAGAGACTTGAAACCTGAGGTATGAGGTGTTGTACATGCAATTCTTTTACCTATGGTGGAGTTCCAAATTGGTGGCAGAAGATTGAGTTGCCTTGAAACTGGCTTACATTGGTCAATTTGTTGTAGAACATTCTCCTTTCTGGCAAGGAGAGCGATGTGGTGCTCAAAATAGCTGATTTTGGTTTATCGAGGTAACTTTTTGGTAGAAGAAAGTTAATGGGATGGTTTCCTGGAAAGTTTCAGGGAGACCACCATGAAACTATGTTAATTTTTCTCCCCTTAATTAAGAAAAAATGCCAAAAATTTGTTGAAGACATGTCAGGCAATGTATTAATTTTACTTTCATCTTTCTCATCTTTAAATAGAAGGGTGCTTCCTGATAACTATGTGGAGACAGTATGCGGATCTCCATTTTACATGGCTCCAGAAGTTCTTCAATTTCAAAGATATGATTATAAGGTAAAGATTTTGCTAATGTTTTCCTTTGGTGCATTGCTTTCTTTGCTTCAGAATAGAATTTATTGAATAACAGTGCTTCCTTGTATAGGTTGACATGTGGAGTGTTGGTGTAATTCTTTTTGAGCTTCTTAATGGTTACCCACCTTTTCGTGGCAGGACTAATTTCCAGGTAGTGCCTTTTCTGTAAGTTTATAATCCTTGAATTGTGATCGCTCCAGTCTCTAATAAAAGAAGTTCTCTTGACCTCAGTTGCTGCAGAACATCAAGTCAAGTTCATGTCTTCCTTTCTCTCAACACATCCTTCCAGGGTTGCATCCGGACTGTGTTGATATATGTTCAAGACTTCTTTCTGCAAATCCAGGTTTAGCACATGGCCTGACCCCAACGAAACATATCTTTCTTTCTTCCCTCCTGATTCATTTGTGGAACCATTCATTTTTTTGTATCTCTCTTGTTGCAGTTCAACGACTGTCCTTTGATGAATTCTATCATCATAAGTTCTTGAGAATAAAAGGGGTGGGGAAGTATCATGGTCATTAATAGGTTTAAAACACTCTCCAATGTTCTACTCTCATGTCTGCTATGCCAATCTTATATGTCATCAAACATTTACCACAGATAGTCCCCTGTGCTTTTACTTCACTATCATCCCTGATCAAAGTTATATTCATCATTTTACAAGGGAAGAGCGATCTCTCTGTGTCATCTGCTACAAGATCATAGCAATGGTCCTGGAATATTTATAGGTTGAAGATATAAATGGCTGTGGAATGCAGTTCAACTAATTGAAGTGGTCTGTCTGAGTTTATTTTTTTCGTTTCACCATGCTTGCTTGGTGTTACATTTCCCTGGTAATTCTCTAATTAAAAATGGCATTTGTCTAGACGTATTTTTTTGTATTGTAACTAATAAGTTCAGTGCCTTTGGAGTGCTAAAGCTTGTGAAGCAGCAGTTCATTGTGTATACTCTTGTGTATCAAGTCATTGTATATATACTACATTTTTTCCTGAAAAGCTTTTCAAAAATATCTTATGACGGCATTTGGAAGAATTCTTTATAGCTGTTATTAACAACTGTATTGGACTTTGTTTTTGGGATGTAGTTACAGAGATGAGCTGACTAGATCTTAATGGTGGGTTGGCTGTCGGTGGTTTAGAATATGTGCCAGTTAATGATAAATTTTGTGTTAGCGATGCTGTAATGAGTTATTTTACGTTGTTATTGAAATTAAGAAGATGAAACCGAAAACTTGATGAAGTGTGTCGGCCGATTATCTCCTGCTACATTGCTCATTGTCCAGGGTTCTTAGTGTTTTAGTTTGGATTTGCATGGAATTATATTAATATTGTCCTGAAAAATTAATGTCATTTGGAAGAGTGACCCTGTAACTTTAACAAAAAGAGGCAAGAGGGATGGCTTGGGAAATTGTCTGTCTCTTGATATAGAGAATTTTACTGGGTTGAAATAGGAGTTTTTCTTGGTTGGAGGTTTCCATGCACAGTGAAACTGTGTCTGGTGTTTATTTTTGTTGCCTGAAAGAGGCTCATCTTGTTGTCTAAACAGAAAGATATCATAAAATTGTTGTTCAAACACATGGTTGGAGCAGCATTTTACTGTATATGCAAAGCGTTTCTGATTTGTCGTTTAAACTGCTTATGATATACTATTTCACATTTGCGCAGAAGAACAAACAAGAGCACAGGTGATAAAAATAGTAAGAGGTGGTTTGGTATTGTGTAGCTTTTGATTTTTGCTCAACCATGGAGAAAAAATAGTTTGATTAGTCAAATAGCTTTTGTTAAAATTAAAAAATCTATTAAACTTGAGATGTCTGTTAAAATTCCTTTGGCCATGTAGTTATTTGGCTATCTTCAACATAACCAGAAGAAGGGAAACAAAGTTTCATGCATCCCTTGTCTTCCCATGCTCATGTTACTGGTTAAGCAATTTGTAAGTAAAACCTTGTAAGAGCTCTCAGTGGCTTCCTCGTAGCAGGAACTATCCTGCTGATATGTATGTTCTCAAATTACATCTCTCACAAGGCAGAAGAGAAAGAAAACTGTGTGGCTTAAGTTAGTGGCACGGGCCTACATGCAAGGCACAGAGCCATCAAACACTATTGTTAATCAAACAATACTGGAAAAGCAACTATATAAAGGACTTTTTTTTGAGACCATACATCTCAGAAAGGGACAGGTCTTTGATTTTGTCAATAAGCCGTGTTGTTTGCTTCAACACAAGTCAATTTTCTGTTATACCATTAATGGAGGAAATAGGGAACAGAGACAATTTTCTCAACCTTTTTCAATCAGTCTTGCATAATACAATTATCCTTGTCCTTTTTGTGTTGAAAATCTTTCTTTAATAATTAAAGTCATGTGTGCAAGTTCTTCTTCTTACATTAAAGGTGAAGAAATTTATGTCTTTCAAGGAAAAATGAATCTTGTTATAAGCAACCAGGAAGGTTCTGGGACTTTCTCTATTTTTACTGGCATACAGCGTGGAAATGTCCCGACAGGAAAACTGAGTGCGCGTCTAGTATTTATAAAAAAATCAAGTCTACCAGTGCCGGGGCCAAGTTTCAGCGATCATCTTAGATTAATAGTCGGTGCCCCTAAGAACAAGCAATGGTGGAGCCCTGGCTTTAGCACTTTCCTTGTTTTACTTTATAGTCATTCGAGACTTGCGAGAAGTTACAAGGACAACAATATCATCTATCTTCCATACTTCATCTAATGGCTTTCGCTTATGCAGCTTTCTTTTTGTTAGTAATTTGTATTTACAAACCTGTAAGTTCCCAGCAGAACCACTCAAACTTGATAAGTTTAGGTTCTTCAATCTCCACCAACGTCCAACCAACTTCATGGCTCTCCCCTTCTGGCACATTTGCCTTTGGGTTCTACCCACAGGGCAGTGGCTTTATAGTGGGAATTTGGTTGGTGGGTAAGCCAGCTGATATAATCACCTGGACAGCATACCGAGATGACCCTCCTGTGCCGTCAAATGCTACGTTGGAGTTAACCGTAAACGGTAAGCTTCTTTTAAGAACTTACTATGCCAACAATGAGGCCGGTGAAGAGAAACTCATTGCTAAGATAGAGAAGTCAGCTTCAAACGCTCGCATGCTTGATTCTGGAAATCTAGTGCTCTGCAATGAACATTCTGAGGTCATTTGGGAGAGTTTCAACTTTCCTACAGATACAATATTAGGAGGCCAGAATCTACATGCAGGGCGCGAACTGCTTTCTAGTGCATCTACAACCAGTTTGTCAACACGAAGGTTTCGTCTTAAAATGCAATATGATGGGAATCTTGTTTTGTATCCCGTAGACACTCCAGATACTTCAGTAGATGCTTATTGGAGCACAGACACTTTTGGGTCCTCTGGTACCCATCTATATTTAAATTATACAGGAGAATTGCTAATCCTTACCAAAACCTCGGGCAAAGTCAAAGCTGTGTTTTACTCTGATTCAGAACCGGAAAGCAGCTCAATTATCTACCGTGCAACATTGGAGTACAATGGAATTTTTCGATTGTATTCTCATAGCTTCGACAGCAATGGTGTCTACACTACATCTCTTAAGGCTTATGAACCAGAAAGTCAATGCGAAGTGAAGACTTTCTGCGGTCTCAACAGCTACTGCACCATGAACGATGATCAACCTGACTGCCGCTGTCTTCCTGGCACTGTTCCTGTCGATCCCGAACAGAGATATAATGGGTGTGAGAGAAACTACACTGAACAGTTATGTAAAGTTGCAGAGGAAACATCCTTGTATAACATTACTGATATGGAGAAAATGAGTTGGGATGACTATCCTTATTTTAGAAACTCCATGTCAGAAGAAGATTGCAGAAAGTCCTGTTTGCAGGACTGTAACTGTGCTGGTGCGCTGTACCAATCTGGGGACTGCAAGAAAGTGAAGTTCCCAGTGAAATATGCTAGGAGATTGGAAGGTGTCTCATCAAGGGTTTTCTTCAAGGTGGGTTTGAAGAGCGTCGAAAGCCGCAACCGATCCATTGCCACTGCAATGAAGCCTCCAGTGGTCCATAAGACAAGCAAGAAGACAGTGATGGTCATTTGTGTTATGAGCGTAGCATTCATTACGTGCTCTTCAATTGCCATTGCAGTTTCTGTTTTTTTCATCTCTAAGTCAAGAGTTGTTAAGGCCAGAATGCGGTTGGGAAGCGGAAATCTTGGCTTGGCCCATGAGCTCACCCTGAGAGCATTTTCATATCGTGAGCTTAAAAATGCAACCAAGGGTTTCAGGGAAGAGTTGGGAAAAGGATCTTTTGGAGCAGTTTACAAAGGGACATTATACAAAGGTAAAAAAGTTATTGCAGTGAAGAGGCTGGAGAAGTTGGTCAGTGAAGGTGAAAGGGAGTTCCTCACAGAGATGCGTTCAATTGGAAAAACTCATCATAAAAACTTGGTTCGGCTACTTGGTTACTGTACTGAGGACTCCCAGAGGCTCCTAGTTTATGAATACATGAGCAACGGTTCCCTTGCAGATCTTCTCTTCCGAACTGAAAGAATTCCAAATTGGAGTCACAGGGTGAAAATTGCTTTGGATATTGCTAGAGGGATCCTATATCTACATGAAGAGTGTGAGGCACCAATCATCCATTGCGATATAAAGCCTCAAAACATTCTAATGGATGATTTTTGGAATGCTAAGATCTCTGATTTTGGGCTAGCAAAATTGCTAGTGCCTGATCAAACAAGAACCTTCACAATAGTCAGAGGGACACGAGGTTACTTGGCTCCCGAATGGCACAAGAACACCCCAATATCAGTGAAGGCAGATGTTTACAGTTACGGAGTTATGCTCTTGGAAATTGTTTTCTGCAGGAGAAATATAGAAGCTAATGTATCAAGACCAGAGGAAGTTCAACTTTCTAATTGGGCATACGAGCTTATGGTTGCAAGAGAATTGGACAAGCTTGATCTTGGCGAAGATGTAGACTTGCAGAATTTGGAGAAAATGGTTATGGTGGGCATGTGGTGTATTCAAGATGAACCAGGTATCCGTCCTTCTATGAAGTCTGTTGTGTTGATGTTAGAAGGAATTACCGATGTATCTGTTCCTCCACATCCAACTTCAGCTTCAGCATAAGTTTGTAGGCAGGAAAACTATTAAAATTCTGTATCCTATAGTTGTAGTAGTTCTAACAAAAAAATCATTTGTTGTTTTTCATGGGAGAAGTTATGGAAGCAGTAGTGTAAAGAACATGTTTCTGTCTCCTCCAAATTCAATGTGTCAACTGGTTTGAATAATTATTAATGGCCGCTCCTAGGAAACATTACAGCATGTTGTTGTTGATGGATTGATGGATTCTTCCATCAATATCCTCCTTGTTATTCATTTCTTCTTTCCAATGAGAAGAAATTAAGCTTAGAAATTTAATCTCTAATAGCCTCATAAATCAAAAGAAATTATTAACTTGGTTTAAGAGATCAAGAGGTGAAGGTGTGTAATGCCATGGAATCTACAAATTAAATAAATAAATAAATAAAGTAAAACAATAAAAAGAAAAGAAAACTATAAAGGAAATTGAAAATTACGATAAGTAAAAGAAGGCGAAGTATCGCGGAAATTTCGTTAAGAAATTATATATATAAAATTGACCATTACTTATTAATAATATTATAAAAATAAAGTTCTACATAAACTATAAATTTTAATTCTATACAAACTGTTTATACAGTATATAAGAATTTTACAATATAAATACTATCATAATTTAATACATGTTTAGGAATATGGTTGTAATTATTTTTCAAAATATTTTTCATACTGCAATATATTAAAATAATATTTTTTATTTTTTAAAAATTATTTTTAAAATTAATATATTAAAACGATAAAAAAACATATATAAATATAATTTTTTAATAAAAAATTAATTTTGTTAGAAGCGTGGATGCCACCGCGTTTCCAAATGCTTTTTTACTCCCAATTTATGCACTTGTATGTGTTAAAACTCTAAAGATATACTGCAACATTCACCAACGTTAACTTCTAAAGATTCTTGTTTTGAATAGGATTTTGTCTTCAATCCATAACTTGAATCTTCATTTTCTTGGTCGATTATCCATATCGGATATCTTCATTGGTTTGCGAAAAACACAAAATGAATAACTATTCAAACGACTCATGGCTATTTATTTTCTATATATACAATTGCATACTTCAAAGGTATTTTTTTTCTTGTAAATCAGAAAAAAAAAAAAAAAAAGGTTTAATTTGTTT
>Ga0307515_10015327_pt1 | contig 14128 bp, 23 predicted proteins | sample 17_EM_MG_FD_194513 | JGI IMG/M metagenome (GOLD analysis project Ga0307515, IMG submission 194513) | Populus trichocarpa ectomycorrhiza microbial communities from riparian zone in the Pacific Northwest, United States - 17_EM | ecosystem: Host-associated > Plants > Roots > Unclassified | place...
GTGTAGGACAGGCATGGAAACACGTCGGCCCATTTTGCTCGTACGTGTATTGAATCTCCGCTCCACCAAACTGTCCTCTTGTTGAACACCCCGCCGCCATGAACACCGAGCCCAAGTTCAGATGTCCTACATGCGAGCACGACAAGACATCAAATGAGTTTGGAACACGGCAAAGAGGGGGTGTTCATGGCCGGAAAGGTGACCGTCTCAACGTTTGTCTCTCCTGCACCACCATAATCGTCGCCAATGGAAAGAGAAAGCGCCTTGAAAGCGGTCCTGTACCTCCAGCCAAACGATTCGCAGTGCCACCTGCCATCTCGCCACGTCGTTTTGTGGAAGCATTGGCTGAATGTGCTTCCGCCCCAAAAATCGAGGTCTCCCTACGCGTCTCATTGGATGGGATGACCATATCAAGCAAGGGCATTGCTGATCATATCGCATCACTCGCTTGGAAGGCTACTGGTTATAGATTTAGGTATGCAGCGTCCTTAAAATTTGCTCGCAGGTTGTAGTGGCTCACTAGATTACCTTGCATAGCTTCTATAATTCACATCTTAATGGTGGTTTATTACGGTTCAGCTATCTCTGTTGTCAAGCCCGGGGAACCATGAACGACATGGACAAGCGCACCACCGTAGACGAGGAGAAGCAGAGAGCTGTTCGCCGTATGGACCGTTTTGAATGCCGTGGCCGACTGCACATCACTCCTCACGAAGGCATTGCCAATGTGGAGATCACCCACCAACAGCTGCACAAATCGTACATCAATATTGAACTCCCGGACAAATGGCGCACCTTCATTAAGGAGAACCACAGAATGGGCCCAGCTAAGGTATGTAGATGGTGCGAAGCCCCCCTGATTCAATGGAACTGAATTCAATCGTGACAGCTTTGGCAAGAAATCCTCAGCCAATCCAAAGGTGACGGTATAGTCTTCACACAGAAGACTGTCCGATACACCTGGGCTGGCATCGCAAGCGGGCAGTGGCTCCACAACAAGGACCCAATCAAATCAGCCCGGATTTACCTTGAAACACACGGGGCCAAAGAGAACATCAGGCTACTTGAGATGCCTGAGATAGAAGGCGCTCAGACGCTTGCATTCATTGTGGACGACTTCGTGCGGGAATGGGCACCATACACAGAAACATTTTTAGTAGATTCGACATGTGAGTAGAACTTTATGACTATATTCTCAGTACTAACTTATTAATTACATAGTCAATACTAATAAAAATAATATGGAGTTATTCGCGGGCGTCGCCGATATGTTGGGCGAGGGACTGCCCCTAACATACCTGTTCATTACGACTGAGGCAAATGTGGCACCACTTACGAAGCAAGAAGCGCTAGTAGCATGGATGCGGGCTGTCCGTTCCCTTGGAATTGTTCCCCAGTTCACGTTGTCCGACAAGGATCAGTCGGAAATCAACGCTCTCACACACGTCTGGCCGGAAGCAAAGCACCAGCTATGCCTCTGGCATATACTCAGGGCGATCAAGCGACGTCTTTCCCAGAATGGAACCCCTGGTCCCTACAACGCCCTTGAGGCAAACGGGGCCTTCCCAGATATCGACCCATCATTTGTCCCATTGGAACAGATGAGTGTGAATGAAAAGGTACGTACAGTCATTTCCTACTGGCCCAGTCTTATTCTAGTTGTGCAGGGTACATTACCCCCTCCTCCTGAAAAGCCCCTGACACGAATTCATCTTTGTATCAATGGGAAGGCGGCTGTATTTACACCTAACATCAAGCTCACCTTGAAGGTACCCAAAGGCAACAACAGGGCTGCCCCTGCGGCGATCGACAGCGCGTGGGTGTCAGCAACAAAAGGAGAATGCCAGGATGAGAACCTTGAAATAGACGTACTAGTGGAGGGAGATGACGACCATGCAAGCGATGGTGAAGATGGTATAGCTCGTTGTGCCCGTAAGCAGGCAGCTGGCATGCTCAATGTGTATGAAGAGGATGGTCAGCGGCTTCCAGGGGACGGGGTCTTTGGAACTGAGAAGGAAGAAGAAGACGAACTCACCAGCATGGATACTGACATAATCCACGCTGCGGAATGCTTGGCGCTAGAGCAGGACGAGGCAGTGAGCGATCCCGAAGATGAATCTGAGGATGAATCTGAGGACGACGACGAGAGTGGGGGGTCCAGTGACAGGGATGATGAGGGTGATGACGATTTCATTCCGACGTTGAAGCTGAAAGGGAAGAACATTCCCAAAGAGTTCAAAGCTGTGGGAGACAAGATCCGTACACAAAAGGTCAAGAAGGATGCAAGCTATGTATTCTGTCCCCTGCCCCATAGACTCTCGATCCTCCGCCTTGTGTGCAAGCACTTCTGCCAGCATTCTATTCTCCATGAACGCCATGGCCAATCTCGGAATTCCCAGCAGATACACTGTGACACCGTCCTGGAAACCTACTATCATTGCAAGGCCAACAACCTTCGTGAGGTATGGGCTTACCTCTGGACAAACTGGTACGTACCAAGTAAGTGGAAGTTGTGGGCCCAATCATCATATGAGGGCGCCATTCCACGGAAAAGGACGACCATGCTTGTAGAATCACTATGGAGGAACTTCAAACGAATGGTCCTCTACCACTACAATCGCCCTCGTGTTGACCTTGCCACCTATGCCCTCGTCACTCAGGGCATTGCACCATATCGGGTGCGCTTCAATAGCATAGTTAGGAACCCTCAGGATGGGCGTGCAAAAAGCCTACGTGGGGAGCAGATACCAATCAAGTGCGCATGGCTTGCGCTTAGAAAATGCGTGATTAAAGGCACATATGATACAAACGTCAAGCTCTGGCTTTGCTCATGCGGAGCACAGAAGTATCATTCGTACCTGCTGTGCAAGCACCTTGTCCAGGCTCTCCCCCTCCCCAGCCCCGATTGGTGGGCAAACATCATTCGGCGGCACAATCCACCCTTCTACGACATCCAAGAACTACTTCCAGAGGGTGAGCGAGAGTCTGCTCCCAGCCCTGCTGCTCTGGGCCCGCGATACTGGACTAGACGGGATTCTGCTCCGGCGCAGCATTCCTTGCCTCCCACAGTGTCGCAAATTTTGGTAAGTGGCACTCCACAGATCTTATTTAATGACTTAACTGCTTTCAGGTGCCCTCGCCCCAAAAGGGCCATCGAACTGGCATAGACAGTCTGCTTCGAGAGAGTGAGCCTGATGGGTTTACTGAGGTATGTACAGAGACCGGTGCGATTTCTGTTCTGATGGTCACCCAGCCACTTTCCCTTGCTGAACACATGGAGGGCACGGAAAAAAATTTAGAGGATGCACTTGCCTTGTTTCGAAGTCAAAAGGCTCACATGAACCTTGACTGGTACGCAAGATTCTGTGCCCTTTCCAACCACCTATTCAAGTTTGTGGATGACAACATCCGCGATGAGACCTGTCGCACACTCCTGAAAACGAATGAGCGTGATCGGTGCAATCAACCCCTCCCACAGAATATCATGGGCCGCCATTTTGGGACCTTCACGCGTCAGGAGTATTCCAAACAGTAGCTATCTGGGTCTATTATGCAGTTTTTCTTTTGGGATTTTTTTGGTCTGTGAATTGCCTGCTCATGGCGGTAGTACTGCTGTATAGTCCATAATACTCGATATATATGGTATATTCATACTTTATTCACACTAGTTACATGTACAATGCGTAATTCGAGAAACTCCCAACCCATACTGACAATACTGAGCAGGCACGTACCAACGATACATATCGTCCCCCGCCATCGCCCGCGTGCTGTATGCAATCGAACAATTCGTTGTAAATTCAAAATAAATACATCTATCCTATGGATACCCGTCTGGTACCCAGCATCAATACAGTACCTGTTCCCTTTCATCATCCTCCATTCCGACCCCCAGCCTCCTGCGCGTCCTCTTGGTCTCGGAGGCTGGGATCCCAGCCTCACCCTCGTGGGTGACAGCTGTCTCCGATATTGGTCTGATATCCCTGACAATGGTGGTCCAGACTACTGTCACGGAAGGCCCACCCGCTGTCATCCTAAGAGCTGTCAGGGAGCGTCATTAGCGTGAAGTCCGGAGCTACGATTTCTCTCAGTGGGCCTTGCCACAGTACCCACGTTACCGAAGCAGAACTCATGACAGCCACTTGGCCACAATTGTAACCCACAGGAGACCATAAAATCGTCGTGGGAGGGGTACTATAGCCACTGGCAATCGTGCCCATTGCTTGCGACGAAGGCTTCGTTGAGCAAATTCGGGGCCAAGAGTGACCACTGGAACGAGAGTATAGGAATTCCTCCGTTTTGGTCGATGCTTTCTCTCAGTGTTTTGGAACCGCTTGCCACCCACCCTCCGGCTTCCCTGTTGCCCATTCTGCGCCTGCGCACAACTCGAGCTAGCCACACACGAACCGACTAACAACACTATGCATAAAGGAATCCCTTATTCTCATCTTACCCTCGATCTTACATAAGCCACCCCACCTCACCTCGGGCTCCCCTCCTCCCCTCCTGGTGACCCAGCAGGAGTCCTTCAACAAGATTTGGGGGAGCTATCAAGACTGTTGTCTCGAAACTGCCACGTTTGCGCCACAAGGTCTCGCTTGCGCCTAACAACCCTCTGAGATCACACCTACGATCAGCCTCGAACACAATAGAGGAGAGGGTGCTGGTGGTGCAATGCTCGTCGTGGACAAGGTCCACTATCCTCCTATTGACGCTAATGGTCACGCTGGAGGCACTCGTATGTCTATACTGTCAATCGATCCGCCCTTGAAAAGGAAAATCCTGTTACAAGAGGCGACGCCGATGAATCTATGCTGCGGCGTGGCTCTGCTGCGTTGGATGCCGAGGTAGTGTCCCCCTCCTTCATCTATGGCCTACCGCCCGCAGACTGTAAGCATTTCACTGAGAGAAGTACTTGTGGTGAATTTCACCTTTTGTGGTGATTTCTGTGGTGATTCCACTACAAGTCGAAATCACCACAAGTACTTGTGGTGGTTTTCACTATAGGTATAAATCACCACAAATACTTGTGGCGGTTTTCACCATAGGTCTAAATCACCACAAATACTTGTGGTGATTTGGGTCAATGGTCACAGGAGTAATTGAATATATAATGAGAACGTCGTAGATGGGTCAAATATTTTCAATAGCACATGTACATAATATCTAGAGTATTTTTACATGCAAGAAACCACCTTGTAGTAGAAGGTGAATGAACACCATAGAAAGCACATGACTGTGTGTTCAATGAATCATCATTTTCATTTTCGAGTTATATTAGAGGTATATACTGTCCAAGAGGAATAAGGAGCAATCTAAATGCCTTGGTCAGCAAATGAGGTGTATTGCTCCACTTGTAGGTGATCAATAATGCCGTATCCCCCATTGTCGCAAAAGGGATATGTTCAACCAATGACAGCCTTGATGGAAGAGATGTCCACTAGAGCTGTGCTGTGACGGAGTTGGGAATAGTAGACTTTTTCAACTGATGCGTCTCTTCCATTGGTGATGCATGGTTTGATGAGGGCAACTACAATCGTTTCGACTTCTCCATGGGCACAATTGCGATGGAATCAGTAATTCCGCTAATCTCTGACAGAGATTAATGTGACGGAAGCTGAGAGAATGGAAAGGGGAAAGGTCTTGAGGCTTATCCATGTGCTGACGGAATTCAGTTCTCCTCTTGTCCATGTGTGCCAGCGGGAATATGTGATAATATCTCCATTTTCCTCCATTTTCCCCCTTATTCTGACGATCTCCGCTCTCCCCGATCCCTCTGATCCCTCTCCCGACTGTCCTCTGATCCCTCCGATTCCTTCCCCTGCTTCCCTTGACTCGTGCCTCGTATTATGGACTCTTTCCCTGTGATGACTGCTCGTATACTATGTTTCCGATTGCTTGTATCATTCCCGCATGCTGCTGGACTTATTCCGATAGTGTAGACCCACCTCCGCCTTGCGCGCTCCACTAATTCCTATTCACTTCCACTCCCGTGCCACTGCGTTCATATAGCCTCCACCTCACCGCCTCTGTGTAGATTCCACTTACACATCACCCCCACCTCCACTTCATTCCACTTTTTTTTTTTTTTTTTTTTTTTTGTCAGGAAGGAAGCCACACTGCTACCAGTTCATGGATTTTAAACTCAAAAGGGGGAAATGGTCTCCTGGCCCCCAATGAGATTCCTATAAAAAGGTGCCCCTAAACGGGGATGTCCATTTCCGGGGAGTTCAGGCCTTTTATGCCCTTAGCCCAGACGTGACAAGCCCCTCAACTGGAACGGCCTGTTCTCTAGAACTCTCCTCCTTCTGAACCCGCAGAAATCGTTTAACGACCCCATTGCCTGTTGGAGGCACCAATACAGCCACTACTGCACCTCAAGGGTGAAATGGTCTCCCGGCGCCCAAGAGGAATGCAGCGGTTTCACACCACTGGCTTCAGAGGCTGGGAGTGTGGGGGTCAACGCCTGGATGGAGTGCCTTATGATGCCATACCCACTAAAACTGCGGAGGGCCTCTAAGTCCGACATTGGTATTGGTGGCCCCTGCCTGCGGCTGACAGGGCAAACTGTACCGGACCACCCCTAAATTGTTTAACGTCCCTCCCTGGGCGTGGGCATCAGACCCGAAAGTCATTAGCCTACTGCCACTATCTCTGCCGTACATCCACTTCATTCCACCTACACTATGCAATGCCGCCCACCTCACCACCTTCCACTCCACCACCTTCCACTCCACCGCCTTCCACTCCACCGCCTTCCACTCCACCGCCTTCCACTCCACCGCCTTCTGCAGTCCAGTAGCCGCATGTCTGTAAATTACACATTGTATTTAAGCTCAGACTCGATGGGGAATGTCCCTCACTTGACGTCTCGATTATAGATGTTTGTTATTGTGTGCCCCGCCCCGCTTGCTCAGAATCCCAATGCCCCTCACTCGCTCGCTCACTCGCCCTTGACTGTCAGACTTCGGACCTCAAGACCCATGGTCCATTCCCCTGCCCTCATGTGCTAACTCCCACCCACAGCACCGCCGGGCTAGCCAGCCCCTTCGGAGTTGTACCTAGTCAGAGCACGTAGCTGCCAAGACAGATTGGGCACCCATTGTGCTTTTGGGCAGTCGCTTGGGAATTAGGTCCAACAAGCCCATAAGTTGTTGTACCCACTTCCCCCTCCTTTCCCTTCAGAGATTGTATTCCCGCCAGTGCGCGTGGACAAGAGGAGATCCCGAATTCCATCAGCGAATGGACGAGCCTCAAGACCCCCTTTCCATTTACTTTCGGCTTCCATTTGTATAACCTCTGTCAGAGATTATCAGAATTACCGAATCCATCACAGTATGTTGAGTACCCTATGAGGCGCCACGCACTTGCACGAATGTTTGCGAACATAAATCACAGAACCAGAAACCAACCCTGACCCCATGAACCCGAACCAACCCATGGCCCTGTTTCCTGCCCCAAAATGGGCCCCGAAAGACAAGACCATCCTGCTGAAGGAGGAAATTGTCGCCTTCCATTAGGAGGTCTCCCGATTCCACCTCACCGACACTCCAGAACCCCTTGACAGATATACCGACAAGCCTCAAAACCTCTCTCACATTATGGAGCTTGTTATTTTCCTTTCCGACATCTGGGTGCTTTATGAAGAAGCCCAGAGATTGTGTTCGGAGGCCATGCTGTCGACTAGGTTGACTTCTTCAGGGCCCGCTCCAACAGAGCATGGCAGAGCCCTGAAGGTGGCGCTCCCCTCGCACTTCGACGGGTCTTCTTCCAAAGCCCGCATCTTCCTCGCTGAGTGCAACAACTTCATGGCACTCAATTTGTCCTGATTCGCCTCTGACGAGATCCGCGTCCAGTGGGCCCTCCAGCTGTGCACTGACAAAGCTGCCAACTGGAAGTGTGTCCAGCTAGAACTCGCCCAGGACGAATACAACCTGCCCGCCTATCTTGTCAGCTGGAAGCTGTTCCAGTGGAATTTTATCAACAAGTGGGTGGATTTGAACTCCAAGCAGAAGGCCCGCAACCGTTTCCACACAGGCCTGAAGCAAACCGGCTCCGTCCACCAGTATGTCGAAGCCTTCAAGGAGCTTGTCCTCAAAACGGAATTCCGAGATGAGGAGATCCTAACCTCCGCATTTTACAATGGCCTCAAGTATGAGGTAAAACGCGATTTGGTCAGATGGAAACCAGAACTCCTCGACGACCTCAAAACCCTCGCCATCACTCTCGACAAGGAATGTATGGCTGCTCAGGACCCTGACAGGCACGACCCAAAACCCAAGTCCACCACCCGCACTTTTGAGTCTTCGACTCCAACACCACGACCCAACTCCACCTCCTGACAATCAACCCCTGAAATCAAGGCTGAGTCTGCATGGATTGGCATGTGCCCCTCGGAGTCCAATTGACTCCAATTCTGCTCTGAAGGCAGATGTTTCGGGTGTGGTGAAAAGGGACATATCCGCCTGAATTGTCCTAAAAAGTCCAAGGCGCAAGTTGCAGTGGTGGAGCCAACCGTTGATGACTGCCCTTCGGAAATGACCTCGACTCGTGATGAGTCAAAAAACTAGATAGTCCAACAGAGCCTGTTGCGCCTGCGGACTTTAATGTATCGGACTCTGCCTCTGAATGTAGTTTGGAATTGTCTTCTGAAAATACAGTATTGGTTTTGGCTGTCACTCCGTACCAACTTGTAAGACACTTAACTGCACCGATCACACTCGCAGATATGATCAAGATGACAGCCATGGTGGACTCGGGCACCATGGGGAATTTTATCCACCTGAGATTTGTTGAATTACACGAACTGGTCACTAAAAGCTGAAACCCGCTCACTGTAAATGATGTAAATGGCCATCTCCTTTCATGCATAGACTGACAGGTCAAGATCTGGATGGCCGTTGGCAACCATTCCGAGACCCTCACCTTTGACGTTGCACCACTGGGAGGGCATAACATTGTACTCGGATTACCGTGGCTGCAGCAGCACAATCTGCAGATACATTGGTCGAGTGGTAAGGTTACCTTCACATCGGATTATTGCGAAAAGCACTGTCTTGCACAACCCGCAAGCACGTTCTTCAGTCAGTGTCTGCTCATTCGAACATCGGAAACTGTCAACAATATTTCTGATGCCACTCACTGCCGAGGAGATTGAGCTCTACGCAATTGACATTCCAGAATGCCTTCGGTCGATAGCTATGGATATTCCTGAGTACTACCATGATTACATGGACAGGTTCGATGGAGAGAAAGCCACCACTACTCTCCCCGATTTCCAACCTGACTCCGATTTCACAATCAACCTTGATCCCTCAAAACCATTGCCGAAGCCAAGCCAACCATACCATATGAACCAGGAAGAATGCGCTGAATGCCGAAAAGTCCTCAATGAGATGCTCAATGCCAGTTGGGCTGAACCTGCTGACTCCAACTGTCCAATCGCCACTCTGATGTTCTTCGTTTGGAAAAAGGATGGAACCCGCCACCCAGTCATCGATTACTGCAAACTCAATGACATCACAATCAAGGACAGTTATCCGCTGCTGCGTATCGATGAGATGATGGACTGTATCCATGGATCGGAGATTTTCATGAAGTTTGACTTAAAATCCGGTTACAACCAAGTCTGCATCTGTGTCACGCCCCGTGCGTTACATGATTTAATTCCGATATTTTCCTTTATCCAATTTACCATACCAACCCATTGGAACCTAATCGAACCGACTCCAATTACCATTACGCATATCCCGTCGGTTCGTAGGAATTATGGTGAAGTGAAATGCGGACTTATGATTCCCGCCGGATACATTGGCTCTCGGGTATATACAGCGGATACGATGACACATTACTCCACTTTACCTACGGTGTTTTACTTTAGCGAGCGGGCTCCACTTTATATTTCATATTCCTCTTTACTATTTAAACCCCCATGTATTTCCTCATACTTCTCCAGTTTTCAGATCGAATTAAGAACCGGTCCTCTACTCATTCCCAATCGTCTCCCTAAGGGTCTTACTCTATTCCAATCATCTTCTTACTCTTATCAATTCCTCCGCCATCGTCTTCGATACCATACTCAAGAAATACACCAAATCCCAAAGATGTATAATTCCGATTAATTCCTCCAGCCTCGGATCGGACTCGTCTTTAACAATCTGACCTGGTGACAAATGGAAGACCACATTCATGACTCCCTTCGGTGCCTTCCGACTTCGTGTTATGACTTTCGGATTTATAAACACTCCGCCATGCTTCCAACACCTTATGGACAAGGTCTTTGCCCCGTTACTCTACAAGAATCTCGAGAATTACCTTGATGATGCACTCAATCATCATCGGATTTTAGAGGATCACATTGCAGGAGTCCATCAAATGCTCCAATGCCTTCGGGAAGCTAACCTGTTCTGCAACCCAAAGAAATGCGAGTTCCACCAACCGAAAATCGAGTTCCTTGGAGTAGACATCAGCCGCCACGGGTTCGAAATGGACAAAAAGAAGACCTCCATAATCGCTGAATGGCAAAATCCGACGTCAGTACGAGGCATTCAGGAATTTATCAGATTTGTGAACTTCTACCAGCAATGGATTCCTGGCTTCTCCAATGTCGCACGACGCTCCACAACCTTTTCCAGAAGAACCAAACATGGCAGTGGACTGAGAACAAGCAAACGGCCTTCGAACTCCTGAAGTGGCGCGTTTCTCAGGCCCCCGTCCTTGTTCATGTGGACCCTGACACTCAATTCCGCCTGGAAACTGACGCCTCGAACTATGCTCACAGTGCCGTTCTCTCCCAGAAACAGACTGATGGTCACCACCATCCAATTGGCTTTATGTCAAAATCCATGAATCCGGCCAAGCGGAATTATGGGATTCCCAACAAAGAAGCTCTTGCAATCATGAAAGGTCTTCAGAACTGGCGCCACTGGCTTGAGTGAACCTGTCTTCTGGTCCATATCCTCACCAATCACAAGAATCTGGAGTACTTCGCGAAACCTCGAATCCTGAACTGATGGCAGATGCACTGGTTGGAACTGCTCACACATTACAACTACAAAATCCACTATTGACCTGGTGACAAAAACTGCGCCACTGATGCACTGTCCCGACATGCCAAACTCCAACCTGCCGATGGCAAAGACGAAATCCCGCAGTCTCTAATTCCTGCCAAGAACTTCACAGAGCTGGCTGCCTGTGAGGCTGAAATGACCCCTTCGGACTGGGAAGGTCTTGGAGAGGTCTTTGTTGCTGCCCTCGCCGTTTTGGATTCAGATATTCTGGTGGAAACCTGCAGGATTGCTGCGGACTGGGAGGACAAACCCGAAGGACTGGTTTGGAATGACGGATTAGGACAGAAGGATGGAAGGATTTGGATCCCTGAGTCGGACGACCTCTGGAAGAAGATTATGGGACTCTACCACAATTCTCCAGTCACTGGCCACTTAGGAACTTCGGGCACCCTTGAGCTTGTCGGTCACAGCTACTGGCAACGTGACTTAGCAGCTTGGGTGAAATGATATGTCCAAGGGTGCCATACCTGCAGACATGTGAAACATTGGAACCAGTGGGAATTCAGAAAGCTCCAACTAATTCCCGCTCCTTGTGATAATATTGCCCTTTTTTCCCCTTTTCCTCCTTATTCCAACAATCTCCGCTCCCTCTGGTTGCTCCAACACCTTCCCTCTGCCTCCACTCCTGTCTCCACTTCCCTTCCGATCCCCTTGTCCCTTTCCCCGTTCCCTATGACTCATGTCTCATATTATGGACTCTTTCCCCATGATGACCACTCGTATACTATGTCTCCGATTGCTTGTATCATTCCCGCATGCTGCTGGACTTATTCCTATAGTGTAGACCCGCCTCCGCCTTGTGCACTCCACTAATTCCTCTTCACTTCCACTTCTGTACCACCACGTTCGCATAGCCTCCACCTCACCGCCTCTGTGTAGATTCCACTTACACATCACCCCTGCCTCCACTTCATTCCATTTTATTTTATTTTATTTTATTTTGTGGGTCAGGGAGGCGGCTCTGCCACCAAAACCAAGAAAAGTCAGAGAGGGGAGGTGGTCTCCCGGCCCCAGCAGCTGACAGATCTATGGAGTGGCGCCCCATCATCCGGCACTGCCTGTTCTCTAGAACTCTCCCTACTGTCACCTGCAGGAATCTGGTTTAAGACCTCGTTGCCTGTTGGAGGCACCAATACAGCTGACCTGTATCCTGAGGGTGAGATGGTCTCCCAGCACCCAAGGGGCGAACAGGGCTACCCCGTCAGCTTCAGAGGCTGAGAGTGTGGGGGTCACACACAGCCAGGGGCTGTGGAATACCCACTAAACCTGTGGGGGGCCTCCTGTCCAGTGTTGGCAAAGGTGACCCCTGTCTGTGACTGACAGGGCATGCCATACCAGACCGCCCAGAAGTTGTTTAATGTCCCTCCCTGGGCCCTGGCCGACACGTCTGCAAGCAAACTCTAGGCAAGGACCACTATCCCCCACCTTACAGCCAGAGTAGAACCTGCTCCCAGAGGGTGGAGGAAGGGTTTTGGGGACGACATGTCTGTTTCAGGTTATGGTGTAAGTGTGGGCCAGGGTACAAATGTCTGCATTGCTACAGCTAACTACGGGACTGCTAGGGGGTAGCCTACATGATTACAATGTCGCAACCAGATTTAGCACTGAAGCGTAAACTACTAACCACCCGAGAAACACTACATGGTCAAAGCCGATTCAAAAACCAGGGCTGGCGAGGCCTCATGGCTGGCTACATGCTACCCTGGAAACAACTTATGCGAGCAACTGGATTGTTATTCCGGGCTCACCGACAGCAGATTATTCTGTCCTCTCAGGCCGGAAACAGTTTACTATAAGGTTTCCGCCACGGCCTGCCCTGGAATTCCATCCCCAGAGTTTCCCGTTCCACGGCAGGTCAGTTCGATTTGCCTATTGGCGAGCCTAAGCGATTGGTTAGAATGCACGCTCTAGCCAGTTCTAGGCCCGGATCCCCATCCTAACCGCAGTTGCCATCTCGCCACAGCTGACCACCATCCAGCCGGCCAGGGTCACAGGCCCACAGCCACGGAGGAACTCCTGGCTTCTCCAAGGCACCCTGGGGGTCACAGGGTGCCAGGGGGTCCAGGTGACCACTGGGGCAGGGAACCCCACGAACCCATCTCGGGCTATGGCTTTGGGGGAGTGGGCTATGACTAACATCCCGCTCTGGGGCGACCAAGTTGTTGCCCAGATCAGTGCGCCAACTCTTACAATGGTGAACTGGGGAGCTCGCTGTCCTGCACATGGACTACTTATGTGTTCGGGTTGTTTTCAAATGCAGCTATGAGTCTTATTGTTGCCTATTGCTAAAACACCACCAAGTGGGCGGAGCCCCCACTCGATGGGCAGAGTCCCTGCATCAACTCAGGAGTCCCCCTTAAGCGTCCTAGGAGTAGTCTAGGATGGACTTACAGCCCGACGTGTCAACGACCCCGCCGCATGCCTTGGCTGCCATATCTGCAGTGCTACCACAGCACTGTGGGCCTGGTACCTCCGGTTAACCCCAGCTTCTGGCGGCCACCTTTAGCCCGCTCAGGTTCTCCAGGCCCCTGCTTGAGAGTGGTTGCCCGGTTGGAACTATGTGGAAGTACAGTACTGTACCACTCACCGAGCGACAATCTGTCGCTCGCTGAGAACACCAAGCCAGTGGGATTTCGACTGTTCAATGTAATTAGATCATGAATAGAGATAATTTGACTCAATTAGAGCTGCACCCGCAGTCATGATCCTCTTGAAATATGCCCGGGCTGTTACCACCATGTACCACTCAGCGAGCGATGCAGGGCAGGCACAACAATTCACATCAATATAATATCTATGTTACATTCTCTTTAATTATTCATCACTATCGTCTTGTGCCGACCATGGTTCAGACTCTGTGTCAGATTCAACATCCTCTGGGTCAAGATTGTCTTCCCAAAGCAAGTCATTTGAGGTGTATTTCTTCTTGCCTTTCCCTTTTTGTGAGTTCTGCATATTTTCTGCGCCGATAGACAGTCCATCTGATTTTGCTGTGGAGGTACCCAAGACAACATTCTTCAGAAGAGGGGGGGGGCCTGCTCGAGTCATTGGAAAACCTG
>Ga0307515_10015328_pt1 | contig 14128 bp, 5 predicted proteins | sample 17_EM_MG_FD_194513 | JGI IMG/M metagenome (GOLD analysis project Ga0307515, IMG submission 194513) | Populus trichocarpa ectomycorrhiza microbial communities from riparian zone in the Pacific Northwest, United States - 17_EM | ecosystem: Host-associated > Plants > Roots > Unclassified | place...
TGCCCGCCACCGCGGCGAGCACCGCGTCGGCGGCGGGGCCCGCGCTGCGCCGGACGTCGTCGGCGGCGAGCTCGTCATCGAGCGCGCTCAGGTCGGCCGCGGCGCCCTTGCCGGTCGCGATCGCGATCAGCCGCAGCGCGATCTCCCACTCGGCCGGGCGATCCGCTTCCCGGGGCAGCACCGCGGGGCTGTAGCGCGCCGTGTTGCGCCACGCCAGCTGCGGGAACGGCACGTCGTAGTGCGAGTCCTCGAGCGGTGACAGCCCGGGCAGGATCACGTCGGCGTGCCGCGTGGTCTCGTTGAGGTAGATGTCGACGCTGACCATCAGGTCGAGCTCGTCCAGCGCCGCCGCGACCTGCGGGCCGTTGGGCGCCGACAGCACCGGGTTGCCGGCGATCGTGATCAGCGCCCGGATCCGGCCCTCGCCAGGCGTGGTGATCTCCTCGGCGAGGCAGCCCATCGGCAGCTCGCCGAACACCTCGGGCGCGCGCGACACCCGGCTGGTGCGGCGGCCGACCGTGATGCCCTTGCCGCGGCCGGGCGCGCCGGTCGCGTTGGGCTGGAACGCGGCCGCCTTGGCGAACATCGCGCCGCCGGGCTCGTCGAGGTGGCCGGTCAGCACGTTGACCACGTCGACCAGCCAGCTCGCCAGTGTGCCGTACTCCTGGGTGCAGGTGCCGATCCGGCCGTACACCGCCGCGCGCTCGGTCGCCGCCAGCTGGTGGGCCAGCCCGCGGATCGCCGCCGCGTCGATCCCGCAGCGCGCCGCGACCTGCTCGGGCGCGAACTCCGCGACCGCGGCCTCGAGCGCCGCCAGGCCCTCGACGTGCGCCTCCAGCCGGCCCAGCCGGACCCGCCGGTCGGCGAACAGCACGTGGACCAGCCCGAGCAGGAAGAACAAGTCGCCGCCGGGGCGGATGAACAGGTGCTGATCGGCGAGCTCGGCGGTCTCGGTCCGGCGCGGATCGATCACCACCAGCTTGCCGCCGCGCGCCTGCATCGCCCGGGTCTTGCCCCGGAAGTCCGGCACCGTCCACAGGCTGCCGTTCGACACCACCGGGTTGGCGCCGATCACCACCAGCAGATCGGTGCGCGCCAGGTCGGGGACCGCGATCGACAGCCAGTGGCCGAACATCAGCCCGGCCGACAGCTGCTTCGGCATCTGATCGAGCGTCGACGCCGAGAACACGTTCCGGGTGCCGATCGCCCGCGCCAGCCGCGCGGTGTACAGCAGCAGCGCCATCTTGTGCGCCGACGGATTGCCGAACACCATGCCCACCGCGTCGCGGCCGTGCTGGGCGATGATCGGCACCAGCCGGCGCTCGATCTCGGCGAACGCCTCGTCCCAGCTGACCTCGACGTGCACGCCGTCGCGCTTGACCAGCGGCGCGCGCAGCCGGTCCGGGTCGTCGTGCAGGTCGCGCAGCGCGACCCCCTTGGGACACATGAAGCCGGCCGAGTGCACGTCCTCGGCGTGGCCGCGGATCGACGTGATCCGGCCGTCGTCGATCCCGAGCTCGAGCCCGCAACAAGCCTCGCAGAACGGACAGATCCGATGCGCCACGGTCGTCATGCCCCGACGTTACCCCGACCGCGGCCGATCGGCGCCACGATTTCCGACCGCAGCCGATTACCGCCGAGGTAATGGCGTGCGGCGACGGCTCGTCGGATCAGGCACGGCCGTCACTTGGTCGTGGTGCGGACGTAGGCGAGCGCCTTCTCGAGGACCTCGTCGCGGCCAGCGGCCACGCCGGCGATCGTGCGTGCCGCCGGGATCGTCGGCTGGCGACGATCGCGACCAGGTGGTTTGTCGAAGCAGCGTCGCGCGGGCTCGGCCGCGTGGTCGTGAGATGTCGTGAACGTGTCACTGCGTATCGAGAGTCTTGCGAATGGCCACCAGATCGATCGAGGTGGTGCGTCCGTCGGCATCGAACACGACGCCGGTCGCGTCATCGCCGGTCACGACAACGTGGGTCAGGTCGTGTGTGCCCACCTGCACGCACACCCAGGTCCGGCGCGCCGCCGAGTAGATCCACACCGTGCCGTCGGCGCAGACCGCCACGAGCAGGCCGTCGCGGGTCAGCGTGAGCCGGCGCGCGCGCACTCCCAGGCTGGTCCAGGTCGTCGACGCGTCGGTCCACGCGTCCGCGTTTCGGACGCCGAGCCGGATGGTGTCGTCGCCAGCTACCACGGCGAGCGTGCGGCCGTCGCCGGTGACCGCCAGGTCGCGGATCTGATCGCGGGCGCGCGGCAGCTGGGTCTGTTGCCAGGACGTGGTCTCGAGGACGGTGATCTCGCCGTTCGCCCGGCCGATGCAGACCGAGACACCGTCGGGCAGCGCCAGCAGGCGCGTGATCTTGACGCCACCGGGCGCGAGCTGGGAGGCGCGGCCGTCCCCGTCGACCCGCCACAGCGCCCCGTCGCGCGCCGCGACCACGATCGCTCCGGTACGAGCGGTCAGGACGAAGGTCTCGATCGGTTGATCGATCTGGTGGATCACCTGCTGTTCGCCCGCCGCGGTCCACCGGACGAGCCGTCCATCCGTCCCGGACGTGACGAAGTCGTCGCCGTCCGGAGCGAAGCTCAGGTGGGACACCGGTCCTGCGTGAGTATCGAACACGTGGGTGCGCGCCACCGGGGACGACGACCAGATCTCGATCACCCCGCTGGGACCGTACGCGGCGAAACCGCCGCCCCGGGTCGCCGGCTCGAGCAAGGTCGTGTCGAGCGCGTGGGGTCGGAGGGACCGCACGCCCGCGGTCGTCGAGATGCTGGTCAGCTCGGGGCCGCGCGTGTTCGCGATGACCGCGCCGGCCGCCTCGCTGAACAGCGCCGAGAACACGCGCGCGCGGGTGGTGCCGACGACACGTGCCAGGCGACCCGGCATGGGCCAGGCGCGAACCCCGCCTCGCACGTCCGCCGACAGTAGCCAGGGATACTCCGGCGTCGGCGGCGAGATCGCTGTCACCCGGAAGCCATGACCCCGGAACGAGGTGACGAGCTCGGTGTCCAGATCGACCACGGTCAACACACCACTGTCTCCCGCCGCGACAATGTAGTCACCGGCCGCGCTGACCTCGATCATGGTCGCGTGGCCTTCGAGGTGGGCGCGCGGCGTGATCGTGCCGTCCTTGAGGTCCCAGGTGCCGATCGTGCCCTCCCGGCACGCGAAGGCGATGGCGCGCTTGCCGGGGATCACCTTCACGCCGCTGACGAAGTCGTGACACAGCGTGACGCGGGTGGTGATGCGCAGCCGATCGGTCTCGGCGAGGAATCCCTTTCCGCTCGTGCTCACCAGCACCAAGCGGTGCTCTGTCGGATCCGCGTCCCAGAACGTGCCCTCGGGGTCCATCAGACTCTGGACGTCGCCGGCCATGTGCACGAGCTTGAGCCCGTCGATCAGGCCCACGGCGATGGTGTCCTCATCCACGAACAGCAGGCCGCCGCCGTCCTTGACCTCGAGGTGGAGGCGCTCCACCGGCTGATCCAGCGCAGTCACGTCGAGCACGCGCAGCTCACCTGTGGTCGAGAGCAGAGCGAGCCGCGCGTCCCCGGGAGAGAACGTCAGCGCGATCAACCGCGAGCTGCGGAGCTTCTGCGGGACGGGGATGCGCTTGCCGTGAACGACGTCAAGCAAGCACAGGTCCGATGGATTGCAGATGTACGCGAGCAGGTGATGCGACGCCGCGTACGAAAACGTGCCCAGGCCGAGCGTCGCGGCACCATTGGCCAGCACCACCGAGGTCCCGTCGGGTGACGTCCGGGTGATCGTCCCGTCGGTGCTGAGCGAGATCACGCCGCCGTCCGGGACACCGCGGACCCAGAGAATGCTGTCGGTGTGTGGGACGGCGCGCAGCCGGGCAACGCCGCGGCCGAGCGCCTCCGCGCGGAGCTGTGCCGAGCGATCGCGATCGGCGCCGTGATAGGTCGCGAGCGAGTCGAGCGCCGCGGACGGATCGCTGGTCATCAGCAGCTGCGCGTGCTTCAGGGTCAGCTCGGCGTGCTGAAGGCTGAGATCGTGCTGGGTCGTCTCCACGCGCGTCAGGGCGGTGTCGGCGCGATCGCGCTCGGTGGCGACGCGGTCGCGCTCGGTGGCGATCCGCTGGACATAGATGATGCTGCCGGATACCGCGAGCGCCAGCGCGATCGCCACCGCCAGCGCGAGTGCGCGGTGCCGGCGGGTCCAGTGGGTGAGCATCGCGAGCGGCGAGTAGCGCCGGGCGGCGATCCGGGCGCCGGCCTTGAACGCCTTGAGGTCGGCGGCGAGCGCCCCTGCATCGGGGTAGCGCCGCGCGGGATCGGGATCGAGGGCCTTGTCGATGATGGTGGCGAGGTCCTGGTCGATGCCGGCGCGGCGGAGGATGGTGTGGCGCTGACCGGCGTAGCTGGGGGGCAGCTTCTCGAGGGCGCAGAGCTCCCAGAGCATGGCCCCGATGGCGAACACGTCGGCGCGCGGATCGACGGGCTCGCCCCGCGCTTGCTCCGGGGCCATGTACGCCGGGGTGCCCAGGACGGCGCCCGCCGAGGTGAGGCCGTCGTCGCGGTCTGGGCGGGCGGGGCCGCCGCTGACGCGGTCGTCTTCCGAGGCGGAGAGATCCTTGGCCAGGCCCCAGTCGATGACCACGGTCTCGCCGAAGTCGCCGACGATGACATTGGCGGGCTTGAGGTCGCGGTGGATGATGTTGCGGCCGTGGGCGTAGGCGATGGCGTCGGCCACGGCGATGACGTGGTGGAGCAGGGCGATGCGCTCGTCGACGGTGGTGCGCTCGGCCAGCAGGTCGCGCAGCGGGCGGCCGGCGACCAGCTTCATGGCGTAGAACGGTGTGCCGTCGGGCCAGCGGCCGGCCTCGTGGACCGGGACGATGCCGGGGTGCTCGAGGCGGGCGGTGATCAGGGCCTCGCGGAGGAACCGGACCTCGCTGACGTGGCCGCGGGAGATCAGCTCCTTGATCGCGACGTCGCGGCCGAGCTCGCGGTCGTGGGCGCGCGACACCCGGCCCAGGCCACCGCGGCCGTGCTCGCCGAGGATCTGATAGCGATCAGGATCTCGTCGCTGCGGCGAGGTCGGCGGCCCTTCCGATGCTTCTGCCGGACCGGGCCTCGCTGCCGTCTCGGGCGCGCTTGTGCGGGTCGGAATCGCCGCCGACGAGAGCGTGAGTTCGATCGCGAAGCGCGCGTTGCCACCATCGGACTTCATGGATCACGCGCCGTCACTTGGTCGTGGCGCGGACGTAGGCGAGCGCCTTCTCGAGGACCTCGTCGCGGCCGGCGGCCACGCCCGCGATCGTGCGTGCCGCCGGGATCGTCGGCTGGATCCCGACCAGGTGGTGGCGAGTGCCGTCGGGCCGTGTGACGCGCAGGCCGGTGAACTTGGTGCGGCAGCCGCTCGGCTCGCTGATCTCGGCGACGTTACCGTTGGTGCCCGCGGTCGGGCCGCCGACGATCGCGGCCAGGTGGTGGTGATCGACCAGCGCCATCACCGACTCGGCGTAGCTGATCGCCGCCGGGCCGGTGAGGAACGCCGTCCGGCCGGCGATATGGGGCGGGACCACCGGGAACATCGTGCGGGGGGTCTCCCAGGTCGGCACCGATGTCGCCGCGTGGTCGGGCCGGACCAGGTGCGGGATCGCGATGCCCTGGGTGGCGTTGACCTCGCGGCTGAGCAGGTGGGACAGCACCTCGTGGTTGCTGTTCGGATAGTCGCGCAGATCGAACACGACGCCCGGCGCGGTCGCGAGCTGATCCATCACCGCGTTGATCTCGGCCATCGTGGCTCGTCCGAGGTCGACGTAGTACACGCCGTCGTCGAGCCGCTCGATCGCCGGGCGCGAGAACTCGCGCGGCGCGGCGGCGCCGCGGGTCACTCTGACGTCGCGCTCGGCGCCGCCGCGACGGATCCGCAGCGCGAGCGGCGAGCCGGCGGGGCCGGCGGCGAGCTGCTGGAGCGCGCGGACCCGGCGCCATTGCGGCGAGCCGCTGACGAGCGCCTCGTCCGCGGCCAGCTGCTCGGCGGCGGCCCGGCCGCCGACCGAGATGATCACGTCGCCGGGCGCGACCACCGGATCAGCCGTCGCCGTCACGACGAGCTGACCCTCAACGAGATCGACCACGAGCGGCGGCCTGACGTGCGGCGTGTCACCCGGGCAGGTGGTCTCGGCGTGGCCATCGGGCGCAGCGGCGCTCAAGCGGCGTAGCGTCGCAACGTGGTCCACCATGCTGCGATCGTCGAGAGCGTCGGTCAGCGCGCGGTCGAGCTCTCTGGTCCAGTCCACGGAGACGAGGCTCCAGTACGGCCAGAAGTGCTCGAGCGCGTTCCACGCGACGATCACGTCGGCGATCCCCGCGGTGGTGTCGTAGCCGGCGGGCCGTGCGGTCCGCGGTGCGCTCTGCGATGCTCGCGCGCGCGCCGGATCGTCGCCGATCGTGTGACCGTCCCGCGAGTACAGCGACAGCGGGACGCGGGCGCGCAGACCGCTCCCGAGATCGATGTCAGTGGTCTCGCCGGGCGCAGGCGCGTCCGCGAACAGCTCGTCGGTGATCACCTGGGTGGCCGGCTCGACGCGCAGCGCCGCGCTGCCCGAGGCCGGACCCGCGCGGTCCAAGGTCGCATTCCAGCCCGCGAGCGACGATGCCGGGGTATTGCTGGTGCCGGTGCCGGGGCTCCAGCTCGCCAGCAGCTCCGCCGACTCGAAGCCCGGATCCTTGATCGGGATCGCGCGCCACGTGCCGTCGGGAGCCTCGGCGGCGAGCTCGAGATCGTCGTACCAGACCGTGCCGCCGCCGGTCATGACCGTGCCGAACGCGATCCGGGTGGCGTCCGGGTCGACCTTGCCGACGATCTCGGCGGCCTGCCAGGTCGCGCCGACCATCGGGCGCTCACGCATGTTGTCGAAGAAGCCGCGCTGGGCGTCGCGGTCGACGCGCAGCCACAGCCGGCCGAGTCCGTGGCCGGCGGTGCGCAGCTTGCCGCGCAGGCGGATGCCCGCGCCTCGGTACGGCGTGGCGTCGACCGCTTGCCACAGCGCTGCGAACGGCTCGCCGGCCACGGCCACGTTGCGCGGCCGGTGCCTCCGCTTGCTCGCGTATTCGCTGATCAGGCTGCTGTCGCCAAAGCCCTCGTGCTCCCAGGCGACCACCTCGAGACCAGCGGTTGCCGCCGGATGCAGCGCGGGCTCATCGGCGAACGGTTCGCCGGCGGCGGCGAGGTGCACCGTCGGCGCGAACGGCGCGATCAGCTCGGTGAGCGTGGTGCGCAGCGCCCGGGCGTCTCCGGCGCCGATGACCCGGCGCGCGCCGTCGACCGCGAACCGGTCCCAGTCGATCACCGCGGCGGCGTCGCTGGGGTGGAACCAGCGCAGCACCCCGTAGAGACGGGCGAAGGCGTGGAGGTTGGTGACCCGGAGCGACGTGGTCGTCGCCTGGGGCAGAGAGGATTGCCCGGGTCCGGCATGACACGCCGCGCCGACCAGCGCTGCAGTGACTAGGCCGCTGCGCAGCGCCGGGAGCGCTGGCCGGGGCGGCCGGTGCTGGTGGGGAGGTATCGCTGGCTCGACTGGAGTGGACACGCCAGTCCCTTGCTAGCAGGTCTGGGAGCCGGTGCCGCAGACGAATGGCCCGAAGGTTGCTATCGCTCCGCTCACGACCTCGGTGAGTTGCATGTCCGTCAGTTGCACGATGGTCTCGCGGCGCAGCGCAAGCTTGTTGGTCTGTCGCCGGGGGTAGCGATTATTTGTATTCTTCATGGTACCTTGTCGATTGACTGATTGGTTGTTGTGAGATGCGGTGAAAGTGTTACTGTGTGTCGAGGATCTTGCGGATGGCCGCGAGATCGATCGAGATGATGTGTCCGTCGGCATCGAACACGACGCCGGTTGTACCATCGCCGGTCACGACGGCGTGGGTCAGATCGCTCGTGCCCACCAGGAGGCATAGCCAGGTCCGGCGCGCTGCCGAGTAGACCCACACCGTGCCGTCGGTCGAGACCGCCACGAGCAGCCCGTCGTGGGTCAGCGCGAGCCGGCGCGCGCGCACCGCCAGGCTGGTCCAGGTCGTGGCCGTGTCGGTCCACGCGTCGCCCTGTCGGACACCGAGCCGGATGGCGTCGTTGGCGGTCGCCACGGCGAGCGTCCGGCCGTCGCCGGTGACCGCCAGGTCGCGGATCGCATCGCCGGCGCGGGGCAGCCGGGTCTGCTGCCAGGACGTGGTCTCGACGACGGCGAGCTCGCCGTTCGCCCGGCCGATGCAGACCGAGACGCCGTCGGGCAGCGCCAGCAGGCGTGTGATCTTGGCGCCACCGGGCGCGAGCTGGGCGGCGCGGCCGTCACCGCCGACCCGCCACAGGCTCCCATCGCGCGCGGCGACCACCATCGCTCGGCTCCGTGGCGCCAGGACGAAGCTCTCGATCGGCTGATCGAGCTGGTGGATCACCTGCTGTTCGCCCGCCGCGGTCCACCGGACGAGCCGTCCATCCTTTCCGGAGGTCACGAAGTCATCGCCGTCGGGAGCGAAGCTCAGGTGGGACACGGGTCCGGTGTGGGTATCGAACACGTGGGTGCGCACCACCGGGGACGACGACCAGATCTCGATCACCCCGCTGGGACCGTACGCGGCGAAGCCGCCGCCCTGGGCCGCCGGCTCGAGCAAGGTGGTGTCCAGCGTGTGGGGTCCGAGGGGCCGCACGCCCGCGGTCGTCGAGATGCTGGTGAGCTCGGGGCCGCGCGTGTCCGCGATGACCGCCCGGGCTGCCTCGCTGAACAGCGCCGAGAACACCCGCTGCTGGGTGGTGCCGACGACCCTCGCCAGACGACGCGGCATGGGCCAGGCGCGAAGCCCGCCCCGCACGTCGGCCGAAAGTAGCCAGGGGTACTCCGCCGTCGGCGGCGAGATCGCCGTCACCCGGAAGCCATGACCCCGGAACGAGGTGACGAGCTCGGTGTCCAGATCGACCACGGTCAACACGCCACTGTCTCCCGCCGCGACAATGTAGTCACCGGCCGCGCTGACCTCGATCATGTTCGCGTGGCCTTCGAGGTGGGCGCGCGGCGTGATCGTGCCGTCCTTGAGGTCCCAAGTGCCGATCGTGCCCTCCCGGCAGGCGAAGGCAATGGTGCGCTTGCCGGGGATCACCTTCACGCCGCTGACGAAGTCGTGACACAGCGTGACGCGGGTTGCGATGCGCAGCCGATCGGTCTCGACGAGGACGCCCTTGCCGTTCGTGGTCACGAACACCAGGCGGTGCTCGCTCGGGCTCGCGTCCCAGAACGTGCTCTCGGGGTCCACCAGGCTCTGGACATCGCCGGCCATGTGCACGATCTTGAGCCCGTCGATCATACCCACGGCGATGGTGTCCTCATCCACGAACAGCAGGCCGCCGCCGTCCTTGACGTCGAGGTGGAGGCGCTCCACCGGCTGATCCAGCGCGGCCACGTCGAGCACGCGCAGCTCGCCTGTGGCCGAGAGCAGCGCGAGCTGCGCGTCCCCGGGAGAGAACGTCAGCGCGATCAGCCGCGAGCTGCGGAGCTTCTGCGGGACGGCGATGCGCTTGCCGTGAACGACGTCGAGCAGGCACAGGTCCGCTGGATCGCAGATGTAGGCGAGCAGGTGATGCGACGCTGCATACGAGAACGTGCCGAGGCCGAGCGTGGCGACTCCGTTGGTCAGCACCTCCGAGGTCCCGTCGGGTGACGTCCGCGTGATCGTCCCGTCGGTGCTGAGCGAGATCACGCCGCCGTCCGGGACACCGTGGAGCCAGAGGATGCTGTCGGTGTGCGGCACGGCGCGCAGCCGGGCGACGCCGCGGCCGATCGCCTCGGCGCGCAGCTGAGCCGCGCGATCGCGATCGGCGCCGTGATAGGTCGCGAGCGAATCGAGCGCAGCGGTCGGATCGCTGGTCATCAGCAGCTGCGCGTGCTTCAGCGTGAGCTCGGCGTGCTGCACGCTGAGGTCGCGCTGGGTCACCTCGACGCGCGCCAGGGCGGTGTCGGCGCGATCGCGCTCGGTGGCGATCCGCTCGACATAGATGATGCTGCCGACCACCGCGAGCACGAGCACGGTCGCGACCGCCAGCGCGAGCGCGCGGTGCCGGCGGGTCCAGTGGGTGAGCATCGCGATCGGCGAGTAGCGGCGGGCGGCGATCCGGGCGCCGGCCTTGAACGCCTTGAGGTCGGCGGCGAGCGCGCCGGCGTCGGGGTAGCGGCCGGCGGGGTCGGGATCGAGGGCCTTGTCGATGATGGCGATGAGGTCCTGGTCGATGCCGGCGCGGCGCAGCACGCGGTGGCGCTCGCCGGGCTCGGTGGGCGGCACCTTCTGGAGCCCGCCGAGCTCCCACAGCATGGCACCGATCGCGAAGACATCGGCGCGCTGGTCGACCGGCTCGCCGCGCGCCTGCTCGGGCGGCATGTAGGCCGGGGTGCCCAGGACGCTACCGGTCGAGGTCAGATCGTCGTGCGAACCGGGGAGCACGCCACCTCCGAAGCTGTCGTCCTCGGAGATCGTCAGATCCTTGGCCAGGCCCCAGTCGATGACCACGGTCTCGCCGAAGTCGCCGACGATGATGTTGGCGGGCTTGAGGTCGCGGTGGATGATGTTGCGGCCATGGGCGTAGGCGATGGCGTCCGCCACGGCGATGACGTGGTGGAGCAGGGCGATGCGCTCGTCGACGGTGGTGCGCTCGGCCAGGAGGTCGCGCAGCGGGCGGCCGGCGACCAGCTTCATGGCGTAGAACGGCGTGCCATCGGGCCAGCGGCCGGCCTCGTGGACCGGGACGATGCCTGGATGCTCGAGGCGGGCGGTGATCAGGGCCTCGCGCAGGAACCGGACCTCGCTGACGTGGCCGCGGGAGATCAGCTCCTTGATCGCGACGTCGCGGCCGAGCTCGCGGTCGTGGGCGCGCGAGACGCGCCCCAGGCCGCCGCGGCCGTGCTCGCCGAGGATGTGGTAGCGGAACGGGTCGCGGAGTTGGGGCGCAGCGGCTTGCGGCGACGGTGTCCTCGCCTCGCCCCGCACCGAGTCGGCGGTGCGGGTCGCACCAGCTGCCGTCGGCGAGGCAGGCTGGGTCGGGGGAGCAGGGTCGTCGCCGTCCGAGTTCACGGTGATGGGCACGATATGCGAGCCGAGGGCGCGGCGGCCATCTGCCGTGAGCGTAGAGGTGGCCGGAGTGGCTTCCCTCCGGTCCCCACGCTTCCCTCGCCGCGATCCAGCTGACCTCCAGGCCACGAGCTGCGGTTGAGCAAGGATCGGGCCGCCCGGAAGCACGTCCAACTGTTCATGCTTGTGTGCGCGAGCGGAACTTTGGGGGCCGCAGATGTTCTGGGGCGTGTTCCGGTGTGTTCCGGTGTTGCATATTCGACCGAAATCGTAGGGCTCCAGCAGAACCGCCCTCCGGTTCCATCGGTTCAGAAGCGGCGCGTGGAACATTGGATGTTCCGGCCGTAGCTCAGGCTACCGATCGCGCAACGGCGCCGGGACCCACGGTCCGAGCGGCTCGCGGACGTCTGATCCGGGTACCGGATCGGCCGATGCTCTGGGTATGGAACTTGTAATGGCCAGTTCATCGTGAACGGCAGCCCTACCGAGACCGTGAGCTCGCTCAGTGACCCGCGGCTCGACAGCGCCGCAGACGACGGCGCACCGCGCCTGGTCGTCGTGGTCGAATGCTGCCGCCTCGCGGCGGGAGGGCTGCGGCTGTCGCTGGCCAACCTCGATGAGGTCACGCTGGGCCGCGACGTGCGACGGCACGTGACGCGCCATGGCCGGTCCGCCATGCTCGCCGTCCCCGACTACGAGACCTCGCGCAGGCACCTCACCGTGCGCCGCCAGCCGGCGGGCTGGGAGGTCGCCGACCTGGGCTCCAAGAACGGGATCGCGGTCAACGGCGAGCCCGCGCGGGTCGCCACCCTGACCGACGGCGACATCATCGAGGCCGGCGGCACGCTGCTGATGTTCCGCGAGGACGGCGCGCCGGTCGACGAGGGCGATCGCGACCTGGCCGGCGAGCCCGACACGCCGACCGCGTTTCGCACCGTGAGCCTGGAGCTCGAGCACCGCGTCCACCAGCTGACGCGGATCGCGCGGGCCGGGGTCGCCGTCCTGGTCCGCGGCGAGACCGGCACGGGCAAGGAGCTGATCGCGCGGGCGGTGCACGACGTGTCGGGCCGGCGCGGCGGGTTTGTGCCGGTCAACTGCGGAGCGCTGCCGCGCAACCTGATCGAGAGCGAGCTGTTCGGCCACCGCCGGGGCGCGTTCTCCGGGGCGAACGAGGAGCGCGACGGGCTGGTGCGGCGGGCGCACCAGGGCACGCTGTTCCTCGACGAGATCGCCGAGCTGCCCGAAGAATCGCAGGTCGCGCTGCTGCGGGTGCTGCAGGAGGGCGAGGTCCGACCAGTCGGGGCCAGCGAGGCGGTGAAGGTCGACGTGCGGGTGATCGCGGCGACGCACCAGGATCTGTTGAAGCGGATCGCCGACGGGCGGTTCCGGCAGGACCTGTACGCGCGGCTGTCGGGCTTCGAGGTCTCGCTGCCGCCGCTGCGTGATCGGCGCGAGGATCTGGGCAACCTGATCGCGACGATCTTGCCGCGGCTGGCGCCGCAGTCCGAGCGGATCACGCTGCACCGGACGTCGGCGCGGCTGCTCTTGCGCTACGGCTGGCCGCTCAACATCCGGGAGCTCGAGCAGGCGCTGCGGGCAGCGGTGGCGCTGGCCGAGGACGGCGAGATCCGGCCCGAGCATCTGTCCGAGGCGATCTGCGCCTACGTGCCCTCGACGCTCGCCAGCCTGCGCCCCGAGGATCGCATCCTGCGCGAGCGGGTGATCGAGCTGCTCCGCGAGCACGCCGGCAACGTCACCGCCGTCGGCCGGGCGATGGGCAAGGCGCCGATCCAGATCCGCCGGTGGTGCCGCCGGCTGCACGTCGAGCTCGCCCAGTTTCGCGCCTGAGCGGCGTTGGCACCTTCCCATCCCGGCTCGGCTGCGGAGATATTCACTGGACATGTCGATCAACCACCCGGCCGAGGCCGTCATCGCGGCCTCGCCCACGATCCTTGATCCGGTGGTCCCGGCCGGCGCTCCCGACGCCCCGCCGGCGCAAGGCGTGGTGCGGCGGCTCGCCGGGCGGTTCGCGCTGCTCGCGTTCGGCCTGTACCACCTGCCGCTGATCATCAATGACTATCCATCGCTCGGCGGCGGCGGATTCCGCGCCGGCAGCCTCAGCGTGTCGTGGGGCCACGTGTTCGGCCAGGTCGGCCTGTGGATCGCGCGGCGCGTGTTCGGGATCGCCGGCGAGATGCCCGACGCGCTGAGCGGCGATAACGGCGACACCGCCGAGGAATACTGCCGCCTGCTCGCCGGCGTGGTCATCGCCGCGATCGCCGCGGCGGCCTGGACGTGGGCCGATCGGCGCCGGCCCCGCGCGCGCTGCGTCGAGGAAGCGCTGTATGTGCTGCTGCGCTATTCGATCGTGCTCGGCCTGGCCAGCTACGCGATGGCCAAGCTCTACCCGGTCCAGTTCAGACCTCTGTCGCCGACCGCGCTCGAGACCCGCGTCGGCGAGCTGTCGCCGATGGCGCTTCTGTGGTGCCTCATGCAGTACTCGCCGGTCTACAGCACCATCGCCGGGATCATGGAGATGATCGTCGTGCTGCTGCTGAGCTTCCGGCGCACCGCCGCGCTCGGCGCCGTGATCTGCATTCCGGTGATGCTCAATGTGATGTTGATGAATCTGTGTTACAACGTGATCGTCAAGCTGTTCTCGACTGCGATCTTCGCGTCGGCGGTGGTGCTGGTGCTCTACGACGCGCGGCGGCTGATCGACCTGTTCGTGCTCCACCGCGCGGTGCCGCCCCGTCCGGTGCGCCCGCCGTTCCGCTCGCGGCGCCTGAACCAGGCGCGCTGGGTGGTCAAGCTCGTGCTGGTCGGCGGCGTGCTGGTGTCGTCGGCCGTCGCGATGCGTGAGGGCCACGCTCGGCGCCTCGCCGATGAGGCGTCGTCGCTCCACGGCACGTGGCGGGTCACCTCGTTCGTGGTCGCCGGCCGCGAGCTCGCCCGGACCGCCGAGCCGTCGCGCTGGCGCCGCCTGGTCATCGGCGAGGGACTCGCCGCGCTGCGGCTCGAGGACGAGACCCTGGTCCGTTGC
>Ga0307515_10015329_pt1 | contig 14127 bp, 9 predicted proteins | sample 17_EM_MG_FD_194513 | JGI IMG/M metagenome (GOLD analysis project Ga0307515, IMG submission 194513) | Populus trichocarpa ectomycorrhiza microbial communities from riparian zone in the Pacific Northwest, United States - 17_EM | ecosystem: Host-associated > Plants > Roots > Unclassified | place...
CAAGGGTCGTTACAAGTTCACGATGAAGGAGGGGCTCTTCGCCATGGACATCATATCCGACTATTCTCAGGAAAAGCGACTGAAGGTCTCATAGAGTATCCTCCAGGTGGGCCAATAAATTCCAGGGCCTGTAGTAACGCCGTTCCTGCACTGACGCTGGGTTGCAATCCATTCACTGCCCAGCAGATATCCGATGCAGGGTATCATTTGCTCTGGAAGGTTCCGATGGAAGGCTGAACACTGCTCAACCCCGTGGGTTGCTTTTGACATAGGTTTATGCCAAGGACAATGACAGCCACCCTCGGCTCTGAGCTGTGCAATGCGGTCAACGGGCGAAGTTGTTATCATCAAGTTGGTCCACCGGGACGAGTTCGCAATACATGCATTCCTCAGTGGCCTCAAGGCACCACGAAACCACACAATCCCTATCCTTGACACTCACTTGGCGTAGCAAATTTCATCGTCTTGCGCAACGCACAGGTTTACAAGATGTGCCTGACTCTTTTCTTAGAACCATGGACTATTCGCTTCCATTCCAGTTCCTGGAAGGAGTACGATTCCTTCATGAACACAAAGTAGCACAGCTCTATATCCAGCAGGCGAAGACTGGTTTGCATGTCAGGTTGCGGAGAAGACGATCAACGGCGGATTGATTCACAACGGTGCCTCCTTATCTCCTTGTTGAATTGACGAAGACCAACGGTTCTATTCGGCCTTGGCCCCTTGGCACGCGTTTGTCAAGACCCAGGTATCAGAGTGCCCATTCCTGCGATTCACCTTCTTTACCGGTTATAGCAATGTATCCTAAAGTTGGCGCAGTAGCCCTCTTATATATCCTCAAGACAATCCTCTACGGCGGGATCGAATGACCAACTGTACGGAGATCCACTACAAATGCACTGGCCCTAGGCTCCTGCTTTCGCAGGAGGTGTTCGAGGTGTGTAGGGAGAGGCACCCGCCGCCTTCAGTTTGACCCCGACCCATTTATGACATCAGTGAACATTCGGTTGCTATCAGTGCTCCATTTTCGGCCATTTGGAATTATGGGGTGCGCCATTTGCCATTCGTTGACAACACAGGCTGACTGCCGATTTGAAGTCGTACCGTGCACTCCGTCCCACTGGCGTTCGATACTCGGAACCGATCTTGCATGAAAACTTCACCACAGCTACGCTTCGAAGTCATTTTTATTTGGAAGTTATTGTCGCTTGAGGCCTCCCGGAACCTAGAGTGCTTTCGGATGTCGATATTGCAAATGTATTCTGCGAGGCACTCGTCCAGCAAACTGAAGGAAAGTAGCTATACGGGTGACCAACTCAAAACAAACTTCAGGAATGGATGGCACAATGCGGACGTTTTGCCTTCTCAAGAGACATTGCCTTCTTCAGAGACCATTGATTTCTTTTCAACTGCACTTCACCGCTGGATCGTTGGTTCTAGGTATAGTGGAGAGCAGAAACTGGTCTCTCGGCATTTGCCCATAAAGCACACAAAACGCGTAATCCGCGTGAAGTGACCTGATGAGCTTAAGTACTTGTCGGAGTCGTGGGTGGTACATGAGGAGTGTCCAGTCCTTGAGCTTTCCCGTCTCGAGTTCATGAGCGCATCTATAGGCCTAGAAATTCCCCCCATATTATTTGCCCTAGCATTGTAATTAGCGGTAGTGTTGATGATATTAACCTGATAGTTGCACTTAATATTTGTATCTTCACACGCCCTTATACCTGATGCATGGCTTTCCGATTATGAAAAGATGGGCTACAAATCGACGTCATATTGGTAACTGTAGTTATATATACAGGCGTGAGGTAATAGAACCATGAAAGTCCGTGTCGCGTAATGTTAGTCCGTGATAGAGCGATGCGCATAGCACACGAAGGTTGTACCACTTTGCTTCCACGATTAGGCATAACGATAGGACGTTGACACGGCAGACGTATGGAGTCTCACCGAGAACTCCTGATATCCAATAATGGCGGTCAGTAGGAGCGAACGACAACCACAACATTCAACTGACCAGGTGCCTCATCCAAGCGCTTTGCAACAAGGCAGAGCGAGCGGGCGATCTGTCGAAATATTGGTGTTCTCGTCATAGTAGGTACAGTTGGGTTTTTGTGCTATGGTTACCGAATATCGGTCATATACAGGGTTGCGGACCCGCTTCCGTACATTCTGACACTGGTTTCACACGTGGCTCGGCTATTGTTACTTCATAGTAATCCATGGTAGAAGTAGGTTACAAAGCAGAGAGTTTTATTTTCCGTCACGATCCTGACGAGTCGTGTGAACGCGCCTGACATGATCCCTTGGCTTCCACCCACGACTTCATCATTGCGCTTTCCAATCTAGACACTCCTAAAGAACCCTGTAGCAATAATAGAGTCTTGATACCTTGGAGGCATTGCTACGGACGCTCCAAAACACCCCGTCAGTCTTTTCGGGATCAGGATAATCAAAGGATCGCACACATTCCTCGGAATCAAATAGATAGGAAATTCATTTCGAACGTCATCATCCGGGCAAACTCTCCGCAGGTATATCCCCAACCACGAGGATGAGGTGAGAACCATTTGATAGACGATTTCTCATTTGACACGATTTCCCCTTTCAGACTTGAACAGAGTAATCAAGGACTAGAACCTAACCCATGGGAAAACGTGAACGCCCAACAAGAAGAGGTGGAGGAAGAGCGTGTGTTCTATAGTCGTCCACCGTCCCCCCCTCCTAGTCCCACTTCTCAGGACTACTTTGATTCACGCGAGGTGAGCTTGCCATAATTGGATATGGGGCGGTATTTTGACGAGACCGCCCGATGTAGCCTCAAGTGCCTAGAAATCTTCCCCTGACTCCTGCGAGGTTACCCCCCAGGCGCACTGGGGGTCCAAGAAGACGCGGGAGAGGTAGTTCGAGCCTGAATCTTCCGCGTTTTCCTCCACAGGAGCCAGGACAAAGCGGCGTACCCGCAGTACCGCTGTCCCGAGGTAAATACTTGGGCCTCATATATCTGATATATACTCATTATCTGCAGTTGGTTCACGCATGACTGGGCTACTACCTAGAGGACGTGCACCGCCAGTTCCAGGGCAACCGCCACTTGGTCGTGTGGGTTAAAGCACCCTCACTTGATGCACCACTTCTAATTTCTACATAAGCAGGGTCCTTCCAGGCTCCCCACGCCCGTATACCCCCATCCTCATAAACCCCCTCCCCCTCCACTCCAACCCAAACCCCAACCCCAATTTCGTCGTCGTGATTTTCCCCGAACTTGGCGGGGTCGTAGAGGAGGCTTGGGCCAACGACACCAGCCGGTGGTAGGACGAGGGGTGCAAACCCGGGACCACCGCAAAGAACAGCAAAGGTTTCTAGACGAATACAGAATTGCATTCAAGTCGTTCGGAGAGCAATGGCCCACACGACCAACAAGGAAAGATTTAATAGTCGTTGAGGAAAAGCCTACATATCTTCCCTTCTCTCGGCTGCCCATCAGGAGGAATATTAGGAGTGCCACGTTTAGGGAGCGGTGGAAGGCTACCAATGGGTAATCACCTGGCCTTTGAAGAGAGGAGAATCTTTGACTTACCACATTACAGTGCTGGATCCAGCAGTGCCACTGCAATCGTCATCGATGACTCGGACTCGGACTCGGATTCGGATACAGATGTTCTAGCTCTGGGTACATCCCCAATGCCTCAATCTCTACTCCTTACCTCACCTAGAACTCCTCTACTCCGAATGACGCCTGTTCCACGTCTGCGTCAGATGGTAACAATGCAGCCCAACATGCATACCACCCCGTCTATGTCGTTAGAACTGACGTACGAGACACCGGAAGGAGAAACAAGCGAGGATGGAACATCGGACTCGGCGAGTGTCTCATCGTCGAGCGCAGAGGTCGACTGGGACCGTGCGATTCTACTCCAACCAGCACAGGAAGGAGCTATGCCCGAGGAACTCCAGAAGCTACTCAAATCTCTCACTCACAACTCGCTCGGTCACTATAACAGGCGGCGCATCCCATTCCTCACTCGCAACCTCAAACAGTCGTTCACTCTTAAGTACAAGCAGAAATTCGGGCTGCCCAAGGCGGATCAACACAGTGTGAAACGGGTGAGATTTATCTTCCGTTGGTTCAGTGACGATGGAGAAGAACAGGAATGGAGTTATCAGGAGGAGGGGAGAGCCGCGCTGGAGTGCCCTTTCTGCCCCTTTTGGGGCGAATTCGCAGCACGAGATATTCTTGAGGCTCACTTCAAACATATGGACCTTGGAATTCATCACGAGGTAGATGTTGAGTTTGACGGGAAGGAAGAGGAAGGAAGTTGGGAGATGATCATCTGGCTAGATAAGGCGCATGACATACCAACGTGCGCAAATAACTCTTTTCATCTTCTGAGGGCTCACATTCCTTTCATTCAGCATCGTGAAGGAGGAAATACTCGAACCTCCTGAGATCATCGTTCAACCGGAGCGGCGCCTGGAAACTACAGACGACCTCTCTTCTCGATCTCTGTCTTTGATCCTGCTTGAAAATGCCTTCCCGACGTCACATGGCTATGGTCGACTCGGGTTGACGGGTCCAGTTTATCATTGGCGCCGACGAGACTTACTAGATTACAAGGAGCTCTCTGAAGAGGCAAAACGGTTGCATGGTCTTTGGGCGACGTACCATGCTCTTCGCTGGTGAGTTGATCTTACTACAAAGATTGCGTTTCTAAGATGAATGGCCCCGAAGCAATCAACTCACGGTCGACCCAGTCTCAGAGATTGAGACATTCTTAAACACGTACTGGGAGGTCTTCTATTCCCCGGCACCTACCTTCCGCCTGGAAGTCTTGAGTTGGATGTTTGTGAGTCTCCCCGATTCACACACACAAACACCAAATCTGATGGAATGCACAGGAGATCAAGAAGAGCCTCAAATTGAAGCAAACTCATTTGGTAGACCTCATCGAGTCTTTTGATCGCCAAGCGGATTCGCGTCGGCAGGAACCTTCACCAGAGTACGAGATAGATCCCTCCCTCGACTACTATACTGACCAATACTCCTCTATCAGACTCTAGTTGTCCCCTTAACTTGGACAGCTGTGAATGATACCGATTCTTGCGTCAACAAACACCCTTTGGTTGACTTGGACGAAATATCACTCCCGTCCAACCAGCACAAACGGGGAAAGAAAATAAATCCAATTTCGAAACTTCAAGGATGAAACCATAACCGAACGAACCCATAGATGGCGACATTTCGCATGTGAGGGCCCAGGTAAAATAATGAAAAGAAGTGCTGCACGCATTCCTCTCTATCACCTTATTAGGACTAGGTTATTTATAGCATACAATGTGGATCCAACACCTGACTCGCATATGTCGATAACCTGGTGTGCATTATGGCATTACGATTTGGGACACCATACTTTGACAAGGAGAGAAAAAGACCAGACATGGAGGAGATGTGGAGTGAAGGGGCCAATTCAGATGGAGATCGGCATGGAGGGAGTACAGACGAGCCGGAAGGAATGGAGCACACGGACCGCTCTTGGAAAAGTTCTCTGTCTCCCTACAAGCTATTTTTCATAACAAGAAAACTCCCGTTCAAATCGTTCGTTCGATCTCGCGACTTCGCTATTAGACATGCTGGCTCGACCGCTACTGGGACCTTTCCCGGTATGCTGGCGGGCTGACCGGGCTCCAGACGCGCAAATAACCGTCTTCAGGGTCCTCTGACATGGAGGAACTGTCAGCTAAACGATTGATATGAATGAATTTCCATCGCCTGGGCTTCTTGATGGCGTCGGCCCCTTGCGAACTCCCCGAGCACTGGCAGGCGAATAGAACAAGCTTATATAATATATTATGGTGATTTGAGGCTCCAAACTGCCATCGATATGGCTAAAACGCGAGACCCCTCAACTGTGTTTACAACAACTTGGCATCTACTGTCAGGGAGTAGCCAGATAGACGATCTTCGGCAGCCTTTCGGCATCGTTTGATTTCAGCGCTGTAGTTCTGTAATTACATAAATAGAATTATTCGAACACCTAGAGTATTTAGGTGAAGTTTCAGATTTTTTGAAGCGCGACAAGGCGGTCATCGGGATGGGCGTGGAGTACCCAAATAGACGGTCTTGATATGTCGGAAAAATCGAGTTCCCAATCTCAGAAGTCATCTTAAGTAAAGAGTCAGTAACTACATTGACAAGTATCTTCTATCGTTGTCAATCCTGCTCCTCCACAATCTCAACACTCTCTAATTCTTTGGGAGATAGTACCTTGAGAGCCTTCAGCTCATCGTCTAGACGCTGCCATGGCTTTGTGCGTACTTTCCAACAACGGGGCTTGGGGGTCGCTTTGATTTTAGCACCCCTCGCTTTGATTTCAGCACCCCTTGGGCTACCAATGTCGCGTCGATCTCCTCCCATGCCAGAATCTCTGCAGCGCACATCTCTTTGAAAGGCTTTTTCGCTTCCTCTATTCTTTCCTGTATTTTATTTCTCTCTTCCCTAACTTCCTTCCGCTTTGCTTTCTCGTCAGAAAGGTTTGGCTCTTGCTGCTTCGCACTCTCGATATTCGCGTACTGCTGCGACGTGCCTGCTGTTGAAGTCCAATGCACCTTCAACCTTCTTTTGAGCATCATTCTGTGGTCGAATATTCTTTGGCGGCATGGTTGGTAGTGATTTGTATCCTGGTCTCCGAAGAGTTCAGAGCAGCTGTCGGCTCAAATGATACAAAAAGAAGACAAGAGGTCACGAGGTTGATCACGTGGAATAGCAGAGGTTTAGACCCCGCTCAACTTGGGCCACCCCCGGCTCAACCTTGCACTTGAGCTTGGTCACGATTGAGAGCCGGCGAACCTCCCACTTTCGGTGTACAACAAGGTTTCAACATAAACAATATACTATGAATTTCTTATAATTCTCTACAGAAGGCTGAGCCCGTAACGCGGACCGTCTATTTGGCTACTCCCTGACAGTACATTCACTAGGAGTATGGGTTTCCAACCCGAAAAAAATTCATTTCAAACTTGTCCATCCTCATCCCGTCACAGGGAATCCCAAGGACCGGGACTGGATGAGAACTGGATTTCATGGGTGGTGGGACGGGACAGGATGGGATTAGGGATAGTACCAGTGCGGGATTGGAGCAGAGGGATTCCCTGAGATTACACAATAATTGATTTTGCAGTTCACTTTCCAATTGATTGCATGCTCCAGTTCAGTAAAGCTATAGAAAACGAGTACACGAGAAAAACCAGATGGCAAAGCTAAAACGATGACGTGAAATCTCTCCCGGCTTCTCGTTCCATCAAGGTAACACCAGGTGGATGTGGCTTGGGTGCAGGCTGTGGAGGTAGCAGCCTCTCGCTATTCGTGATGAACCGGAGTCTCTGCTGCCAGTTCGTGAGAAAGGGTATCCTCTCCGTCGGGTCCTCTGAGTCTCGGCCAGTCCGTTCCCAGGCGCTTGCAAAAAGCGACGCAAGCAATGAAAAGTGACGAAGCACGAAGGGGAGGCGTTCTGCAGACACGATCTTAAACTCTCCAATTGGGGTCACGCGAGGCAATTTGGGGGATGTTTGCAATGTGATCTTGAAAAACTCATTTTCGTGCCGATTGTCAGAATATGCGGAGCGTGATCCAATCGAATGAGGCTCGACGATGATATTAATGAGACTGAACTGAGAATTGATGGTGTTGAGAGCGAAAGGGGTGCCTCCGTCATTCCAGATGATCTTCACCCCGTCATTCCCTATTTCCTGCTTCTTCCAAAATCCGCCCTCGAGGTCCGGCATGATTGTTGCTACATGGTAGATGACCTGGGAGCTGTCATCCCACCAAGCGTATGCATAGTCTCCGTGCCTCGCCGGTGACAGTCCCCCAGTATAAACTTCCAGGCGATTACTAGGCTTGATGACACGACCTAGGTCCGCCAAAAACCTCGAGTATGCGGGCGACCCATGGGAGTTCGCCAATATTTCTTGTTCAGTCTTCTGCCCTGGTGCTACGTATACGATGCCGACCTTATGCGTGTCGGTGACTGGCGTGGTATCGATCGAGGAAAGGACGCCCTTCAGTTTCTCTAGGTCTTGGAATCGTCTTCTGTGATTTCCGTCGGATGGATACGAGGACAGCATCAGAGCGACATAAGATGGATCGATGGCGACTTCCTTGCGGCGCTGAGAGGGTGCAATGCCGCTCCATACATATCCACTGATAGGGTCAGGTTGGTCAACGTCCTTGATGACGTCCGGTTGTTCAAATATTTGATGGATTCGCTCTTCAATCTCCGACTAAGGGTGAGCCAGTCAGTACTCAATGCGCCATGTTCACTGTATCACTCACTTCAGGCACAAGGCCATTCACGTCGATTTGATCTTCCGCGCTCAATCCACCGGTACCATCGACAGGTCGTTCTGAAAGCAACGTGGCTGGTAAGGACAAAAAGTCTGGATCCACGTCCCCAAGCGTGACATGTGGCCAGTTTTCCACTCGGCAAACGAGTTCGGTCATGCCGGACGGTCGTCTGGCCTGCATTCGTATCCACCCTTTGGGTTTCTTCATTGTCGAAATGGTAATAATGGCGTTTCCAAGCTTCCAGGCCTTGAGGATAATGGTATTTTCCATTTCGTCGCGTGTTTGCTGGAGCCAGGTGCGATCGGAAGTAAACTCTCCCGCCGATGGTGCAACGATGGATCGGTACAAGAAGGTGAGCGCTGGTTTGGGATCTGCATTCCCATATGTGTAGCGAGCAAGCCAATCGAAGCACACTTCAGCAGCGGCATCAATCTGAGGGCGGTGCCGATTGGCCAGAAGTAATTGCTCCGTGATGAAAGGGACATGGGTTGGGCGGTCTGTGATACGAATGGAGGAGAACCACTGATAGATGACAGTGTACGCGGTATTTAGCACATGTTGAGCGAGGCTGAAAGACTCACGCCCGTCAGTCGTTCGAAGAGTAGGAGTGTCGGGTCGATTGTGATGCTGAATGTACTCGAGAGCGACACCAAAAACTCGTCGATAATCCTCCTGCCGGAATGAGTTGCTCCATAGCTTGGGACTATACCCAATCACGACGAGCAGCTCCAGAATATGTACGGCCATATTCGGATTGCTCATAATCTGCGATAATTTCTCCACGATTGTGCTAGTAAATTTCGCGAGTTGCGCGGGCAACTCGTAGACGGCCAGCGAAAGCGCTTCGAGGCACGGAACATTCGTCACTTCATCTCTCGCCAGTCCTGTCACGATGACCTCCAGGATATCAGATTTGAGATCCGAGATGCCATATCCTGGACTCTTCATCCCCTCAATCGGCGCAGCAGTATCAAAGATATTGTGATAACTGATGCAAACCATCAGGGTGTGATAGAGTAACCCTTGTACGTCTACCACTGTAAGGGTTCCAACGGGTTGCAGCAAATCCATGTTGTGCGCAAGCCGGTCTTCGTTGATTGCAGTCGACACGATCCGTATCAGTCTGCGCATTTGTTCTTTGGCTATAGGTCCGCAGAAGAAGTGCTTGTTGGACAGCTGGGGCGGAAGGTGGACGAGAACATAACTGACGATCTCCCAATCCTTGTCATTGACGAGGATCTCACATAGCGCGGCGATATATAAAGACACAGGCAACCAGTAAGACCCAGTCTCGTCCATGACTGATTCGAATGTTGTCATAGCAGGGCTAGGCCGCTGAGCCTCAGGGCCGAGCTCAAAACACAACTTCTCTGGCAGAGCCCACAGCATCTCCACCGGCCGTGATGTCGGCGTCGTGCTGCCGACAGGCGGCGTTCTCGGCGGGTTGATTGGAGGTCGTGACCGACTTCTAGAGATGGTGTCAACGAGATGCTCGGTGCGCACTCTGGATTCTTTCCTCCCGCCCTCTCTCGCATCTCTGCTAGCAGCCGAATTCGACAAGTCAACATTACCCTTCGTATGGGCTCGATTCCTACGCTTTTCCGCGAGTTGTCCTTGGATCTCCGCCAGCGGCGGTGTTTGCACCTTCGGTCTCTCGGCTCTCCGTATCAGCCTCGCAAGGGTCAATGTCTCGTCGTACAGATCCGGTTTTGCAAAGACCCGATGTTCTCGATCGGCCCGAAGACGGAGCAACCACGACAGTATCACAAGTCGTGCCTTCGGACAGTGCACTCTCTCCGTTGGTGGAGTGGCGGGAGATAATAGACAGACGAGGCTCCTGAAGAGTTCGAGAGCCGTGAGGGCCGAGGAGACAGATTGGGGTCGATCGGCATTGTCGAGAAGGATGGTTAGAGATTGCGGAGACGAGAACGCGAGAGTATTGAAAGCATTGATGAGAAGAGTCACAGCAAGGATTGCTTTTCGAGGTTGAATAGTTGTTAGCGGGTTAATCCTCTCAGCCGTTGGTGTGCCCGGTTCACTGCCCATTTGGGGAGGGGTGAGCGGATACTCTCGTCGCAAGTAGACGTTGGGAGTTGTGGCCGGAGTAGGATTGGTCAGTGAAGATGTGGAAGGACTATAGAAAGAATCGTAGTAGCAAGGACTGTTCCGAGCGACGGCGACCCATGTATTTCGAATCCTCCGAGCAATGGGGCTCTCCCGATCATCCTCCTGAGCGGCTGTAGAAAGTACCAACTCTCTGGACATAACCTCCCATGCATGTTCTATGGTATCCTCATTCTGCTCATCGGGAAGTGTCTTTTCCCACATGGATACCACATCCTCCATGATCGCCAACCGGAAGACCTCAATGTCAGAGATATCACGGTATAACTCGGCGATAGCAGCGGCAATGGCCTTCCGACATCGAGGGAAGAGCGGACGATAGAAGTATTTGATCAACTTCTGCACGTTGCTGAGCCAGTCAGGGCAGCTCGGAGCGAGCTGTCGAGTCTCTTGTAGATACGTAATCACCTTGACTACATCGCCGTCGACTAGATGCGATTCAAGGCTCAAGAGTATAGAAGCAAGGGGAGGGTTCGTTGCCGTCGTCTCCAGTGGCCGTCTCAGTAAGTCACCAACGGCCCTTAACAACGATGTAGGTCCGCCATTCCTCTCGGGTAGTCGTAGCTTGTAGACGGAATTATCAGGGTGTCTAAATAATCGATATTAGTATACTATAACACGAAGGAATACAAACTGACCGATAGGCCTCGACGAGGGTCGACAGCTTCACAATTATTTCACCCGAAAGCCTCGAAACGTCAGGATGGGTCGAGCTATCCCAAGGACCAAGGAGATCATGCGCGATTCCCGCAAATTCCAGCAAGACATCATCACCTCCATCTCGTGCCAGCCAGACACCGACAAAATCACCGAGGCGCGAGGTAATACGCTCGAACTGAAGTGCCCTGTACGTACCCTCTGACCAAGGTGTAGCAAGCAAGTTGCTGCCTCGTTCATGCACAACAGGATAACCGGGCGTCGCTGGTAGAGAATGCCCTGTAGGAGATGAAATGGGCGGTGATTGTACCGTCGCAGGTGGGTTCTCTGACAGGTAGCTGCGATAGATGATAAGACGAAGTGCGCGTATTGCACCAGCGGCGGTACGCCGCTCCCTCGCCGTTCCAGTGGGTTGGCTAATCTGGGCCTTGATGGCCTTGAGGGTAGTGGCAGAGTACCACTTGTCGTTGGCGAAGTCAAGCAACAGCTTGGCGACCAAGTCGGAGCCCTGCGGGTTCGAGCTGAGAAAGGGTGGCTGCTCATTAACGAGTGGGGACATAGTTTGCCCAAGGCTGGTACAAAGAATCGTAGTGACACGAGGAAGAATAGAAATTGGTAGGAGGATATCTGCTTCCAAGTAGGATTGAATGAGTTTGGTGAACATCGTAGCGCCCATGGCGTTGCGAGTCGATATCTCTGGTTCGGTAGGTAAGACGGGAATCTTCCCGATCGAGGTCTTGTGTCGGTGTTGACCGAATGGCCATGGCGCATGAACGGTCGGGGTGACAGAGGCGACCTGGTTGGTACAAGGCAGCTCTTCCGATTCGACCCAGCCTCCATACATCTCTATAAGACCAGAGACGTGCTGGTCAGAGAGTAGAGTGGGACTATTCTTGGTAACATTCGTGATGATTCTTGTAATGCTAGCGACAAACTGCTCTCGCTTCTCTGCCTCGTCCCTGGGAGCAGTAGTTATCTTGGATGCAGCACTGCTCGTCCAATCCTTCACCGCTTCGAGAAAGTTGTCCAGTCCACTCAAATCTGATCCATCTCCTACCAGTTGGTCCAAAACATGGGATCGAGATTCGCTGGGGACAGCAACCCACTCCGGGCCAGCCGCGCATAGGGCCTTCCAGAACATCTCTTTCTCCAATGGGTCGATGTCTGAGTTTGTAGACAGGAAGGCGGCCAAGACTCTATAGCCAAACTTCTGGTGGAGCGGTTTGGCCTCTGAAGCACAGAGATTGGTAATGGGGGGATATAAGTACTTGGACTCGATAGCGTGTCCTTGTTGTAGGAGCTCGATTAGTTGTTCGGCCTTTCTGGGATCGAAGGACTCTGAGAGGCTGGCTGCGAGTTGGGAGAGCGGAATAGGTGGAACATGCTTTTGAGACGGTACTAGTGCTAGAGGAGGAGAAGTGGGCGAAGGAAAGGTCTTGAGAGGCTGTTGTCCGGCAACGGCGGACACCCGGCTGACAAGAGGGGCGGTCGAGGAAGGATTTTGGGGCATATAAGGTTTTGAACTCATGAAGGACTTGCTATTCTCCTACAGCGGACGCCGTTAGACGGACTGTACGATGTGAATGTGGGAATGAGTCGCACCAGAAGTCGTGAATAAAGCGTTCGTGGTGGGGAAAGGATAGACTAGGAGGCGTAGCAGAGTCGTATGTACCGTGGGCGTCAGTTCGTGAAATGGAATTGCATTCTGAAATGGATGAAGAGGTGCTGCCGGTCAGCGAGATAAGGTGACGGGTACTGTGCCAGTCTCACCAGTCTCAGGGCGAGTTGGGACAGTCCAGGAGATAGCTCTTACGCCTGAACAGCTAGTTACACCCCGCGATTGATGCTTTTTGGGGGGAGACGGGGTATGGTCAGGGTCTGAGTTCGGCTTTCGACTGAAAGACCTCAACGTCATTTCCGGCAGGACCAACTCGCTTCAGAAATTCGATAAATAGTTTGAAATGCATATTTCGACGTGTCAGAGAAACCCTGCACTGGACCCATGACGGCTCCTGCCACCAGCGATGACCCGTCGAGATTGAGCCCATCCAAAATGCCGAAGTTGATGTAAGGACTACAGGAGTGCTTGATTATCTCTTCCAAAATTGTTGTATCTCCATCAAAAACTTGTTGTCGTGGGACTCAGAGGGAGGGAAATTGGTGGACAGGGGCTCTAAATGCTGAGTTATGCCAGTTGCAAAGGTCTTTGTGGTGTAATGACACGCCGATGACCCGTCTCATAAAGACATGAACCTTCGGGGAGGTATCAGGTCATCCCCTTGTGTGACGGTGAACCCACAACAACGAAGTTTATCCAGATTCCACCTTGGACCCGACCATTGAGGGCAACGCTGTGGCAGCACTGCTCACTGCTCACAGTCGGCTGCAGGAGCTTAAACCACCTGGTGCCTTCATCTTGACTTTGGTCGGTGGTCGGTGGTCGGTCTGGCACTAATTGGACTACTTAGGTGACCCCGCTCGGGGGTCCACAAATGGCGGTTACGGTTAGCTTGTCGTTTGTCGTTTGTGATTTAGCGCACCGTGTGGGGGACCCTTCGATGTCGGCGTGTGACTGGTGTCAACTACCCTTTTGGCCGCAATCTCATCCGGGGTTGAAATGCATTTTGCATAAATGGAATGGATCCTTCAGACTTCTCTATCATCAATCACGGTGGTTGGTTATCCGGGTGCTAGCACAAGCGTATTACAAAGTATGAGACTTGAAGCGCATATGTCGTACTCAGACCATTTGCGCCGAGTGACTCGAAATGCCCAAGGGCTCAAGTCCTCCGAAACGTTCCGTGCAGCCGTGCAGCCGTGCAGCCGTGCAGCCATGCATCCATGCAGCAGTGCTAGCCTCTTCCAGGAAGGACTCTCAGGCGTATTGTGTGGCTCATGGTATTTCGACCAGGGACACGTCGAGAGGCTCCAGGGGATTTAGCTAAGGGGGGCTTGACAGGCTCCTGTGACCCTTGAACTCGGCCACCGCTACATCTCCCAGC
>Ga0307515_10015330_pt1 | contig 14127 bp, 15 predicted proteins | sample 17_EM_MG_FD_194513 | JGI IMG/M metagenome (GOLD analysis project Ga0307515, IMG submission 194513) | Populus trichocarpa ectomycorrhiza microbial communities from riparian zone in the Pacific Northwest, United States - 17_EM | ecosystem: Host-associated > Plants > Roots > Unclassified | place...
GGCTCTGGACGTGTCCTGGATATATATGACAAGGGAGTATGTATATTGATCTCGTTAAGTTACCCCGGTAGTGGGACTTGGGGCTTGAAGCTCGACAGCTTGCTGTCGCTAATCGCATCCTCATTCTGTGGCATTTCGTAAACTATCTGTACGTATCGTAACGTCGCACACCCGCGCTGGTTTTGTATCGCCTCTATCTTCCTGGCAGTTCCCCAATGCAGTTTTTTTTCTTCGGAAAATCGTGGATTTGAACGAGACCGGCCCTGAGTTACCTGAGCGATCTTCTCTAACTTCTGCAATAAGTGAAGGGAACTGTGCCACCGCTTCGCCGCGTTTTCTCGTCCGCTACCTTGAACAGCTTGGTATGTATGTTTTGATCGCTTTGTATGCAAGGGCGCCACCGAGGTCTATGCGATATATAATCAAACCCCCTGTACACTGATGATCGAATCTCTTGATCCCTCTTGGCACGCGCAGACACGAGATTATACCCCAAGACGGCACCGCCGAGGACTTGAACGCTTCCACATCCAGCACCAGCGCTGTGCTAACTACGATACCCCCCTTCAAAGCCACTGACTTTGGACCTAGCAACTAATAAAAAACAGTGCGGATCCAAGGTTTCAAAACGTTGCCTGATCAATAGTCCCCCCTCGACCTAAGTACGAAAGGGCTACCATGTTGGGGGATCGACGATTCCCTTGTAAGTCCACGGATATTCGTTTGTACACGCTACGTAATTGCATTCATCGGGACATCAACAGAGGACAGTGACGTGCGTATGACGTTCGTGGAGGGGGTACTGATTACAGTTGTAGGGAATGGGGTGCGAAAGGGAAACAGTCATGAGGTATTTCATTACAAGAGATAAAGCAGCAGTGTACGAAACTCAGAGCAACGGTAAGCACCACGAACCCCCCCGAGGAGGCGATGTGAGATAAGAAACCGAATGTGAGTGATGAAAAATCAAGAGGCTCAAACGGCGAACTTGGCCTGGACCACCAGAACACCCTCTCCAGCGTCCCCGGAGATAATCGCGGTACCAACCTCTCCAAGGGTCTTGGTAGCTTCGCCTCCAATCGAGGTGCGATTCTCAGATAACAGCTCCTTCAACTCCACAGCGTGGCTCTCGGTCGCCATCCTCCTCGACCTTCCTGCAACGATAAGTAAACGCCCCGAGCGTGCTCCTTCCAGTCGCGATTGAAGGGTGGATGCAAAGGTTTGGACAAAGTGAAGGGGCTTGTTGGAGTGCTCTTCACTGAACTTGATCCGACCCACAGCCTCACGGAGGGTTGTATCTGAGATTTTGGAGGTGTATCGACCCCAAATAAGGTCATCGGCGGTATCAGATGCGAGTCGGGTTTGAGTAGACTGGTTGCCGTAAACGGTATCAGGGAACATAGTCTAGTGAGAGAGATTGACATAAAAATTCCAACGTCCTAAACGTGAATCACGTACGTTATAGGTAGTCGTATTAATTTCCTCTTTCTCCAGGTTCTCAGTCCCAGTAGTCTTCTTGATCCTCACGACTGTAGCCGTGACACCAGAACCCCCGGCACAAAACTGGACCACGAGGGAGAGAGCGAGCCTATCATCGGGACCACCGAAGAAAGGCAGGAATATATGTTGATCACCAGAGTTTCCGGAGGTAGACAGTCCGCGGTCGATGATGAGGCAGACGTCCGCCTTGGTTCCGGCGAAGACTTTCCTGATATAATGTGAGTTGACCACTTCCGAGGAATAGTCGGTCGTAACAGTCCTCTTGAACAAGTTGTCGAATGGGTTGAATCCGACGGAGCCAGCCGCATCATCACTCACGGCGACCTTCCAGGGAACCAACAGCATCTGCGAGGAGGACTCGTCGACGTGCCTTGCAACACTGTTGGAGAATTCGTCATAGTTGGCGACGGAAATGCTGGCCCTAACGGGTACATGGTTGAGGGCTCCGAAGGTCCGGAAGACCGAAACGACAGGATCGGTTTGGAGGACAGAATCAGCCTCAGCACCCATCATGACGGCCGAAGTGCGTTCGGTCAACTCGATCAACCTCAGTGCTTCCATGGAAACGGGGCGGAGCGAAGAGGCTCCCCAGACGGACGCCTTTTCGTCTGAGCTGGATTCAGAGAGGGCGGTAGTAGATCGAGACGATGAATTTGAAAGCAGTTGGGTGATGGTCATGATTGCCGGAAGTTGCTCCAATTTGTCCAGGGCGACGGCAAAACGGGTCTTGAACTCGCCGTCAGAGCCGCCGTGAGGGAGACCCTCGACGTCTGGGAAACTACGGTTCCCCTTCTGGTCAACACGAGTACGGTGCTTTGCCGGGTAGACCAGGATGGTCAAGGGAGTGGTCTGGGGTGGCAGAAGATCAGACGTATGGAAACCATCCACAACCGCACGAACTTACCATGAATGTCAAAACCAGGGCGTGTAACACGAACATAGAGAAGGTTCTGGTGTCCAGAACACCAGCTTGAAGGCCAATATTCAACACGATGAGTTCGACAAGACTACACAGCAATCGACCCCTGGTCAGTACCCGCTCTCCCCCATGCATCCGGACAGGAAACATACCCCTTGCAACTCATGAGGGCGCCGATGGCGCCAGACTCGCGTAAGTTGAAACCACACAATTTGGCAACGACGGCGCAAGGGAGGAACTTTGCGATAAAAGAGACGACACAAAGCAAGATCGTGTACCCCCAGGTGATACCATTGTTCAAGAGGCCCAAGTTCGTCCTAAGACCAGAAAGGGCGAAGTACTGGAAAAGGCAAGTCAACGATCCATACGGAGTTTAGGTTACATGGAGATCGATCGAACGAAATCCGTGACGTACCAACGGAAGGAGGATAATGGAAACAAGATCTTCGAACTTTTGCACCAATGCGATTGCAAAGCCACCGTCGTGAGGAATGATCAATCCAGCGACGAAACCGCCTAAAATCCCGAAAAAGAAGATTAGGTCAACCAGAATCAAGGACATCACTGTCGGGGACTCACCGAAGATTGCGTGAATGCCAATGATGTCGGTGAGGAAGGCGGAAACAAAAACCATTAGAAGCGTGACAGTCATGACCAAAGTTGTGGGTTGGCCACTGGCCAAGCTTCCGGATTTCTTGAGCAAAAGTCGGAAGGCCCACCTGACAGGCCAAAGCATGAAAAGAACATAGCCAATGCCAACCAAAAGGACGTAGAGAGCGGTAAGACCACCAGAAGCGTTTACCAAGGCAACGGTCAAGGCGAGGAGAATCCAACCGACAACGTCGTTTCCAACACCAGCAGCGAGAACGACAAGGCCAACAACGGTGTCGAGTAATTTGAGCTCGGTTAGAATACGGCAGAGGACCGGAAAGGCTGTGATTCCAACTGCGACGGCAACAAAGAGAATGAAGTAGCCAAAGTTGACTGTATCAGGGATGAAGGTGTGATAGAGCGGCACGGCGATGGCTGCTCCAAGGCCGAGGGGAAAAACGAGACCGAACACTGAAATCAAAGCGGCAGACTTTCCGTTCCGCTTCATGAGCCGAACGTCGACCTCGAGACCAACAAGGAAAAGGAAGAGTGTAATACCGATGTTGCTGGTAAGAGCGAGAAGGGGGATGGACTCTGGTGGGAAGATGGCCTGGGTGAAACCAGGAATGCGACCCATGACTAGTGGGGGAAAAACGGTCAGGAGATATTTACCAGGGAAAGGATACGACGACATACCTGTGGGACCGAGAATGATTCCGCCGATGACCTCTGCGATGACCCGGGGTTGCCTGATCTTGCCGAGAGGGTAGGCGAGGAGCACTGTCATTCCGACGATGACCACTGGAAGCGAAAAAAATCCATGAGTGGACGGGGATGCGAAAAAGGTGGGGCATGACGCGAACATAGTTGGATAACCCATAATCGCATAGGATTTGTAGGCAAATACTTCGTCGGATTGTCTCCGGACAGAACTCCGCCCTAAAGGGAATTGAGTGAGGAATATAGGGGTATGTGAATGAGGTGAGAGAGACCTGTTCGCTGGCTGCTCTCGCGGCGAGCTGCCTGGTCAAACCGATTACTTCGTCTGCAAAGGCACCCATGGTGAAGTTTACGGTCAGAGAGAGGGTGGGGGAGATGCCAAACACTCGGAACGGCCCCTTGCCCGGTAGTTATAGGTCCATGGCCCTCGGCTAAGCGCCGGATTTTCCCTTTTCGAGACTTTGTCAGGTACCAACATTTGATTGTAGGTAAGAAATGAAAACGACGCCGACGTCGCCAAGCTGGCTACCAGGCTATTATTCCATCCCCCCTGACATCCGCCACCCGCTCTCTTTACGAATCGGACGAGCACCCGCGGCAACCTGGGTTGTCCCCGGAAATCAACACCCACCCCTCTCACGCTCGATCGCGATAAACGCTCACCGCAATGGGTACACTCCACCACAGTCCCGGATCTCAGCTGGCCCTTGGGAACTCGACAGATGCAGGTAGACCCTTGGTAATTCATATCCTAGCCGAAAACGATGCTCACGAGTCGTCACCAGACCGCCGTCTGATCTAGCACTCACCCGCGTTTGGATGCAACGAAGGCAGCACAGTTTCTCGTATCCCGTCTTTTTCCACTTGGCGATGAGACTAGCCGCCAAGGCCAGCAAACGTCAGCCCAGACGCGTCAAGGGTGGGCGTCGTGCACTCACTTTCCATCGGCGTATCCTTCCTTTAGGAGCCAGTCGTAGAGCTCCCTCGAAATAGCCTCTCGCTTGTAGTACAAGTCATAGACGTACCGTGAACGGCCATGTGAAATACGCATTATCGGCCACAGCGACTCCGTCCTACGCTTTCCCTCGTGGGACTCATTCTCTGCGTCGCGCATCTTCTTTGCATAGTCGTCGAGGATCTGTACTTGTACTTTAGCGTCAGACCCTGAGAACGCGACTCAGTCGCGTGCAACGGAGCCTCACACTCTCAATGTCCTCGAAACCTTCTGGAGGTTGCTTGGTCCTCGAAGTACGGATTTTTGGCATGATGACGGGTGTCGATAAGCCGGAGTCACGCTGACGCCGAACAAAAAGAATCCGACGCGCCTCGTGCAAGCTGCATTGTCAAAAAACTACGTCTCATCCGCTGTCTTGTTCTCTCCTTTTCCAACCACCACCACCTTCGTATTTCCCTTTTCTGCCCCCCTCAGCTCGATTTTCATACGCATATAGACGTACTTTCGTAGGCGGCACGACCGTGGTTAGCCCAGCAACATGGGCCCCGTAGTCCCAATCCTCCGTCTCGCCTACCTGTTCCTCAACATCTACGACAGCTACAAGGTCCTCAAGATCCCCGCTCCCTCCGCACGCAGTGGTGGTCAACCCAGTCTCAGGGCGATGACCCAGCGTAAGCGTGATATGAAGGGTGTCATGACCATCTGGACCGTCTGGGTATTTCTTTTCTCCTATGTTTTTTTTTCCTGACACGCCCTGATCGCCCCCGATGCCCTCTCTGGACAGTGTTGCATCGCGACATACGAGAGCACGGTGGACCCGCTCATCATATATTTCCCCTTCTACGACGAGATCAAATCCATCTTCCTTCTCTTCTTTATCTTCACTCGGGCTCGTGTGAGTACATCCATTTTTCGCTGGTCTGGGTCGATCGCGTCTCGCGCTATGCGAGTTTGAGCCATCGACCCAAGTCCTGCTCGACTGCGGAACGTTGCATTCTGAACACGTTTCTTACTGATAGGGTGCCGAACCGGTCTACCTTCACGTAATTCGACCATTGATTAAGCCCCACACCCAGACCCTTGATATCTTGCTTGAGACCATCCACCTTTTCGGCGACTTCCTCCTCGTCCTCTTTTCCTGGCCCATTCAAGCCGTCCTCGCTTGGTTCAGAGGGTTGACCTTCACCTTTCCATGGAGCTCCGCGACAGACGAGGATTTGCAGAGTGTCAGTTCCGACGACTCTCGCCCTCAGTCTAGGTCAAAACAGCGACCACAGGGGAATGCCCGTCAGCGTTCCAATATTTCCAATGTCTCCCCAGGCAGTGTTCAAGACCCGGTGGATGGGTTCGGCCCCCATCAGATCTGGTACCCACCTCCTCCCGCCTATGAAGAGGAAGATCGTTCCCAGGTCCAGCCACCCCAAATGCCTGTCCCTTCCCTCGCGCCCGGGCTGTACCCCAATACGCGCAGCCCAGATGAATGGAGGAAATACCCGGACTTCCCTGCTGCCTACCCGCTGTCGCCTGTGCTGGGTCCAACCCCCCCACCCGGTTTCCGGATCGTCGCACCCGTGCCAAAACGCCCCTCAGACGTCATCGATATCGATAACATGTCCAATTCTGAACAGAGTGACGGTAATGAACCGGATGATAACCAGACCCGGCCGGGTTTTCGGAGGTCGCTCCTGTCGTCGCGTGAGTTAATGAACCCCAACTCCGTTGTACGCTTGAGCGACCAGTTTCCTGTGCCTGGGGTTCAGCTTGAAGAAGAAACGATACGCAACAAAAGGAAGAGGAGGCGGACTGTGTTGGCGGGTGAAGGGAAGTATGAGGATGGTATGAACGTTGATGAGAAGTCAGGCGGGGAGGACGCTGTAGATGCCGACGAAGAGATGGACGAAGACGAGAGCGAGGACGAAGGATACGGTGGTGACGAGACTTTCACAACACCCCGAGTCAGAACCACCCGTATGGCCGTGGACAGTGATGCAGAGATGGAAGGTTCCTCGGCCCCTGAGCGGGAGAATAGCCTCCAGACACCTCTCCCCCCTCGGCGTCATGGAAGAAGGATGAAGTCTAACCTGACATTCAAACGGGTCAGCTCTGTTGCTACCTTGAACCCAAGGAGGAGCACACAAGATGCGAGACTCAAGCTCCACACTGCCCCTCCTCTCCGTCCTCTCCCTCCTCACATTGCCTCTCGGATGAGTGTAATCTCGAGTGGCTCTAGCGTGCATACCGCGTCCACCACTCTCTCGACCCTTGGAGGAGGCGACTCACTAATGACGGGAGACGCATCTGAGAGAGAAGAGCTTGAGACACCCTTGTCTCCTACATTCCCTCCTGCCATCGCATATACGGTTTCCTCGGAGGTCCCTCCCCCCTTTCCCATTCCGGATGTCGACCCCACTCTCGCGGCACCAGAGGATGTTTACAACAGACGGCTGTTCCCCAGAACCCACGCGACGAGCTCGAGGAGCAGACCGCCGAAGCAATGTCTGGCTATTACCAGTTCTTCAAGCGGTGGTGCCGGCTCTCGCGCTAGCTCTCGACCGAGAGCGAGCAGAAAATCGCAAGGACTCCACCCAGTTGCGAGGAAGAAGAACATCGGCGACTCAGGGCCGACCAGAATTGGCGTACGCCCTGCCGCGAAGGGTTCCGAGAATATCCCGATCCCCATGCCTATTCCCATCATAATATCGGATGCCGAAGATCCTCGGAAATGCGCGAGGGGGATGAAGGACGCGCCCGGTGCCGACGCGGAGACGGATGGGCATAGCGATGCACCTTCGTTGAACAAGAAACAGAAGATCTCTGCCACTTCCTTACGCAAGACGTCGAGTTCGGAATCTAGGGCCACGCCAGCGTCGAAACAGAGATTGGCTGCGCCTCAGAAGCCGATCCGGATCGCAAGGAGCATATCATCCGGTATGAGTGCTCCTTCATCTAACGTCAGAACGAGGAAGAAGGTCGGACTTGCGGGGAGAGATAAGTCCGCCGTGCGGACTGCCGGGGTGGACAGCGGTGGTGCTGGTGAAAGCAGAGGGTGATGGTGCTCTAACTAACGATGACCTTGTTTATGACCGCATTCGCGTTCCTTTCTTCCCTCTTTATTTCCGGACGACGTTAACTCATTGACCACAAATGACCTTACCCATCCATCCTCACCTCTTCCGATTGCTTGGGAAACGTAATCCTGACTCTGCCTTCTCGTCCATCACATTTTTATCCATTGTATTTGTAAACTCATTCGCAATCTATTTAGACAGCCCATGATTTTCCGGGCGCGTTTCATATCATCGTTGCCTCGTGCCTCCCATTCCGATGATCCCCTCCCCAGCGCCGGGAGGTGGAGTGAAGATTGCACCTTCGGGGTCGTCGCAAGGTTTGCGGATGACCTGCATAAGCATGGTGACGACGGGAAAGGGACCGATGGGATTGAACTGGGCCGGGTGTGTGTGGGTGTGTATGCGATTGTGCGGAGTGGCTGTGCGGGATTCACCCTTTTCGGGAAGAACAATGTCAGAGTGCCGAGTCGATTTGCGGAAATGAGCAGGCGTTGCCTTGAGGACGTTTCTTACCCCAGTACGTGGGCCGAAACGCGAAAATTCATGACAGGGTGTGATCCAGAACGATACTTACTCACCGGAAATTTCGTACACGCCGGAACAACATGTTCATCACACGTCCGCATTTCGGCCTTTGCCTTTCCCCCTTGACCGTCTACCACTATCACATCCGCCGTCCGTCTTCCCACTCCCTGTCTGAGAAAAAGTTGCCACCCGGGGATTAAACACTCCACGTATGTGAAAGTTTGGCCCTCGTTTTTGGGGGTCTTTACCCCCCTCTTGCAATATCAGTCTCTCACCTGACGGGTCCCCCAAACAGCCGAACAACCCCCACGAGAACAGCATATCGCTTATCGACGAACCCACATACCGTCTTATTGGAAGGGAACCCACACGCACGCGACAGCTCGGGACATGTCATCCAGAAAGAAACACCAATGTCATTCATGCCAGTCTCCTATGAAAGGACACAAGCGAGGACCAGACGGGACGTTTATTTGTCCGACGAGCTTTCCTCTACCGTCGACTTCACGCGTCGCACCCACACCCTATCCGCGACAGGGAACCCTCCCGCGTAGGATGACCTCCCCGATCCGGCGAGGCATGACGATAGAGTTGGACGAGAAGGGCGATCAAGTGTTCGTCAACGGACAGAGATATTCGAGGATTATGCCCGGAACGCTGGACTCCCAGGTGTGGACCTGGATCAACGCGGGCAGCGCCAGTCGGCAGGCTACCCCTGGGATCCTGGAAATCGAGGACGATGATATCGAAATTATCGACGACGATGACGACGACGAGGTCGAATACGAAGGGGAGATTCCTAGGCTCTCTACACGCCAACCATCATTACACCCTCGAATGTTCTCCACACCCTATCGTACACCCGCTCCCTCTGCTCACCGACACTCGACCGCACGCGACCTTGGCAGGCGACGGCAGGCGGGACAGGAGAGAGAGATGAGCATCGTCTCGGCCGCGGGGGACGACTGGCCATTGGCCAGCCTGTATCGGATTCCGTCGGACCGTGTGCAACAGGTGACTCAGGAAGCGAGGAACCACGGGCTATATGCGCGTGTCATACCCAGATCGCGTGTTGTGCCCGTTCCAGTGGGAAACACCCTGCCGTGGATAAAGGAGGAGTACGAGGAGGAGGATAGCGGATTCTTCGAGGAGTTTGGGGAGGGAAATCCTGGGAGAATGCTGAATGGGAATGCTGGGAGCAGCAGGGCTGGGAAGGAGAGAGAGAGGGATAGGGACTGGGAGGTGGTTTTGGGAACTGACGAAGGCGCGGTCGAGCACCTCCAACGACTTGTGCTCAGAGAACAAGAGCAAGAACGACAGAGGGAATCTCGAAGAGCATCGGGGCACCACGTACCCTCCGTGACGAACAATCCGCCGCTAGCGGCCCTGCCGGTCCCCACGGCCGCCACTCCGTCTCCTCATCCTGGCACAAGTTGGTCGAGTATCTTGATGGCCATGCTCATGGGGGCCATGGCGATGTTTTACGTGCTGCTAAAGATGCCAGACGACTGACCTGCGGATGGGTAGGGTAACATGGGTTTTTGTCCTCGTCGTGCTTTCGTCGTATTGTTCTGCATGAATGTATTCCACTGCTTTCGATGATTTTGTATAGTTTACAAGCCGTCCTATTTCCAATACTTATCGGGGTTTGACTTTTGGATCTACCCGGCGCCTTTGGGCCAGTGTGATAACCCTTTTGTTGATCGAGGGGGGACTAATGAGGTGTCGAGCTAGGGCCAACAACGCTTTGAAACCTTGAGCATGCTTGGATCCGCATTGTTGTTTATGAATTGCTAGATCCAAAGTGGATGCACAACATTTTACCAGCGGCCAGCGAATGAAACATTTCTCCAAAATTGAGGGTATCTTGGGCGAGAGGCGGCAGTAGACGGAGATTCAAGATTGTGATTGACCAGCGGATCACACGCATCCTCTAATGCTATGACCATGAATACGATTCCCCTTCACCACATGGGCCTGTTTGTACGATGCGTCTCGTGACAGGGTGGACCCTCACCGTTTTCGGAGTTTTCCTCACAGCCTTCACGCTGCGCGGTTCTCTTCCAACTACATCGAGTTCTAATCATGAAAATCGAGTCCGAATCCCAACGACCTAAGGGGCGGGAGGGTACCATCTCGGCGTTGAACGCAGCAATCGAGGCCACGAAACTTGCAGAGAGTGTTTCGTCTATCGCACCAGCCAAGGCCGTCTTTGGTTTCGTCAGAGTTCTCCTTACGCTGATCAGAGTATGTTTCCTGCTCCCCCGCCACGATCTGCTCTAGGTTCACATACAACTGAGTAGGATTCAACGACGAATGAACTGGATCATGCTGAGCTTGGGTTGTTTTGCGCCGATATCTCCCGAGCGCTTGGCAGAGGGACGAACGGAAAGAAGCCGGACGAACTCAGTCAGTCCGTGTATGGTGCGATAGGTCAATTCTCGGCGTGAGTTGAACGTTGAACTAGCGACGTGTATCTTGAATCATCGTTGATGATGCTTTCGGTCGCAGGATTGTGGCGGATATTCAGATGAAGCTCGTCAGGTGGGGTAAACGGAACGCGGTCTCTCGGAGTTTCCACGCGAAGAGAGATGAAGAGACGATCGCCGCCTGGAAGTTGGATTTGGACAAGGTCTTTCGGGTCTTTAACGTGCGTTCTGTCGCTCGGGTGATGACTGCTGTTGACTTGCCACTCCCAGAAGGCACTTCCAATGACCGTAGATGCAGCTGCTTCTGACGTCCGTCATGGCGTTACGAACACACACACAATCGCTTCCGACGTCCAGAATGTCGCGAACCCCCCCGCCATTGTTTCCGGCGTCCAGAGTAACGCTTTGAACGCCCCCGCCATTGTTTCCGACAGTCACCGTAACGCGTCGAAAAGCCCTGGGAACATGCGCGGTCAGAATCCGAAGGTAAGTGCCATTTGCGTTCTCCCTGTCATCGAGTAACTACTTATCCATGCCTAGACTCACGCCAGGTCAGCGATCTCGGCTAGAAACGAAACCGGTATCTAAAATTTGTATCCAGTGCGCCCGGAGAATCACTGCCTCCCCTACCGAGAAGCACGCGTGGAACTATTTCCGACACTCGCCACGACGTCGTGACCCGTACCATGGTCTCCGACATTCATCGCGTTGTTGTGCAAGGTCAGGAAGGAAGTGGTAGTAAACATCTGTCGGTGAGTAACGGTCGTACTCTAGCCGTCATCGAATGTTCACTCACCGTTGCACAGACTCAAAACAGGTCAGCAACCCCAACTACTGACGGTCCAATTATCTTACGTTTGAATCCAGCATACCTGGAGAATCCCCCCCTCCGCCACCAAGGACCTTCTTCGGACGCGACGAGCTGGTCAAGGAGATAATCGATCTTGCCGAGAACCTCGTTCCGGTTGCCCTCATTGGTGCTGGTGGAATTGGCAAGACTTCTATCGCTCTGACTGTTCTTCACCACGATCGGATCAAACAACGGTTTGGTCACCACCGTCGGTTCATCCGCTGCGACAGATTCCCCGCCTCACACACACACCTCCTTCGCCGGCTCTCAGAGGTCATCGGCGCGGACGTCGAAAACCCTGAGGATCTAACTCCCCTACGAGGACTTTTGTCCTCGAAGACGATGGTGATAGTCCTAGACAATGCGGAGTCTATTCTGGACCCGCAGGTGGTGGACGCACAGAAGATCTACGCCGTGGTGGAGGAACTATGTCAGTTCAACAACATCTGCACCTGCATTACATCGCGTATCTCCACCACTCCCCCAGACTGCAAGCGTCTTGATGTGCCAACGCTACCGATGGACGCTGCACACGACACCTTCTACCAGATCTACGGCGGCGGCGATCGATCGGACCTGGTCAACGGGATCCTCAAACAACTCGCCTTCCATCCACTCTCAATCACCTTGCTCGCCACGGTTGCGTACCAGAACAGGTGGGACACTAACCGGTTGGCCCGAGAATGGGAGCGACGGCGAACGAGTGTGCTGCAGACCCAGCATACCAACAGCCTTGCCACCACAATCGAACTATCGCTCGCCTCCCCCCTGTTCCAAGGACTCGGCCCTGATGCCCGAGCGCTTCTTGGAATCGTCGCATTTTTCCCGCAGGGCGTTGATGAGAACAACCTCGAATGGTTGTTTCCCACCATTCCGAACAGAACTGATGTCTTTGACAAGTTCTGTATTCTCTCCTTGACGTATCGGAGCAAAGGATTCATTATGATGCTCGCACCACTCCGAGATTATCTTTCTCCCAAGGATCCAGGAACGTCTCCACTTCTCTGCGCAACCAAGGACCACTATTTTGCCCGGTTGTCGGTCGCCATTACTCCGAGAAAGCCCAATTTCGGAGAAACACAATGGATCACGTCAGAGGACGTAAATGTCGAGCACCTGCTTGATATCTTCACGACGGTCGATGGCTCGGACCTTGTCTGGAGTGCCTGTGTCAGTTTCCTGAAGCACCTCATCTGGCACAAGAACCGGCTCACCATTCTGAAGCCAAAGATTGAAGGGCTCCTAGATGATTGTCATTTCAAGCCGGAATGCTTTTTTTTGCTCTCGCAGTTGTTTGGCTTAGTTGGAAATCTGGTGGAGCGCAAGCGACTCCTTTTTCGCGTCTTAGAGCTCTGGAGAGAGCAGGGAAGTGGCGATCAGGTTGCGCTGGTATTGATTGTGCTATCGGAAACTGATCAGTTAACTGGCCGCTTCAAGGAGGGAATAGAGCAGGCAAAAGAGGAATTGAAGTTGTACGAACAACTCGGTAACAGGGGGGGACAAGCGATTTGTTTTATCAGACTCGCTTTCTTCCTATGTTCGGACAAACAACTCGACGCTGCAGAAGAAGCCGCATTCCGCGCAATCGATCTCCTTACAGGGGAAGACGAAGAAAACCTGGTCTGCAAATCTCATCGTGCTCTCGGCCGGATTTATCAATCCAAGGGCGAGATAGAGAAGGGTATTCACCATTACGAGGTGGCCATCGGAATCGCGTCCCCTTTTGATTGGCACGATGACCTGTTTTGGCTTCACTACGAGCTCACGGGACTGTTTTGTGGTGAAGACAGGCTCGACGATGCACAGGTTCATGTTGAACACGCCAAGTCGCACACGGCCCATAACGCACGCCTCCTGGGTGCTGCGGTGGGGATGCAGGCCGCAATTTGGTACGGGCAGCACAGGCTTGAAGAGGCGAGGACCGAGGGTCTTCGCGCGGCTGACACCTACGGCGACCTTGGGGATGCAGAGGGCGTGGAGCGCTGTAGACGGCTCGTCGAGGCTATAGAGGAGACACTGAACACCCTGGCTGCCTCTGGTCAACCTGGTTTCAACGGTGAGTTCCTATAAATGGTACCGTTTCCCGCTCGTATTAACTCTCCGTTCTAAGGAACCGAATAATAGTATCGAGTTGTTCAAATCCATCCTCCCGAAAAGCCTTGCGCCTCCGTCCCACTTTCCCTTGCACTCGTTAATATCGCCGTTTTCTTCGTCAAGATTGCTCGCTCTCTTATTTGTCTGCTCTACTCACGCATGTTGTTTCGTATTTGTTGTTCTACCACTCGTCGTTGGCAATTTGCCCTCCTGTGTTATGTACCGACCTAGTAGCTATGAATGCTGCCGATTATCGGATAATGCTTTATCCCCAGTTTGCCGGATTGCTTGTCGAAACCACTGAAGCCATAATGAGCACCCGCATCTTGGATCTTGAAATTGTCCCGTGGTAGCCGTTGACGTTGATTGCAATTGCCTATATATCTACGCGGTGTCTGAGCCTTCTTTGTCTCTGTACTAAAACGGATCTACAGATCACACGATGTATGTTTGTGCCTCGTTTATTGTCCGCCTTG
>Ga0307515_10015331_pt1 | contig 14127 bp, 14 predicted proteins | sample 17_EM_MG_FD_194513 | JGI IMG/M metagenome (GOLD analysis project Ga0307515, IMG submission 194513) | Populus trichocarpa ectomycorrhiza microbial communities from riparian zone in the Pacific Northwest, United States - 17_EM | ecosystem: Host-associated > Plants > Roots > Unclassified | place...
TTCGATGTATACAAATTGTATGCTCAGTTGATCGTGATCAGCGAAGATATTTCGTTGATGTGGCGTGTTTAACATCTTGAAATGGGTGGGTTCCGCCCTGGCCGTGCTCGGAACTGGAACGTACGTTATTCCGTCTCCATGTTCTACATACGTTTCGGTTGTCGTGGTTTTTTTTTGGATGGCTCCTCGCTGGGGACCGGGTTGTATGATATGAAGACGGACATGAGCGCAGCCGTTCATCCTTCGTGATTCCTCTTCATTCGTTCCTTTTGCTTACGACAGTTGATGGGTCTGGATCTTCAAGGAACGCAAACGCCGCCAACTCCATTTCCATCCTGGAAAAGTCCGGTTACGACAATAGATGTTCCACTTCGCGGTCCAACGCAATCTGCAGGGCCGGAAAATGTGTTTTATTTGGCTCCTCGGGTCGACCGCTGCATAAGAAAGGGTCCTACGCGTCCGCCAACCCGGCGCCGCAAATGAAACTTGGTTCTGAGGGACACCGTGATCCAGTACTTTGGCCTCGACGTACGTTCGTTCTTGGGACATATAACGACCGAGGACCCCCGGATTAGGACCGGTCACGGACCTCAGGAGGATCGCCGGGGTCCGAGGTACCCGAAGGAATACCACGGCGAGCAAACGGGACTTTGAGCAAGAGAGTTTTCCCGATTGCATGCACTCTTCCTCACTCTTCGGATGCAGATAGAACGGACGTCAAACTCTGTTTCTTATCTCCAAGTATTGAGGCGGGTTACAGCATCCCGGGGTCACGCACACACGCCCAAAAAAAAACGCACTGCCCCCTCACTCTCACCCCTCGCTTCCGTGCCCGCGTTGTACCTGTGCGGATTACGACACCGAGAGGGTCTGGAATCCAGGGAGAGAAACTCCGACGCGCCAAGGTTCAACGGATTGCATCACCTTACTCCATTCTTTGTTTCGTTGTCACTTTCCAACAGCGACAGAATCGGAACGGTAATAATCCCCTCCTCCGCTAAACCGGACTTGTTTATCTGCGTACGGCATGCTGCGATAGATACGAGTTTATGAGGGCTTGTGATGCCAACCTATGATGCCATGATAACTTACTGCGACGATACACATATAAAGCAGGAAAACACGCGCGCTTTGATTTCGGATTCCATCTAGATACCGGTGTTTTCCTCATACTGCCACCTGTTCTCCATGGGTTGGTGTTACAATGGTTTCCGGATTTTGGGGGCTTCCGAAGGCCCCACTCGTAGTGATGCCCAACCCCCTTAGGCCGCTTGCTTTTCGTTATCTCATTTAACGCCTACCGGGCACGCGCGGCTGTGGAGGCGCTGCGTGTTGTTACGAATTGCGTGTCGCGGTTGTCTGGGCCCCTTCCGGGATCCAGGACACATCACCTTACCACTTTTCGGATGGAGTAAAAAGGACCGCGGCGATACGTACGTACGTATACCGTCACGGCCTGGTTGTTCCACCACCTTCCCTCCCCTCGCATCGCTCGTTCCATTGCCGAATCTTGTGGCGAGGTTTGTATGGGGTCCGGATTCGGGTTCCTTCCAAGTCGCAGAGATTATGTACTATGAATCAGATTGCAATTACACAACTTTCCTCCCCCCCCCCGTGGAGAGGACGTTTCTCGGCAGTCGTGACCCACGTCGATGGCGGGGCGAATTGCACCTCCTGACGGGGAAGCAGTTCGGAACCCTACAGAGACGAATAGTTTCACTTTAACCTTTTCGTGGAGCATCTGGGGCGTAAGGAGACCATGGTCAGGCAACACTCCCCTAGTCACTGGGTCCGCGGAGGATCGTGATAACTGCCTGTATCTATGTACGGCAGGGTAATGACACTGAATGGGGTGGAGGGGTCAAATGGAACGAAAGGGTGACCTCGAACCGGCACCAACGGAAGATCAGAGGAAGTGGAGGAAGTGGGGTCAAGATAGGCCAAAAGAGGACGAGTCGAGTGAATCAACAAGACAGAAGCAGGACGGGCAATTTCAACAAGGACGAAAACTCGAGACAAAACGTCGAGCAGGGGGGATGGGGATTGGGTGAGGGGGGCAGGAAGTACTTCTAACAATACACGGGAATGATTACGACTGCAAGTTGCGAGAAAATGAAGTGAAGAGGAAGACAGGATACATACTCCGTGTATACATACAAAAGGGTGAACAATGCAGTGCTCGAACGAAAAGCATGTCTAGGAAGGGAAAGTGTTATTAGGAGACAGAAAGGAAGCATGAAAAACTGCGAAGAAAACTGTTTAACCAAGAAGACACGAACAAGGTTTGATTTTGATCATGCTGAAACGTTGCAAGGAGGAATTGGCTCATCGGGCTCCACCTCACGTTTTCCAAGACTAAATGGTCCTTCCATCGGGACACTGTGGATGTTGGATGTCCTGGCACGCCAGGTTCCGACGAAATTCTTGCCACCGTGAATGTAGCCGCGGAATATGTAGATATTGGTTCCTGGGTTGGACTTTGGGACGCGAACGAGCGATATGAGTCCATCCCAAGGTCGGACACGACCATAGAAGTAGTAGTGCTGCCAGGCCTGACCATGATGGGGGAGGGTCTGAAAAAACACAGTCAGCAGGGCGCGAGGGAACAAAAATGATCAACAAACCTCTCCGGTGATGACGATATCGTGAATGCCGGTGCAGACGGTCTCGATGAACTCCTCTGGGATCTCAGGGTACTCGTCGCACTCTGATTCCGTATCAGCGTCAACGTCGACATCCATAGAGTCTTCCCATGAATCGTCGTCCCGTTGCTGGAAGTTGCGATCCCTAACGCGATCCATCATTGCCTCTTCGGCGGCACCGATCCTGGCACAGCAGACGTCACAAGTGTCTTCGGAATGCGAGTTGGGACGCCCTGGTCGGTGAGTCTCGTAGGTGGCGAGAGTGCGGCCATGCTGATCCTGAACCTCAAGCTTACGCTTTATGGAATGTAAGGGGGGGAGCGAAAGAAAAAAAGTGAGGAACAGAACTCACACCGTCCTCCCTGAACTTGGTCCCACCTGGAAGCCAACCATTCCTGACGCCCTCATCGAACAACCGGTCCGGGTCGTGGCCTACGGGAACTTCTAAGGCCTTGGCAGGACGGATGCAATGGTGCTCACGCAACCGGACCATAACGGGGACGGTGGTTACAAAAGGGAAGCCCTCACCGAACTCGGCGGGAAGAGCAACGTTGTTAACGATGCGGAAGTAGCTGCCCTCATCGGGCATAAGCATCCTACCGTGCCAGAGCCCATTGAGAACACCGTAACTGTGGACGGCACGTTTGAAATGCGAGTTATTCCAAGGGTCAGTGCAGCTCATCAACCTCGTCCAGTCAGGATCCCATTTTGAGCTTAAGCACTTGAGAGTGGGGAGCCAAGTGGAGGAACCTTCGATACGAAGTACCTCTTGGGTAAGACCCTCCTTCCAAGCGTCCCAGTTGCCTTTGTCAACAAACTGTGAGCCGCGATAACGATTGAATTCAATGATATCGGCTTGAGTTGGGAAGATTCCGGTCCGGTTTTGGGCGAGGGCAGTGGCGCGGTCAACGATAAGGGATGGAGGTACTTGGATCGGTTGGACCTCTCTACGTGCTAAGTAGAGGAGCTTTGCAGCAACAGTGATGAGAGGATGCGAGAGCGATATTGTGTTGGTGAAATGGGGAATGTGAGTAACGACGTCTTCGGGTCTGCGGTATAGCGGCCAGATACCGTGAGGGGTGAGGAGAGAGTAGGGCAGCTGATTTTGGGTGGCAGGATGAAGGGGGAAGTTGAAGTGGTTGTCCGGGGCGTGGAAGGACGGGTATCGGGTGGAAACAAGGATATACGGTCGCAAGAGATCGAGGATCTTCTTTCGTTTGTGGTTAGGGTTGTAATCGGGGTCTTGCCTCTGCTCAGCCTCTTCCCTCGCCTCGGCCTCTTCTCTGAACTCGGCCGTTAGCCGTTCTGAGGCGGCAGGATGAGTGTGGGAGGTAGTTGGTGAAATGAGGACGGAACGTACCGAGGTCAGTGGTAAACCACATGAGCCACAGGGCGAGGGCGTTTATGGTAGACTCCGCGGGCCATTGATTGGTGGACTCCCTCCCCTGCCACAAACGTTCGAGCACGAAGTGCTCGACGTAGTCAGCGAGACCAGCGGCAGCCAGCTGGCGCTCGTTCCTGCCGTCGTTCTCGGTCATCATGATGAAGGCCATCCAAAAGTCTTCAAGGATGGTCGGGGAATATATGTCGGCTCTTCGGATGTGTTTTAGGACGCGGCAATACCGGACGAGTTGGTCGGTAAGATTCGAGGAATACAAAGCGGAGGCACCGAAACGACGGAGGGGTGCGGAGGTATCGAACTTTTCTTTGAAGATGTCGGCGTAAAGGTCGTGGCTGGATGACTTTGAGAGGGTGTTGTGGACGTAGCTACATGTCTGAAGGAGGGGGATGAGGTGGTTTGGATTTGAGGTGGGGTCGGTGAGGGCGAGCTCAAGAGCGATACGAAGGAGGATGTCGTGAGGGAGGAGGCACAACATGTCCTTTGACTGGAGGACGGGTGGAATGGGTGATTAGGGCATCGGAGGTGAGGGGGTAATATAGGGAGCAGAAATAATGCAATATTTTTTGATCGCCGCTCCCCCCACCTCTTATTACTTAGTCGGAATACAAGTCCTTTCTCCCTCTTCTCCCTCGACCATCTCGTAACGTTCTATCTTGAGGGCCTCCTCCGTGCGAACATCAGCCGTTAGACGTAAACAGCCCGGGCATCGTACATCGGCTTACGGTTGTTGACATCTCTTGAGGGTTCTTCGTTATCTCCTTGAGGCTGCGATCCGCTTATCCTCCTCCTTTCTGTGTCCGTCGTTCCCTGGTGGGTGTTGCCCGCGTGTTGGGCACTCACCACAGCAGGTATAGGCTGAGGGACATCCATCATGAGACATCATATCACAACCGATGGCTTTCAATTGCCGCCGCCAAGCTTTTGGACCCGTCATTGAGCGAGATGCATCTGATTTTCGACTCTCTCTCACTCTCCGCCACCGTGCCCACCGACATTGTCTCTGGAGGGTCCCCACCTCCAAATCTCTCTCCATTGTTCTTCCCGTCTTCGCGTTTTGGCAAAACCCTCCCCCCCTCCCCGACGGCTATACACGTTTTGTACGCGTGCTTTGCCAACCGAGGGATGCAGGACCTCCCTCCTCTCAACGTCAAACGCTGTCTCTGAAACCTCGTCGGATAAGAATGCGCGTCAAAGGCCGGCGGTACTCCCTGAACTTGCGGCGAGCGGATACATTCCCCGGGGACGCCCTTCACATATTTTTATTCTAGAAAACAGCAGCCGCCTGTGTCGGGATCGAGAGTCGAGACCAAGTACGAATGTTTCCGCCCGCGAGGTTTTCTAAATCAAATTCCGAGTGGGTCAAGTAACCGAACTCTTCTTCAACGGCACGCAACACAGCGCCATGCTGTGGGTGTTTACGAAATGGGGTCGCACCGTTGAGTCGCAACGATGCACGTCGCCGTCTGGCTGTACCAATCAAGTACGAGCGACGTGTAATTTCCACCGTTGCGCTTAGCCGACGTAGGACCACACGTACGGCGCGAACGACAGAGGAGGATCTCGTTAGCTACATTCGGTTCTAACGGGGGAGACGCCCGCTTATGGCGTCTAAGCATTGTCGTCCTTTGCGCCACCAGATTGGCTTGTTTGGTAATTATTTGATCTTCTGAGTGTCGTCTCTTTTCTGAGCGACCACCTCCGTGCAGGAATTTGAGCCTCCGTGACCATGGGATTCACGAACCTCAAGGGGACGAAAACACATAGTCAGCTGAGAATCCGGGAGATTGGTAAGTTCCGATTTATTCGGATACGTGACCTCAAGGGGGGCCGGAACGCGACGGGAAAGCTTATTTCGAGATCCGAACGGACGCTCCTACAAACCCAACAAATAAACAAACAAAAACACCTCCTTAGCCCGGATCCACTCAATCCCCACGCCTAGCGTGGAGTTTGACGATTTCTCAAGTGTGCACCACGGCACAGAATCCGAGTTACCAGCCATTGGAGCAATACGTACTACGTGAACTCATCACGAACGTTCTGAGAACCCTCAATGACCCCCAGTCCCTAGTCAACCTTGGAACCCGTCACAAGGTGGCTAACTGTATCCGTTGGCTCTAGTGGCATACCTCGGATCAAAGACTCTCACATCCCACCGATCGAACGTTCCGAGTCGTCTTCGAGCACAAGAGCACTCGTGCCGCTCACCCGAGACTGGCGCAATGGAGCAACTGAGGATCCCGGATGCTGGAACATAGTATCGGTGTGACTTTTTGGGTTTCCTCCAAGCCATTAGGGCCTCAGCTGATGAGGGAACTCCTCAAGGCGGCTGAGGAACGCGGAGCGCTCGACTAATTCCTATCCACTCAACCTCGTTATTACTCGCGCAGCTGTGATAACGAGCGAATTATCCATTCTTCGGCAGTTTACCATCAGTACACTCCCCAATCTAAGATGTTTTGTATGGCTTCGCAACGTTACGTAGGAGTCCCATTCTCTCTATATTACTCCGTCCTGAAGACCACAAAATCGGTCGCGCTTCACATTGCAGTTGGGTGCCGAATCATCGGTTTCTGATCAGCGTCCTGTCACTGGGCCACTCAAACGCTTCTGCTCCAAGTTTCGTCAGTCCGGACGATCCTACCATTACTACAGTAACAAACTTCATGACCCATGATGCATGAAGGCGCGATGCAGATCAAAGCTGTGCATCACATGAGCTCTTCCGGTGCCACGGTGACGATCTCGGATCCCTCGTCTCATACGCCTTGACCAAGATGCACAACACGTCGATACAGGTCGAATTTGGGGAAATCGATGGCTCATATACATATCCTGGCTCCGTCGATGGCGTAGACCAGCAGCTCGGAAACTACGTTTCCTTCCGCCAGGGTACATACATGAGCTACAGCACCAATGACGGCGACCTCCAGGCCTTCCAAGAAATGATGTCCAAAGCAGCGCACCACGTACAACAGGAGCTATCCACCGACGTTTTGCGCACCCGCAACGACTACCAATCGATCTTGGAACTCGCCACAAGGTAGGTATCCTCACACCTGTCGACCCATTCCTAGCTGAAAACGGGACCAGAGAATGGACTGGCTATGGCGCACCGGAGAATCGAGACTCGGCGCTCGACAAGTGGACCTCCCTTGTGTCCTCCGCATTGAACGTTCCGCGTCGTATCAAAGCGCAAGCGCACTCTTGCCTCGCCGCGGGTTGGTTTGATCGGGCCATTGAGGACCCAGAACGCTGGAATATCGACTCGCTCTATCGCGCAGGAAGCAACGCAAATGAAGCCATATCTCTGGGACTCCTCAGTCCTGCGGCGCTGAGGGCCGGATTTTCCATTGAGAGTCAAGGCTTTCGAAGGCCCGAGGACAACCGATTCCCTGGATTGAGCACGGATAGGTTTGAGCAGTTGACAGAACTCTGGGAGGCGATAGATATGCGTACGGCAGAGGTGAACAAGGCGAAGGCCAAAAGGGACGCAAAGGTATCCAAGGCCCCGCTCAAGTACGCTTGCTCTGCAGAGGATTGCGGGATCCAAGCAACGAAAAAATCGGGTCTACTTCGGTGTGCGGGAAAGTGCCCGGTGGTGTTCAAGCCCTCTTACTGCTCGAAGGAGTGCCAGAAGATGGTGCGTCGCTTCTTTCCTCCCCTCGATTTACATATTCAGAGTTGTCTACCTCGCAGGACTGGAAACGGCACAAGCCATTTTGTAAAGCCGATGCTACAAAGTCAAGCGTGCTTTCCCTTAATGCCGACAACGACACCGCAGAAGATATCATGCAGCGGGCGACCCTATCTGAGGGCATGGACTCTGACAAGTTCGAAGGACGAGCCCCGGGGCACAGTATCGATATGTCGATGAGGGGCGGGGGTACCATGCGACTTAATTCCAAGACGCTGGGGCCGAAGGCGATGAGAGCATTTCGGAAGGTCGCTGAGGAAGACGACCGGTAAATCTTGGAGCGTACGAGGGTCGAAAGCAACCGAACACTCTCAACGTAAGTGTGTTCCCATTATTGGACGGATCTCACGTTTCTGGGCCGACGCTAACCCTCCTTGTACATATTTCCGTGCAGCCTCTCGTACGCCGGGCTCGGAAGGGGGGCGTGGCTGCAAACCGGTCAGGTTGTAGTAGGTCACCAACACACCACTGAGCCCACGACGTTATGTATGACTTCATCGAAAAATAACATTCTGTCCTTCTACTTTGAAACCCACGAAACAGGTGGTACCAACCGCATCGCGCTCGGGTGCCTTCCCCGGATCTCTCTTCTCCTTATGGAGAGTCGTCGGGTCCGAATCGAAGCATTCACAGGTGCAATCGAAGTACAAAACGGCATCGGCATTTCTCTTTTTTTGTCCACGGAGAGTCGAATCCGAACTCGTCCGACGACGGGGAGGGTTGCTTTCCGCTGCGTAATTTTGGTTTGTTTCTAGACGAGGATCTAATATCTGTGGAGCTGTCACCTCTGATTCTCTTTGACGGTTCTGAACCAAGTTGGAAAAGGAAGCTCTTTTTTTTTCGTAGCCACAAGGAAGATGGATCTGTCGCCGCTCTCCGACGTCCACTCCCAGACTCACCGGCACCCCTCTCCAAGCTTGTTCCCATCCGCCAGGGTACAGCGACTGTCACCCAACGCGTACCAGCAGAGCACACGAGCGATGTGGACCCAACTCCGGAGTCTTAAGATCGTTCGTCGCCCTCCGTGCGTTCTATTGGAGCGGCTTGATTGATTGCCTCGAGTTTACCGGGCCCCTCCCGATGCTCGAAAAGGAAACCAAGTTTCCTTCAACCGCAACGGAGCAGAAATTTTGATGACAGTCGCAACGGAAATGTTGGACTCTAGTCTCTCCCAATCTCCTTCACATCCGCATCTCTTCACGTCTCTGTCCTATAAAATCTTGGGCTTTCCTCCTCACCCTTTGTCTTCCAACCGCCACCTTTCCTTCATCTCTCTCTCAGTCTTCTCTCTTCCGCCATGCAGTCCGCTCACCAATCGACCCCTTTGCCTTCCTTTTTCGACCCATTGTCGCCACCTAACAGGCAACAGTCCTCTAACATCTGGGCTCCTCGAGCAGTTCCTTCCGATACTACCTGGCCAAGGTCTTTGGATCTCTCTGCCGCCCGCTTTACTGATCGAGACCTCGGCCAAACCCGACCTGCATTTACCGTCGATCCACTCGCTGCCAACCCACGCACGAACGAGGACGTCTTCGGTCCAGTGGGTTTTCCCGCTAACACCCGTAGCCGAGGTGTTGGCGCCATCGGCGATGGTCGAAAAAATAGTTTCCCTCTTCATGAGGATCGAGTAGGTTTTTTTTCCCGCAGCACGACCGATTGTATGCTGAAGACGCCTCCTCAGCACGTAGAACAGATGTTACGCTTCCTCAACTTGAACTCTCCCGTTCCTTCCCCGATACAGCCGTTCTCTTCTCTTTCGTCTACTACCAACAACACGCCGGACTTATCTCCGGTCTCGGCGACCTCGACTCTGATGACTCCCACCGATCTCTCTCCTGCGACTGGTTTCGACAAGTTGAACTGCCACTTTGATTTCAATCAGTCTGTGCCCCCTAGCCAGTCGCTCCTCTTCGAGACCAGTCCATCCCGTCTCCACGCTCCTTCTCTTCCGCCCGCTCATAAATCCTACTACGCAGAACACGGCAGTGTCCGCGGTTATAATGCCATAAATCTGCCTTACGTCGACCCCTTCTCGAATCGGACCTCTTCTACGTACCTCCCCCAGAACTTAACCCGAGGTGCAGATCCTACTCGCTCCGTCATCCCTTCCTGGAATGGCCCGCATATAGTCGGAGGGATCGATTGGCTTAGGGCAGAAGACAAGGTTCCAGAAGAGGCCCCATCCGTGGCCGGGGCGAGGACTCTAAGCGTCCCATCATTCTCTACCGTGCAGCCAGCTGCACATGCACATGAGGTACGTGTTTGTGCATTGTGTCGACGCCTCCCCGTTTTTGATCCCCTTTATGATCATCCCTAGCCCATCAACTTCCTCTCGTTGTTACACCCGTCGTCTTCGCCTCCCTACGATCAGTTCGTCTCGCGTATAATCAAGTCTTCAGATCAGCAGGCTTCTATTTTCCTGCAACAAAAACTTAAAGTTGCCGATTCTGACGAACGCGCCAAGATCATCGACGCCATATGTGCCCGTGGCTACGAGATGATGGCACATCGGTACGACTCTCACAATGTGCCCACTACGGCCGAACTAAAGTCTACCTGCCTCCAGGTTTGGAAACTGGGCCGTCCAGCGGTGCCTTGAAGCTGCCAATTCCGCTGATGAACGCAGGAAGGTTGTCAATTGCATGAGGTAATATGCGGATCGTCAGCCGCACAGTCACTTGAATTGACAATCCTCACCATCAGGGGACGTGTTGTCGAACTTGCTACCAATTGCTACGGGTGCCACGTTCTACAAAAGGCTCTTGATTGTGAAGAAGACGTGCGACTTCTCATCGTCTCTGAACTGCTGCTCGGGGACCCTGCTCAGACGTTGGTTAACAAGCATGCTTCTCATGTCTGGAGTAAGGTCATGGAGTTGACCTGGACTGCTCCCGCCCCTCCCATTTTTGCTTAGTAAATACTCCCGCCGTTATCTTGACCTTATACTGACGACATTGGTAGCGTCAACAAGTCCTTGAAAGGCAAGTGGGCGTCATTGGCTTGTCATGAGACGGGCTCTCTCGTCGTCCAGGTACGTCTTCGCTTCTGTTACTGGTCTCCACGTCGCGAAGCTGATTATGTCGTCAGCACGCGTTTGAAAACTTGGAAGAACAAGCGAAGGACGGCATTGTCGACGAACTTCTCAACCGAGGATTCAACGTTTTCGCGGACGTTGCAAGGAATCAGTGGGGATCGTATTGCATCCAGCATAGTACGGTGCTCGACCTTCTCACTTGCGCCGGAATTAACGAACCTGTCTTCAGTCCTCGAGCACGGCTCCGCGGCCCACCGGCAGATGGCCCTGGAGCATTTGGTCGTGGGACTGCTAGACTTCGCTACCCATGAACAAGGAACCAAATCCATCACCAAGGCTCTCAAGGAGGGCGGGAAAGAAACCCTCGATAGGATCATCGCCAGGATGTGCGAACAGTCCAAGGGGTATGCACCAATGGGTCCTCGTTGACGGGAATTCAGGCGCTCACACGTCGTCACAGTGGCCGCCGTGCGATCATCGTAGATCTCGCTCTGTCTGTCGCGGGAAGTCAATTGATTGCAACTGTCTTACCCAACGTGTGTGGATATGTATTGTCGAGACAACAGGGTTCCTGACAGTCACCCGTGCCTGCAGGCTGATAAGGACCAACGTGCTCTCCTGTACGAATCGATTCGCGGTCACATCGTGACTCTCAGGGGCTGCAAGACCGGCTCCAAGGTCATTTGGTTGTTGTAAGTATCCCGTCCCTTTCCTACCACACGTTTGCTCACGAGATCATCCTAGTGATCGCATGGTAAGCGGAAAGGGCAAGCACCCATCTACCTGGTTGGCTGACCGATCACCCATGCAGCGTGCCTATTACGGTTACTGATCTGTTCTGCTTATAATTTCCTGCGGAGACCATCTTCACTCACTCTTGAAAAATCTCACTCAATCGTCATCGGAACTGCCAAAATCGAAGCATATTACATCCTCAAACTCCATATACTTCATCTTTCAGTTCGGACCCTTCTACATTACGGCTCTTCCCATCTTCCCGAGGCACTTTCAACGGTTTATCTCTTTCAACTATCGCTTTCGACGTTTCCATTCGCCGCTTGCCACCATTTATCGTGGACTTTCCCGTGCGCATTTCCTTGGTCCATGAGCTCATTTCGAATTCCCTTCAAGACTGCTGTTCTTTTGTTGCATCGCACTCAGCCCCATCTGTACTAACCATGTTGTTTTCACGTCCCGGTGTCGCATCCTCGCATTGTTGTATCACACACTAGCACAGTCGCTCATTCTTTGCACCAGTAGTACCGTATCGCAATTCTCATCACCCGTCGTGCGTTTTCTACATGTCAATCACGGGTGTCGAAACCTAAGAATAGCTTCGCGCCGTGCGATCGTGATCAAAGGATTAAATTGTCCACAAGCGACACTGGTTGCGGCCGTGGCGGTCGGTGACTCGAATTGGTGACGGTAATGCTACCTCTGTTTACCTCACCCAAGATAAGCCGGCGTAACGGTGCCGTTATTTCTTGCGAGGATGCATGCAACGTCTGTGCCTCCTTACGGCATCGGTGGGTTCGAGGCGGTCGGAACGCAGCGACCCTGGCGGGGGAATTACCGTCCACGGCAACTGACCCCGCAGCGGGCCAAGGAGCGCCCTTGGGAGAACTAGGACAAAGGGGCCCGGATCTGTTGGTTCGGGGGGACGCTTTTTGGGCATGGTCCACCATTGAGAGATGATATCGGCCTTGAAATTCCGGAGAACTGGTTTCGAAACAGGAGTTGTGGCACTACTCGTACACAATTTCCTGGCTCCCCATTGACCACCGGGAGCGTGTTAGGTATCCGCGTCATATCGCTGGTAAGCGGCGGGCGTCCATCTTTACCAGAGATAGCGGATGTCAGCCAAGAATGCAGTTGTCAGTGAGTTGATGACAAGGCATTCCTAAGATCCGTACGAGAAAATACTAATCACTCAACCTGTACGGCATGAAGGGTCGTAGCATCTTGAGCGGGGTTACGGATGACATGGGGGACTGAGTCGGGACGAGGTGATGTATTTCCGTATGTTGACGGCATAACCAAGATAAGGTGTCCAATCACACCTGTAGAACGTGAAGATACGCGACCTAAGTAACATGCGCGAAGTCGTAGATCGACCAAGACGTGATGGTCCCTGAGATGTGGATCTACCGTCGCCTGGTTGGGGTAAGAAAGTAATTTGGTAGTGGCCCAGCCGGACTGACGGTGTTTACTACGAGACGGCGGGTCTTCTTCGCTGTCATAAGTCTGACCCTGTTGTTTCTGGAACGGCGGCAAACGGGACGTGCAACGCCAGAAACGTGGCTCCCCACCGTGACAATTGACAGCGGTGCTTGTCCATCGATCCAGGTCAAGCCAGTTGGGCCGATCAATCGCTACGGTATCTCAGAGCCGTATTCTGATGATGGACTTTGACGGATTCGGCACGATCTTCCAGCAAAGCAGGTTTCTCCTGATAACGTACAGGGAATTTCAGTAAGGCGGCAACGGGCACGATCGGGGAACCCACTCAATGGCGCATCGTGACGAAAGCCCCGTTCGCTCACTGAGCGTTGGCGTCAGTCGATATTGAATGGGTTTCGTCCAGCCCAAGTACCTACCCTGCCCAACAACGTGCGCGATATGCACGGAGATTACTTGGCTTTCTCAGGGTTCATACTTTGTCGTGTCACCCACTTATGAAGGGACAGATAGGCAGGAACCATGGATGGGGCCGCCACACCCAAGCAAAAGCCACGTATGCTCTTCATGATCTAATAGCAGCCGCCGAATTAGACCCTCTCGTGTCAGAGAGCTGTAGCCGATGTTCCAAGGGAATATCTGGTGATTCCTGGTCTTTACGTCAAGCCTGGGAGATGGGAGGGGTTTCCAGTGCACTCGAATCGTGAGATGAGCGCGGTGTGTGAATGAGATAATTCAAAGCTGTTTTTTCATGATAATGCGTTGGTGACTTCCTTGATGTAGGGTTGTGGGAATTGTTCGGTGGTCAGAATGGTTCGACGGAAAACGAGAAACACCTCTGCCCCAGCACGCCATGGGTTCCGGGACGGTACAATACGGTTGTTGGACGGACATTAATCAGGGAAGGCTGTGAAACACGGTAGCTGCCGATGATTGGAATTGGCTGGTTCCATAATGTGAACTGCGCTGGGTGGCGATGCAATCGGCGCATTCGTAGATGCTGCCGGCGGGTCCCGATGGGCTGTATTCGAATCGTGATCCAGAGGTACGGTCCACCATCATGCCACGAGGGGGTGCAAAAGTTCAGACCAATACCTAAGAGAGATGAATCAGACATCGCGGCCCGTGCGTGAAGACTTCCCAGAGAAATATGTCTGGGCTTCATTTGAAACTG
>Ga0307515_10015332_pt1 | contig 14126 bp, 14 predicted proteins | sample 17_EM_MG_FD_194513 | JGI IMG/M metagenome (GOLD analysis project Ga0307515, IMG submission 194513) | Populus trichocarpa ectomycorrhiza microbial communities from riparian zone in the Pacific Northwest, United States - 17_EM | ecosystem: Host-associated > Plants > Roots > Unclassified | place...
TGACCATTTTCCCTACCTCCCCCCAAAAAAAAAAAAAAAAAAAAAAAAAAAAAAAAAAGGTGGAAGTGGTGATGACAAAGCTGACGCATCTTGGTCCATTCGAACCCCGAGTTCGCCGAATGAGTGCTGATATCCCACTCGCCCAGTCGAATCAACGGACCCGAAGGACCCGAGCAGGAGTACTGCCCAAGTCGAACGCCGTGATTCTTGGGCCCCGATATGGGCAGCCAAGACACTCTCGAACGCGCTTGCGTCTGACTTAAGTTATTAGCACGGAGATATCCGAAGCACTGTTAATCATTTTAGTCTTATATGGCCCTATTACTGGCTTCGTTAGTGTGCCTGGGAGTGCGAGTCAAACGAGCCAAACAACTAACTCCACTCTTTATGTTCCCTTCCAGTTCCAGGTCCCTAGCACACTATATCGGTACCTCCTGGAAGAGTAAAGAAGCACTGGGTACAATCTCTTCATCGCCTGCGGCCCCGAGAACGTAGAAGAAATGACACTTGGCGAGATGGTAGTCGAGAGGTACATGCATACATGCCATCTCGCCATGGATTTGTGAACTAGTAATGTAATATTTCGTCTTCTACGGGTTTACCATGCCAAACACGTGTGATATTCTGGTGTAGCAGTCAGCTGGCCTCTACTCACAACCCGTCCTCAATGGGTTCCACAATTGACAAAGGGACTGCACAGAGACACCGTGAGATAGTGGACGACGAGCGCAAGCACAAAAGAGGCTCCATAGAGTCTAAAAACACGAGCGGATTTCGTCGACTCGCTACGACTATTAGAGGGTTGCGCAGAAGTACCGGGAATTATATTCCTATCACTTTCCGGAGCGTAGAGGTCCGCACTTCTTTCCAGTCTTGTGCTCTCCGCGCTTCAAGCCTCACCCTCACGAACATATATTTGTCCCAAGAATTCTCTTGAGAGCACCACGACCAAGGACGAGAATGACTATAGATTAAAAAGGCATGTCACGGTTATACATCATACAACCACAACTAAGCAGAGAAGTTTATGTCATCAGTTCACAATATCGAGTCCTCCGCAGTCGCGTCCTGCCCGACCAGGAGTCCAATTCTATATACGTCACCCAGCTTAATGTTTGGACCAGTAAGGATAGATTCGCCATACACTTAAGAGACGTACCAGTGCTATATCCATACACCTATCGTTCACCCGTCAATCATTATAACAATGCAATATCCGCAAGCGTGCCAGTACTGCGACAAACGTGCCTATTCGACTCCGCACGCGAATAGTAGGTCTTGTTGCTATTCATGTCGATGGACAATAAGCTTCGGCGATGAGGGGCGCATTCGCAACTCACCACGTTGCACAGGTTTCCCCGATGCCAAAGTGGAACTTCTGGAAGTGGCGAATAGCATCCTTCTTGTTCTTCCAGTTGGCTCTTTTCTCCTCGGTGCAGAGCCCGCACTCGAACCGATCCCCCACCTTCTCCAAGAACCCGTCATATGCCTGCGAGAGGCGGAACCCATGGTCGTGATCCACGGCGTTGACCTCGCCCTTGGACAGGGTACGGCTGAGTTCGTTGGCTGTCACTCCTTTTGTGAAAGCCTTCGGGAGCCAGGCGATCGCGAAGGGTTTCCCTCCGAGCTGCCTGGATAGCACTTGCAGTCTCGGGAGGCCCGGCTCGTAGGGAACTGCAAGCTTATTCCCTGGTTTGTCGTAGACGCGCTGGAGTGGCTGGCGACGGTTTTGTTGCTGGACTGGTCCTGCGGGTGCACCCTGACGAGAGGGCACCGTGGGAATGCTGGCCGTGCTCGTGTGGTGGATGAGACTGGTTGACGTGTGGTTCTCTTGGGTGTGCTGGTTGAGTGTGGGAGTGTTAACAACAACCAATCCTGACCTAACCCCGTCGGATTAGAGAGAGCCTAGAACTATCCCAGCCGACGTACTGCTCATCATTCTCCTTATCATGAGAATGAGATCCCTCTACAGTATGGAGGCTAGGCCCGTCGATTTGACCAGCTTTTGCTCCGCAGGCCGGGTTCATACCCCATATCGCCATCGCGTCGCCATTTGTGTTCGCCTTGGGGTAATGGGGCTGTACAGGAATATTTGTGGAGAAGTAGGGAGGGGTATGGTATGTAACTCGAGGGGTGATCTTACACTGACTCGAGCTGGTCGTGTTGAGGGCCTGAATCAACGGAAGACATCGTCAGTTGTTGCTTGCCTCTGGTTGAGGTAGTTGAACTAGCGCAAGCGTGTAAGAGGCGAAAGAACCGTGTAGACATAACTAGCGTACCTAGCGCAAGCGTGTAAGAGGCGAAAGAACCGTGAGGACTTTCGCCTCTTGCTCGCTGCGCCTTATATACATGATGGTATGGCTAAAAGCCACGTACGCTATACAAATAGAAAGACAATAGTGTGCCATACGAAACAATAAGAAACCATACGCTCTGTGCCCCTAATTACCATATAAGGAAAAGTGTGGCCTAGGTACGTCATACCGCGTGGCCACCGTGTGGCGATAACCGTACCAGCCAACAGAGGTACCCTAACCTCTCTCTCTTCATTCCATGCCAGCATGGCCAACGGATCCATCGATGGAAAGACGAGACTTGAAGTGGTGTCCCACCTGTCTGCGGTGGCCTCCTTCGGAGCCACGGGATGCAGGGAACTCGGGCACATATCGCAGTAGTACTCAATGGTTGAGTTGCCCTCTGGCATCGAGGCTCTCTGAGTAGCCGTGGATGGCGGAAATTGAAAACCAGCGACAATAGACATAGGATCAATCGCGGCCAGTTCATCGCTGTTGTATCCCAATGAGATCTATCAACGGTAGGCAGTATTTGTACGAACCGAGTTATGGTAGTCTTTTGGATTGTGTCCAGCATTGCAAGGGAACGAGGGAAGAAGAATCACTGGGCCACTGCAACGATAGGTTAGATCGCTGAATGGAAGGCATCTTATATTCAAGCATTCAGAGCCCTCCCGCGTCACACTCATGTTCCGACCAGCGGCTACTTGCAAATGTATCCGATATCTAGCTAGATAAATAATTGCTTTGTTGGCCGTCTTCTAGCTTTGCGGATTTTTGGAAGGATGACGTTTACATCACCGTCCATCACCGTCTGAATGGCCGAGGCAGGCAGGCTGGCGAGCGGGGATGCTCTGCATGGAGCAACCAAGAGGCATTTCTATATCCTGGATCACTTCTTTCAATGTCGTGAGTAACGTGTTCAAAAACGGTGCCTCGTGTCTCACGTCTCAATGGCTCAGATACCTCGGTTTCCGATGGACTATGTAAGGTATTTGGCTTACCCACGCGTTCCGTATTTGGCCGGCCTCGGTTAGTTAGTGTTTGGTCATTCATCACTTAAACTCCTCCACCACCGTCTTAGACATTTCATCACATCAGTATCATTGCTTCTCTTTATATAGGGAGTCGATTACATTGCGTGTGATCTCTGAGACCAAGCGAGGACGACAAGTACAACGAATCTTTACAGACTACCCATCCTCAAATGCCCCTTTGCACCCTGGCCGCGCGGGCATCCACGTCAGTTCCTGCAGCCCCCCTGTGCTTTTGATTGTGCCCCCCTGGTGTCTCGTGCCCCGTGTCTGGTCATATACCCTCCGCTTGTTTTCCTCGCTTCTCAGCACACCGGTTTTCTTGTTTGCTCTTTTTGGGAGGGTGTAGTACTAAATTTTGGGTGTTTCGGTATGGGTAGGGACTCTCCGTATTCCGTCAAAGCGAACACTACCCCATTAAACTTGCCTACCGTGCTCCTGCCGTTGCCCCCCTCTGATTTGATGGAGGGTATTCGGGTACCACGCGGCGCACCGTACCTGAGTGTGCTCGACGTTTGACCACCAGTACTGTCCATCAACTACTCGGCTTTTGTTTGTGCGACGGTTATGGGTTTTGCTACATACGTTTGTGTAATTGTCCATTACAATTGGATTCGCCTCGTGTTCTGCTATGTAGTTGAAAAGTGAATGATGTAGTTCGTGTTTGTGTCCTGCTGGAAGAATGATTACTGAATCCACAGGTGGTTCGGGCTTGTCCAAATTGAGAGAGTGGACCTTGGACTCTGCCTTTTCCACGGCGCATCCATGCCCACAGCCATAGCGGGCGACGCACTTAGATGATTATACAGGCAGATTTTAACCCCAGAACTCCCATGTTCAATAACATTTATGGTAAAAAAAAAATTCGGATCAGCACATGTTACACAAAGGTGAAGACCCATCGACCATAGGACAGGGGCGAATACAACAGAAGCGCACCACGCAAAGAGAATATATTAACCAGGGTCTTCGCTTCTGCCTTTAGAGAGCAAGGCGATCAAGAACGAAAACAGGCCGTAGATAAAAAAGGCAATTTCACGATCATACATCATACAACTACAACTAAGAAGAAAGGTCATTTCATCAGTACGGGATATCGAGTCCTCCGCAGCCGTGTCCTGCCCAGCCAGATGTCCTGCTGTATATACGTCACCCAGCCCAGGTTTGAACTGGTGAAGAGAACTTCCCCACCCGCCCAAGAAACGTACCAGTGGTATACCAATACACCCATCTTTCGCCCGTCAACCTTTATGACTATGCGTCATCCGCGAGCGTGTTAGTGCCACGACAAACGTGCCTGTTCAACTCCCCACGCGAATAGTAGGTCTTGTTGCTATTCATGTCGGTGGTCAATAAGCCTCGATGGGGGGGGCGCATTCGCAACTCACCACGTTCCACAGGCTTCCCCAATGCCAAAGTGGAATTTGTGGAAGTGACGAATGGCGTCCTTCTTATTCTTCCAGTTCGCTCTTTTCTCCTCGGCGCAGAGCCCGCACTCGAACCGACCTTCCACCTTCTCCAAGAACCCGTCAGATGCCTGAGAGAGGCGGAAGCCATGATCGTGATCCACAGCGTTGATCTCGTCGTCGGACAGGGTACGGCTAAGTGCGTCTGCTGTCATGCCTCTCGCGAAAGCCTTCGGGATCCAGGCAACAGCGAAGGCTTGCCCTCCTCGCTGCCTGGATAGCACTTGCAGTTTCAGAAGATCCGGCTCGTAAGGAGCTGTAGGCTTACTCCCGGGTCTATCGTAGACGCGCTGGAGTGCTTCACGACGCGTTCGACTAGACGGTTGTTGTCGGGTTGGTCCCACGGATGCATCCTGACGAGACGGCGCCCCATCCGTATCGCTATGAATAGCAGGGTTTGGGTGGACATCAGTTCCATTGGGAAGGCGGGGATGTCGCGACTGGTATGCCACCGTGGGAACGCTGACCGTGCTCGTCTGGTGGACGAGACTGGTTGACGGGTGGTTCTCTTGGGCGTGCTGGTTGAGTGTAGGAATGTTACCAACAACAAATCCTGACCTAATCTCGTCGGATTAGAGAGAGCCTAGAACCATCCCAGACGACGTACCGCTCCTCATTCCCCTTATCATGAGAATGAATTCCTTCTACATCATGGAGGTTCTGCCCATCTATTTGACCCGCTTTTGCTCCACGGGCCGTGTTTTCATCCCGTGTCACCATCACGTCGCCCTTTGGGTTCGCGTCGGGATAATGAAGCTGTGGAGGAAAATTTGTGGAGAAGCAGAAAGGGGTATGGTATGTAACGCGAGGGGTGATATCGCACTGACTCGCGTTGGTCGTGTTGAGGGCCTGAAACAAACCGGAACACATTGTCAGCCAAAGCTCGCCTTTCGTTGAGGTACCCACCTCTCTTTCTTCGTTCCATTCCGGCATGACTAATGGGTCCATTGATGGAAAGACGAGACTTGAAGTGGTGTTCCACCTGTCCGCGGTGGCCTCGTTCGGAACCACGGGATGTAGAGAACCCAGGCCCAGATCGCAGGGGTACTTGAGAGTGGAGTCGCCCTCTGGCATCGTGTGATGCGAGGCTCTCTGAGTAGCCGTGGGTGGCAGAAATTGGCCAATAGACATAGGATCAATCGCGGCCAGTTCATCGCTGTTGTGTCCCCAATAAGATCTATCAACGGCAGCCAGTATATGTACGAACCGCGTTATGGTTGTCTTCTGGGTTGGGCCCAGCATTGCAAGGGAACGAGGGGAAGAAGTATGGAGGGAATGGGCCGCTGCAGCGATAGGATAGATCGCTAAATGGAGGGCATCTCATATATAAGCATTCAGAGCCCTGCCGCGTCACACTGATTGTGGTCATGTCGAGTAATAGGACTAATAAGTACCATCTTCTTTCCTTTGTCTTTCCTTTGTTCAATTCGATGAATACAGTGAGTAGGAAATGTGGTCGCTCTCCGCTCCTTTGTCCTGGAGCCGACCAGGACCGATGGAACATTCCATTGGAAAGTGCCCGCCGACGCCGCTACTTTCCCCTCATTCCTTCCATTCCGTGTTGCATGACGGTGGATGACAAGTTACATGTGATTTCGGATACGTGTTTGGAGAGTGGGTTCTAGTGAGATTCGACCGTCGATGGCCGCCTGCTCACGGCTGACATAGCGTCCGCGCCCGCCCCCACGTCAACACGTCCACGTTCCAGTTATTTTCATTTTCTGGACCTGACCACGACCACGAACTTTTGCTCGCTCGACGCACGCGCACGTACTCCTACCTTCTGACTTTTCCTCAAAGCCACCTCTATTAGTTTTTGGCTTGGCTCTGTATGGTTGGGCCGACGTTGCTAATCGTCCCACCATCGCTATGAGCTGCATCATACTCAGACTCGTCACCTTCAACGCTTGAAACAGTATACACACATCGGTCATCAAGCGAAGCGACTGCAGACCATGTTCAGTCTCTACGGCGACGACCGCAATGGCTGACACTTGACACACGCTCAGTCTCTTCCGCAATAATTCCCTCTACGAGTCTGGGCCTAATTGCAGACCCATGTCGACCGCATACGGAGATTCATCATTGTCCTATCTTACACGAGGTTCAGCAAGCTCACGATCGTCGGCAGAGAATGGTACAGGCGAAACGCGGGATTGTACAACCAACACCACCACACGCTCCATCGTCGCACGACCCTACACAGGTCCAGTCTGCGGGCACACTGTTCCCAAGGAGCTCGTCGCAGTCGCAGTAGCAATCGCAGCGCAGCTCCAGACCCCACCGCCCTCCATCGAGCGTCCGTTCCAAGTCTACCTCACCCAGCGGACCACCCAGCTCAAGCGTAGACACTCCAACAGTAACACAATACCCAAGTGCCGCTCCAGGCCCCCGACATCCGCTCGTTCTCACTGGTCACCCACGCAACACCCACACGCAACCCTCCAAGCTAACGTCAACCTCTCTCCACACTCACACGGCTCCCATCGACGTCAATTGCCCCGCCTAGCCCAGCGCCGCCTCGTGCGCCAGGCGAAAACCTGGACTCGTACCACGTCCGTGCAATTTACGCAGCGCTTGACGTATCCGGTATTAGAGGGACGGCTATGAGGATTACGGGAAGCTGTAAGGCCGGGGAGCAACCGCAGTCTTGTTCGGCTGCAGCATTCTACCCTCGGTATATCTCACTGGATGGTCCTCCTGCCCTCGGCATATCTCACGCCTTCTCCGTCTTCAGTAACGACCGCTCCCTCACAGCACCCGGCATTGAGGAACGCAAGCGCGAAGATTATAAGTGGGTACGGATGCTTGTCCTACGACAGCACGGGAGTGACATCAGGAACTGGGCGGCGAACTCAGGGAAGGGTAAATAGAGGTGTGCGGGATCGGTGGAGGAGTGCTGCGCGGTGGACGTTGATCGGGTGTCGGGCAAGTGCGCCGTTTCCAGGCAGACACGGCGGGCACGGGGCCGAAAGCAGCAACAGAGGACTCGGGGTCCCTTGGGAGGCCGTATCAGGCAGGTACGAGATTCCTTGGGTATATGCGAAGGATGGTATTGATACGTGGATTCGTGGATTTGCGCAACAGCGCGACTTCTGTGGGCGGCAAGACGAAGACCTTGTCAGCACAACAAGTGCTGACAGAACTCTTGATTCTATGACCTGTTTATACCATCTGAGGAAGACATTTCGCAGTCCCTCCCAGGTCAGGTCTCGTGCACAAGCGCAGTGCATAGGCAGTAAGCAAGGTGTGTATGACCCAGGCAGTAAAGACCTATGGTATCGGTGAGGGGTTGGATAGAAGTAAGGAGCAATGGGCTGGGACTGGACGTCGACAACGAAATACCCTCACAGGCAAGAATGTAATCGAGTCTATTGAAATCAAAGTCTGTTCCTGAGGGGATGTCGCGTGGTCAAAGCTGTTTCCGTGTGTGCGTGGGACGTAAAAGTGCTTCTGCGGAGATTTTCAGCACGAGGGACGGCTTTGGAGAAGCGATATTCAGACCTTTTTGCAAGCTAGGTTGTCCGTTTGGTCGGTGCTGATGACATCGACGAGCAGTAGGTTTGAGCGTTCTGGAATAAACCAGGTATTGATGCAAATCGAAATTCATCATTATTGGTTGCAGAGATGAAGGCGAGAGGAAATAGTCGTGTCATACGATCTTCAGCCCTGGGTAATCGGTGGTGGTAACGCTAAGCCGTCGACCACAGAGAAGGGAAGGATGGGCGAACGCTCCCACCACCCTTGACACCAAGAAATCAAGCAAGGGTTCAGGTGATCCATGATCAAAGTCGCTGTGCTGCCCGGCCAGCAACAAGACGCAATTCAGGACCGATGTGGACTCTGGAACTTCACTCTGGAACGCGAACGTTCGCGTTGTTAGCACGGAAACAATACCTAAGGTGTTGCTTGACATCTCAAATTTATAAGACCCAACCCCATCGTTCCTCACCACTTTTTGGCGAGGGCATTCCATGGCCCGCCAAACAACGCCACTCAGTTTAGGTTCTCTTCCAGCTCCCCAGTACACTATGTCGACACCTCGTAGAAGAGTACAGACGGCTCTAGGCACAACATCTTAACCATCCTCGGCGCCTGGTCCATCGACAGCCAGCACCCGCGGCGAACGCAGGTCGGCGAAGTGGTATTTGAGAGACACACGCAACGTTCCATCCCACCAAGGCGGAGTGTAGAGCTATAATCTAGGAATGTAATCTTTCGGTTCAGGAGGCTTATTATGCCAAACACGCGTGATATTTCGCGTAGCAATCCGACTGGAAAGCCTGACTGGCCTCTACTCACAACTCCTCAATCGCTTCATGGCTGATAAAGGGACTGCGAAGAGACACCGTGAGATAATGGGCGAAGAGCACGATCCGGGAAGTTCTTTCAAGACTCGTGGATTTCGTCACTTTTCCACGACCAATGAGACTCGAATATTCTCGTCATTGTGCGGAGCGTAGAGATGAGCTCTTAGTTCCAGTTAGTTGGACTTGATCATTCTTCCACCTACGGGCTGGGCGGCGTAGTAGTCATGCACCCTTACTAGATTTAGGGAGTCCTGGTCCGCCCTTTCTTCTCTCTCCCTACACGTTCTCCCCACCTTTCATGTCTCGACCTCACGAACGTCTGTGCACCCAAAGACTTTCTTGGTATATATCAGATTTACCTGCTCGAGTATGAACATATCGCGATTCGCATGAAGAGGCACCAGTAAAGTACAGAGACTGAAAGGAAAGCCTAGGCATTTGCACTGTTGAAAATTTCGGCCCAAGAGGTTCCAAACACAAAGTCCTCAAAATCAAGAGCAACTGATCTAGTATGAGAGGTCGGGGGGATTGTAAGGAGAGCGGGTGAATGCAGGCCGGTACAGCAGTCCGTAGGTACACAATATAGTAAACGATTCTTTGAGTCTCTGACCCAACCATTTGCATCTGGCTGTGCATAAAATTCGGCATGGATTTTATTATAAGAGGGAGACGGTTGGATAGGAGGATGTGGAAGTAACTCCCACACATGGATTGTGGTGTCCCAAGATCCAGAGACAATGTGCTGCCCGTCAGGAGAGCAAGCGATGGAGGTCACAATGTCCGCATGCGCCATCAGAGGCTTGCCAATTTCAGCACCAGTAGTGGCATCCCAGATTCGAATGGTCCTGTCTTCAGATGCAGATATAATGTGCTGCCCGTTAGGAGAGTAAATGACGGCCATGACCGCATCAGCGTGCCCCTGGAGGGGCATGCCAACTAATGCACCAGTCTCGGCATCCCAAATCCGAATGGTTCTGTCGCTCGATCCAGAGATGATGTGTTGTCCATCAGGAGAGTAAGCCACAGACCACACATAGCCAGCGTGTCCCTCCAGAGGGCGGCCAATGGCAACGCCAGTCTCGGCGTCCCAGATTCGAATGGTTTGATCATTAGATCCCGAAATGATGTGCTGCCCATTAGGGGAGTAAGCAATGGATATCACATCGGAAGTGTGGCCATTGAGAGGCTCGCCAATCGCAGTACCGGTCTCAGCATCCCAGATTCGAATGGTGCTGTCAGAAGAGCCGGAGATGATACGCTGCCCATTGGGAGAGTACGCAACGGAATTTATCTCATCGGTATGCCCCTCTGAAAATGTCATTACTGCAGCACCACTCTCAGCATCCCATTTTCGAATGGTTCCATCATCTGATCCGGAGATAATGTGTCGACCATTGGGAGAGCAAGCAACAGACTGCACATAATCAGTGTGCCCTTGTAGAGGCTTGCCAACTGCAGCACCAGTCTCTGCGTCCCACATACGAATAGTTGTGTCACCGGATCCGGAGATGATTCGCCGCCGATCGGGAGAGTAAGTCACGGACAACACCCCGAGAGTGTGTCCCGCCACAGGGTTGCCAAATGCGGCACCAGTCTTGGCATCCCAGATTCGAATGGTCTTGTCACTGGACCCAGAGATGATATGTTGCCCATTGGTAGAATAGGCAATAGTGTTGACATATGAGTGATGTCCCTCTAGAGGCGTGCCAATTGCTGTGCCAGTTTCAGCATCCCAGATTCGAATGGTTTTGTCATCAGATCCGGAGATGATGTGCTGCCCACTGGGAGAGTAAGCAACAGTCCACACCGCCTTTGTGTGCCCCTCTAGAGGCCTGCCAATTGGAGCACCGGTCTCAGCATCCCAGATCCGAATGGTCATGTCACTGGATCCAGAGGCGATGTACTGCCCATCAGGGGAGTACGCAACAGACCGTACACTATCAGTGTGCCCCTTTAGAGGGCCGCCAACTGTGGCACCAGTGTCGGCATCCCAGATTCGAATAATGTTGTCACCAGATCCTGAGGTGATATGCCGCCCATTGGGAGAGTAAGCAACAGAACACACAAATTCGGTGTGCCCCACTAGAGGTGTGCCAATTGCTCCGCCAGTTTCAGCATCCCAGATTCGAATCGTCTTGTCATCAGATCCGGAGATGATGTGCTGCCCACTGGGAGAGTAAGCAACAGTCCACACCGCCTTTGTGTGCCCCTCTAGAGGCCTGCAAACCGGAGCACCGGTATCAGCATCCCATATCCGAATGGTCGTATCATCGGATCCAGAGACGATGTTCTGACCATTGGGAGAGCAAGCAACACATTCCACATTGCCAGTGTGGCCGGTCAGTGGGTTGCCGATGGGAGCACCAGTCTCGACATCCCAGATACGTATCGTCTTATCATGGGATCCACTGACAATGCAGTGCCCGTTTGGGGAACAGCTGAGGGACATGACTGCCTGAGAGTGTCCAATCCATTGCAACGGCGGCGCTGGCCATGACAACAACTTCCCTCGTTGCACTTTGATGGCTTTAGTAAACCACCTGCTGAAGATGCTTGATAAAGGCGACTGAGAAGGGAGGAAGGGTCCCGTCGAAATATAGGTGTGCGGAGTGCTGATAGAGATTGGGGTGTGGAACGTGATAATGAAACGACAAACATCCTGGATTCTCTCCACAACAGTGGAATCGCCATTCTACATCAAGTTGGAATCATTTTGGTAGATGGAAACACGGAACTGAACTCACCTTGGCCCAAGAGATCACTCGTCGCAGGCTTGGAGCACCAATCGGTACCATTCCCAGAATACTCAATACTTCAACCCAGAATAACCCATACAATCCTTCAAAGGATCCCTTCAACATTCCCCACACGCGATGATCTCCATTGTCAGGAGTAAAGCAAAGATGATTCGACCAATAGAGGGAACTATATTGCAAAGTGTCGGAAATGTGCTCATCGATTCGCGATGGGAGATCATGGATGTCCGCATTAGCAAGCCGGGAATCTTCGAGCTTGCAGATATTGAAACGGAGCTGTTCAACCATCGTCTTGAGGCAAGAAATTCCCAGCTGCACGTTCGCATCCTCGAAGCTGACTTGATACGAGCACTGATCGCTGACAAAGAAATCCGAAATCGACAAATGTCGGACACGAACCCCTCCATTGGCAGCTTCGTCTCGATATAGCAAGGAGCTGAGGGCATCCACCCACTTTTTGACCAGATTGGGCCTCACTCCTGCCAGCTCTGCAATCGATTCATCACACAGTGTGCGATATGGGGCCACTGCAAGGAGCACTCCAATCACCTGGCGAAACTCAGCATTGCTTGGCACCCTTTGCGCTTTTAAGACGCTGGAGTAAAGGTTGTATAGAGGTTTCAAACCAGTGCCGGCTGAGTCTTGCAAGGCTGCCTTCAAAGTCTCCTCCAGGTCATCACATTGCTGAAGGGTGAGAACAAGAGTCTTGATGAAGATGAAGAGACCATTCGCCCGAGAGATCACTCCGTCAAAGAGCGATTGTTCCGGCCAAGGGATGGGGAGGTACCACTTTTCAGCCACCAAATCGAACTGGCTTCGGGCGAAGGTTTGCAAATTAGCTCCGGCTTCTTGATCCGTGGCTAAGTCGTATCGCAAATATGTTGATCGAGGGAGGCGATTGAAAAAACGTTGGATTTCGTCTTCAGGTCTACTAGTCACAATAATCTTGAGCCACGGAGCGTGGGAGGCTGCCTCATTCACCGTCCTCAAGAGGACTGGACGATTTCGATCGTCGCCACATTCGTCGAGCGCGTCGATGACAAAGACAAGAGCATGTTTTGGGTGGCGAGGAAGGTCACGGACGAAGTCAAGGAAGAGAGAGTTATTCATCGACTTTGATGTCAGATCTGGGTCGCTACGAAGTCGGTCTGCGACGATGCTCCGAAAGGGGGGAAATTTTTCGGCAAGCTTGGAGATGAGAGTAGGAAGGATGTTTCTGATATCGCTCATATTCGCGTCATCCCTTTGGCAGAAAAATGCTCCAGCGAGCCGATATTCCTTGTGAAGCTTTTGACAGATGGAATGAGCCAACGACGTTTTGCCAATTCCCGGTAGCCCGTGGATCCAATAAATATTGTTCATATCTGATGCATTGGCCGCCCAGATCATGATTTGATTCAACAGAGTCTCCCGGGTGCCTTCCATACAGCAGAGGGTCAAGTCGTAACCAGTCTCGACGCGTTTAAGACGCGTAAGCAGAAATTCTTGCTCTACACGAGCCATTGAGAACGATTGTGACCAAGCAGGGGCAATAATTGCTTACCATTCTTTTTGGCCAGCCGGAGCGCTTCAACATCCATCGCACGGTCGAAGTCCTCAATCACCTTGGACAACTCTCTGTCCATTTCCTCAATCTTCTCCGAGTAGACCGACCCACCAACCGCTCTCGCTGTGATCGTCAGTACTTGCCAACTCCCGAAAATGACCGCTTATTACCTTTGACATAGTTGCATGAGAACTCTGCGACCCTTCGCATCACCTCGAACATTCGCTGGATGACCTTCTCCAAGATTTCTGTCTCTTCGCAGACAACATCATCTGCGACCTTCTTCCCCAAAGGCAAAATGCGCTGCAGCCGATCCAAAAGAGCCGAAGGCATCTGGTCATATTTATTTTGTTCCTTCAAGAGCTAAATAGGCGAGTGTTAGCTCTGTTCCTCATACGCCAGCAACGGGAACGAACCTCAAACGTGACGCGGGCAAGACCGAAGACAGCCTTTGCGACAGGATTCAACTGGAAGCTGTAAATTCCTCGCTGGTTGCCATTTGGGAGAACTGACCTCTGCGAAGACAGCCCCGTACTTAATAGCCCTGTCCACAACCCTCTCTGTCGGTGCATCCATCATCGGTGAGTGTTCCGTCAACAATACCTGGAGTTCATTGAGCAGCAAGTGCAGAGATTCCGCCTATGCGGACATTGTTAGTTGGATGCGATGCGCGGTTGTCAAGAGGCGAACCGTAGGGCTCGCAGAGAAATGTAATTCAAA
>Ga0307515_10015333_pt1 | contig 14126 bp, 3 predicted proteins | sample 17_EM_MG_FD_194513 | JGI IMG/M metagenome (GOLD analysis project Ga0307515, IMG submission 194513) | Populus trichocarpa ectomycorrhiza microbial communities from riparian zone in the Pacific Northwest, United States - 17_EM | ecosystem: Host-associated > Plants > Roots > Unclassified | place...
CGACAGCGCTCCACGCGCTGCGACGGCTCCCTACCATCGCCTCTGCACTTGGCCATCATAGGAAACGATTTCCTGACGATGTTTCCACCCGCGGCGACGTGGACGCGTGCAGTAGGGCTTCGCGGGCATAACTGCAGTTTATTTAGTAAGTATATTAACCTCACTTTCCTATAGTACTTACCTTCGCTATTAAGACTATCTTTATACTATAGTAAGTTAGTTATATCCATTTTAAACCATATATAGTGGACCCTATAGCTATAGTGCTATTTATATAAATGTAGAAAGCGACAAGTTTTATACGTTGTTTTTTTAAAAAAAATGAAAAGTAATAGCGTTTTATTTACCTAAAATATAATTTTAGGTTTCTAATTTCTACTTTACTAACCCTTACCTAGTTTTAGACTTTAGCTAAAGTTAGTTTTCCGTTTTAAGTTTCTAGTTAGAATCCGGGTTTTTGGTTATTGGTTAAGTAAATTAATAGGCAGTTTCCCGTAGGGGCTCTTATCGTATATGGCTTTTTTTAGCGCGTAGGCTTGTTCCCTTACGGGCTTATTTCCTATATTAGTAATTACGCTAACGTATTCGCGCCCCTTATAGGCTTAAAGCCCACATAGTCTACTTACCCGTACGGAAATTTATCGCGTATAGCTTGTTTTAGCGTATAAACTTCCTTCCCCTACTAGTATATACCCCGTATTAACTTAGAGCCTATGTAATCTACTCGCCTATATAGGAATTTATTGCGCACGGCTTATTTTAGCGTATAAACTTCTTTCCCCTACTAGCGTATACCCCGCATTAACTAATAATTACGCGATTATATAACCTATATAGGCTATAAGCCTATAAACGCTATTTTTTTAGGCGGGATAGTTAGGCTTAGGGGTTAGGCTTAGCGTTCGCAACCTACTATAAAGCTACCATAAGGGCTTTTTGCCCCTATGGGAGCGGAATCAAATTATTTAAGAACTACTCCTCTATTTCTACAATACTAAGGAAATTATCTATTTCCTGCCTTACCCTAACCCCTTAATTTAAAAACTAAGTCTATTAAGATAACTTATATTATAATATTTAAATAAGTCTTTTAGCAGTTTAAAGCCCCAACTAATATATAGTCTAGGGTAAACCTCCTAGCACTTCTCTATAGTAATGCCGCTAAATCCTACTAATAGAGGGTGTAAGGTTTAACTCTAGTAAATTACTTAGTGTTAAATACTAGCGGGTCTAGAGCACACTAAAAATACTTAAGCTATAGCTTAAGTAACGAAAATAGAAGGTTAGTAAGGAATAAGTAGCGCTGCTAGCGCTTTAAGTAAAGACTAATAATGTTATTATTTGTAACTAGTTATATAGTTTGGTTAAAATATATCTTATTAGCGAGTTTAAAGGTCGCTTTAGCCGGTAAGTAGGATTGGAAGAGAACGCTATTTAATATAATATTAGCGGCTATCTTAGCGTGCCTTATAGTCTACGCTATGGCTAAATAAGGAGGTTGTATACTACTTATATATTATTATATATTTTAAGCGCCTAAGACTATAAAGTAGGGAAGGGATATAAAGACCCTAGATTCTAGCGCTAAAGAGGTATAATCTAAGCATTTAAAACGCTAGGAGTGATTAAGCTATATTGTTATAAGGGTTCTAGCCTAGTAGAAGCTATAGTTATATATACCGATTAAGTAATATGTTTTTTAATTCGAGCCTATAAATAAATGTAATATTATTAGAAATTAGTTACTATTAGCTGCTGCTTATAGTATAGTTCTATTTAAAATTAATTAAAAGCTAGAATTTCTTTACCTTAGAACCTCCCTATACTTAAGAGTAACTCGTATAGATTAGCTATATTTATTTTAGATAAGTAAGGATTTTACAAATTCTCCTATTAACACTGTTTGCCTTACTTAAGTTGTAGCCAATATGGATTATACCCGAAGCCTTCCTAAACCTATTATTAAACTTGACGTATATCGCTGTTAGATATATCTTTACACTTATACGCTTAAAGAAGAGCTTATTAGAGATTGTGTTACTATTATATCTCTATAAGATAAGCAGTTAAGAACTAAGTTATAGTTTTAGAACTTTTAGCTACAAACTTAGCGTAAACTTAAAATAATTAAGATAAAGCTTAATGAAAATAATAAAGTTATTAAATATACGAAACTTGCTATAGAAAGACTAGGATAAGCAATAGAGCGAATTACTATAGAATAGGAGTAGAAGAAAGAGGATAATGCTTTAAGAGCCCTTATAAGCCTCGGATTAGCTCTGTTAGAGTATTCTCTAGTACTAAAGTTAATAGGAGTAGACGGTTAGACTCTCTTATATCTTTACCAGTTACAAACTAACCTTATATTAGAGTACGATTTTATAATAGAAGAGGGAGATACTAGAATACTTCCTAGTTATCCACTCCGTAATAATATTATCCTTAATTTTAGAACCACTATACACGCCATTAACAATTAATTGAGATTTGTTAATAAGCTCTAGCTAAGTAATAACTTTATATACGCCGGAACGGGCCTAGATTTAATTAAGGACTTTAAAACTACTAAAATTATAATTTAAACACTAGACGGAACTAGGAGAATCTAGTTTAAAAATATAGTATATATACCGAACTTTTATATAAGCCTAGTCTGTCTTTAAAAGTTTAATAAATATAGAGTCTTTTGGGACAATAAGAACAACTTACTATACTATAGCAATTAATAGACGTACGCCTATTACGGTTGGTATAGTAATTAGTCAACCCTTAAATATTATAAGCTTAAGCCGAGGGCCCTTAAGGAAAAGCTAATAAAAAGCTTAAGAAAGGAAGTGTTAACCTAAATTAGGTTTGCTTACCACCGTTTTACTACTATCTTTATTATTTACTACCCTATAACCTACTACCCTACTACTTACTACCTATAACTTACCACCTGTTTCTATTCTTTATACCTTCCTTATATATATATAGAGGCCCTAAAGCCACGTTTAATAGATAGAGTTATCAATTTTTTATCTCTTAATCTCACAATTAACAGGAAGAATTAAGGTTAATTAGACGCCTATATCCAGCATAGCTGCGGACGATTTAATAAAGGCTCTACCGCATTAAAAGAATAAGGCGTTTGTTCGCAAATTAAATCTGGTTAATATTAAGGAAAGGATTAAATTTGAAGGACGTTTAATTAAGAGCTCTTAGGGGTATATTTAACTCAATACTAAATTAATATCGCGACTTTTTATACCTTTTTACAGCTCGGAAGGCTCTGTATAGCTAGGGGGTATTAACCTACAAAACTTTAGACGTCGTATTAGTCCTTAATTAAACGACTAATATATAAAGCTCCAACTAATTAACTAAATACGTCGTAAATTACATAAAGCTAATAATAACTTCTTAGTATATATATAGAGGCTCTAGAGCTACATTTAATACAGTAGAGTTCTTATTCTTAATCTAACCGTTTAACAAATTAGATTAACAGCCTTAACTGTTTTAAATATTAGCTTAAGTATTACTAGCTGTTACTTCTAATAGACATTAATTAACAATAAAGCGTATGTTTTAAAGGAGATTTAAAAAAATCTAACTCCTAGAAGTACTGCTTATATTTTAAATAAAATTTACAAATAAACGTTTAACCTATAGCTTAGGATGTAGATTTAAAACAATTTCTAGATAACTAGATTCTAAAGTTAACGTAGTAAATACATAATAAATGCTTAAACAAGACGGTGACAATCTATCAGCGTATCTAATCTTAATTCCTCCTTATACTTTTAGCAGCTACTATAAATAAACTAGTATCTAAGACGCATTATATTATCTAAACATCTACGTAAGTTATATATATCTCCTACTTTCCGTTTAGTAAAACTAGCGGATTTAGTAATATAGGCTAATCCTAAACCTAGTATAGTATATATATACTACCATAAACAAAGTCCTGGGGCAGCTTAACTTAGGTACTATACCACAAACTATTACCCTTAAAGTCCTTATATTGTTGCTATAGTAGGTTTTAACAGCGAAAAGACTTAGGACTACTATTTATCTAATAGCAACTACTATTATCAAAAGGTACTTATATAAGAAGGCGCCTATGACTATTCCCCCTAGTTCTATTACTATTCCACACTTAATAAATTACTAGTAGTAAGTTAGAAGGAGAAGGAACTGTTATTCTATAAATAGAAACTTCTCCAGAGAAGGCCTTACCTAGGGTTTAATTTAGTAGGGTAACGTAGCCATTTTCTTAATACATTAGCAGTATAGTATCTCCTATTAGTGCAGATAATATAGAACTCCCTAATATTTGGTTATAATTTATCTAAGTTTGTTTATATATAGGGTCTATAGGTAGAAGAGCATTACTATTATGGCTATCGGGAGGTAGGAGATAGGCTATATAGGCGTCTCTATTACTAATAAAGAAAGGCGAGGTATAGAGAACTTAATATTAGTGTTAGCAAGGCTAATGCTTCTAGTGTATAGTATAGTTTACTATTTCTTTAAGGGAAACTAGGAGATCCTTCTAGGACGCTATAATTATCTAAAATTAATATCCGCTCTACCCAAGTATAAGCAAAACACTAGTGTAAAAGATAAAGAAGATAGATTAAAGGAGAAACTTAAAAATAGAACATTTTTACATTTTATTTCTGGTGTAAAGGTAGAAGAACATAATTTTATATTCTTAAATACTATAAAACAATGTTTTTAGTAGCAATTTATTCTAGTTTCTTATTAAAGATATCCGGTATTACTAATCTTAGAAACATAAAATGGGAAATAGGAAACGGGAAATAGGAAGTAAGAAATAGGAAGCGAGAAATAGAAAGAAATTATAAATAAGAAACATAAAACTTAAATTATAAAATAGGAAATTAAAAAGACTAAATAGAAATATTAAAATAATTTTCTAATTTTAAGTTTTAACTTCAACGGTCTGTTAGGGACGGCGTGTAGTTAAAAGGTATAATTGCTAGCTGCCGGGGATCGCAATACATATTACACTAACTGTAATCTTAATTTTTCTTACAAAAACTTATAAAGGCTATACTGCGCCTTAAAAAAACTTTATAAAACTCTAAAAGCTCTTATCTTAGTAAGTAACCCTATAATAAAGTTAGTGATATAAGCTAATATAGTAGATATAGGCAAGAAAAGCCCTAGTGGTATAAGCGGTACAGTCGTCGCGGGGATTACTATAATTACTACTATCATTTTAATAGCACTAGTCCTATTTCTAATTATGCGCTATTAACAAAAGCATAGGCTTTAGGATGCGGTTTAAGATATAGTTAGGAACATAGGGCTTAAAGAAAAACGGGGGAGGGTAGATAGGGTAACTAGATTACCTTAACGCATATTATTTTCTAAAGAAGAGCGCTTTTAGGTATTCTAGTCCTAAGCCTATAGCTATAAAATTAAATTAATATTTTTTAATGTTATAGTTTAGGATATCTTAAATACAACTAATAGTAAATATTATGCAAAACCGTTTATACAGCCACTATAGTACGCCTAACTTACAAGTTTGTATACGTACTTATATATATAACAGGTGTCGTTTCTTAAGAAAGTAAGGATAAAGCGCTCCTCTTTCTTTACCACTACTAAAAAAGAAAGAAATAGAAAAGATTATAATTAATAAACCCTAATTAAGCCATCCTAATTACGAAGTCCCAAGTTAATAAGAATCCCCAGCTTAGCTATGCCATCGCTTTCTACAGCTAGCGCTTTATCGCCTTATTAATGCCAAACTTAGCTTTACTAACCCCCACCCTTTATCTTTCCGCTAAGTAAGAATTACTAAAAATAGACCCCCAAGCTAAAAAGGTGGCAGTGCCTAAATTAAGAATATATAGACACTTGGATACCGTTTAGCGCCTAATAGGCCCTTATTTCCAATCGCTGCTTAAGAGGTACTATAGTGTTACGTTAAATATACAGCCGCTTATAGTTATACTCTTTACTATATATCTAACAGCGACTATATAGAGAGTTCCTATCGCATTTTATTTTCACAACCCGGCAATTAGAACACGGTAATTAATACTTAACTTTAGGACCTTCTAGAGTAGGTTCGGTATAAATTAAAGTTTCTCCGTTATAAGTAGTCCTAGTAGCTATTAGTAGGGCGAGCTAGTTTAACTAGAATTACTCTCCTATATCCCGGAACTATATACCTAATAGAGTCTAACTTTAGGTAACCTGCTCGGCCTTTATAAAGCTTAAAGTAGTATTACCGCAACAATTGTTAAAAGTCGTTAAGGTATATTACTATATAGATAATTAAGACTCCGGATACGTTATAAGAAAGTGCCTATAATTTATCTCTATCTCTAGAATAACCATTAACGTCTCTTTATTAGACTAGTATAGATATTATAAATAAAAGGTCTTTATCTAGTCCTTAGAGACGCTATTAATTGCTAGTAAGGCCCAGAGTTGCTTATTCTCTTATTATATAGTGCTTTACATTTCCTAGGAGGCTTTTACATTCTAAGCTATAATATTAACCTACTTTTACAGCTTAGTGCAGTTTTAGCACTCTTTTACCTACTACAGTATTATAATAAAAGCTCTACCATATAGGTTGTTCCTAGCAGCTAAAGGTAAGAGTCTTAATAATAAGTTAAATAAGTAAGTAATAGTAGAAACGGAGGAGTAAAGATACTAATAAGCCTATAGAAAGGGATATTAAACCTTAAATATAAGAAGACGCCACTTACTATAACACGTTTCATACTTATACACTAGGTTCCCGCTATACTATAAGTAGTAAAGGTCGGTAAAGGTTAAGGCCTAATTTAGGGTCGCTAAATAGGGCCGCTATAAGATATGCGGCCACTAGGGGATATAAACTCACCATAAATATATATAGAGATGCAAAAACAGCATATAATAGCTTACTTTGGCGGTAAATTCTAAGCATTAGAGGTGGCCGCAGTTAGTATTAATACAAATCTTTCGCTATACTATTTACGGACTTAAGAATAATTCTATTATAGGGATCCCTACTTAGGTCACGTTTTTAAGGCTTTAGTAACAAAAATGTCTTAGTACTTAGAGCGATTCCTTCTATTAGCTACGGAGGTAGCTTTACTACTAAGGTATTAGACTTTAAATAACTATAGACACCAAAGGTTAAACTAGGGTTATTTCCTTATGTATATTAGGGCTCTTAGAGCCACCTTAAATAAAAGAAATCACTTATTTAATTCTATATCTCTACCTATTAGCTAGCTTATATTATTTATCGTAATACCCGCCTAGCTAAAACCTTCTATTATTAACTAAAAGTATCCTTTAACCTCGCTAGAAATAGCACTAGAAACACTAATTATGCTAACACTTACAAAACCCAACAGAAGGACTTCGTACGTTTTAACATTTATACTATCCCGCTATTAGCAGTACTATAAAACTATAAGTAGGTACGCTTATATAGGTCTAACTTATTACATCCCGTATTATATTCCGTTTTATTCCCCCCTTATAAGTTATACAGGCTTTATATTTGCAATTTAGACATTTTTCTTTTATCTCTACGTATAGACCATCTCCGCAATTACACTAGCTCCGCAATTAGGATAAGCTTAGTAATTAAAATAGCCGAACTTACACAATACCATTCTCTATTTTCTATATTCAAACAATATATATATATAGTATGGCCGCACATATAACAATTATTTATAGGTTAATCCGCGCTTTTACACTAACACTATCTTCTTTATTAGGAAAGACTATATCTAGCGTAAAATTTCTTATATAGAACTAAGTTTATACAGGTGCTAATTAAGCTAGTATTAATTATGCTAGTATTAATTATGCTAGTACTAATTATACTAGTGCTAATTATACTAGCGCCGGTTATACTAGCGCTAGTTATACCAGTGCTAGTTATACCAACGCTATTTCTATAGATATATTATAGATGCGATTACTCTAATACGGATTTAACCTATCTCCGTATTTATACTAATCCATTAATTATTACGGCGTAAGAATATAGTAGGCAGACTTACATTATAGCACGTTTTATTTATCTTATATACGGCCAAAATAGCTTAGGTATAAAGAATAATAATAAGCAGTATAGGGCATAAAGATTAATAGTAAGGAGTGCGGCTAAAGTTATATTCTATCTTAGCTAAGATCCCAGGCGTAGCTACTAGTTTAATAACGCCTTATATAACGCCTTATATAATATCCTAGCTTAGCCCTAAAGCCTCTTATATAAATAATATAAAGCGCCTTGCGTATTTAGATTAAAATTCCAAAATTAATTAAGAATCCTTAATATGATTACGCTTGCCGTCTTATGCTATAATAAAATAGGGAACACTAAAAATGCTCATAGTTTATTAGACAGATAAGTTACTATAAGAACTCTATCTTATTACAAAAGGCTCTAGAGCCTTACTATATACACTAAATAGGTAGTAAAAGGCTAATAACGATTTTTAACTGTTACTTAATTACTACTAGGTCAATATTACCACTTAGTCAGTAATAGGTAATAAATAGGTAATAGAATTAGGTAGTAAGACATACAATAGCAAAAAACAGGGTAATAAGTCATAAGGTGGTACCTTTAAGGTCAGTACCTAATAGTGATATCGGCGGTCAAAGCGGATCCTATTTCGTTCCTCTTAGATTTTAAATAGGTCAGCATATTGCGCAATTTAGATATTAACAACAGTAACAGTTCTCCCTCTTTGCGTAATAATCATATTTACACTATACTTGCTATTAGACCATATAATACTATTATAAAGGGTACCTATACGCATTCCCATGCCCGTTCCTCTACGCATTCTTATTCCTCTATATATTCCTATTTCTATTCCTCTACAAATTCCTATAACTATTTCTCTACTCCACTATCTAATTCGTCTTTAGCGGATTTAAAACTTATATTATCTATTACTTCCTTAGCGGATCCAGAACTAAGATTAGGCTTTTCTTTAAAGTTTTCTTTAATACTTAAGTTACGTAAAGGTTTTATTAGGCTTTTTTTTAATTTGGTTATATACGTAGGATCTTTCCCCTACCTAATAAGTATATCTTTAATATAGCCAAGTTACGTTAAGACCTTCTCTATACTAAAAAATTCTTTGCTAAATATAAAAAGCTAAAAGCCTAAAATTTATACAGTAGGCAAGGCAGGAAACAGAAGTCTCGGCATATACCATAAGTTTAGCGCGCCTATGCCACCAGCCCACTAATATAGAATTATCACTATCTATAAGGTATATATACTAGCTTTCCATTTTATTTAGCTCCTATCCCTACCTCTATCCGTTACTTTTTACCACTAGTCCACATTATATAGTATAGCCCACGTTAACTAAGTAACTCAGTATAGCTTCCCCTTTTTATTATCTCTCCTTTTTCTAAGATAATAATATCATCAGCGTGCTTAATTATGTTAAAACAATAAGCAATAATTAAAGTTATTTAGCATTCTATTTAACTTTTAAGTGATTTACAAATCAGCACCTCCGTTAGATTATCTATAGCAGATAAGGCTTCATCAAGAAGCAGAATCTTTAGATTTTTAAAAATGGCCCTCACAATAGCAATATATTAACGCTTACCACCTAATAGTTTAACACCTTCTTCCCTAACATTAGTGTTATATTAGGTTTTAAGACCTATTATCCGGTTATATATATAAGCGGCTTTATAGGCTTCCTTAATCTTATTAGCCTTAGCGTTAAGCCCATATACAATAATTTCCTTAATTAACTTATTTAGTAAGTTAAGGCTTTAGGGGATAATTACAATATTATCTCGTAGGCTACTCAATATAACATCATAGGTATTCTAGCCATTAATTTTAATGTCCCCTTTATTAGGGTTAATAAACCGTTATAAGAGCTTAAAAACTATAGACTTGCCGCTTCCGCTTTATCTAATAAGCGTAACAGTCTTCCCGCCCTTAACTATAAAACTAATCTTATTTACTACCGGCCAGTCACCATCCGCGTAGGAAAATAAGATATTAGTAAATTTAACACGCCTAGCGGTAACCTTAAGGCTTATTACTCCTTTTTTATTAACAATAGATAGCCTAGCTTAAAGAAGTTTAGAAAAGCGCTCTCCTAAACTAAGGCAATCTATAAGAATATTATATAATCTTATATTAAAGTTCACAAATTTAAATATACTTAGCTAGGATTAAATTAGAATAAACAAGCTGCCTAAAGGTATAAGACCCTTTATAATACAAAGAGCTAAGAGCTATACTATAATTACTAGGCCGATCGTTTTCGTTATATACGCCACTAAATTGGCAAATAAACGCAGCTAAGATATTCGCCGCATCAGCATAATAAAATCCAATAACATAGAGGAAAGTTAGCGGTTCTCATAATCTTAACAGTTGGCTAAAATTACCAGCTCCTAATATTTTATTACTTTATATTTAATCCGGCTTTCCCTATATCGCATTATAGTATAATCTTAACGCATCCAAAAAAGCTTAGAATTCTTAGCGAGTTCGGCCCAGATTTATAAAACGACTACGGCTATTATAATAAGTCCAATATATCCATCAATAAAGTGCGACAGATAGACTATAATAGTGATAATATTAATTATAGAAGGCATTATATTAAACAATAGGTAATCCACAAAATTAATAAACCGTTCTCCTAGGTTTATAACCTCCACAACTTCTATAGAGCTTTTATCGTTATAGAAGTCCATTAATAGTTTTATAATGTGTCTAAGGGCTCCCTCTTTAATGTTACGCTTTAAAGACATTATAACCTACGCTTTTACCAGTAGCATAGGCAGTATTATAAGAAAGTAAAGTAGCAACCCTATATAGAACCAAAGTTCTTAAACGGGTAAGGGACCTTTAGAAACTGGTTAGTAAATACTATTAAAAAACGGTACAAATATACACACCAAAAGGCTTAAGAGCAGTCAGAAGTGCACCCACTGATATTAATAGTAAAATCACTAGTGGCCTATTTAAGACTTGCATAATACCCACTATGCAAATTAAAAACTATATTTCTGGGCCCTTTGGCCGCAGGTAAGATATAATTACTAAAAGATCCTCCATATAATCCCCCCAGCTTTTAGTGTTACTAACTTAAGCCTATTCTATAAGTAGCGGCTTAGCCTTAGCAAGCTAAGGTATTCTATATAGGATAGAGAGCCTAGTTAATAGAAATATCCGTAGAACTAGTATTATAAGACGCAAAACTCTATAGACATTAATCGTTAATTAATTAACAGCGAGGAGGATCAATTAGGTGGCTTTAAGGGTATAGAAGGTTAGGAAAAAATAAAAATTCCTTTTTTAAGGTAACCAAACTATTTCAAGATATAAAAGTATCCAAATGCTACTCCACATAAGTATTAAAACTTCTAGGAAGGTCTAAATATCCAATTAATATAGAGCTATATTCCATATAAAGCAGGTTCGTACACATATATATATAGTAATTTGCTAAAACACAGTATAGAGAATACCTTCCATAACCTAGCAGTACCATTAAAATCTACTAATAGTCATAAAATTTAAACTCTTATATAGCTGGCTACAATTCCTACCACTATCCACAATATATAAGCGGGCTGCTTCTTCTATACAACTAATAATAACTATAACCTTAAAGACTAGACGGTATAGAAAAGGAAGGAAACGGTTAGAAGGAAGAGATAAATATAATTAAACGTCTTAAATTGTTCTATAGTTTAGAATAAGATATAGGGATATAGAAGATTTTATCTATATAATATTTTAGTAGAAGGAGGTAATAATATTCTAATAGATAAAATCGAGTAAGAGGTCTTAGAACGACTATTTATGCGGTAAATAAGGATCGGACTATACTAAATGCGGCCCATACCTTTAGTCGGTACTATAATAATATAGGCGCTTTAGCTAGAAGCTTCCTAGATTAAACTTATATATATATAGCTTAATCCTATAGGTAGGTAAACTATTAAGAGTTAGTATTAGGACAAACAAGGCACTAGTAACATAACTCTATAATCCAAATTAAAAGTAAATTCTTACCACCAACTACCTAAATAGATAATTCTTAGTCCTAAAATGTAATCTAGTACCTAATAAAAGGTAGAGGATAAGTTAACACTAGAATAAAATATCTTAATCTTCTACTTAGGGATAGGCGTAAGCAATATTACTATACCCAGACCGCCACCGTAGAAGCCAAAATAGCGCTAATAGCTGGCTAATGGTTAGTAGGTTATCTAATTAAAGAATATATCCACATCTACTCTTAAAAAACTAACATACAATACTATATTATTTAGTTTTCTTTTAGCTAACGCCGCTAGGAACGATAATAGTTAAAAATAAAATTTAAGCAAGCGTTGGGCGGCTTATAAGAAAGGTAGGTCCTTAGGTTCTATAAAGCAGCAAAGGAGTATATTAGGGCCGGGAAAAATATAATCCCACGCCATTTTCTTCCGCATTGTATGCACTGCTTTAATAGCTTTAAGGAGCCCCCAATCCAGTCTATTTAGCATACATTCCGCGCCCTAAAGAATCACAAACTCTTCCTATATATAGTTTTCGAAATGGTAGCTAGACTATATATACTCCGGTGTCACTATAAGACGCTTATATACCAAAGCTTACACCCAGACATAGTAGCCCAATGCTTTAATTTAAGCAATTTCCTATAATAGATATAATAGTTAGATAAGGTAAGGTTAAAACCACTATAGGTCATACCTTTCTAATAGGATTCGGAGCGGTGTGTATAGGACTAGGAGAAGGTATAGGAGGCAGGTAATTTATTCTAGAGAATGTAGATACAGCTAGGCTAAGGGCGATAAGAGTAGGGGTAACGGTAAGGCAAATAAGGTAACGAAGTGGAAAAAAGCAATAGTAAAGCAGGGCGCAAGGCGTAACAATAAGGGTAAAGGATAAAAATATATATTCTCTAATAGCTCATTTAAATCCTCCTACTACTATAGCTCCGAGGTTCTAGATATATAAGGCAATTAATAAATCAGCTATAGCTCTATCGTAGCAAACCATCCTTTTAGTAATGGTGAGAATATTAGCTATTTCCTGTCTTTATCTTAAGAGAGATGCTAAGCAAAATCGGCTGGCGCTATTCTATTTTTATAACTACTAGGTAGTTATAAAAGTAGAATAGCACTAGCCGCCGCAAGTAGGACCTTTTTAAACTTAAGTCTTAGTCTTCTAAAAATCTGCACTTACTGCCTATCCCCTAAAGATAATAGCAAATAATAACTTTATAATTATTTCAAGAAGCTATCTCAATAGTTTATTACGGTACTATCACGTTTATCCTAGCTTTAGCAAGCAATGGCAAAAGTTGCAACCCATTATAATTTCCTACGCAAATCCATTTAATGAACCCGCTTTAAAGAGGAGAAAGATACTTCACGAGCCGCAGGCTTCCGAATTATTAGGGCTATCGCATTTAATAGAGCCGTCTTAACTCTAACAGCCATTAGAGGCATCACAGCCACTAAGGCCAGCACAGCCACTAAAGCTAGCACAGCTACTAAAGCTAGTATAGCCACTAAAGCCATCACCTAAGAAAAGGAATAAGGCTAAAGATTTGTTTCTACGCAATCTTCCTAAGGCAAGTAAATGGCGCGACAGATAGGTTAAGATTATGCGCACCGCGGAGAAATATAAAGAGGTTATCTAATCTCTCGCTAACCGTAGCGGAGTCGACGTTAAGGAAGAATCTAGTTAGGAAATTCCAAAATTAGAGAATGAATTTGTTATTATAGGAGTAAAGCTCACTCTACTTACAGACTCTTCCCTCAAAAACAAGGAACTTTAGAAATTATTTTCCTACTTTTAAGTTCTTCTCCTTCTCTCGTATTATAGAGTCCTTAAGAAAAGGGGGGTACTATATAGCACTATCAACCGGATAACGCAACATGTTACTAATTTTCGAGAGATAAACTATAAGAAACTACGCAGCTAAGCCTTTAGGGTAAACGGCATTATCTATAAACTTATTAATAGAGGCTAGACCATTTTTCGGGCTATAGAGCTTTTTTTTATTAGTATATATTCCTAAGTTCCTTTTATCGTAGTATAAGCCTAACTTTTACTTAGATGCGCTGTC
>Ga0307515_10015334_pt1 | contig 14125 bp, 5 predicted proteins | sample 17_EM_MG_FD_194513 | JGI IMG/M metagenome (GOLD analysis project Ga0307515, IMG submission 194513) | Populus trichocarpa ectomycorrhiza microbial communities from riparian zone in the Pacific Northwest, United States - 17_EM | ecosystem: Host-associated > Plants > Roots > Unclassified | place...
TAGTTTTTTTAAAGTATAGAGATAAACTGGCTGCCTTTATTAGAGATAAATATTTTAGGGAGTCTATAGAGTTTTATTATATAATCTAGAAACAGTTAGGCAATAATAAGTATTAATATATTAGGGCAGGCAATTAAGTATCTTATCTTAAATAGTTGGTCTATAACTACTATAATATTTATATAGCCTTTACTTACAGGGAGATTAATAATAAAGTCGATTAAGATATTCTTCTATCTTTAGTCCGGAATAGGTAGTAGCTTAAAAAGGCCGTTATATATCTTATATAAAGCTTTAGCTTATTAGCAGATATAGCAGCTAGAGATATACCTTTATATTATATTATATATATTTAGCTAATAGTACTCCTATTAGAGTAGATCTAAGGTCTTCTCTTAGCTTAGGTAGCCGGCTACTAGTACTTAATATATATATTTAAGGAGCTTAAGCTTAAGCTTATTATAATTAGGTATAACTAGGCGGTTCTAGTAGTATAAGCAGTTTCCACGAGCTTTATATTTATTTAAAAAAAATCTTTTTAAAGCGTCTAATGCTATCTTGTATTAGCTTAAGCGTCTTTTAGATAAACTTGTTATTTAGGTATTTATTAATTATAATCTATTTAATCAATTAGTCGGCTATTTTAAGGACATATACTATAAGGTCTTTAATAGGAAGATTAAATAGTTTAGGATAAAGTAGGGTCTAATTTTAGTAAGAGCGCGCTTCTTTTAATGCTAGCGCGTCTTGCGAGCGTTAGGCTAGGGTATTAGACTTTTAACCTTAAATACCTAGGTAGTATATAATTAAGAATTAGAAGTGTAATAGATATTCTAACTAGCGGGCCCAACAATAGCCCAGCTGTTTTGTGGTTGTAAAGTACTATGGATTTTTATAGTTGCTAAGGACCTTAATTAGAAATCCGGCGCCTTTTAGTTTAGGTTACTATTATTTAAAATATCTAAGAATAGCTAGTAATTCTTTATTATAGATCTTATAGTTATATTTAGCTAGGCTTAGTTATTTTAAGAAGTATACTATAGGGTATAATACTTTATCCTTATTATATTAAGATATAATACCTTTAGTAACGTAGTTAGATAAATTAGCTTCTATAATACTTATTTAGTTTAGGTTAAAGTATTAAAGTCTAGGCGTAGTAGTAAATATAACCTTTAAATAAGTAAAGGCCTTTTTATATTCTTTATTAAAAATAAAGGCTTAATTTTTTTAGGTTAGAGCTATAAGGGGTAAAACTAGGGTAAATAAGTTATTAATAAACCATTAGTAGAAATTAGCAAATCCTATAAAGGCTCTTATATCCTTAACGTTCTTAGGTTCTTACTAGTTTATAATTACTTTAATTTTCTTTGGGTCTATTTATATACCATTTATAGAAATAAAAAGTCTAAGGTATAAAATTTCTATTTATCTATATCTAATTATAGACCAGCTCTATATAAGGCTTATAAAATAAGGTTAATATATTTTTAGTATTTAGTTAGGTTATTACTATATATTAAAATATTATTAATATAAGCGGTATAGAAGATATCCAGGTAAGAATATAGGGTATTATTTACGTAATACTAAAACGAGCCTAGGGTATTTATAAGGCCAAATAGCGTTATTAAGTATTTAAATAATCTATACTAAGTACAAAATATAGTAAACTATTTATCTCCTTTTATAATATAAAGGCGGTTAAATATAAAGATAATATTAAGCTTTATTGTTAGGTGACGAAGTCACCTCGCCTATATATATTGTTCCGCACAGCCATACCTAGCATCAAGCTAGTCACTCGTTTACCTTTTATAGGTTTGTGTGGCTAAGTAGTGCGGAGCTTATCACCTTATATAGTGACTGGCTTGATACCTGGGGCCTTATAGGTTCGAACCTCGTTCGAACCCTAGGCTAACTCGGGGACAGCCTAGCCGGTCCTGCAACCGAAGCGCGAGGCGGCCTCTTCAGGCGCCGTGCTGTAGCTGCTAGAGGTCTAGTATATATTATGCGCGACAACTACACATCCGCGGGCCGGCATCGCGACTGTAGCTCGGCACTAATCCGCGCTCCTGAGCCTCACTACGGGACAGGGAATTGCGCCTGTGGACAGTCGCCATTAGGAGGGATGCATTGTCAGGTGACGAAGTTACCTCGCCTATATGTATTGTTCCGCACAGCCGTGCCTGGCATCAAGCTAGTCACTCGTTTACCTTTTGTAGGTTTGTGTGGCTGAGTGGTGCGGAGCTTATCACCTCACATTTATATAGTAGCAAGCCTTATTTAATTAGTTTATTGTCTCTTATATTAATAGGATCGGATATTAGTTTTTAATAGTAATAGCGTTAAGAGCTTAGTAGTCTATATAGAAGCGTAGACCGCTGCTAGGTTTCTTAATAAAGATTACTAATACGGCTATAGGCAACAAGCTTACTCTAATAAATTCTTTACTTAGGTTCTTATCTAAATACTTTTATAGTATTTAGAGTTTATTTTAGGATATCCCGTATAGGGGTCTAAACTTAGGCTGCCTTCCTTTTTTAAGTATAATTTTATAGTTGTATAGTTAGTATTCTAGTAGCTTATTAGCTTCCTTTTATAAGAATATATCTAGGCGGTAATAATACTCTACTAGCACCTTTATAGTAGGGTTAGTGTGCTTCTTTAGTACTAAGGCCTTTTTAATATCGGCTATTATAATAGCGAAGATTATATATTTGGGTTTTTTAGTAAGTTATGCTAGTGGGGTAGCTCTAGTTATGCGGATATCTAGGGTGTTAGGCTTACTTAGGTCGTCTATAGTTTATTATACAGTTTCTTATTCGGCTTTAGGTTTAGTATTAAGTATAGAGTTAGTGTTAAATTTAGGTTTAGGTTCTTTAAATATTCTTTTTATAGTAGAATACCAGTTTTCCTGGTATCTTTATATATTAAGCTTAAGCTTCTACTTAGTTTATGGCAGTGCGGTAGTTAAAATTAGTTCGTATAGTTTAGTGTGATTTTTAAGTCCCTAGAAGACGTTAGCTGAGGTCTTATACTAGTAGAATTTAGTAAAATTCCTAGGTTGGCGGAATTAAGTAGATTCCTTAGGTATAGGGTGGACAGTTATAGAAATTTAAGACTAGTGGATCTTAGTAAATTTTTTAGATTTTAGTTTAGGGTCTAAGCAACGAGTTATAAGGCACTTCTACTTATAACGAGAGGAGGTAAATAAAAGCTTAAGGCTGTTTTAATTAATGGTTACCTTATATAGCTTTATCTAGGGTTATTTAAGAATTACTAGGTAACCTAGGGTGGTAATAAAGAGCTTAATCGGTTCTTTGTGACTTAGGTATTAGAGTCTTAGATATACTATATAGGTAATTTAGCCTAAGACCGTGTGTCACAGTACGTGCGGACTGTCAAGGTACGATATACGAGGTGACTGTATATGATTGACAAACGATGTCGTGTGAGGATCTATGTAGGAGGTGAGGTGGTATATATACACGTCGCTTAGGGGTTAGGTCTGTGCTCGTGTCATGACAACACTGAGTTATAACAACGTGTCAGGTCAGTGCCGTGACACCGTGCGTTTACTATTAAATCTAAATACGCTAATATACTGGTTAAGGGGGGTTAGGGTAAAACTATTATCTTATATAAAGATCTTATTAATAAATCCTATACCGCTAGCTCCTATATTAATTAGGATTTAAGTATTAGCCTATTAGCCATTCTGCTAAAGACGGCAGTTAATAGTTATACTATAGTCCTAAAAGTTGGAGTTTATAACGTTAAATACGTTTAATAAAATCCTAAGGCAGAGCTGTTTTAGAGAGCGACTTAGCTCTAAGACCTTCCTTTTAGGGGTAATTAAGGCGGAGTTTTTATAGCGTGTTAGTTATAGCTTTGTCCTTATAAGTAGTGCTTATTAGTTACTAAGCTAAAGCTAGATAAAGATTGGGGACAATAACTAGAGGATTAGGGTAGTGGACTACTAGCGTTAACTATTTATAGATTTTTTTTTTAAAAAAAAAGGCGCGGAGCAGTAGTTAAAGAGGTAGGAGTTACTTTTATATTTAAAGTAGAGGCCTAGCTTAATGCGTCGTTCTTATTTAAAGGACCCTAGTAAGGCGTATCCTAGGGTCCTAGTGTTAATATCTATAGTATTAGGGTGCTTAAGTGTTATAGGACGCCCTTATAATACCTTATACATATCCACCTATTTCTACTAACTTAGCAATTAGAGACCGACTATAAGATAGCAATTTAATAGTAATCTGCGGCAATCTAATAGCAATCTACCGCATTCTGCCATATTCTACTAAGTTCTACTAAGCTTCACTAAATCCTGTTAAGTTCTGCTAGGACCACTACCTAAATCCTGTTTGTGACGGCTCGAACCATCGAACAAATGTCTCAACAGAGACTTAAACGAATGCTTGCAAGATTAAGCGAACGAATGCTGTATTACGAAGATATTAAGCTAAGGAGCAAGAGAAGGTGGTGAGGCGACGTCTATATACACATGCCAAGTCTTACGCGAACCCCTAACTAGGTAACGCGCTCCAGCGCCGTCACATGTTCTACTTTATATATATATTAACTAAGCAACCAAGTCCATAATATATACCCTTTCTTTCCGTTTTTCTACTTTCTTTCCTTATACAATGTTTTAATCTTATTATATAGTTTATATATATAGCTTAATAATATCTACTTTGCTATATATTATTGTCGCTTATACTTACTCCGTAATATTAAGCTAAGATAATAACTTAGTTGACGTTTATGGGGCTATTATATTATATTAAGGAGCGTATTTCGGTATTAGGCGTAGTATATTATTATACCGTTTATTAATAATGTTTATATAAGCATTAAGGGCTCCTAGTAAGTCTACGTCTATTAGGGAAGTTTTTAGTTTAGGGCTTAGGAATTTAATAAGGTTATTAATTAGTACAAAGTCGTTCTAGCCTATTCCCCTTACGTAATGGTTAAATTTAGAGAAATATACTAGGAAACTCTTCGTTCCTTAAGCTATATAATTTATCTTTCTTTAAGTAGTAGCTTAGCGGTTTAGGTTACCGTATATAGCTTTAAGAAGTATAATTAGACTTTATACTAAGCTTGGCTAAAGAGGTTTAATAAAGTTAGCTACCTCTTCTTTTAATTAACTTAAGGCGTAATAGAGTTGGTTAGCTTTAGTTAAGTAGCGGTTAATATTACTAGTTAGCTTATTTTTAAGCTAGCTTAAAAATAATTAGAGCTCTTATTATTTAATAGTAAATACTAGGGAATCTAGTAGTTATTTAGATCGTTATAGTATAGTAGTTAAGGTTTAGGGCTTATATTCCGCGCATTTATCTCTAAAAATAGTATTTAGCCTTAAAGTCCTAGTATAGGCATCTTAAGGATATAGATTTCTTTTTAGAGGTCCTTAATTAATTGCTAGTATTATACTTCTTATTCGGCTTATTATTAATTTAAAATTGCTTAGTTCTATATAAGGGCGTCTATAAAAGACTTTTATATCCCTACTAATTATTCTTAAAGTACGGATATAATGCCGGCGGCTATTATAGAAGTATAACGGTGCTAGAGCGCATTACCTGCTAAATTCTACCCAAGTTCTGCCATATTCTACCACCTGTTATATTATCTTATATTATCTTATATTGTCGCATACTATTTAGTACTATTTTCTACTATTAGCTCGCCTACTACTAGCGCCTTAGCGACTCGCGCTACTTATTAATTTATACTAGGGAGGTCTTAGTAGGGGGGGGAGGCATAGTAGCGCGGGCGGGAATAATGCGAGAATAAAGCTATACGGATATTAGCAATATCCGTATTATTAACACGCGGATATTATACCTTCTTAGTAGGCGTTTTAGCTAGACTATCGGTAGAAGCTAACTTCGCACGTTTTTTTACCCTAAGGCGTAACCAGCTTTAGATTTAGTAAACTTTTATATACGCGTGTTAGCTAACAGAATAACAGTATATTATTAGCATATACCTTTCCGCACAACCTACTACCTATATAATATCTTAAGTATATACCCCTAAAATAAGGCCTAGAGTCCTTCTTATAAACGCGATATTTATAGCTATACTTCTTATATAGAGCACATAGCGGGTTACGCAGCTTACTAAAGCTACTCTTAATATTCTAGACGTGTGTTAATATCCGCTAGCGACTTTCCTTTATATTATCCTAAACACTAGCTTTTAGAGTATACTATTTATTTACTAATAGCGCTTAAATAGGAAGGCGCTTATTTATATTTATAATACTATAGAGATTATAAGGGCTACGGAGATTATGGGAGTTAGTATTATTAAGATTTTTATCTTTACCGCTATTTAAAGATGTGCTATTTAAGGAAACCTTATAAATATCTAGGTTACTATAAAAGGTAAATTAGTAAACAAGATATTAAAATAGTATAACTAATATATATAATTTAATGGCTATCTTAGTCTTCAGATTCGTATTAGCAGCCTTTTTAACCTACTTTTTAAGAAAAGAAGATAAACAAGCCTTATTAAGCCTCCTTTTAAAGGTATTAGGTAGCGGTAGCAGAGAGGCAGACGGCGAAGAAGTGGACGGCGAAGAAACTAACGGTAAAGTGGTCTACGGCAAAGATATAGGCAGTAAAAAGGTGCGTGGATTTTCAGCGGATTTTGCTCTATTTATATTTTTATTATTTACTAAACCCTATAAAGAGCGCCTTGGTATATATTTTCTAAAATTACATTAACTATAGGCATAATTTTGTATTAAAAAGCTTACTCTTTAAGAACAGAGTCTAAAGGCTTAGTAAGAGTAGCTATGGCGTGCTTAACAATATCCTTATTTATTTCGCGTATATTAAGTTCCTTAACCGCCTAGCTACTATTATTCGCATTAATATTATTTATAGGTATAAATAAAGGCATTATAAATAGTAGAATGTGAAGGGATAGTAGATAAAATAATAATAATAAAGTTTATGGTGCGGTGCTATAAGGTAGAAGGTTAGTAGAGGAAGAAGAAGTACGGAGGTTAATTAAAGGTAAATATCTATACTACTAATTTTATTAAATTAGCTCACTAATAAATAATTGCTACTATATTAACTTACCTTAGTAATTATTAACGGTGCGGATATATAAATATCTTTATCTTAGCTTATACGGATATCTTTATCTTAGCTTATACGGATATATTTATCTTAGTATATATAGATATCTTTATCTTAGTATATGCGGATATTATAATATTAATTATACCTATTAAATATAAGGTAGAGACTTAATTCCTACTTATATAGTAGCAGAAAGGTAAGAGCTACTATTTTATTACTCTAAACCCGTAATAATAGTCAACTTATAGTAATAGCTAACCAGCATCTACTTAAATTCTATATTTAGCAACCCGGCATTATATATAAGTGCTATAATATTACGCCTTATAAATGCAAGCTTATTTTTTATCTTACTTAAAGAATCTTTAAGCTTACTTAACTAGCGATCTATAGCCCGAACATCTTTTACTATTTTAGTTACCTATTTATAAACTATATTAACGCGTATGGAAACAGCAATTACTAAATACACCCTAATATTTTCTGTACTAGCGGGAGCAGTAGTAGTACTAGAAGTAGCACTAGGCGTACTAGGAATTAGTAAAAGAGTAGGAGGAGCAGTAGTAAAATAGATGCCCCTATAGCTGCGTATATTACTATAAGTAAAAGTCTTAAAGAAAGGGGAGGTCTCTAAAGGGGGGGATAGTGCGGGTATAAAGCTATACAAATATTAGTAATATCCGTATTATTAAAATGCGGATATTATACCTTCTTAGTAGGTGTTTTAGCTAGACTATTAGTAGAAGCTAATTGCGTATATTTTTTACGCTAAGGTATAACTGGCTCTAGCCTTAGTAAACTATCCTATATACGTATTAGCTGATAGAATAATAGTATACTATTAGCATATACCTTTTCGCATAACCTACTACTTAAGCGATATCTTAAGTATGTACCTCTAAAATATAGCCTAGAGTTCTGCTTATAAACGCAATATTTATAATCTTACTTTACGTATAAAGCGTATAGCGGATCGCGTAGTATACTAGAGCTACCCTTAATATTTTAAACGTAGGTATATATCTGCTAGCGAGCTTCCTTTATATTCTCCTAAGCACTAGCTTTTAGGGTATACCATTTATTTACTAACAGCACTTAAATAGGAAGGCGCTTATTTATATTAATATTTAATATTATAACTTAAGCTATTTACGTACTATAGAGCTTATAAAGGCTATAGAGATTATAAAAGGATAGAGGAGGGCTTTTAGAAGAGTCAGCGTTATTAAGATTATTCTATTTATTATTATCTAAAATCTTTAATATTTCTATTAGGTTACTATAAGAGGTAAATTAGTAGATAAGATAGTAAAAGAGTATAGTTAATACATATAATTTAAAGGCTATCTTATACTAAATATTTTACGCAGTAATTCTATTAGCCTACCTTTTAAGAGAAGTAGAAGTATAACGAGGATTAAACTTCTTAAAAGTAGTAGGCGATAAAAAAAATAAGCGGCTTAAAGGCAGGCGGCAAAGAGGTAAGCGGTAAAGAAGTAGGCGGTAAAGAGGTAGGCAGTAAAGAGGTAAGTAAATTTCTAGCGGATTTTGTAATAACCTTATTATAGTGCTTTAGTATATATTCCCTAAAATTATATTAGCTATAGGCATAATTTAGTATTAGAAAGCTTACTCTTTAGGTAAAAATTCTAAAGAATTAGTAAAAGAAAGAGTGTCTTTAAAAGCGTCCTTAATTATTTTATTATTAACATCGCGCGTATTAAGTTTCTTAACTAAATAGCTGTTAGACGTATTTAGAGGTATAGAAGAAGGCACTATAGATAGTAGTATGTTAATAGACAGTAGATAAAACAATAATAATAAAGTTTATAGTATAATGCTGTAAGGTAGAAAATACGGAGGTTAATTAAAGGTAAATATCCGCGCTATAAATTTTATTAAATTAGCTTACTAATAAATAATTACTGTTATAGTAGCTTACCTTAGTAAATATTAACTACCTTATATATACTTATTTATAGCACGCAAATCCTTTATAGTTAAATTACTGCTAATTAAGGTAAGTAGGTGCTGTTTAGTTAACTTACAAAGTAACATTAATATAAAATTACTGCTTAATTAAGGTGCTAGAGAAGGGTTATAAGCGGATATTAGGTTTACTTAGTAAGTAAATTTCTTACTTTTAAAGTATATAGACATATCCTTTTGTTTTCTCTTACTATAAGGGGGATCTAATATTAGCTAAGAGGCTTAAGGTATAGTAGCCTAAGAAGAACGGATAATATCTAGTTAAGAGGATTGTAAGACACTTAAACTAAATAGCTAATATAATATAGGTTCTATAGGTTTTAGGAGCTTTAGGTATAAATCTTAGTATCTTTCTAAATAAGAATTTAATAGACTATTTAAATATATATGCGGAGATTAATATTTAATATTTAGATATTAATTAGAGCTTTGCCTAAGTCTTAATTAAGTTAATAAATAAATAAAACGCCAAGGAATATTAAATACTAAACTACTAAAGCTATATTATATCTAAAACCAAGGGCGGAGATTAAGTACTAGGCTATAGGTTCTAAGCTATGCTTAGTTTAGAAAGTAAAGATTAAATATTAAACTATAAATTCTAAGCCGCACCTAATTTAGAAGGTGGGGATTAAGTATTAGTACGCGAATTTTAAACTACGCCTAGTTTAGAGGGTGGAGATTAAGTATTAGCCTGCAAACCCTAAGCCTTAGAGTTTCCTAGAAGCGGAGATTTAGTATTATAACTTAAATCCTAAGCCTTAGGAATTTCTAGAAGCGGAGATCTAATACTATATTATAAATTATAAATTTCCAGATTTCCTACTACCTAGGAACTAGTGCTATATTATAGATCTTAAACTTTAAAAATTTTCGTAATTGGAGATCTAGTACTATATTGCGAATATTAAACCTTAGGCTTATCTAAAAGTTAAAACTTAGTATTATACTATAAGCTCTAATACTTAGACTACCCTAAAGATTTAGATTTAATGCCGTGCTATATATAACGGGAATAGCCTAGTTATAGTAGGAATGTCTTAGTAAAACACTCGATAGATAAATTCCGACACTTTGTCTATCGAATTCTACCAAAGTCCGTTAAAGACCGCGTGCGTATATACGCACGCATTAACCACCAAGTCCCTAACTATTTAATTATATAATTCTCTCGTTATTCCTTTCTCTTCTTTATATAACGTCTTGTTCTTAGCGAGAGCTGTATACCCTTAAATTTAGATAGAATTTATATTATTCCTTTAAATATTCCCTAAAGTCTTTTCGCGCCCTTATATTACATTACGTTAAAATAACTATTATTAAAATAGTAAACGAACTTAAACCCTCCGCGGTAACTATAAGTATTATAGCCCTAGTTAGGGAATAGTTAACTATAATACAATAGTTCTTTATGGATGCTTTAGCCTAATAGTAAGCGATATTAAAAGCTTAGTACTAGTAATTAATGGGAGTAATCCGCGAAGAACTCCGTAACCTTAAAACACTTATATTAAAAACCCTAATAGTAACACCTATAGATAAAATTAAAATAACTATATATAAACCTAACCTATTAAATATAAACCCTAAACTAGTAATAGTAGCTTAACCCATATCTATAATAAACCTAATACCTACTATAAAATCTAAAAAGCTCCCTAACTCTCTAATATTTAATAGAAATTAAAATAACCTATATCCCTTTATAACTAAGCTCTATCTTAAACTTTTAATAAACTATAACTAATACCCTATTAAAGCTAGCAAGATTAGCTATAGAATGTCTTATTTAAGTAAAGACGCTATACGAACCATAGACCCATTCATCTATAATAGCACCTTTATTAATTTTAAAATCTTTATCTCTCTATTAGAATAAACGTATAATAACACTAGCTATAAATATATAGCTATTACTAAACTTAAAAACCTATAATAACGGAACCGAGACTTTACTAGCTTCTTTTCGGAATTTTTAGGCCTTATTAGTAAACTAAATTAGAATAAAGCCGCTAGAGTTACTGCTCTTTGTTAAACTATTTTAGATAAAATTAAAGTCTATCTATCGCAGTCACGTGAGGGGATATTTAATTTTTATATAATTGGGAGGCGTAGGGCTATAAGGTCGCTCTAGGGCTAGTTCTTAATAGTTTTGCTAGTTCCTAGCACTTAAATCTGCTAAGGATTTGCCCTAAAGCGGCCAGATATTTCTAAGCGAAGCTCCTGCGCCTAATAAGACATTACCGCATTCTGTTATATTTTGCCAAATTCTGCCACCTTATTACATTCTGCTAAATTCTGCTACCTTATCGCATTCTGCCAAATTCTGCTATATTGTCGCATTCTGCTAAGTTCTGCTATATTATCGTATTCTACTATATTCTGCCAACCCTAAGTTATAAGCTAACTAATTAGGATTTTCTATGCCCGGTATAGAAAATTGCTATTAGCTTGCTTACTATTAGCGCCTTAGCGGCTCTCTTAATATCTTAACCTACTATATAGTAATCCTTACGCTAAGAGCAGTATACTACGCTAAAAGTAAGAGTTAAGGCGACGGAGGTTAGTGGTTTTAGTCCTAATATATAGGCGAAAGGCTTCTAATAACTACTAACCTAGCTGCTGAATTTACTAATATAAACACCCTAAATCTTTAGCGAACTAGGCAGCGCCCTAGTAGAAGGAGTAGTTTAAGTAATTACTTAGGTTAATCCCAGTAGCTACTAGATAGGAGGAAAGGATCTTATAAACCCCTAGAGAGGTAAAAGGTTTACTATTAAGACTAAATAAGGGAGAGTTAAGGGGTTAAGGGTCCCTATTAAATAGCTTTGTTATAGCAGCGACTAGGTATAATAGGCCGCCTACTACTGTAATGGCAACGTTAACGCCTTGGTATTGCTTGTCGGCTTTACTCTATTTAAGGCGGAATGTTATCCTACTAGGCGTAAAGGTGATATTGTGTTAAGTGGCCTTTTTTACTAGGAAGGTTATTCGGTTCTTAAGCTCCGCCGTAGTATATATAATCTTGCCTATCTATAGAAATCTAGCAAATGCGAGGGTGAATGCGGCATTAGTGTTAATATCTAGTAGTAATGGGCCGTATATCACTACCTGGGCTAGAATGTCCCTAGTAATAGGTTGCTTGTCCTTTTTTACTAAGGGAGAGATAGCGGCTACTTTAGTAAGTAATTGGTGTACTATAGGATCTTTAAATGCTGTAATTAAGATACCGTAATCTACGTGGCGTGAGCGAATTACGGAGATATAGGCTTATAAGGTTTCGGCCTTAAGCCTACCTATCTATAGCTAGGAGGTACTAAATGCGTAGCAGGTAATCTATTCGCCTAGTTTACGCGGCTTAGCCAGGTAGAGGGAGACTCCTTTAAGTGCGTAGTATAACTTTTAGCTATTAACTGCTAAGAAATAGTTCCTATAGGTTACTAGCGTAAGGCCGTTTTAGAGAAGGAGTGCGTAGAGGTTAAATAGCGCGTTAATATTATCTTTAAAGTTTATAGGTGGTTATAAGTAGTCCGTTAGGTTTACGGCACCTATTAAAAACTTATTAGCTTTAGTAGTAATAAATTAAGGGCCTAATATAGGTAGAACTAATAGATAGCCGCGGCCTAGAATTAAGATAGTGTATTAGCTAAGCTATTTAAATTACCTAGGATTTACTTTGCGGATATTATAATATTATAAGCTATAGCAGCTAGTATAATCTTACGGAGCGATTTGTTTACTACGCTATAGATAACGGTCTTCTCGATGCCCTGGTGAACTACTATACTATTAGTATAAATAGATAGCGCGCTATACTGCCAGTTGGTAGACTATAGATTAAATGTGTAAGTAATAGCATATATCTCTTTCGGATTAATATAGTCTACTTATTAACTGGGCTTAGGTAATATACTAAACGCCTAAGATTAAAGGAGGTTGGCTGTGTACCACTACTAGTTATCCTTGTGTTTAAGTTTTTTAAAAAAGTAAAAGCTACTAAACCTGAACTAGGTAGAGGCGTTAGTAAAGAGATAAATATAGATATACTTAATGTTATTAAAGAATAATACCCTATTACTTATAGTAAGTAGGTTAAGCCAGATATATAAGTCACTTTATAACTTAGTGCTAAATCGCCTAGGTTTATGTTTATTTACTAGAGTCTTTAGCTAAATAGTAATAAAGATCTAGAGGGATCTAGAGTAAGATTAACCAAGTTTAATTACGTGGGCGTACTATATAAGGTAGCCTATAAGCTATTAGGCTTAAAGGAACGATAATAAGCCGTATTAGAGTATAGTAGTGACTTTCTTAATAGCATATAATTGTTTCTATAGTAATAATCACGTTTGCATTTATATAGTGTTAATAGTATATTTTAGAACTTTAATAACAGTTCCTGCTATGTCTTTAGAGCTATTTTAAGGAATACCTAGGGAGTTAGTAACAGAGATGTAAGTTTAGGTAACAGCTGCTAAGTTATTTAGGTTGGTAAGGATAAAGATAAAGTTATTTAGGTAGTGTTCTACCTTATAAGGTAGTTATAAATAGAGTATCTAGTATAGGCCTTCCGCGAAGAGGTTAAATATAAGCGGCGCAGTTTAAAGACCGAAGGATAGGTAGTATTTTTAGTAGGTAACACCTTCCTAGGAGAAGCCTATTAATGTTCTTACCCTATAAAATAGGGGGACTATACAAAACGCGTTTTTAATATCTCTTTTAAGCAGTAGACATCTATAACCTATAGAAATAACATAGGCTTAAATAGCGGTAACTGTAGTGTATACTAGTGCTCTATATTCTTCTAGGATTGCGTTATTAACTAAAAATGCTAGTAAAAAGGAGAGATTGTGAATTTAGCGGTATCCTCTATTCGATTTTAGTACTAGGCTAAGAGGTAAGACTATAATAGGCCCTATCGCGATTCTAATGTATCCTTTTTTAAGGTTTAATATTATCTTCTTAGAGATAAGGTCGGCGTTATCCTAAGAGGAGTTGTAGTTCCTATAAGATCTTAG
>Ga0307515_10015335_pt1 | contig 14125 bp, 7 predicted proteins | sample 17_EM_MG_FD_194513 | JGI IMG/M metagenome (GOLD analysis project Ga0307515, IMG submission 194513) | Populus trichocarpa ectomycorrhiza microbial communities from riparian zone in the Pacific Northwest, United States - 17_EM | ecosystem: Host-associated > Plants > Roots > Unclassified | place...
TAAAAAACACAAAGCCGACCCCTAACACAAATCAATCCAGCTCAAAATGTCCATGTAGGACAAACAATTGCTTGGTTCAAGCCCTAATTGCATTAGAAGCTAGATGACCTCACATAGTTCAAATTATGGCAACAAGAAACTTTGGAGAAGATGTGCAAGTTGTATACATGGATAAACAATTTATTTTAATTCCTGTGATGATGATGATGGTAACAAGAAAGTTTCCAACAACAATGGAAAGCAATTTGTATGTGAGCGAGTCTATCAAATCCTCTCTTTAGACAGATCGAGACATATGGCATAACAAAACGATTAAAACTGTATATTTATTTATCTCTAAATCTTCTTATTACCATAAATAAGTTGGTGAAACAAAACCAAAGAGTTCAATTTCTATATAATTTCACACTTTTAAGCCCTAAATCTATAGTTAAGCATGAAAGATTTGTATGTTGTATTATAAGATAACTACAAATCTAACGAATAACCATGACTAAAATCATGTTTGGTATTGTGGTTGCGGTTGTTTTTTAAAGTTTTTTTTGTTGGGAAATAATTTTTTTAAATTTTTTTTTTTTGATATTAGGACATCAAAACGGTCTGAAAACATCAAAATTTTTAATTTAAAGTAAAGAAAAAAATAACAAAAATTATTTATTTTAAATATTTTTAAAATACAAAAACAATCAAGCTCTAAAAAATATGCTAATGGATAAATATGGATAAATAGTAAAAAATACCCTTTTTTTTCAGTTTTACAAAATTATATAACCAATTCAATGGACTTTTAGCCAAGAAAAAAAAAACTTTAGACTTGAGGAAAATATTAATGGCAACTAAGCTATGCACACATCCCACCAACTCGTGGTTAAAAAATTCAAACATATTAATTATTTTTTTTTTGGTAATCCGGGTGTCCGGGCCAGTTTATACTCATCATAACTAATCTTCGGACTTACTGAATACCCTGCAAGCCCAGTAGGCAGGTAAGACACCATAGAGATGATAGGCGTGCACGTTAAGACTCGAATCCAAATAACAGAGACAAGAAAACCTTATCTTTACCGCTAGACCAGAAGCCATGGTGCGCAAACATATTAACCATTGTTATCGATAAAGACAATGTCGTTGACCATTTTTAGATTTCAAAGGGCACCATCTGTGTCAAGTTGGGGTGCGGATGTGCTTCATATACAGAGGCCAAAAAAACGTCACTTTAAAGAAAAGAAAAATAATGGCTTTGGACCCCTCGGAAAGGACACCACCGTAAATCACAACCAAAATTGCCAAAATATTACATGGTATTTGACTGTAAGAGGGATGTTTTTTAAAATATTTTTTATATAAAAATATTTTAAAATAATATTTAAAAAAAAATTATTTTCGACACTAATATAATAAAACAATCTAAAAATATAAAATAATATATGACTGTGACACAATAAATGCCATCTAGCATGTGATAACCACAAAACCATATTTTATATATTCATGTGTATGATATGTTACTGCATACTGTATTATATATAAAAAAACTATTATTTTCCAGAGAGATGTGTTAGGTATGTTTTAATTACCATGGCTCCTCAGCAGCAATAGCAGGGTTGCTAAAGATCTTGGCAGCATTGAACCTCTTGTTTGTTGGAATTGGCTCACCAGCTGGTGTGTAGGCATCACACATCACCTAAAATTTGGTTCAAGCCCAAGAGACATTATATTTCCCCTTCACGGGACGGATTCGAGAAAATTGAATCTAACAGCCAATAATTAATTACCAAGATGTTGTTTCCTTTTCTAAATGGATCCTTGAATATTGCTTGTGGGCTGATACAGTCAAGATTCAAGAAGTAAAGGGATCAAACTGTTAGATGCAGAGGGAGAAAAAACCTGTTGATCGAACCCTCTTATTTCAAGAAAAATACTCAGCAAGATCTACCATTACTCGTCGAGAAATCATAGCATGGCCACTGATCAAGATCGAAAGCAAAGTGATATGCAAATTAAGAGTGATGAAAGATTGGTACATACTACAAAATGACCTCACTGTCTTCGCCAGGGGCCTGGCCTGTGCTAGAACCATCATAGTTCCACTTGGGAAGTTTGGCAGGGTCGGTCACGGGACCTGGCAGAGTCTGTTAAATACATAACAAAACTGAAGGTAAAACACTGGCCCCAAGTGATCAAGAACTCCAAAAAAGAAAGAAAATAAACCCCACCCTTGCTTTGCTCCTCAAGTCCATTCCAGATCCACCAATCCTACACACACACACACACACAAAAAAAAGTGTTAACATGAGTGAAACAACTTGGTGATCATGATCGTAGACTAAAGAGGGGAAAAAAGAGAGTACCATATGTATTCAGCAATGATCTTGTCAGTAGTATCAGAGAGATTGATGTTGATGAGATCATTAAGGAGAGACATGGTTGATACTGTGAAGAGGGTGGAGAGTGGCAATAGTCAAATAATCAAGAGGAGAGGAGAGGAGAGGAGAGTGGTAGAGAAAGGAAGGCGTGGTGGGGGTTGTTAAGGAGAGGAGATTTTCCAAGTCAATGCCACCTTATTAAATTCTCCAACAAACAAGGAGGGTAAAACACGAATTCAGGGAAAGTTCTAGGAAGAATATTCAACACGAACATTGCATCCCCAAAGTCAAGGAGTACCGATCAAGTTTATGAAATTTGTGGTTAAAAAATATTTTTATAAAAAAAATTAATTATAAAATTTTTATACAAAAATATATAATCCATAATTATAATTATAAAATAATGGATTTTGTATTTTTATTTGATAAAAATATATATTATTTATCTGTAAATTCAAAATATTCTATCTTGTTTTTTTAAAAATAAACATGTTATCTTACCTTAAAATAATTGTACCCCAAAATTAAAAAAACTTAAAGGAATTTTTTTCTTAATATGACACTACCAAATATATGCAAATACTGATAAGCAAATTAAACTAGGTATCTAACTAGTATATTAGCCCGCACCCTGTAACGAGTTAATATCAATTTATTTTTTAAATGTTAAAAAATATTAAGAATATAAAAAATATTTTAGACGTCTTAGGTCTGGCTGTGATGCGAAGCATGTATCAAGAAACTAGTTTCATATAAATTAGTTCATTTGCCAACGTTCCATTGCGGGCCGAACCGTGTTTTTAAAAACGTAAAAAAAATTATTAATAATGCGGAGATTTTTTTGCAATGCTATAAACTCAAGCAAGACTATAAATCTTTAAGAGCTAGCTCAATATGAATTAATTTATTTAATAGGTTTAAAGGAAACCTAGATGACTTTTTTTTTCTTCAAAAATCAATGTTAAATGATAAAATTGAAAAAAATAAGGCAAAAAATAAAAGAGAACGTCGAGTCATGTAAACTTTTCAAACTAGTAATCGGGATATTAGACCAAAAATACCATACATGAAAAAGCAGTGAAACTCAATTCCCAATAAACATAATATCGAATGATGAATAATCACTATTATTATTATTATAATAATTACTATTCTTATTATTATTATTATCATTACTAATATTGTCACTATCATTATAACTATCATCATTACTACTATTATGAATAAGTAATATCATAATTATTATAAGTATTATTATAGTGATCACTAACATTATTATCGTTATTATTATTACTGCTTATACTATTTTTATAATTATTATCACCCTACTATAACTAATATTATCATTATTTTTATTCTTTTCACTATCATTATTATTATTACTTATAATAATTATGATATTACTTATTGATAATAATAGTAATGGTGAAACTATAAAAGGAATAAAAACAAAATAAGAAATTAAAAGAATGAGAACTGAAATAAAAAACAAACATATGAGAAATTGCATTTGAAGGACAAAATTGAAAAAAAAAACTTCTATAAAAGGAATAAGGACAAAATAAAAAAATAAAAAATAAGGACTAAAATTGAAAAATAACAAGTAAAGAGGACAATTGTGCATTTTAGCTGTCAAGAGAGAGAAAAGAAAGAAAAAACTAAAAAACTTGATCACCGGTGGCAATCCAACCATTATCATCCTACACGCGTTACACCATGTGAAAGAGAGCACGACTGCGCATCTAGAAAAACGACAAATAGCCAGATTTGACCACCGGGCAGTGTCACATGGCGTACCTACTCACTGGTGCGTGTGGAACACAAGCTAGCAGCTTTTGGATTAAACAATTAAAAAAATATGAAAATACCAAAACACCCCCATGACCCTTTTAATTACACAAAATACCCACGTGAAAAATACTAAAATACCCCTAAAGGCAAAGCTTCTTTTTGTCTTTTCTAAGGTTAAAGGTGTTATTTTACTGTACATGAAAAGTGAAAAAACTTGAAATAGCAGCCCGACTTTTTTTTTTATCTTGAGGACAAAGAAATATTTTTACGATTATAAAATTATTAAAAATCAAGAAAGTCCTTAATTAATAGTTTAAAATTTTGTTAACTCTAGAGGTAAAAAAATATTTTTACTGTGTTAAAAAATTTAAAAAGACACATACCACCCCAAACAATCTTTTAATAACCACTAAGCTAGAGGGAAAGACCAAAAAACCCCAAATCAAAGGCTTAAATTTAACTCATTCAAGGGTAAAAGGGTAATTTCACTACTTAAATTTAACTCATTCAAGGTTAAAAGAGTAATTTTACTATAGCAATCCACAATAATATGTGTATAAAGCTATAGTGAAACCCCTTTGCAGTTTAGTTTTTGTTAATAGACGTGACAATTATTTTGTTTGTAAAAACTAATCATTTAAGATTCATGGGGCTTATGTTTTACTAGGTCAATGCATTAGTTTCTATGAAAAATTTGTTTGTAATTTTTTTTTATGATTTAGAATGTGTTCAAAAATTAATGAACTAGTCAAAAACTAAAAAATGCTAGATTTAAGAGGTGTTTGAGAATATGACAGAGATTGCTTTTCAAATTGCTTCTTATTTAGAAATGCATCAAAATTATATATATTTTTTAATTTATTTATGATATAAGCATATCAAAACAAAAAAATATAAAAAAAATTAATTTTAAACAATGTTTTTTGAATTTTAGCCAATCTTTGTTTCTATTCTAAAACTAGTTTTTTTAAATATAATTTCTCATTAACTATTGAGTTTGGAAATGGATGAAAAAGATAGATTCAGTCTTTGTTTCCACAAGATAGCCCAAGTGACTGTTAAAACATTCATCGGAGTGCTTAATTTGCTTGTTTTTTAAGTTTTGATATAACTATTATTCTTCAATTCACTGTCTATTATTCCATTATTAAAAGAGTTATTTCAATTAATTTCATTATTTTTATTAATTCGTTGAAAACGCTTATCTATTATAATGTTGTTGGTTAAACATCTATAAAGAGCAATGAGATATTATTAGAAATAAAAAGAAAAGCTTATAACAATGAATTATATAATGAAAAAGAGTACTTAATTACTCAAGAACCCAAGATAAATTTTGTTTGCAATTTATTTATGAATTGGTGAAAATTATTAATGTTTGTTCGTGATTACACTTTTTATACTACCATTAATATAGTTGTTAATGCTTTACATACTGAGATAGGAATGTGGGAACTCAATCAACAACAAAAAAAAAAAAAACTTTTTAAAATATTATAAGTTTGCTATTATAATTAATTTAATATCCAAAATGTTTCTATAACATCTTTCCCCTTTTTATTGTTTTTTTCATCCAACTTTCCCTTTTTTTTCTACTTTTTTTATTTTGTTTTGTTCTAACACGTAGATCAAGCTCAATACATTAGATGCAACATACGAATATGCTTTGTTTCTCTAAAAGCTTCGTTGATGTCCATTGGTTATTTTGTGTTCTAGCTGACCTCTTGCTTATTTGTTTTATTCATCCTTATAGCTTATATTCTTTTTTTGGGAATGCCTAGTCTAGTTTTCCATCATAATTTATTGTGTTCAATCTGGGTTTTGCATCTTTCTCTGTATTTAAGAAATTTCTTTGCTTATCTAATTATTTGCTTTTTAGACATGGTTTTTCCTTCTTGAATTGATACTTTTTGTATCTTCAATGTCTTTTCTAGTTATCTTAGTTTAAGTATAATGATTAGCCTTCATTTATACTTTAATTGAATTTTTCATATTTTTTCTCACACCTCCACATCCATGTGTGTATGTATCCCTAACATGTCAAGAAAAATGGTGTTCGGCTAGCTAATGATTATATCATGATTTGTTATGTTTGGTGTCATAACCCAATTTTTGACCCTTTTATTTTAATTATTATTATTATTTTATTTACTGAAAAGGATATAAAAAAATGATGATGAAAAAATAATAATGATGAAAAGCAAGTAAAATAAAATAAATAAAGAATGAATTAAAATTTGGGTTAAGAGCAACATGGTTGGAAGTTTTGAGATTTAATTAAACTTTGGAATTAATCTAATTAATCCAATCAAGGGTTTAATTGGTGAATTGATAAGTTTTGAGACTTAATTAAGCTTGAAATTAATTTAATTAATCCAATCAAGATTTTAATTGGAGAATTGATAAGTTTTGAGACTTAATTGAGCTTGGAATTAATTTAATTAATCCAATCAAGGTTTTAATTGGATAATTGATAAGTTTTGAGACTTCAAGGGTTTAATTGGTGAATAGATAAGTTTTGAGACTTAATTAAGCTTGAAATTAATTTAATTAATCCAATCAAGGTTTTAATTGGAGAATTGATAAGTTTTGAGACTTAATTGAGCTTGAAATTAATTTAATTAATCCAATCAAGGTTTTAATTGGATAATTGATAAGTTTTAAGACTTAATTGGACTTGGATTTAATTAAATTAATGAAATCAGAGACTTAATTGAAGAAATAGCAAAGTTTGGGGTTAATTGGGGGTTAAAATTGAAAACTTAAAGTTCAAGGACTAACTTGTAAAAGTCTCCGAAATGCAGGGGTCCAATTACGAATTAACTAGGGGTTTAATTACAAGACTTACAAAACGTTAAGGACCAAAATGAAAATCTCCATTAAACACTCCACTGTTCATCTCCTCCATCCCGATTCAACAGAAACGGCAGAGAACGTGGGTAACGTTTTTGCCCACGATGTGCCATTAATACATGCTAGGAGGTGTAAGGGTGTTGGGTGGCTTATAAAGATTGAGCACAGCAAAGAAAAAGCAGGAAAGAAAAACTGGGAACTAAAAAGAAAAAAGAAAGAGCAGACTTTCGTTCCCCTGGTTTCTTCTCAAAGAAACAGAGGAGATGAACGAACAGGGGAGGAGAAAAAAGAGCAGAACCGAGAAAAAGAAAAAAAGAAACAGAGGCGTTCGGCGCCATTCTCTGGTAAGCCAGAGAAGGCCACAGAGAAGGAAACAAGTAACTCAGGGGGCACCACCTTCCCCCCTTACCACTGAACTCACAGACGAAGAAGAAAAGGCAGAAGACGCAGGAGACGGAGACTGGAAAGGACAGAAGCTAAAACCCAGACGAAAAAAACCAGGGAAACGGGGAGGAAGAAACAGAACAAAAGGGGGGAAAGCGCACTGGACAGGAGAAAGAGAGAAGCAAACGAAACAAGGTGGAAGACGGAGCAGAACGTGAAAGACAGGGGACAACAAAGCAAGAACCAAGGAGAAGGGAACAGAGAGGAGCTTAGCCTACGAATCTTCCATCACGTTTTCATCTTCAGAGCTACCAGGTAAGTAAGCTTCTCTTTCCCCGCTTTTCATTTTAATTCACCGGTTACTGTTTACTTTGGACTTTGATTCATTTCCTGCTTTCTTTGATTTTTGCCCAGCCGGGTCACTGGCTTGGGCCAGTGACCGGGCTGGGCTGGCTGGGTCTAGCCCAGCCCATGTGGGCTGAGCTAGGCCCAGCAAAAAAAATAATAAATAGAAAAATAAAAAACAGAAAAATAAAAAAGGTAGAAAAAAATAAAAAATGTGTATGCATGAAGAAAAATAATGTGAATTTATTGGTTTATTCACTGACGTCAGAGTCAGGAATAAAAATATTGGTTTAAATTTATATTATTTTTATTCGTTGTATTTTATTTTATTTAGCTAGAAAAATAAAAAAATATGTGCATGCGTAAAAATAAATTTATTTTTATTTATTTATTTACCAGCGCTAGAGTAGAGAATAAAAAAATATTGATCTAATTTTTTTATAGCTACGAATTTTTACCAACGCCAGAGTTGGAATTATTCGAGCTCGAATATTCACCGGCGCCAGAGTCAGGAATATTATAAACAAATTATCATATCATAAGCGAATAAATGTTTAGCAATTAAAGACAAAACCAACAATGCAGTTTGCCTTAGGCAGAACGTTTAAGGGGTGATAATATCTTTCCTTTTACGTAACCAGTCCCGAACCATAGAATCTCTGTTGACCAGTTAGGGTTCCTAGTGACCATAATACTAGGTGGCGACTCCTCAAACAATACATTTTTCCTTAAAAGAACCAGATGCGAGAAATCTGTTCTTTTTCCATATTCGAGATTATTTTGTGGGCCGCCGCGATGTCGGGTGCGACACTTGGCACCTATAACCTAGGTTTGTTTTGGTTGTTCCTTTTAACTCATTGTTTCTTTCCTCCTTTTAGTTTTTCTTTTCTTTTCATGCCAATTTCATGATCACGTGGTCACGCAACCCATAATAAAATTGATAACGAATCTTGAAAAGCCAAAATAAGTCATATAGAAATGTGACAAGATGAAAACCTGTTCTAAGATACCAACACTATTGGAATAAGAACCTCTACCTACAAATACCAATTTGCAAACGAGAAGCATAAGGAAGACGTCACGAAACTAGTTAATCTTTGTAGGTTAATTTAGTTCGTTAGAGGTTCTTTTTTTGCCCGCACTTGCTGCCAACAACTTTGTATGAAAGTAATAGCCGGTAATAATTTCAAATAAGTACTTCTGCCATCCATTTGTATATATATTTTTGAATGATAACCATTGGTGCTCTTTTTTTGTTTTTCATCATTTCAGTGTTGAACCAAAACTCTCCATTCTTCACATTCTTTATTGATTTCTTTATAAACCTTTGTAATTCGTTATGCCTCGTGCTCTTTATCTATCACCATAAAAGCATTATGATCACAAGTATTTGAAACTCATGACCTAAATTTCTTTTCCTTACTTGTATTGAATTCCCTCCGATTAACTCTATGTTGAACTCCACCATTTTGTTGTCTCATCAAAGTCATCTCATCTTCTAGATCCTACATCACTTTAGTTATTAGCTCAAGTTGTTTGGAGAAAACTTGCATCTGAAAGGTGTTATCTACTTTCAATATAGTGGAGTCATTATTTTCAGATATCTTTGAATCTACAAAACTAATTAGTAACAAAAAAAAAATATCCTTATAACTCCCGTATTTCACACAATTCAAGGCTTTTCACTTAATTAACAATGCTTTTTACCTCTCGGCTCACCTTATTACTGTTATTTCAAAATTGAAAATCAATAAACCAAAGTCAATGGCTATCGTAACGCAATCCAGATATATATAAAGTGACTCAAGAATCAATAATATACTGAAAACAAGCAAAACAAAATTATCATTATGATTTCGAGAGTAACAAAGCAAATTCATACGAAATATAGATGATACGAAAATTCGAAATAAAACAAACTTTTTTTAATGAAAACACTTATTTGACTCCTAAATAACCCAAATATAAAAGAAATAAACTCAAAATATTAAAAAAATAATACTAAACATGTTTTTATAACTAGACGCAAATCTGACACGTTACATAATTTTAAACACCAAAATTGAAATTCAGACCAAACGATATTGGAACAATCTCAAGTTTTATATGTAGTATCCTTGTACCTTATCACTAATATATGTTAGTTTATAAATTGTTATCTTATGCCTAGGTATTGAAAACTCATATATGTTAAGTTTGCGATATAATTTAACTTAGAATCGAAACCCCAATAAAATGAAATAAAAAAGAGCCTAAATTTAACATATAGTGTAATTTCACCCCAAATAACCAGTATATGAATTTTGAAGTGATTTTAAGATGGTTTGATTTGATTTCTCTATTGTTTTATGTTTTCATAACAAAATTGAAACTAGATTGAATAGCATCTATTCTTCTTGTTCTTTTTTTTTTTGGCCTTTTATATTACTTATATGTTTAAGGACAATAAAAAAAAATAAAAAAACACTTTCTTTTTATTCTGAGATGCCAAAAACACAAAGAGCTAAACTAATGAAACACAAAGAAAATATTTTTTTAAAAAAAGATCCGACCTGATTTTAGAGCCTAGCTTTGATACCAATTGATGCATACCTGATGATCATGTGGTCACGTAACTCATAACTAGATTGACAACAAATCCTGAAAAACCAAAACAGGTCTAATATGAGTGTGACACAATAAAAATCTATCATAAGGTACTAACACTATTGGAATGAGAACCCTCACCCTACGAATACCAATTTATGAACGAGAAGTATAAGAAAGATGCCACGAAACCAGTTAATCTTCGATAAGTCAATTTAGTTTGTTAAAGAACCAAGAATATAAGAATCTTTCTCACAGAAGTTGAACAAATTTGGCAACCATAATATTATCAAATATTTTTTTTATTTCATCCTTACAAAGAGTATTTATTATCTTGAAAATAAAACCCTAACACTTATGGGTTAGAAATTTGCCCAATTTAAATCAAGTCCAAACTAATTAAAATAAGGTTTAGATATAATAAAAATAAATAAAATAATAGTCCAAAACTATTTTTCACCCTTGCTGTATATGATAGGGAAAAATACCTAAGATAAATAATTGTTGAAGAATTCTTGCTGAACAAAAACATGATGCCTTGTAAAATAAAAATAAATTTCTGACAAATTAATTCTTCATATTTGATATGGAATCCTTGTAAAATCAGTAAGTCAAAGGCTACAACATAAGTTCTCAATAATATTAAGTACTTCTTGTAGTGAATGAAATCTATAACTCTTACGGAAACAATATCTTGATGTCATAAGTAAGTCAAAGACTTATTTATTATTGTATCCACTTCATTTTAGGCCTTAGAATAGACTAAATGAACACTCCTAATGAATCCTTTGATGTCATAGCCAGGATCACATCAAAATTTGACCCATGTGAAATAATCCTTAACAAACCCCGATTTGAACTTTTTTTATGTATATAATTGATTGTTCTAATTATTAAGTAAATATTGATCACAATGATGTTGATCACTTTTTATCATATGATATTCTTTCTCATATTTTATGACATGATAACCAGGATGATGACATTATTGATTCAATTAGTCATGCATAAGTTAACGGTAGCGATTTCATTCTAGGCAAGCTTTCAAATCAAATTATTATCAAATATTTACCATTTTCATGGCCGATGGCCTTTCCTTTTATAACACACTATCAGCTTTAGTCGGTCATCTCCTAACCATGTTTTAAATTTGATTAATCCTATTATTTTCTTTTAAAATTATAAATATTTCATCATCTTATATAGTTGAAAAACAGATCTGACCTGCAAGTTCCTAATGATTCCACTAATAAAGGGTTTGTATCTATCTTTATCGCACTTTCTAATGTCAACCATAACATATATCTCTCACCTACTCAATAATCAAGATTATCTAGCCAGGTTTTTTATAAAAGGATTTGGAAGTGTAAGCCTCCATACAATGTTTTTCACTTTCTTTATAATTCATTTTTTGATGCATCTTACTGTTTTTTCCTCATAGAATTCTTTAAAAATGCTTATACATGTAGATATGATGAATATGTTAGACTTTGGTGATAGAACTTTTAAATACAAGCGTTGCACACTATTTTGGATTAATGAACACCTTGAGGATAACACTTTTTTTTATAGGTGGTCAGTTGTACCAATAATGTTTTATTGATGTGTTTGTCAATGTTGAGAAAAGTTGTTTTGATTATCTAAATGTTAGCCAAAAAGCTATAAGGGCATCTATGATGTTGTTCTCAAGGGTGATGTCGATGGCTCAATTACCGGAAAATCATTGTCCCTTCTTCTCTTATTGGTAGCCCATGGTATATATAATTAATAATGACAAAGACTTTATGGCTATCTGTAGACACTATAGTAATCTAAATATTTTTATTACATTTACTTGAATTTAAATTAACTTGAGATTTTAAGAGAGCTTCACAAAATAAGGATGTACAAATATTAAGATAAGCCAAATACCATTATACAAATTCATTAAGTTAAGCTTAATGATACGACAAGTTTCATTAAATCAAGGAAATTGTTTGGTCATACTATTAGTGGTAATGAACTTTTTTCCTCTTTTTCAATGGTGAGTAATTGCTGCATTTCCATTTTCTTTGCTTTCCCACTTTTATTAGATGTTTTTTTTATTGAGTTTTTTTTAAATTACCATATTGCCATCTATTAATTTGGCTTGAATTTGAGTTCAAATGTCACAATGCTTAACATATTGATTCGATCATGTTAGCTGAGATCCTAGATAAATAATCTAATCTTGAATGCTAAAACATTATCTCCCAGTTTATGATTCATAATGATGTGAATCTAGAGGGTAAGAACCCTATAATCTATAATTAAGATTCAATCTTAACCTAAGAAATCCAAAATCAAATTTGATGAAACCTGACCCAGTGATTATCTAAACCAAGAAATTATAGTTATTGAATGAAAATCCTGACAATTATAATGAACCAAGAACCGAAGTTATAAAGATTGAACGTCACAAAGAAGGAATATTTGATAAGTTTTGAATAAAGAACCAAGAGCAAGAGATATCCTCTCTAATATTGTTTCTGAAATCATCAAGTTGTTACAACTTAAAAACTGAAAAAAGTATTAATAGTTCAACAAAATAAACCCTACTAAATTATTGGACTAAATTAAAACCCAAATATAAGCTATTTTAAAAGTACAAGTAAAATAAAACACAAAGCCCAAGACTTGTATAAATAAAATCTCAATCCCTGAAGTAACTTCTTGGCCTTATTATAAGGTCTTTCCAATATTTGATAACTATAAAATTCTAACCCTGTAGGAAACATGGTCATTAAAATTTCATGATAAAATTTCAGCTCAATCCAACAATCAAATTGCAAGTTATGATCATTAATATAAAGTTGTGTAGCCAAGCTCTTGGACATGTTAAACAACCTCGTCTCTTGCTTGGGTCTCATGATCAAAGCTTGATCCTTCTTTGAACTCAACTTCATGTTTGACGCCATTTTAAAGGACTTCTCGAAACTTTCTCGACTTGAATGTCATAAATAAGTCTATTGAATGCCTTTTTCATTATCTTGGCTTTTGCTCTAATAATTGGTCAAAACATGATATGTTGCCTTTTGATTCTTATCACAAAATCTATATAGTGTTGCCAATATAGAAGCTTTATGCATAAATTAGGTTAGTGCTCAAAGTGTTTCAAAAAAAAAATTCAAGTAAAAAACTATTTTCAATGCGAATGGTTTTGTTTATTATAAATGCTAAGATGATCAGTCAAAATATGTTATGAAAAGGAATATAAATCTCAACAATTACCATGTTGTCTCTTATAATAAAAGCTTCTTATTAGATACCAATATCAAATCAATATTAAAATTTATTATCAATAAATGCTTATAAAATACCTTTCAAATACATTAGCAAAGGCATATATATAAGTTTATAGTTGAGGTTGCTTTGTTTGTCCTTATAAAGTTGTTTGACAACTCTTGTAATTTTCAATCCATTTTTGAGACCCTCTTGTTCAGCACTTGTAGGTACACTTTCCATTGCAGCATTCAATATAGTTTTTCCAACAACTGACTCTCTTCATACATTTTTAAGAATGCCAAATGCAGACAAAACAATTTTGACATAGTAGTTCAGATATAGTTAAAACAACATTATTATTAGAACATTTTATTGCTTGTAAGTAATTACCTTATAAAAACATTTAGGACACTGACAAAAAAAATGGTCAAAAGGACGTAACAATAGTCAAATTATGTATGTTGTTTCTGTTGTCTAATAGTTATATATATATATATATATATATATATATATATATATATATATATATAAAATTTTTATATCAGATTGAAAAGAAT
>Ga0307515_10015336_pt1 | contig 14124 bp, 10 predicted proteins | sample 17_EM_MG_FD_194513 | JGI IMG/M metagenome (GOLD analysis project Ga0307515, IMG submission 194513) | Populus trichocarpa ectomycorrhiza microbial communities from riparian zone in the Pacific Northwest, United States - 17_EM | ecosystem: Host-associated > Plants > Roots > Unclassified | place...
ATGCCGTACAACCACTGATCCGCCCAAGGCCGAGCGTGCGCCCCGGTCCCGCTCTGGGGCCGGGGGCACGGGCCTGTCAACGCACGCTGAGAGTTTCGGGACATCGAGAATCCAATTCACTGTCAGGCAGGGAGCGGGACATGCCCATCGAAGCCGATCCGCTGGACGATCCACGGAGATTTGCCCTCGAGGTGAAGGGGACCTCCGACCGCGAGCTGGAACAGTTGATGAGCGGTTCCCGCCGGCAACCAGTCCTGCAGGGAATCTTCCGCGGGATGCCGAGCGTATTTCGTGGGGACCGGGCCGGTGCGCTGAGCGCGGTGGTGCACTGGCATGTGGGACACCCCGCCGGCGAGCCGGCCGACGTGTGGGAGGTCGTGGTCGCCGACGGATGCTGCGTGGTGCATCCCGGCACGACCACGGATCCGCGGCTGCGGCTGAGCCTGGACGCGGTGAACTTCGTCCGGATGGCCACCGGCGGTGCCGCCGCCTGGAGCCTGTTTCTTCGTGGCCGGCTCAAGGCGCGCGGCGACCTCGGCCTGGCCAAGAGTTTCCCGCAACTGTTCGAGGTGCCCCGGGTATGAGTGGCCGGGCCCGCCACCAGGGGTGGCGGGCCCGGCGGATCAGGCGCCGACCGGGATCGCCGGTCGGCTACTGCTCGTTGCGGAGGCCGGCGGTGCCGCCTCGTAGCGCACCCGCACGCCGCGGTCCAGCGCGGACTTGACGATGCCGGGCACCGCCCGCTCGGCGAGCGCCGCGATGGTGAATGCCGGGTTGACCGTGAGCCCGGCCGGCACCGCCGAACCGTCGGTCACGAAGATGCCCGGATGGCCCCGCAACTCGTGCCGGTCGTCCAAGGCGGACGTCGCCGGGTCGTCGCCGATCCGGCAGGACGCCAGCGGATGCACCGTGTAGGCGCCGATGACCTCGTCCGTCCAGGGCATGACCCGGGCCAGGCCGTCGCGCTCGAGGATGTCGCGGATGTCGGCGTCCGCCCGAGCCCATCCGGCCCGGGTCTCGGGGCTCGGCCGGTACCGCAGGGCGCCCCGGCTGAGCATCTGCTGCGAGATCCGCTCGGCGTTGCCGGTCGGTGGCGGCGGCCCGAAGACGCCTTCGTTTCCGTCCTCGCTCATGATGAAGATGGTCAGCCAGGATCGCCAGCGCCGCAGGATCTCCTTTTTCTCGGCACCGAACCAGGTCGGCCCGGTGGCATCCGGCACCTGCGCCAGAATGGTTCCGAAGCCGGGCGGGAAATACAGCTGCTCGAGCGAATGGCGGCTGAACTCGGGCAGGTTCGCGTCCAGGCGGTCCCAGCTCGCGCAGACCGGACCCTTGCCGATCTGGTAGCCCTCGTAGGCCACCCCATCGCCGCGGTCCAACCCGAGCACCGCACGGGCCTTGTTCTCGTCGACGATCGCGGTATTGAGCCGTTCACCGTTGCCGGAGAAGTAGCGGCCCACCGCCTCGGGCATCGGGCCAAGTTCGTCCTGCGACCGTTGCAGGATGACCGGCGTGGCCGCGGCGCCGGCCGCCACGACGACGACTCGGCAGTCGATCGTGCCGCTGCCGGTGACCACCCGGTAGTCGATCGGGTCCACCGTGTTGTAGTGCACGCGGTATCCGCCGTCATCGGAACGCGCGATGTACTGGACCTCATGCAACGGGCGCACCTGCGCCCCGTGGGACACCGCCGCGGGAATGTAGTTGAGGAGCAGCGATCGCTTGGCGTCGAACCGGCACCCGGACATCATCCAGTTGCAATTCGTGCAGCTGTCGCGGTCGATGGCGGCCGGCACCGGGTTGGCCGTGCGCCCGGCGTGCGCGCACGCGGCGGCGAAGAGCCCGCCCGAGAAGGTGACATCGTCCCAATCGTTGCGGGTGATGGGCAGCGCCTCGGCGACCAGGTCATACCACGGATCCAGCGCGGCGCGGTCGACGGAGCCCGGCCACAGCGGCCGGCCCAGCAGGCCCTGGCGGTCGAAGGTGAAGCGCGGGGCGCGCGGCATGGCGGCGAAGTACACCACGCTGCCGCCGCCAACGCAGTTGCCGCCGAGCACGTTCATCCCGTCGCCCATGGTGAACTCGAAGATCCGCGTGCTGGCACTGCCGAACTTGAGGTCGTGGTCGAAATCCTGGCCAGTCAGCCAGGGACCGCGTTCCAGGACTACAACCTTGGCGCCGCCGGCGGCAAGCCGGTAGGCCGGGATGGAACCGCCGAAACCGCTGCCGATGACGACGATGTCGGCGCTGTCGCTGGGGTTGGAGGTCATGCCGGGTCTCCCGAGGGGGTGGTGTGCGGGTGTAGGGGGGCTAGGACACGCCGGTAGGAGAACTCCGGAAAGCGCCAGAGGCCGTCGGGATTCGGGCGGCCGAAGCCCATCTGGGTCAGGCCCGGGTGTCCCGCGGCCAAGGCGTTGGTGGTGTGGTCGGCGGCCCCGGTGTCCCACGCCATCACGCTGAACATTGCCAGCGATACCCACAAATCCTGTTCGGCATGGCCGGGGGCGGTCAGCTCCGCGGTGAGCGCGGTGCGGTCGGCGAAGGACAGCGCTACGAAGGGCGGGACCCCGTCGTCGAGGTGGTGGCCGGTCCGTGCGGCGTACCCGATGGCGTGGTCGTTGAGGCCGTCCACCAGGGTCTCGAGCAGGCCGGCGAGGCCACCCTCAACGGAGACCATCAGGTCCACCGCCCCCGAGGCGACGGCGCCACCACCCTCCGCGGCACCGGCAACCGCCCGGTCCTGTGGACCGCGCCGCTCACCCGGGATGATCGTGTCGGCGTACGCCTCGAGCGTCATCACCTGGGCGGCATCGAGGTCTATCGCGATGTCAAGCACTCCTGCCCCTTTCGTCCGGTATGGAGTCAGGCGTTCATCGTCGACTGAGGCCCGTGCTCGGTGCATCTTCCCCGTTGCGTCGCTGCCGTCCGGCGCACGCTGGAAGACGCCGGCGCCCTCGGATCCGGCCAGGATGGGGGCATTGACCGCAGCCGAGCAGGAACCGGCGAAAGCCGGACCACAGTGGAGAGGCAGATCGATGAACGAGGCAGCGAACGTGATGAGCGACCTCGCCGCGGAGGGCGACGCCGTCGACCAGTTGGTGTGCGACCTCGAGCCGTCGGGGTGGGCGACGCCCACCCCCGCGCCGGACTGGACCGTCGCCCACCAGATCGCGCACTTGGCGGCCACGTTTCGGATGGCCACGCTGTCCGCCGCCGATCCGGAAGCTTTCACCGCGATGGCCGCCGGGCTCGGCTCGGACTTCGACGCCAATGTGCGCCGCGCCCTGGGCCAGTTCGTCAACGACCCGCCGGAGGTGCTGCTGGCGCGCTGGCGCGAGGAGCGGGCGGCCGCGGGCAAGGCACTCGGCGCGCTGCCGCCCGACCGGCTCGTGCCGTGGCTGGTTCGCCCGCTCCCGGCCGCGACGCTGGCGGCCGCGGGCCTGATGGAGCTGTTCGGGCACGGTCAAGACATCGCCGACGCGCTCGGTATCCGGCGAGTCCACACCGACCGGCTGCTGCATCTGGTCGGCTTCGCCGTCCGCACCTGGGACTTCGGCTACCTGGCCCGGGGCCTCGAGGTGCCCGCCGCCGCGCTCCGGTTCGAGATCGTGGGGCCGTCCGGCGCGCTCTGGGAGTTCGGGCCGGACGACTCCACCGAGCGCATCACCGGTTCGGCCGTGGACTTCTGCCTGCTTGTCACGCGGCGCCGGCACCACGAAGACCTGAATGTCCTAGCCCAGGGCGAGACGGCGCGGGGTTGGCTGGAGGTCGCGCAGGCTTACCGCGGCCCGGCCGGGGCGGGGCGCCGGCCCGGGCAGTTCGAGCACCGCGAGAGCTGATCTTTGCTGTCCGGCCCCTGACCCGACAGGTTGTCGTGCCAGGGGCCGTTTCTCGTCCGGGACCTGCCGGCCGGCGCCGCCGTCAGCTGTCCCGCAGCACGTTCGGCACCGGGAGGGTGCCGCGCGCCAGGTAATGCTCGTGGGCGAGTTGATGCATCGCGGCGAAGGCCTCCTGCATCAGGACGCTGCGCGCGACGGCCTCGGCGCGCCGCTCCTGCTCCGGCTGGAACTTGTCGAGCTCGTGGCGGACCAGCTCGTCGGCCACCTTCTGGTACCCGGCGAAGAAGGCGGGATCACAGTCGCAGCCGAGGCTGCGCATCGCGGACAGTACCAGCGTGAGGTGCGCGCGGGCGGCGGCGTCCGGGCGGATCTGCCAGCCGGCCGATTCGATGATCCGGTCGGCGTCGGAACTGGCCCGCGCGAGGCTCTGATCGCTCTCCGAGGTCGTATCCTTGCTGGCGACCAAGACTTGGTTGAGGACCTCGAACAGGTCGATCAGCGGCAGTCGATCATCGGCCACGGCCGTCATGAGCCGGCGTACCGAGGTCAGATCGAGCTCGCCGATGGCGGTGAACATCTTGATCAGCCGAAGTCGCCGCAGGTGGGCATCGCTGTAGTCCGCCTGGTTACGCCCGGTCGGCTCGCCTGGCTGGAGCAGATGCTCGCGCAGGTAGAATTTGATGGTGGCGATGGGTACCCCGGACCGCCGGCTCAGATCGGAAATTCGCACCGCGTCCCCCGTAATCGAGCGTCCCCGCCACTCGCCTGTGACCCCATCATCCGGGCCCGTGGCGGCACGTCGGACGGGGCGAGGCCGGTGACGGCGCCGCACGCGGGCCGGGGGGAATCGGGCTGGACTGGGTGCACAGTGGCTGGTCTTGGCTGAGGAGCACGACCAACTGGCTCCTTCCGAGCAGGTGCCCGACCGGGGTTCAGAAGTGGACATGATTCCGTCGATTGCACAAGAGATTAGAGGATACCGACATTGTCGGCAACCCTAAATTACCGTCTGATTACCAAGAGTAACATTTGCGCCGTTCCTGCCGTCCTCGATCCGGGTCGCGCGGCAAGCCGGGAGATGCGGCGGTTCGGCCGACGGGCGAAGGATGAACGCTGAGGAAAGGGGATCTCGTGGCGTCTCTGTTCGCACACGCTGCCCGCCGCGCGTCCCTGCGGCACATCCGCCGGCTCGCCGCGATCCGGCCGGGTGACGCCTCGCGCCAAGTCGCGGCGATCTATGACCAGGTGGAAGCCGAGTTCGGAATGCTGGCACCGCCGGTAGCCCTGCACGCCCCGGCACCCGAGGTGCTGGAGGCGGTCTGGCTCATCCTCCGGGAGACGCTGCTGGCCGGTGATCCGGCGGACCGGGCCGAGAAGGAGGTCGTCGCGGCGGCCGTGTCCGCGGCCAACTCCTGCCCGTACTGCGTTCAGGTGCACGGCGCGGCGTTGCGGGGTGTCCGGGACGGCGACGACTCCGCCCTCGTCGCCGCCGGCCGGGCCGGCGACGTCCGCGACCTGCGGCTGCGTTCGCTCGCACTCTGGGTCCAGGGCGTCGGCGCGGCTCCCGCCTGGCTTACCCCGCAGCGGGCTGCGAGCTTTGTCGGGGTCGCGGTCACCTTTCACTATCTCAATCGGATGGTGAACCTCTTTCTCGAGGAATCGCCGCTGTTCGGAATGCCGGCTCCGGGCCGCGCCCTCGGCCTCCGGGCCGCGCCCCGGATCTTCGGCCGGTTGGCCAAGGTCGCGGTGTCGCCGGGAATCCCGGCTAGCGACTGGGCGCAAGGAAACACACCGGGGGACCTGGCCTGGGCCGTGCCGCTGCCCCCGGTCGCGGACGCCATGTCCCGCGGCTGCGCGCGGATCGAGACGGCCGGAGTCGAGGCTTTGCCGCCGCGAGTGCGGGCCCTGGTGTGCGAACGCCTTGACGATCCCGCCGAGGCGGGGCCGGGGCTGGCGCTGCGCCCCTGGTTGGATGCGGTTTTGGGGGGCCTGCCCGGCGGGGAGCGCCACGTCGCGCGCTTGGCGCTGCTGACGGCGTACGCATCGCAGCGGGTCACCGACGCCGACATCGCCGATTTCCGGGCCGCCGGTGGCCTCGACGATGCCCTGGTGCGGCTCACCGCGTGGGCAAGCATGGCGGCGGCCCGCCGGGCCGGGCGGATGCTCGGCTCGAGCCTGGAGGGATTCGCCGGTTGAGGCCGGGCTGCCGCCACCCGGCCGTCGTCCGCGTCCTGAGCGCATTGCCAGTGGCGAATTGAACCGAGTTAACCGCGTCCGGCTGCAACGTTCCGTGAAGGTTTACAAGAAGGTAACGGACCGCCGTCGTCGCCACCCTGGGTAACACCGCGATTGGGTGCCGCCGTACCTCCGAGGCGGCAACATCGCCCGTTCCGCCCACCGTCTACACAACTCAACGCGGCTGTCACCAGCGACAACCCGGACCGCAATGGCCGCCGCATTCCCGGCGCGGGCCAACAATGGAAATCAATACTATCCACACTCCATAGTGCCGGTATCCACGTTTACTCCGTGATTGCTCGCCGTGGCCGCCTGCTCCCTGAGGGTTGAAGATCTACGAACCCTCGGATAGCCTGGCCCAAGGTCGTATGGAATCGGGCGGCGTAAATGAACTCAATTCCGCCGTGTGTTTCTATTGTCAGCCACGGCGAAGCCGGCGCTATTACTGATCGACTTCGCCCGTTTAGCGGCAGCGGTGGACCCGGTGCCCTGGGGGGTGTCATGCAAGACGTTTCCGAACAGGCCGTACTGCGCGCTATCAATGCGATGCGTGAGCGGATGGGCGAGCAACTGACCGTCGATGAGTTGGCCCGGGTCGCGATGTTCAGCAAATTCCACTTCAGCCGGATCTTCCAGCGGACGACGGGCGTCTCGCCGGCCCGGTTCCTCTCCGCCTTACGCCTGCAACGGGCCAAGGAACTGCTGCTGTCGACCACGATGAACGTGGCGGACATCAGCGTGCACGTCGGCTACAACAGCGTCGGCACCTTCAGCTCACGGTTCAGCCGCAGCGTCGGAATGTCGCCCACCACCTATCGCCGGCACGACGGGTACGCCTCGCGGATCCACCCGGACCACGCCCGACGCTCGTCCCGCCCGGCGAACGCGCAGCTGTCGTTTCGCGTGCGGGTGGAGGACCGTACAGACGAGACGCTCATCTTCGTCGGGCTGTTCGCCGACCGGATTCCCGAAGGGCGCCCGGTACAGTGCACGGTCGTGCCGCGGGCCGGCCAGGTCGTGCTGGACGACGTCCCGCAGGGCACCTGGTATCTGCTCGCCCAGTCCGTCATCGGCGGCGACCTAAGCGGCGACCTACGGCCCGTTCACCATGCATGCGAACACCACTATCTCGGCCGATGTGGTCTTGCGGCGCAGTCGTGCGCTGGACCCGCCGGTACTGCTGGCGCTCACCGACGCGCGCGAGCAAGCGCTGAGCCGTTTGCGGCACTCCCACCCCGAGTTGGCGGAGCAGGTGGCCGCGGTCGCCTAGTCCGCCCCTTTCCCAAAGCCGTTGTCCAGACGTGCGCTCTTCGCTTTCAAACATTTCCCCATACCCCTGCGGTATTTAATACTGGATTCGTTCGAGTATTCGAGGGGAGATCGACGTGGTCGTCGGAAGAATTCGTTCAGCGGTCGTGCAGCGGCACGTCAACTACATTTCCGTGGTATCCGCCGAGAACGCCGACGGACTCGTCGCCGACGTCTATCGGCAGGTGGCCGAGGAAATGCGCATCGTGGTGCCCCCCGCGTTGCTGCATTCCCCGTCGCCGGAGTTGCTGGCCGCCTATTGGGCGCTGACCCGGGAGCCGCTGCTGCCTGCCGGACTGGCCGGCCGGGCGGCCAAGGAAGCGGTCGCGGCCGCCGTTTCGGTGGCCAACATCTGCCCGTACTGCGCCGAGTGGCACACGGCGGGGCTCTACGAGCTGTCCGGGGAGCACGACGCCGAAGCGATCGGGATGGACCGCCTCGCGGAGATCGGCGACCCGCGGCTGCGCCGGATCGCGGACTGGGCCCGGGCGGCGCATCTGGCCGGCGGGCCGCCGCTGCCACCGGAAGTGTCCCCGGCCGAACGAGCGGAACTGGTCGGCGTCGCGGTGGGCTTCCACTACCTGAGCCGGATGGTGAACGTCTTCCTCGCCAACTTCCTGATCCCGCCGGCGCTCGGCCCCCGCTCCCGCCGTCGGCTGAAGCAGGGACTCGGCCACATGCTCAAGCCGACCGTGCGCGGCGACCACCGCGCCGGCCGCGCCAACGGCCTGCTGAGCGCCGTGCCACCCCGGCCGGACACCGTCTGGGCCACCGCGAACCCGGTGCTCGCCGACGCGACGGCCCGCGCGTTCCGCGCCTTCGAGGCGGCCGGACTCCGCTCGCTCGAACCCGGCGTGCGCCGGCTGGTGCTGGGCCGGCTCGACGCGTGGGACGGCGAGGAGACCGGCTTGAGCACCCGGTGGTGCGAGGACCTGATCGGGCACCTGGCGCCGGCGCCGCGGGCCGCGGCCCGGCTGGCTCTGCTCACCGCGCTGTCCTCGTATCAGGTCAGCGCGGAGGTCGTGGACGAGTTCCGGCGCCACCACCCGGGGGACCCCGCGCTAGTCGAGGTGACCGCGTGGGCGAGCTTCGCGGCCGCGCGCCGGATCGGGGTGCGACACGGTGCGGACCACAATGCCGCGTCGGGCCGCCACATCGCACAGAGGGAGGCGACCGGGGCGATCGGGACGGATCAGGATGAGGTCACCCACGGCGCAGCGACGTCGTTCCCTCTCGTGAAGGGTGAGTGAAGGTGCCGATTCTCGGTTCGATCCGCCGACTGTCCCTCACGCCGTCCCTGCGTTCGGTGAGCTTCGCCGCGCGGGGTTTCCCGGTCACCGAAACGCCGGCCACCCGCCGGCTGGAAGCAATCCCCGAGGCCGTGATCATCGGTTTTGAGTGGGGCATCGAGACCCGGCGTCAGGACGAGCTGGTGCGCCGGCTCGACCTGGTCGATCCGGAGATGCGCGGTTTCGCGTACGAGGGGGCCACCATGGCCTGCACTGTGCGTGACGCGATGGCCGGCGGTCGCGGCGGCCGGGCCCGTGCCCTGCTGTCCGGGCCGGCGGTGCCGCACACCTTCCTCACCTACATCGGCATCGGTTTCGCCATGGCCCGGCTACCCCGACCGCTGTGGCGCGGCGTGCTGCCCGACCTGACCGGTATCCCGTATTACCCGACCATGAGCTGGCTCGCGGTGGACGGGTACGGCTTCGACCGCGCGTACTTCGACACGAAGCGGTACGTGGACGGTCAGCAGCTCCTGCCGGCCTACCCGTGGCAGGGCAGCGCGGAGTACTTCCCGCGGGCCGTCGACCAAGGCGTGGGCCGGGCACTGTGGTTCATCCACGGCGGCAAGCCCGACGAGGTCGGCGCGGCGGTGGCCCGCTTCGCCGGCGCCCGGCAGCCGGACCTCTGGAGCGGCGTGGGGTTGGCGGCGACCTTCGCCGGCGGGTGCGACGCGGCCGGGCTGTCCACACTGCGTCGGCTCGCAGGCCCGGACTCCGGTCATCTAGCGCAGGGTGCGGTGTTCGCGGCCAAGGCGCGGGCCTACTCCGGCTTCGTGCCCGAGCACTCCGAAGTGGCCAGTGGTGCGCTGGCCGACCTGCGGGTGACTGCGGCGAGCGAGCTTGCCGACGAGGCGGCAACCGGCGGGCTGACCGCCTCCGGGCAGCCCGATTACGAGAACTGGCGAGCCCGAATCCGGCACCATTTCGCGGGGCAGCACCAAGAGGTGTGAAGAACCGGTAGCCAAGCCTCCGATCGTCCGGCCCTGGTCGGCAATACCGAAGATGACCGGCCCCGGATTTGCCGCGAAAATTGAATTAATCGCACACAGACGGGACCTCGCATGGCAGTCCTCGGAACGCTACGTCGTCGCATTCTCACCCCGGACATCGCCCAGACCAGCATGGCTGTACGCGGCTTCCACGTGAAGAGCCAGACGGCTAGGGAACGGCTCGAAACCGTCGGCCGCTCCTTTTTACAAGGCTTCGCCGCGGCCGCCGAGTCGGGCCGCCCAAGCGACGCCGACAAAGATCTGAAGAAGATTTCGGAAAATTATCGAGGATTCGCCTACGAGGGTGCCGCGATGGCGTTGGCAATACGCGACGGAATACCGGTCGGTGGTCGGCGGCACGTCGAGGAATTCCTGGCCGGCCCGGGCGACGAGCACGTCTACATGGCCTACGTCGGGGTCGGCTGGGCGATGGCCCGGCTGCCGCAGCGGTTCTGGTCCCGGCTGTACGCCCCCGACCCGCTGCTGCGGTGGCTGGTGCTCGACGGGTACGGCTTCCACCAGGCCTATTTCAAGACCGGCACGTACGTCACCGGCCAGTTCCAGCACCAGCGGTTTCCCTGGCCGGTCGAGGGTCCGCGCTGGTACGCGGGCCGGGTGATCGATCAGGGGGTCGGCCGGGCCATGTGGTTCGTCGCCGGTACCGACGCGCGCCGCCTGCACGAGATGATCCAGCGCTTTCCCGGGCACCGGCGGGCCGACCTGTACAGCGGGGCCGGGCTTGCCTGCACCTACGCCGGCGGCGCGGGCGAGGAAGAACTGCGCTGGCTGCTCGACGCGGCCGGGCCGTACGCGGGTGACCTCGCCCAGGGCGCGTCGTTCGCGGCCGGGGCCCGGGTCCGTGCCGGCCTGGTGGTGCCCGCCACCGAGACCGGCACCCGGATCCTCTGCGGGTGCTCGGCGGCAGAGGCGGCGGCGGTCAACGACGAAGCCCAGATCGGGCTCGGCCACAGCGACTCGCGGCCGGCCTACGAACAGTGGCGCCAACGCATCAAAGACGCGTACCGAACGGCCGACGGCACCCTGCGGCCGGCCGTGAAACGACTGCGGGAGACAGCATGAGCAGAATTGCCGTCGTCGGCATGGCCTGCCGGTACCCGGACGCCTCCTCCCTGCGGGAACTCTGGGAGAACGCGTTGGCCGGTAGGCGTGCCTTTCGCCGCTTGCCGGACGTGCGCATGCGGCTGGCCGATTACTGGAGCGCCGACCCGGCCACACCGGACACCTTCTACGCCAAGCACGCCGCGGTTCTTGAGGGCTACCGGTTCGACCGCGTCGCCTACAAGGTTGCCGGCAGCACCTACCGCTCGACCGACCTCACCCATTGGCTGGCGCTGGACGTCGCCGCGACCGCGCTCGCCGACGCCGGGTTCCCGCTTGGCGAGGGCTTGCCCCGCGAGCGTACGGGCGTTGTGGTCGGCAACAGTCTCACTGGTGAGTTCTCCCGGGCAAACCAGTTGCGCCTGCGCTGGCCGTACGTCAAGCGCATGGTTGCCGCGGCACTCAAGGAACAGGATTGGGACGACGACCAGCTGTCCGGCTTCCTGGCCGACTTCGAGGCCACGTTCAAGCGCCCGTTCCCGGCCGTCGACGAGGACACCCTGGCCGGCGCGCTGTCCAACACCATCGCCGGCCGGATTTGCAACTACTTCGACTTCAACGGCGGCGGCTACACAGTGGACGGTGCCTGTTCGTCGTCGCTGCTGTCGGTGGCGACCGCCTCGAAGGCGTTGCTCGACGGGGACGTCGACGTCGCGGTGGCCGGCGGCGTCGACCTGTCGATCGACCCGTTCGAGATCATCGGCTTCGCCAAGACCGGCGCGCTGGCCACCGGCGAGATGCGGGTCTACGACCGGCTCTCGAACGGGTTCTGGCCGGGCGAGGGGTGTGGCATGGTCGTGCTGATGCGCGAGGACGACGCGCTCGCGGCCGGCCACCGGGTGTACACGTCGATCGCCGGCTGGGGAATCTCCTCGGACGGCAAGGGCGGCATCACCCGGCCGGAGGCGAGCGGCTACCAGCTGGCCCTCGACCGGGCGTATCGGCGGGCCGGCTTCGGCATCGAGACCGTCCCCCTGTTCGAGGGGCACGGCACCGGCACCAAGGTGGGCGATTCTACCGAGCTGACGGCGCTCTCCGACGCGCGTCGCGCGGCCGGCCCGTCCGCCCCACCGGCCGCGATCGGCTCCATCAAGGGCATGATCGGGCACACCAAGGCAGCCGCGGGCGTCGCCGGGCTGATCAAGGCGGCCCTCGCCGTGCACCAAGAGGTGCTGCCGCCCAGCGTCGGCACGGTCGACTCGCACGAGGTGCTGACCGGTCCGGGCGCGGTGCTGCGCACGCTGCGCAAGGCGGAGCCGTGGCCGGACGGCGCTCCCGTCCGGGCCGGCGTCACCGCGATGGGCTTCGGCGGCATCAACACCCACATAGTGCTCGAGAACTCTCAGCCCCGGCGTCGGGGCGTGCTCGACACCCGCACCCGTACGCTGGCCGGTTCGGTGCAGGATGCCGAGTTGCTGCTGATCGACGCGGCGTCCGCCACCGAGCTGGTGGACCGGATCGACCAGCTGATGGCGCTGGTGCCCGCGCTGGCCTACGGGCAGCTTGCCGATCTGGCCGGGACGCTCTACGACGAGCTGCGCGGCCGGCCGCTGCGGGCCGCCGTGGTGGTGCTCTCGCCGGAGGACGCCCAGCGGCAGCTGAGCCGGCTGCGGGAACTGGTCGTGGCGGGCCGGGAGCGGCTGATCTCCGCCGAGGAGCGGGTCCTGCTGGCCCGGGCCGACCGGACGAGCCGGATCGGCTACCTCTTTCCCGGGCAGGGCTCCGGCAAGAAGGCAACCGGGGGAGCGCTGCGCCGCAGGTTCGCCGAGGCGGAGAAGGTCTACGAAGCGGCCGCGTTGCCGACCGGCGCCGATCAGGTCGCGACCGAGGTGGCCCAGCCGCGCATCGTGACCGGCTCCGCCGCGGCGCTACGGGTGCTCGGCGCCCTGGGTCTCGAGGCGTCGGTTGCTGTCGGGCACAGCCTCGGCGAGATCCCCGCCCTGCATTGGGCCGGCGCCCTCGACCAGCCGTCGCTGCTGCGGGTGGCCCGGCTGCGGGGCGCCACCATGGCCCGGCACAGCTCGTCCGGCACGATGGCCGCGATCGACGCGCCGGCCAAGGTGGTCGAGGAACTGATCGCGCATCTGCCGGTGGTCGTCGCCGCCTACAACAGCTCGGAACGCATGGTCGTGGCGGGCGGCGGCGACCACGTCGCCGAGGTGTGCCGGCGGGCCGCCGGGCAGGGCTGGCCGGCCACCCGCCTGGCGGTCTCGCACGCGTTCCACTCGCCGCTGGTCGCCCCGGCCGCCGCCGCGTTCGCCGCCGAGCTGGCCGGCGTCCCGTTCGGCTCGGTCGGTCGGGCCGTGGTCTCGACCGTGACCGGCGACGTGCTGGCGCCCGGTACCGACCTCCGCGAGCTCCTGCACCGGCAGATTACCGAACCGGTGCTGTTCAGCGCGGCAATCGCGCGGGCGGCCCAGGACGTCGACCTCTTCCTCGAGGTGGGTCCGGGCCACGTGCTCAGCGCACTAGCCGCCCAGACCACCGACGTACCGGCGCTGTCGGTCGACACCGACGCCGAGTCGCTGACCGGACTGCTGCGGGCGGTCGGGGCGGCGTACGTCATCGGCGCGGCGACGCTCGACGCGGACCTGTTCCGGGGCCGGTTGACCCGGCCGCTCGCGCTGGACGCCGAGTTCAGTTTCCTGGCCAACCCGTGCGAGGAAGCCCCGCCGGTCGACCTCGCGGTGCGGACGATCCCCGCGCAGGCGGCGGTGCCGCCCTCCGCCGGGCCGACTGACGGTTCCACTGTGGACCTGCTCCGGCGGCTGGCCGCCGAGCGCTCGGAGCTGCCGCTCGATCTGGTCCGCGGCGACAGTCTGCTCCTCGACGACCTGCACCTGAGCTCGATCACGGTGGGCCAGGTCGTGAACCAGGCCGCCTCCGCGATGATGCTGCCAGCCTCTCGGACGCCGACCAACTTCGCCACCGCCACCATCGCGGAGCTCGCCGTCGCGCTGGACGAGGCCCGCGAGACGGCGAACTCGGCCGATCTGCGCGTGGCCCAGGCGGTGACCGGAGCCGCCGGCTGGGTCCGCCCGTTCCAGGTCGACCTTGACCCGGTGCCTCGGCCGGCGGCCGGACCGAAGGAGGAGCCCGGGCGGTGGACGCTGCACGCACCGCCGGACCACCCGTACGCCGGCCAGCTGCGGGACCGGTTGCAGACGGCCGACGTCGGCACCGGAGTGCTGGTCTGCCTGCCCGAGGGATGCGCGGAGGCCGACCTCGAGGCGGCCCGGGCCGGCGCCCGCGCGGCGCTGGCAGGCCCGGCCGACGGCCGGTTTGTGCTCGTGCAGCACGGCCGGGGCGCCGCCGGACTAGCCAAGACGTTGCACCTGGAGG
>Ga0307515_10015337_pt1 | contig 14124 bp, 12 predicted proteins | sample 17_EM_MG_FD_194513 | JGI IMG/M metagenome (GOLD analysis project Ga0307515, IMG submission 194513) | Populus trichocarpa ectomycorrhiza microbial communities from riparian zone in the Pacific Northwest, United States - 17_EM | ecosystem: Host-associated > Plants > Roots > Unclassified | place...
ACAAGAACACGTTTATCTTTGATACGGATACCATCGGTTTCCTTGTAGGCAGCTATAAAATCGTGGGAGCAAAGCTCTAGCGTTAGCCTTCGGACAACCTTTAATTACCTATGAGCTTGCGGGGAGTTGGGGGGAGAAATTCAGGAATAGGAAATTTCAAGGTCCGTATACCCTTCATATCCTTCTCACGCTCATATACTATGAAAGCGTAACCTCTGTTCTTCTTCTTCGTTGGCTTCTTTTCGTCGGCATGAGTGTCCGAGACAACCCGAATCTATGGAGACATAATTAGCGCTTAGAGCCAAGAAGTGTAAGTCAAAGTGTAATAGATCGTACTCTTTCAATAGGACCAAATCGCCCAAACTCTCGTTCGAGGTCCTTAACTTCAGTTTCGTAGCTCAAGCGCGCAACAAACAAAGTTTTGAAGGCATCGCCACGAACTTGGGGGTCATCGGCAGGTTTATCTGTTATCCATTTAAGCATCATCCTGAAGTGCGGATATTCGGGTTCGTGAGTGACGACATACACTCCTTAATACCTTCGGTGAGAAGCTTTTGCTGCTTCTCTTTTTTCTCAAGCTTGATCCTGTCCTTTCGCTGTAGCCAGCTCTCCGTCGGCTGGTAGTTATCGTTATCCTTGTAGTCCTGCAGAGCTTGAAGAAATTGCCCGACCCCGCCAATCCTGTTGGATTTGCGCTCTTCGGGTGCGTGGTCGCTCGGTGGAAGATAGCGGAGGGCAGGACGGGGTGCGAAAAGCGCGAGGAGATTTGGAGGCAACTTGTCCGTCATGGTAAATAAGGGCTTCGACCAAAGAGGGTGTTGAAGAAAAGGCTTAGTTGTAAATTATTAGTAGAAGTGAAAGCGCCATCAAAGGCGCAAAATGAGTTGGTGATGATGGGAAACAAAGTAAAGGGATGAAGAAGTCGCGTCGCTTATCTCATATGTATGTAAATCAGGCCCTTCATGTTGTGCACGGATGATTTCGCGACAATCAACCACCAGATTCTTATATCACTGTCAAACCTTACTACCTTTCTATTATCTAATTACTTTAAAAATAGTGAGGTATAAGCTCTCTATTTTCTCTTTTTACTCCATATAATAGCTATATTGTAGGTATATTATATAAAAAGTTAAATATAGATAATTAATCGCAAAACTATAAAGGGGGTTTTTTTTTTGTAATAATATATCTTATCTCCTAATAATAGGCATATGGGGCTACATTGTATATATAAAGGATAACAATTATTTAAAGACTTTAATATATTAATTAAATGGGCTCCATAAAAATCGCCCTCTGCACCTCCACACGGTGGAGCCCAGGAACCTAACGGTACTATTAGCGTTCCATCAGGATCGTGTCAATAGACTACCAGAGCAAACGCGGGGACGTGTGTACAGCTGCGCAGCGTCGGCGCTGCGACGTAGTGGTGGCGTAGAGAATTTTTTCGCTGGGAGGGTAAGCCCCAACGGAAACTTCAAAAACGACCATCACCATACGTCAGTACACGTTTGGTTTATTCAAACTCACGGCATCTACCTCCGGCGACCCCCCTTCCTCCCATACGGCATATAATTACACTATACGGCACCTACACAGCACGGCAACTAAACAAACCGTATACGCCCCGGGAAGCCTATAATAAGCCTCTCATTCCCTATCCTACCCAGCAGCCTAGACTTACCCGCGCGGCATTCCGTCTTCCTCTACATCTTTAGCTAAGGATATATATAGGGGGCCTAGGTTGGGGCCCTAGGACAAAACACCTAGTTTTTACTACTACATTCGTCCCGCTGTTCCTTTGGGGCAAAAATTATACTACAAGTAGGAGGACCGTAGGCGTATATATATACACATATAGGGCGTTTAAATGGGAGCAAGGGCAGGTATACAAGACCTTACGACAATCTTACGGCAATCTACAATTAAGTGGAAGCATAGTACGAATGGCAGACAGGATAAGATAGGCAATTAGGACACTCCCTTACAGGAGTCTCAGAGCGGCAACCTAACGGTATTTTTCCTCCCGTTAATAGTACAGGTGTTACCTAGGGGGGTATATGCTGTATTACCTCTTACGTCTCCCTTAGAGGTTTTTTGTACCTAACTTAACGGTATTCGTCGGACCGCATCAGACATTAATCAAGAATAATTAAATATATTAATTAAATAAATTAATATTTTTATTTATAGTTAGTTAGGCTATAACTTATAAAAGGTTTTAATTTTTAGAACTTTTTATTACTACTAAACGGACGCTTATTGTAAGAGTATATACACCATCTCGTCAATTCCGGTTGGAAGTTTTGGTATTTTTGCTGTTTAAGGGAAAGTAAGGCCGTGTAGACGTGGCTGCGCTAACCACCAGAATTGACGAGATGGTGTATATTGGATCCTGCAACAGCCGCGATAGATTCGCGAGTACTGTCTGTCTTTTTGGCCACTTGGCAACGTGGAACGTTACACTTATAAGCTCTTCGATGTAGAATTTTAAAATATAGGGAGCAGATATGAGAGCATCCTACCCCGTAACCAAGCACGTGCTGATCTAACTGAGTTCAGCTAGTTAATGCGAACGCTAATCACGTGAAATTTGTAGCTTTCGAAAAGTCCGCCGAGACCTCACTTTCACAAGTCACTATTCATCTCAAAGGCTTTTACAGCTACCCGCGCTTTGAGATGCCCCTCTCTGCCTTAAAAGCAGTTGCAAAAGGCCAGGTACGTCTCAATTAATCCAGTGCTGGACTGTAATTCTATGATGAACCTCAAACTTTGATCATCCACAACGCAAACGGAGTAGACATTGTATATACATAGAGGAGCTAATAGCGTACAGAATGGCGTCGGCGCGTTTATCCTCCAATGCAAGCGGCTAGACTTCCACTATTGCGATTGGGCTGGCAGTTCAAAGGGCATGAAGTAGCTCTCCCCGTCCCTCACTCGAATAATCCTCGATTAACTGAATAGATCAGCGCCTTTATAAAAAATACGCTTCCCCGTTTCGCCCGTGAGAATCCTCAAATCGAAATTACAGTCTCTCCCCGACCAAGAAAGCACCCGGTGATTCGAGGTCACTACATAAATGGGCGCGAAAAGGCGATTTGCGTGCGGAATATGCCGAATGAGCTCGTGCTACAGAAGGCGGAGCTATTGCGCGATGCTAGCGGCGATAAACTAAAGCGGGTGACGAAACCGGTGAATAGCATAAATGAGAGTGTAAGAGGCATCTGGAGTCCATATCATGGTGCGAGGTATCGCATATGATGGATACAGTGAAAGGGGAAATAGCATATGAATATTTGTGCATAAAACTTGAGCATGGGCGATGCATTGGCATTTTGAGCATGTACAACACCAAAAATTTAAGATATTGTATAAAATCATGGCGAGTATATCCATGTGTTTCCCATTATTTCACGCAAGGTTGATTTCTAAAGTCAAATTTAACGTTTCAAACCGCTTTGATTGCCACTTATCCAAGCACACCCATCCATAGTCTCACCAGCCTTCTATCTAGGGATCCCGCGGTGCTGCAATAGATTCATGAAGATTTGGCGTTGATAATGTCAACAACTACAAGCATAGTTAGCCCTAGGAATATAACTGATATTTTAACTCGAGCACTCACAGGCAGGTTTCAAGCTAGCACCGCCAACCAAGAATCCATCAATATCTAGTTGCTTGGCCAGATCACCGCAGTTCTTCTCGGTAACACTTCCACCGTAAAGGATACGGGTAGTCTCTGCGGCTTCAGAAGAGACAGCGGACATGAGCCACTGACGAATTGCGGCATGCACTTCTTGAGCTTGCTCGGTGGTGGCGACTTTGCCGGTTCCAATAGCCCTAGATTATTTATATCAGTATTCATTCGCCGTTTCACTCAGGCGCTACTCATAAACAGTGTAAAGGGTGTATTCACTCACCAAATTGGCTCATAGGCAATCACGACCTTGGACCAGTCTTTGACAACTTCAGCGACAGCCTTAAGCTGAGTCGTGACGACCTCAATAGTCTTCCCAGCTTCGCGTTGCTATCAATTATTAGCCACGCAAGGTAACACCATTAGAATGTCCTGTAGCATACGTCTAAGCTTTCACCGCAGCAGAGAATGACGCCTAGACCACCGTCAATGGCAGCCTTGGTTTTGCTAGCGACAAACTATATTCCCCAGTGTCGTTAGCATAAATAGCCTTCCCCGGTTATTACATCTTTTTCAGCAGCAAAATGGTTGGACTCACGTTATTATCCTCCTGGAGGATAACTCTCCTCTCCGAGTGTCCCACAAGTGTCCATGTAATGCCGGATTCCTTCAGTTGATCCACGCTAATCTCTCCTGTAAAAGCGCCGTTTGGTTTATCGAAGACGTTCTGGGCGGCAACTTCGATGCCTTCACGGAGATGTTCGCGGGCGAGGAGAAGGTAGAGGGAGGGTGGCGCAATGACGACCTCTATATTATCTAATATCAGTTTCTGATCGTCGATTATAGTAAATCTTGACGATTCGGGATACTATGTTGCAGGTGTTCGTGGTGGTATATTGTTAAGACCTACCGACGCTCGGGTCAAGCTTTGCTTCGTTGAGATTGTGGACAATGTCCCGAATGGTCTTGATGTTGCCATTCCTGCATGGAGGAGCAATGGTCAGCTCCAGTCGTTTGCGAAGATTTTGTGTTACGACGAGATTTACATCTTGAAGTTACCGCCGACGAAGAATTGGCGCCCCATTTTCGACGATATTCCAGTTGATCTAGCTTGGATGTAGGATAGACAATTTTAAGTAATAAAGGCTACAAATAGATGAAACGGGTTTGTGGTTCGGCTTGTCGTGTGGTATTGAGCTTTCGTCGATGAAGCTGTTTGGTGGGGGAGGGGAAGCGGACTTTGAAAATGATTTCATGCGATCTCGGCGACATTCGGATTTGCTTTTTGTCTTATGTACGAGCGAGCGGAAAAGAAAGGCTCCAAAAATTTAAGTCATCTATCACTAAAATCCTAATTAATCAATACAGCAATACTTGACCTCCGGGAGGCGTAAGACGACTGGTCAAACAAGCAAGCCTACCGCAAGGCTGACCGATAACGAGCTCCTTCATTCAATCCTCATCAACCTCTCTCATCATGCATGCCAAGAACACAACAAGCTAGCTGTTCCCGCACTAGACTTTCACACCTCACCCCGTCTCACTTCCATACAATGAATTATATGTGCCTGGTCGGTGCCATTTTGCCCACGACATACATATTAGAAATCAATCAATATCATACAGCTGAAGGTTTCACTGGCGAGACCTCCAATACATTCAGTAATCCTGGTGCAACCTTAAGAGAAATTAATGAAGTACGTGAAGCCTATTCACTTTCAGCAATATTAAATCAGGAGTGCAGCCCATGATTCTTTAGAGCAATAACTCGAAAAATGACAATAACGCTAGCGTTGACAGTGTATACACTCTTTGCCTGGCACCCAGTGATGGAGACTTCTTAGCATATCATTTGGTTTCAGCGGTAGACTTTATTTTCTCTAGTTCCGTCCTTGTGACTTAAACAAATTACTACTTCAGCCACCTTACGCCCGGTTTGTTAAAAGAGTTTCAGACTGAGAAACCAGCCGCGACCGGTGAAAGGGTGCCTGCGCTGGAACAAGGCCAGAGCCCTCGCGTCCTCGACCCTGAGCCCTTTCACCCTTACGAATTTCTTTTATTATTTATCATGTTGATCAACCTTCATTCCATCATTTAGTTCTCGTGGATGCTGGTTATCCACACACGCTCGTTTTTGATCCGCTTTTGATATTCTTACCCGGCACAGCTGCAATAGGCTATGAAGTTACTTCCGGCTCACATAACAGGCAAACAGTTTTGTTTTAGCTACCGACCTCTTCAATCCTTGGTTTTGCTTCCAAAGCAATCTGATCATAGCTATCCTTGAAAACAAAACAACTATGGAGAATCGGCAGTCTCTTGCTAGCTCTGTACGCGATTCCACCAACCACAGCAAGAAATTCAGTTTTATAAATGTTGGAGAAAGATCTAATGTCGTTAATGGGTAGGTAGCATCCGCTCAACGGATTTTACTTGAGATCACTGACACTTATCAGAGATGCAAATACCAAGAACGAACACAACGAAAGAATAGGGGCTCTACAAAACTATAGATATATACGTTCTCAGCACAATGTATATATCTATCTCCTTGACCGGCAGGCGAATCGGAGTGGGCCTTCATCCAGATCCTGCAGTGGCCCTGCGCCGAACTCCCAGCATTCATCGGCCGACTTGTCAGTGCACTCTGAAGTATCCGACGAACATTTGCATTCTCCAAGCGAACGTTCGAACCAAGGTGGGATCCTCGCAGAGCAAAGCTCGAATATCGAAATACTAGATCAGTCCTCGACGCGAGACGACGACAGTGCAATTCAGAATCTTCAACCTATCCAAGGAGATTCTGGCGATCCTGCACAACCGCCATGGAAAAGACTCAGAATCTTATCGGCCTTATGGTTCCTACTTGGCTCAGGAATTGTTCTACTTGTCGTGCTTCCCATACTCAAGAAAACTGGCCACTTAGGTCGTCACCAACAACCGTTGTCCGAGTATTCATTATCAAAAACCACCTCGCGCTTTACCATTGCAGCCTCCTCCCACATAAAACTCCCATCCTTGGGAAATGAGAGCCTCACCTCCTCGCCAGGATCATTATCGTCACTTTCAAGTACGAGGCCGATCTCATTTTTGGCATTATCGAGTACTGGCCTACCCCCCGATATATCTGCAACTACAACCACAACGTTACTATCTCAGGCGCTACAGACTAACTCCCTTTCTACCATTCGAATGAGCAGTGAGGCCGCACCCGCCGCTGCAACGCCCGTTTCCCCTCTCCTCCCCACCGTCTCTCGTGCCTCTAGTATGACAAGTGTGTTGTTTGGCGCCACTGGGCCTCCGAAAACTATGCGATCGGGTGCGTCGACGATAGTCTGCACTCGCTGGTCGGGCTTAGGCTGTCCTGGAGACCGGTGCTATGCCAACACCTGTGTTGATCCACTCCCCTGCTGGAAAGGAATATGCTGTACTATCGGATGCGCAACTGGGTGGGAATGCACTGACACCTGTGTATCAGCTTTGACTTGCGTGACGAAGAGTGGGCAGTCGGTTGGCACATGTAGTGCGAGTGTCTAGTGATATAAGGAAACAGACAGACCGTCAGATTGATAACCGCAACATAAACGAAAGGAAGGAGTATTGCTCTGGTGGATGGGCATATGGAGCTTTGGCGGGGTTCTGACATATTGTGGTTTAAATAAGGCGTTTAATGGGACCCTCGGAGCTTGTACTTAAGAACTGTAACACTAGCATTTCAAATTACGATGATCCAGTCTAAAGAGCCTCCATTAGAAGACCCGAATCGCGAGGTTTTTGTTAAAGTGACCTATCTCTTCAGCCCCATGTTTGCGCAGCCTTGCGACGCAGGCGATATGCCTAGTTTGTACGACTGCATCCGCCAATGAGTAAGCGACCAGTGTAGGATCTAGCAATTAGCCACCCTGATGCAAGCAAAGCACTAATTTCTGCAAAAGTTTGTTTTTTTTGCCATCAACGAGCTTGCTGGCTCTGCCCTGCGCCCTCAACTTTAAGCCATTGGGAGTCAGATCGCATTCGCTTCTGTCCGGCTCTTTCGGCTTGCATTCAGCTCTGTGGTGTGCATAAAAGACGGAACTGGTTCCCATGACAGGAATAGCGTTCCTGTCAAGTTCATATGTGAGGCAGCCCTGATGACAAATTAACGGTAAAGGTCTAATTCACTTCATAAGAGCGTTTGAAGTATCCTTATGCTCTGCCTTCTCGTAATATAAAAGTTTTATAGTGCCAATTCTAGTGACTGAGTCTTCACGGCGCTCAGCAAAGGATGCCTTGCTAAGTAGCCTTACAGGGCACCGCGGATAAATGAGAAGCATTATGCTTCGCCTCGCTTTACTTTCAATCCTGCTTCACGGCACAGAATTGCAGCGAATCACTAGGCTTTCTTCCAATGTTGAAACGCCGGGCCCACATGTCTACGTTCGCATGGGATCGCGTCTAGTCTCCATGCACGAGAGATGGGCGTGCTCAAATAAGCTGAGACAGAACAGACGCCGAAGCGGTGCTATCTGGACCAATGGTCCAGACTAAATATTTAGTTCGCAGTTAATGGCTCCGAAAGACCGCAACGGTGCCTTTCAAGAAGAACGGAAACGGCCACACGTTTTTGGTTGGTCTGACCGGTCAGGCTTACATATTACAGCCGAACAGATAGGCGTACCATACGGCTCATTGCCAACAAAATGCCAACACATCATAGTTTGGTGGTGGTTTATGCGGGGGATATCCTCCCCGCTCCCCTGTATCATGACTTTTCAGCCTCCTCGCGAAGGCCAAGCTAGCGACCATGGCCGAAGTGATCGCTGTGATCGGTGTGATGGCGAGTGCAGGTCAGCTCCTCGCATACAGCTGCGTTATCGGAAAGTCCCTAAAGGACTTCTACGAAAGAGTGAAAACTGCTCCGGACAAATATCAGTCACAAGCCAATCAGGTCAGACAACTCGTTTTTACCGCAGAGCTCATAAGAGGAACCGAAGCGCTCGACACCCCGCTTATCTCTAGCCATCTTGAAACAATCCTCGGAGTCATACGCAGTCTAGATGCGACACTGAAGAAAGCGCTAAACGAGAGCTGTTCTGGGTCAAAAAGAAGGTACTGGACAGCAATTCGGTCAAGTAAAAGAGAAGAAAAGATTTCAAGAGGGTTTGCAGTTCTTGAAGAAAGCAAAAGCAATTTAGTGCTGTGCATTCTGGGCACTTACGGCAACGTCTTCGTCCCCGCGCTTCGGACAACGTTAGAGTCAGTTGGAAGAATCGAGGACGCCATCAACAACCGCACATCAATCATGCCATTACGAACAAAGAAAGAACCAGAAACTAATAAAGAGAAAGAGAAAATTTTATCCGTGAGTTTTAGATGACCAAACGTGATATACGACATACTAACCGCGGAAGCAGTCTTCGTCTTCGTCTTCAACTGAGACAACTGATGAGTTCTCAGATTCAGACGCATCATCGGCAACTTCTTTGGCTACCCATAATTCCCATAATTTAGAAGCTCAATCGAAAGGCAGCGCTGCCAAATCCTCCTGTAGAGGTGCTCCCGTCGGTGAGGCTTTGAAACAGATCCGGAACGAGAAAATACCAATTGCGGGCCGAATGGTCCCACCAAACCAAGACCACAAGACCCCTCCAGTGAAGAAGGGCAACCGTGGAAAAAAGTCCCGGAATTCAGGCTCGCGCAAACCGTCAGCAGAGTCCACAACGCCTCGTTCTACCAACGATCATGTCCAGCGATCGGGAAACCACTTTGGAAAAATAAATCTTGGTGCAGGATCTACCTCTATCATGGGCAGCCTTGGGTCTAATGCCGGCAGCCAAGCATCGAATAATCGTTTCGACGAGATTTCGACTAGCCACGGAGGCCCAATCCATAGTTTCGTGGGCCATATAGACGACACCAAAATGGTGAAAACTCTGGTGGAGATTTGGGCAGCAAATCCAATACTGAAGAAACAAGAAGCTCACTGCAATGCATAGCATTAGGCTTGAAGGTAACGATCTAAGAGTTCTGCCGTTCGACTTAAGTAATACCTTACCCTAGTGCTTATTGCATGTGGGGTGGGACTCCATCTCAGGGGCACCGTTGGCCAATGCGCTCAATCTGTCTCCTCTTTTGTAGCGCTAGAAAACTTTAACTGGACTGCATCTTTTGACTCCAAAACTTGTTCTCTACCAGATTGTTTTCCGGAGTGGTGTTTTATGCTTTGCTGCTGCAACACGTTCCCTCTTCTGGTGTTCAATTTTCTATTCTTGGCCGGATTGCCTGGGAACTTCTCTTAACTGCAAAGAAAATATTGAGTCGTATTTACGGTCTTTATGCCAAATGGATATATTTATTGCGTTGTCTTTAGACATTATCTAGACATGCGCGGTGGCTAGTGCCATCATCTAAGTTTCTTATTTCCTATTAAATTTGCTTGCGAGTGGCTATGCAGGTAATGAAAAAGTTGTTTATTGGGCAGATGTCCTTCCATCAGCTACTTGGCGAACAGCCTTACAAATGTCTCCTCAACCGTCTCAGGCACGAATCCAAACAATTCATTATCCAACTTCTCACCAACCTGCGCACATCCAGTGGCCGCCAATGTCATCAATGCCCACTGATACTCTTTGTCTTCATCGTCCTGCTGCCACGCCTCAATCTGCTTCTCCAGCATCTCCGCCGGATCGCGGAATTCATACGAGTACGAGACACCCTGCACGCGAGCAAGCGTGTCCATAAGCTCCTTAAACGTCTGCAACGAGCCGGAGACGTGGATTTCGCGCTTCTGCCCCGTCGTGTAGGGAAGCAAGAGGGATTGCACGACCATTCTGGTGATACTGTGAATATGGAGTTAGCATAAGTAGAAATTTGAGGACAAGATTAAGACGTACTCTTTGACCGAAGTGAGGGCGGTAGGTGCATCGGGACTACCGTAAGCTGTCACAGCCTTCTTTTCCGCATCAACGAAGTATGCGGCATATTCTGTGAAGAAACCTTTCGCCGCCAAACCACGTTAGCTTTCAGCTCTTCAGTTTGCTACATCCCGGTCCGCCGTTGCGGGAAGCAAGAGGTCGAGGGAGTTGCCTGGAGCGCTCACCATTCATGAACAATGTATACTTGAAATTCGGATTCTCCCGCGCCCTCCTCGCCAAATGTGCTCTCGTCTCCAGCTTACTTCTGAAATACCTATGCGTGAAGAACTGCTTCTGCGCTAAATCGGAACCATACTCTGACGGATAGAACTGCGTCACGCCTGCCGCAATCGCCTGATCAATCATCGCGGGTTGCAGCTTGAGTAGCGCATTGCCCACCATGGAAATGACTGTGTCAAACCCTTCATAGGATGATACATCAAGGTATGAGCCGACGATGACCTCAATGCCAGCGGCCTCTGCTTCGGCAAACTTCGCCTTTTTCGAAGCGTCGCTGGCGAGAATGGCGATACGGGAGAATGACGGCTTCTGGCGGATGAATTCTTGCACAAGCGGGGTGCCCATGGTACCGCCGGCGCCAATGAGGAGGATAGATAGGGCCATTGCTATAGATTTTGAAGTTATTTTTGACTTGTAGAGGCACTTGATGACTTTCAGCTGTCTGAGGGACTAGATGAGGATGTTCAGATCTGAACTGGAGGATGTTTGGAAGAAGCAGTGACATTACAGAAATCCGACGCTATTTTATATATGTAGCATTCACTCGAAGTTCCCATATTACTAAAATGATGCTTGGCAATGCACCCTGGATGCTGATTAGTATGCCTGTATTTGAATTTAATTCACCTTTGCACACATAATTATGCAGAAGCCGAGCATATTTGCATGGATAATTCAACGTATTGGCTTAGTACAACCTTGAAACGTGATGGTCTGCTGGAAGTGCTGGGAGTACGGCTTTTGCTGACTGGTGTTGTCGGTTGATCAGTAACCAGGAAAGCCACAACACAAGCCGCAGGAGACTACCCGACCCTAGGAACCCTGCGAGCTCCCTGCAAAGAACCAAAAACTAAACACTTAACCGCACGGCCAGCTCTTGGTCACTGTTGCATAAATGTAAAATGAAGGGTGTTACTTATTTTAGTGTTTCTTGATAACCTCCCCCCAGATATTCGTGGGCCTAAATCTTCTCACTATCGAAACTGCTCTCGAAACGAAAGCCATATCCTCCGGGGGTCGAGCGATACGTAGAGGATACATAGACACGAACAGTATTTGCAAGCGATTGCGTTAAATAAATTTGGTAGATATACCCAGTGGATTACCGACGTCTCGTTGACACGAGTGAAACTTTCCTATCGTATCTACAGTGTTATTTCTATGATAGTCCTGGAGCTGTTATAATATAAGCATCCTCTCTAAAAACCAATACCCCGTTCGAAAAGGTAGCTAAGGTTTTTTCCATTAACTAAATTAGCAGCCACGACGTGAGAGACTAATCCACTCTAAATTGGACAGTTCAAATTGGAGGCTGGAGAAGAAATTTACGCCGTGACTAGGAAATGGTCAGTGAACAGGTCAGCTAGATAGAGCTGAAGAGATTAAGAACGCAGGCAGGGACCTGATGTCCTGGTTCTCCGTCACCTAAAACTGTCGAGTGACATACGAGTATCGTCAATCACACATCAAACAGCAAGCCAAAGAAGCCAATAGCTACAAGATTAATTATATTTTTTAATATTTTGTAGAGTACGAGCCAAGCTCAGATGTTATCATACATTTTCATTGCCGATCTCATAAGTCATGAGCCGAAGCCTTGAAAACCTAAAAAATAGACGGTTCACAAAACAAGCCAGCTTGCGAAATAGAAACCGCTATACATTTTAAGCCCCATCTCGACATACCAATTTGCAAACTCCAGGATATACAGCAACGCAAAACACCGAAGCTAGTCTAGCAAAACCGAATGTAGTACAAAGCACCCCTGACGTCCTGCAGACTCGCCACCGAGCAAGCAAGCCTCAGCCACCACCCGAGCCTACACGGGATACGGTAGCTGACGATCAAGCCGGGCGGGCGCGCTCCACCGAGCGCGAACGTACGTATAGCCGGGTTTCCTCGGCTCCCTCGGCTCCTCTCTCGGGATGCCCCTACTCAGCGGCCTGGGCACCGACTCGTCGGACAGGGAGTCGCTCCGAGCCGGGCGGGCGCGCCCTCGCTCGCGCTGTCTGGCGCTGTTTGCGTCGGCCCAGAAGTCGTGCGCTTGGGATTTGCGCCACTGCGCTTGGCGGGCGAGCTCGTCGTGCAGACGCGCCGCCTCCAGACGCGCCGCCTCCTGCCGCCGCATGAGATCTTCGTATTCTGCGCGCAGGCAGTCGTCGCACTCGCACTGTGGTTGCCAGTTGTGGCTTGGCTCGGGAGCTGGGGGGAGGATCTGCTTTGCAGCGTGGGCCGGGCGGTTGCGGGGGACGAGTGGGAGTTGGGGCTGCAGGCGCGGCGGCGAATGGTTGTGGGCACTCTGGCGCCTCTCCATGGAGGGCGCGCGGGGGCCGTGGTGCCGATAGGTGATCATGTCGTGCCGTGCTTCGAGGCGACGAGCATGATGCTCGGTATCTTGGAGGTCTTCTCTGCCGTATTGAAGCAGATTGTGTTCTAGCTCGCGCCGCTCGCGTTCCAGACGCTCACGCTCCAGACGCTCTCGTTCAAGCTCCAGACGCTCTAGTTCAAGCTCTCGTTCCTCAACTTCCCGGTCACGCATCAGCTTGCGCTCCAGCTGGCGTTCACGAGTTCGTGCGGGGATATCATAGCCTCTTGGGGCAGGGCTTTGGTCCCGTCTGGGTCGGTTGCCCTCATTTCCCTCCTGGAGGCTGCCTCGAGCTTTGGGAATGGCGCCTGAGCGAGGATGTGAACTGAAAAATAGCGCATCACCCTTATACGATATCGGGGAGTCAGGGGGTGATGAAAAACTGCTTCTTTCAGATCCTGAGAAGGCAGAATTACTAGCATCGCCAAATCCTAAGCTCTCATCACTGCTCTCGCCTATCTGTTGCTCGATTTTTGGCGTTGGCCTCTTGCGGGCAACGGGGGCGGGACTCGCGGCTGGAGTAATGTTGATGATGTTCTGAAAGGAGGGTTGTTGCTGCAACTTTGGTTTCTTTGTAACATTTTTCACTACCATAGGCGCAGACAGCTGCTTTGTTGCTTTCCTGACACCGACTACTTTCGGCCTCATTGGCTGCTCGTCCGCCGTTTCAATTTGGTCACTATACATCTCATCGCCAGAGTCCTCGAAACTCTCATCATCCTCATGATTCAGGATTTGAATCTGTGGCTGCTGAGGTTTTTGTCGCTTTGGTAATGCGATGTGAGTGGGAGTGGGAGCTCTGTTCGGGAACTGAGGTGGTTGGAACCTCATGCTCGGTTGTCGAGAGACGGGTGCGTGGCCGGGTGGAGCGCCTGGTACAGCAGCGCCTGGTAACGGGCCAATTGGTGGGGGCGGAGGAGGCTGAGGTTGACCACGCTGTACTTGCGGTAGCATGGGATGTTGTTGTGGAGGACCTGCCGGAT
>Ga0307515_10015338_pt1 | contig 14123 bp, 9 predicted proteins | sample 17_EM_MG_FD_194513 | JGI IMG/M metagenome (GOLD analysis project Ga0307515, IMG submission 194513) | Populus trichocarpa ectomycorrhiza microbial communities from riparian zone in the Pacific Northwest, United States - 17_EM | ecosystem: Host-associated > Plants > Roots > Unclassified | place...
GCCCGGCCCGCCTGCGGCCTGGAACTGGTTCACATCGGCCACACCGTTCGGGTAGACGCGCGCCAGCAGCGGCGTGCCGCGCGACAGGTCGGCGAAGTCGGTCCAGTCGATCAGGATGCCGGCGGACCGCGCCACCGCGACCCAGTGGATCAGGTGGTTGGTCGAGCCGCCGGTCGCGAGCAGCGCGACCATCGCATTGACGATGACGCGCTCATCGACCAGGCGGCCGATCGGCGTGAAGTTCTCGCCCCGCGTGATGCCCAGCAGCGTGCGCACCGCGTCGCGCGTCAGCGCTTCGCGCAGCTCGGCATGCGGGTGAATGAAGGCCGCGCCGGGCACGTGCAAGCCCATCGCTTCGAGCAGCATCTGGTTGCTGTTCGCGGTGCCATAGAAGGTGCAGGTGCCGGCGCCGTGATACGCGGCCGACTCGGCCTCGAGCAGGCCCGCGCGCCCGACCTTGCCCTGCGCGAACTGCTCGCGCACCTTGGACTTGGCGGTGTTGTCCAGGCCGGTGCTCATCGGCCCTGCGGGCACGAACACGCAAGGCAGGTGGCCGAAGTGCAGCGCCCCGATCAGCAGGCCCGGCACGATCTTGTCGCACACGCCGAGCAGCAACGCGGCGTCGAACACGTCGTGGGTCAGCGCGATCGCAGTGCCCATCGCGATCGTGTCGCGCGAGAACAGGCTGAGCTCCATGCCCGGCAGGCCTTGCGTCACGCCGTCGCACATCGCCGGCACACCGCCCGCCACTTGCGCGGTGGCGCCGAGCTTGCCGGCCTCGTCGCGGATCAGCGCCGGGAAACTTTCGTATGGCTGGTGCGCCGACAGCATGTCGTTGTACGCGGTGACGATGCCGATGTGCGGCGCACGCTCGGCGACGATGCGCAGCTTGTCACTGCCCGGCATCGCCGCGAACGCATGCGCCACGTTGGCACAGCCCATGCGGTCCGAGCCGCGCGGGCGGTCGATCGCGGCGGCGACACGCGCCAAGTATGCGGCGCGCGTCGCTGCGCTGCGCTCACGAATACGTTGGGTGACTTCGACGACTGCTTGCTTCATGGTCGACCTCGCGTGTAACTATGCTCTCGATTGTTGCGTAACCGAGTTACATCGTCAAAACAACCACCACGCTCCTTCGAAGGAGTATTTCATTTTAGAGTGCGGGGATGAAACGAAAGGCTACGCTTTTATCGAAGGGCCGATGGATCGGTCACGGCCCAGTGCGGGCGTTTGGTGCCTTCGGCGACCGGAGCTGCCTGCGACCCTATTCTTCGACCGCCAAGAACGCCAAGGGACGCAAAGGACGCCAAGAAAACTTAGGTTCTTCCTTTGCGATCTTTGCGCTCCTTGGCGTTCTTGGCGATAAAGAAAAGCTAGCCGATGGCACCTCCGATCAACGAAGGCATCCAACGTCCGCAACGGGCCGCGAGCAGACACCAAAAATTGGAGCAGCGCTTCATGCGTCGTGGGTCGCACGAAGCGCGGTGGAGCAACTGAGATGAGCTCGTCGTATTCGGCCCTGCACCTGCGCGACCCGCAGCCGATGCTCGCGCATGCCCGCAAGACCTGGGGCGGCAGCCAGGATCTTTGGGTGTTTGGTTACGCATCGCTGATCTGGCGTCCCGAATTCCACGCCGACGAGCAGCGACCCGCCACCGTGCATGGCTGGCACCGTGCGCTCGAGATGCGCTCGCGGGTGAACCGCGGCACGCCCGAATGCCCGGGCCTGGTGTTCGCGCTCGTGCCCGGCGGTTCGTGCCGCGGCATGGCCTATCGCATCGACCGGCACCGCGCCGGTGCCGAGCTGGAGCGGCTGTGGGCGCGCGAGATGCCCACCGGCGTATACGACCCGAAGTGGCTCGCCTGCCGCACGCCGCAAGGCACGGTGCAGGCACTGGCGTTCACGCTGAGCCGGCGCAGCCCGGCCCACACCGGCCGCATCCCCGATGCACAGATACTGGAGGTGCTGCGCCGCTCGATCGGCCGCTATGGCAGCACGCTGGCCTACCTGATGGACACGGCGACCTCGCTGCGTGGTTGCGGTATTCGCGATCGCGATGTCGAGCGCCTCGTCGGGCTCGTTCGGCAACACCGCATCGAGTGCCCTACCAGCGCGTGTCCGGAGACGCCTCGCTGACGCGGCGCACGCTGTCGAGATCGGCGACCGTGTCCACATCGACCAGCACGCCGGGGTCGTCCACGTTCAGCGCGAAGGCCGGGTAGCGTGCGATCACGCGGCGCGCGCCTTCGTCGCCGCTGAGCGCGACGAGTTCGGAGTACAGCTCGCCCGAGAAGCCGACCGGGTGGCCGCGCCGGCCCTTGTACTGCGCATAGACGACGGCATGCGTTGCCAGTTCGCGCGCGACGCGCTGCAGCGTGGCTGGCTGCACCCGTGGCATGTCGCCGGGCAGGATCAGCCAGCCGGGTGCATCGGGGCGCGCGCTCACGCCGGCGGCGATCGAGTAGCCCATGCCGAGCGAAGTCTGCCCCGCGCTGCCGACCTCGGGCACCAGCACCACGTCGCGCGCGGCGATCGTGCGCCGTGCGACATCGGCCAGCGCCTCGGTGGTGACGACGACGACCGGCAGCTGGCTCGCGATCGCCTGGCGCAAGGTGGTGCCGAGCACGCTCAGGCTGCCCAGGCTCTGCGCGAGCTTGTGGTCGGTCCCCAGGAAGCGCGAGCCCCTGCCCGCTGCCAGCACGATCACCGCAGGCCGCGAATTCATGCGTCTCCTTGGTTGGTTGATGGGTGGATGAATGAATGAATCACGCGATGAGTCTTTTGTGCACCGCCGCACGAGCCTCAAGAATGGAATCTGCAAGCGGTTTGAGATAGTGGTGGCTTTACCTAAGGCCTTCCCCGTACACAGATCTACGCAAGGACCGGGCCGAGCCCAGGTTCTTATACTCAGCCGCATGGACAAGCTCGCCCAACTTCGCAAATCGTACGAGCGCGCCGAGCTCGACGAGTCGGCCTCGAAGGCCGACCCCACTGCGCAGTTCGAACTCTGGTTGTCGCAGGCGCTCGAGGGCCAGCTGCCCGAGCCGAACGCGATGACACTGGCCACGGTCGGTGCCGATGGCCGGCCCTCGACGCGGGTCGTGCTGATCAAGGACGTGGACGCGCGCGGCATCGTCTGGTACACGAACTACAACAGCCGCAAGGGCCGCGAACTCGCGGGCCAACCGTTTGCGGCGTTGCAGTTTCATTGGGTCGAGCTCGAGCGCGTGGTGCGCATCGAGGGCGCGGTCGAGAAGGTCAGCGCGGCCGAATCGGACGCCTACTTCGCTTCGCGCCCGCTGGACTCGCGCATCGGCGCCTGGGCCTCGCCGCAGAGCGAGGTCATCGCGTCGCGCGCGGTGCTTGTCGCCAACGTGGCGAAGTACGGCGCGCAGTTCCTCCCCTCGATGCTCACGAGCGGGCCGCCGCGCCCGCCGCACTGGGGCGGCTATCGGCTCGTGCCCGACCGGTGGGAGTTCTGGCAGGGGCGCCAGTCACGTCTGCACGACCGGCTGCGCTATCGGCGCGACGGCGACGCGTGGTTGCGCGAACGCCTCGCTCCGTGAAACCGACTACGTGATCGAAGACTTCGGCACGTTCGGCACCGCGGCTGCGATCAACGCGTCGAGCCGCTGCAGAAACAGCCTGAAGTCGATCGGCTTGGTCCAGTAGTCGTCGAAGCCCGCGGCCATGGCGCGCGCGATGTCTTCGGTCAGGCCGTTGGCCGACAGGGCCACCAAGCGGCTCGCCGCGAGCGAGGGCTCGGCGCGCAGGCGGCGCAGCACCTCGAAGCCGTCGATGTCGGGCAGCTGCATGTCGATCAGCACCACATGCGGCCGGTGCATCAACGCCATCGCCACACCCGACAAGCCGTCGACCGCGCAATGCAGGCGCACGGCCGACCGCAGCGCCACCAGGCCCTCGACCAGGATCACGTTGACCGGGTTGTCCTCGATGTAGAGCGCCTCGAACGAGGGCCCGGCGTCTGCCGGCAAGGCACCGGCATCCGTGGCGGCGACGGCTGCCGGCGCGGCCACTGGGGCGTCGAGCCGCGCGCCGCTGGCCGCCCTCAGGGTCACGCGGAAATCGCTGCCCTGCCCGAGCGCGCTGACGAGCTCGATGCGGCCCTGCATCAGCTCGGCGAGCTGGCGCACGATGGCCAGGCCGAGGCCGACCCCTTCGACGCCGTCGCGCTCCGTGGCGAGGCGGTGAAACGCCTCGAAGATGCGCGATTGCTCCTCGGGTGACAGCCCGCGGCCATCGTCGCGCACGCTGATCTGCCACGCCAGCGTCGCGCCCTCGCCGACAGCGCGTGCACTCAGCCAGACCGTACCGCCGACGCGGTTGAACTTGACGGCGTTGCTCACCAGATTGACGGCGATCTGCCGCAGTCGACGCGGGTCGGCCAGCACCCAACCGCCGCAGGGCTCGACGTTCAGGCTGACCCCGCTGCGCTGGGCGAGCGAGGTCAGCCACTGGCCGGCATCGCGCAGCACGTCGTCGATGGACACCGGCATCATGGCGACGGCCAGGCTGCCAGCCTCGATCGCGGCGAGGTCGAGCACGTCGTCGACGAGCGCGAGCAAATGCTCGCCGGCCGAGCGGATGTGCGCCACGCGCTCGAACTGCACTGCCGTTGGCGCACGCAGACCCTCGTGCTCGATGAGTTGCGCGAAGCCGAGCACGGCGTTCAGCGGCGTGCGCAGCTCATGGCTGGCGCGCGAGAGGAAGTCCGACTTGGCCTGGCTCGCGCGCAGCGCCAGCTCCTTCTCGTGCACGGCCTGCTCCGCACGCTGGCGCTGCGTGACCAGCTCGGTCGTGTCGAGGTGGATGCCGATCAGCATGGTGTGGCCGTCGTGCTCCTCGCGGCGCGAGCGCGAGGCGACCCAGCGCACCGAGCCATCGGGCCGAACAATGCGGAACTCGGTCTCGTAGCTCACGGCGCCGGCCTTGGCGGCGCGATGGCGCGACTCGGTCATTGCGTCGCGGTCATCGGGGTGCACATAGGTGTCGCGCCACGCGGCGAGGTTGCGCGGCAGCTGATCGCGCCCGAGGCCGTAGATGCGGTACATCTGGTCGTTCCACTCGAGCTGGCCGCTTTCGCGATCGACGCTCCAGACGCCCAGATCGGCGGCGTCGGACACGACCTCCATGCGCCGCATCAGCGCCTGCGCGCGTGCGTACTCGGCCTTCTGCGCGCTCTGGTCGAGCGCAATGCCGAGCAGCCCGACGACGCGTCCGTGCGCGTCGCGTTCGGCCACGCGCCGCGTCAGCATGGTGCGGTAGAGGCCATCCGAGTGGCGGTAGCGCGCTTCGAGGTCGACCACGTCGGTGCTGGCGGCAGCCGTCTCGGCAGCACGCAGCACGGCCGGCCGGTCGTCGGGATGGGCCCACGAACGCAGCTCGTCCAGGTCGATGCCGTCAGGGCGCGCCGCCATGCCGATCAGCTCGTAGCCCACGTCGTTGAAATGAATGCGGTGGGTCGCGAAGTCGACGCGCCAGACCGACACCTTGGCCAGATGCAGCGCGCGCGAGAGATGCGCATTGACGGCCTGCTGCGCGCGCATCAGGCCGGCACCCTCGGTGTCGTCCATGATCACGCCGGTCATCACCAGCGGTGTGCCGTCGGCCGCGAGGTGCACATCCAGCAGCGACTGCAGGTCGCGCACCGTGCCGTCGGGACGGACGACGCGGTAGCGCACGCTGTGGCGACCGCCTTCACGCGCGAAGCCTTCGTGCTCGAGCCGGAAGCGCGCGCGGTCGTCCGGGTGCACCATCACGGCTGCACGATCGAATCGAGGCGGGCTGCCGTCCGGCTCGATGCCGAGGAGCTTGTACATCTGCGCGTCCCAGCGCCCTTCCTGGGTGCGCAGGTCGCGCTCGAAGACGCCGATGGTGGCGAGGTCCTGCACGAGCGCGAGCTTCTCGGCCGCGCTGCCCCACGGCGCCGCGGCGGGCGTGGCCGCCGGCTCGATCGGGCCGAACCACACCAGCCAGCCATCGTCCAGCGCCACGGCCTGCCAGTGCAGCGAGAGTGCCGCCAGCTCGCCTTGCGTCGTCGCGCCCTGCAGCGCGGCGCGCCATTCGGCGGCGAGCGCCGGCCACAGCGCAGCGGCATTCAGACCCCACGCATCGGCCCACGTCTGCGCGGCCGCGTTCACACGCCAGCCACCGGCTGGTTGCTCTCGCGCCAAGCGCATCGCCGGGCTGGGCGCCGTGAGCCAGATCTGGTCCATCCTCAGCCGTTTCATCAATCCGAGGACGCGCCGGCCCCGTCCCGCACGGACACGCGCGACGCTCCTCGTCGTCGCGATCAGTGTATCGACGCGGGCCGCAGCCGGGGCCCGATCAAACACCAATCGCGGTCAAACCGGCAGGATTCGACTCGCGAAGGTCTTCTTGAACTTCTCGACCTTGGGCGCCACGACCATCGCGCAATAGCCCTGGTTCGGGTGGTTGGCGAAGTAGTGCTGGTGGTAGTCCTCGGCACGCGAGTAGTTCGCCTCGGGCAGCAACTCGGTCACGGCGCGGCCGTGGTGATGGGCGTCGACCTCGGCCAGCACCTCGCGCGCAATCGCTTCTTGCGCTGCGTCGTGGTAGTAGATGCCCGAACGGTATTGCGTGCCCACGTCGTTGCCCTGGCGGTTCAGTGTCGTCGGGTCGTGGATCACGAAGAAGATCTCGAGCACTTCGCGCAGCGTGATCTGCGCCGTGTCGAAGCGGACGCGCACGACTTCGGCGTGGCCGGTGTCGCCGCCGCACACCTGCTCGTAGCTCGGGTTGGCCACCTGCCCATTGCAGTAGCCGGACTCCACCGCGAGCACTCCGCGCACGCGCTCGTACACGGCTTCGAGGCACCAAAAGCAGCCACCTCCCAGCGTGATGGTGTCGGTCGTCAGGGTCATGATCGGTTCCAGAGGTGAATGCAAAAGGGTTGGTCGGGGCGCGCGATGAAGGCTTACAGAGCCTCAGTTTGTCGACAGCGACAACTGCACGCGCGGCGTCCAGCTCGCAGTGTCCTCGGCCGCTGCGCGCAGCTTCGGCGCCGCGAGAAACAGCCGTTCGCTCGGCAGGCCTTTGGCGATCAGCGCGTCGCGCACCGCCAGGCCGCGCTGCAGTGCCAGGTCGCGCATCGCATCGTCGTTGACCGGCGTGCGCGTCTTCAGCAGCGCCTCCATCTCGGCCGGCGGGATGTCCTTCGCGAGGCCGATCGCGTTGCGCGGCTTGTTCGGGATATCGGTGTCCTTGTAGAGCTGCTTCAGCAGCCGCGCGTGCTCGTCGGCCGACAGCGGCGCCGCCGGCGCGCTCGCGCCCGAGGCCGGCGCCGCCGGCACGCCGGCACGCAGGTTCTCGCGCCGCGCGTCGGCGAGCAGCCGCGCCTCGATGGCCGCGTGCTGAAACGCGTCGCGCTCGCCGACCGGGTCGGACGCGCCGGTCACCGTCATCTTCAGCGCCGGGCGCTCGGTCAAGGCCTTCGCGACCTTGTCGATCGCGCTGCCGCCGCCAGCCGTGATCTGCGCGGTACCGGGCTGGAACTCGACCACGCTGAGGTCGTCGCTGCTGCCGCCGCCTGCCAGCAGCGAGAACGGCGACGTGAGCGCCTTGACCAGCAGGTTGAGGATCACCTTGACGATGATGCCGCCGACGCTGAATTTCGGATCGTTGACGCTGCCGCTGACCGGCAGGTTGACGTCGATCACGCCGTTGCGGTCTTTCAGCAGCGCGACCGCGAGCAGCACCGGCAGCTTGGTCGCGTCCTTCGACTCGATCTTGTCGCCGAAGGTGAGCTGGTTCAGGACCACCTGGTTGCGCGCCTCGAGCTTGCCGTCGGTGTCGATCTTGTAGGCGACGTCCATGCTCAGCTTGCCGCGTTCGATCGCATAGCCGGCGTACTTGCCGGCATACGGCGAGAGCGGCGCGAGCTCGAGGTCGGTGGCCTTGGCCTTGATGTCGAGCGCGAGCGGCCGCACGGTCGGGTTCAGCTGGCCGCCGATCTCGAGCAGCGCGGTGCCCGCGGCGCGGCCGCGCAGCTCGAGCGTGGCCGCCTCGCGGCTGCCGGAACTGAAGGCACCGAGCTGGCCGTTCAATTCGGTCAGCGCCGCGCTGTAGTTGGGCCGCACGAAATGGTCGCTGAAGTCGATGCGGCCATTGATCAGCCGCGTCACGCCGACCTTGATGTCGATGGGCAGCGGGGTCGCGTCGCGGGCCGCGGCGGCACTGGCCGCGGACGCTGCAGGCGCAGCAGCCGCAACCGCGCTCGCCGCATCGCCCGGCGGTGGCGCACTGGCCGCGCCGTCCGATGGCGCAGCGGTCACCTCTTGCAGGTTGAATCGCCCCTGCTCGGTGACCACGAGACGCGAGTAGAAGTCGGTGAGCGCGGCCTCCTTGATCTCGAGCTGCGGCCGTCCCTTCGATTTCATCACGACGCTCACGCCGTTCAGCGCGAGCGACTGCCAGCTCAGCAGCTCGTCGGTGTTGTTGGCGCTGGCCGGCGCGGACGCATCGGGCAAGGTCGCGACATGCACGGCACCGAGCAGCACGTTGCCCGCAGCATTCACGTCCAGCCCCGCCGGCAGCTGGCGCACGCTCACGTCGCCCTTGTAGCCGGCCTCGGCATTGAGCAAGGTCAGCTGGACCTGGTCCGCAAAGTACGGGGCGAACAACTGCACCGGGAAGCGCTCGACGCGCAGCTTGCCGCTGGCGAGCAGCGGCGCGAGACCGATGCGCCCCTTGTAGTCGATCACGCCAGCCAACGGGCGCGCCTTCTCGCGCGCCGGTGTCGGCGCGCCGACGCGTGCGCTGAGCTGCAGGCTGGCCGGTGCGGTCGCGTGGTCGCCGTGCCAATCCAGCCCTTGCAAGGCCACCTGCAGTGCGCCGAGCTCGACGCGCACCGGCGCCTTCGCCTTGCCGGCTTTCGCGTCGCTGAACTTCAGCTGCCCGCCGTCGAGCTGCAGGTCTTTCAGCTGCACATGCCAGGCCGGCGCCGATGCGGCAGCAGCCGGTGCAGCGGGCTTCGCCGAAGCAGCCGAGGTCGAGGACGGCGCGGCCGTGTTCGCAGAGCTCACGGCCCAGCGCTGCAGATTGAGCCGGCCGTCGGCCTCGCGCGCCACCGTGGCGCTCGGCTGCGTCAGCTTGATGCTGTCGATCATCGCGGTGCGTGCGAGCACGTCGAGCTGCACTTTCGCGACCGCGAGCTGCTTCAGCGTGAGCGCGTCCTGCGCCGTCTTGCCGCTGCCGTCGCGCAGCGCCAGCGTGTCGAGCGTGGCGCTGTCGATCGCGAGCTTCAGGTGCGGTGCATCGGTGGCGCTCGACCAATCGAGTTCGGCCTGCGCGGTGAGCTGCCCGTCGACGCTCGGTTGCAGCGACTGCGCGAGATACGGCGCGAACGCAGCCAACGACAGGCCTTTGACGCCGAGCTTGAGCTTGGCCTCGCGATCGGTCAGCGGCCCCTCGACGCTGAACTCGGCCGCCGCCGGCGCAGATGCACCCGCAGCGGCCTGCGGGCGCAGCGCGCCACTCAGCGTCAATGCGATCGGGCCCTTGACCGGCCACTGGATCTGCTTGGCGCTGAGCTTCAGGCCGTCGATCTGCAAGGCTGCCGCGGGGCGCACCGCGGCATCGTTCCAGAGCAGGCGCGTGTCGACCAGCTCGAGCGAGGCCAAGCTGGCCTGCCACGGCGCGGCCTCGGGCGGCGTGGCCGCCGCCGCGCTGGCCGCTGATGCAGCCGGGGCTGCGGCAACAGCGGTGTCGCCCTTCGGCGCCGCCAGGCCGAGCAGGTTGATGCGGCCCGCGGCGTCGCGCGTCGCATGCAGTTGCAAACCGTCGATGCGCACGCTGTCGAGCGCCAGCTTGCGCGCGAGCGGCTGCACATCGTGCAGCGCCAATTGCAGCCGCTGCCAATCGAGCAGCGGCGCACCGGCGGCATCGGTCAGCATCAGATTGCGAGCGTCGGCCGTGCCCTGCAGCGTGACGCTGGGCGTGCCGCTGGGCGGCACCGCGAAGCTCAGGCCGAGGTCAGCCGACACGCTGCCGCGCGTCACGCGCACCGGCAGCGAGGCCGGCAGGTAGCCGAGGTAGGGCGCGAGGTCGAGGTCGGTCATCGACAGCTTGAGCACGCCGGATTTCGTCTGCGCAAATGGCGTGGCCTGCGCGCCGCTGTCGAACGGTGCGCCGTTGAGCTTGAACGCCAGGCGCGGCTCGACCTTGATCTCGACCTCGGCGGGCAGGTCCGACAGGAACGGCAGCGTGAGACGCAAGGCCTCGACCTGGTGGACGCGCTTCACGGGCTTGTCGTCGAAGCTCATCTGCGCGTCGCGCACCTGCAGGTTGTAGAGCGCGAAGCGCGTCGGCTCGCTGGGCTTCGCGTCGGCGCGGGGGCTGAAGCGCGCGATCAGGTCGTCGACGTCGTAGTGGCCCTCGCTGGTGCGCGCGACGCGCAGCTGCGGTGCGTCGATCTCGAGCGCCTCGATCACCGGGGCGCGCCTGATGATCGACAAGAGCGACACGTTGGCCAGCAGGTGCTTGACCTTCAGCAGCGGCGCATCAGTGGGCGTGCGGCCGGCGATCGCGAACTCGTCGACCGTCAGCGACAGGCTCCAGGGCTTGAAGCCGACATCGCCGATCGTCACGCTGCGCCCCATCGCCTCGCTCAGGCGCGGCGGCGCCTGCCACTTGATCAGCGCCGGCAGCGCGAGCCAGGCTACGGCCCACAGCAGCACCAGCGCGCCCACGGCCCACGCCACCCTCTTCAGCCACACCACCACCATCACCGATCTCCTCCTGCGATTGCTGCGCCCGATGCTGTCACATCGCCGGCGTCAGGGTTCGCCATCCCAATAGTCCAGGTTGTCCTGCTCGCGGTGCATGCGATCGAAGACCTGGCGCTGCCCGTCCAACAGGCCGTTGGCCATCGCGAGGTACTTGCCCGAATCGGGGTATTCGACCACCTCGGGGCTGTCCTTGGTGCTGATCGAGAGGTACTTCAGCGGCGCGGACGACGTGTTGATGATCTGGTGCGGGTACTCCGGGCCGGGCGGGATGAAGACCACGTCGCCGGCCTTGATCGCGAGCATCTCGCCGGCGACGCGCAGGCTGCCCTCGCCCTCGAGCACGACGAAGGCCTCTTCCTGTGCGTAATGAAAGTGGTACGGGCAGCTGCGCATGCCGGGCGCGACCGTGTCGACGCTGATGCCCAGCTTGGTCGCCGCCGTGCCGGTGCCCAGACGCGCGCAGACGGTGTCGTAGAGTGGCGCGCGCAGCTCTCGGTGGGTCTCGACCGCATCTACGTTTCGAAGCAACTGCGCTCGAAGCCGTTCGGATTTCTCGGACATGCGGATCTCCTGATTGCAAGGCCCCCAATCATGCCTGCGGCCGCCCGATCGGTACTGCACAATGCCGCGCATCGCGCCCGGCGCACCTCACCCGAAAGCAGTCGACTTGAACAGCCTCTTGATCTTCCTCGGCATCGAATCATGGAAGCCGGTGTTGACCGCGCTGCTGCTGCCGCCGGTGCCGCTGCTGTTGATGATGCTGATCGGCGCACGGCTGATCCTGCCGCGCCGCGGGCTGGGCTGGTTCGTCATCGCCCTGAGTGTCATGCTGCTCTGGTTCAGCAACTGCACCGGGACTGCGCAACTGCTGTCGCAATTTGCGCTGCACCCGCCGTCGGCGCTGAGTGCCGACCGGATCAAGGAACTCAAGGCCGAGGCCAAAGGCCCGGTGGCGATCATGGTGCTGGGTGGTGGCGTGGAGCCGTATGCACCCGAATACGGCGTGAGCAACCTGGGCTATCGCTCGCTGGAGCGCCTGCGTTACGGCCTCTGGCTTGGCCGCGAGACCGGGTTGCCGGTGGGCTTCAGCGGCGGGGTCGGCTGGGGCCAGGCTGACGGCACACCCGAGGCGCGCGTCGCCTCGCAGATCGCAGCGACTGAATTCGGGCGCCCGCTGAAATGGGTCGAAGAGAACTCGCGCGACACGCGCGAGAACGCCGCCCGCAGCGTGACACTGCTGCGCAAGGCCGGCATCAAGCACATCGTGCTGGTGACGCATGGCTGGCACATGCCGCGCTCGGTGGCCGCGTTCGAAGCAGCGGCCGCGGGCGAGATGCGCATCGAGGCTGCGCCCATGGGTCTGGCACAGCGCACCGATCTGCCGGTGCTGGAATGGATCCCGACCAGCGACGGCACGACACGGGTGCGCAGCGTCTTGCGCGAATTGCTCGGCCGCGCTGTCGGCGCCTGACCGAGCTCAGACGCTGAGCTCTCAGCCTCTCAGCTCCCGCGCGGAGCGCCCAGGCTCTCCGCCGGCCGGCGCAGTGCCCGGTCGAACGGGTTGACCTGCGCTGAAATCTTGCGTGCCTCGCGCTGCAGGAGTTCGACCACGACTGGCAGCCGATCGGCGTTCAGGCGATTCGCGATCGTGCCGACGCTGAGCGCCGCCACGACGCGCTGGTTGCGGTCGAAGACGGGCACCGCCACACCGGCCATGCCCTCGAACACACCGAAGTCCGTGTTCGCGTAGCCCTGCGCCCGGGCGCGCGCGGCCTCGGTGCGCAGAAAGACCTCGTCGAGCGAACCCATGTGCTGGATGCGCGGCACATTGAAGCGCATCACCTCTTCCTGCTCGGCCTCGGGCAGGTGCGCGAGGATCGCGAGCGCGCCCTGCCCGACGCCGAGCGGCACGCGCCCGCCGATGTCGCTGGTGAAGGTGCGGATCGGGAACGGCCCTTCGCAGCGGTCGAGGCACACGGCATCGAAGCTGCTGCGCACCAACAGGAACACGCTGTCGCCCAGCGACGCACCCAAACGCAGCAGCGACGGGCGGCACACCTCGCGCAAGCCGCCGTTGTCGCCGGCGCGCGCGGCCAACGCGAAGAAGTCGATGCTCAGGCGGTACAGGCGTGTCTGCTCGCCTTGCTCGACCAGGCCCTCGTCGATCAGCTGTTGCAGCAGGCGGTGCGTGGTCGGCTGCGTCAACCCCAGCTGCTTGCAGAGCTGGCTGACGCGCAGCCCGGTCTCGGCACTCTGCGCGAGGGCCTTGACGATCTCCATCGCGCGATGGAGGCTGGAGATAGATTTCTCGTCATTCGGATTCATTGATGCGAATAATAGTCAGAAAATCCACTATTCGGAACAGGCACGGAACTTGATCTGATTGGCGGGTATTCCTTGTTGACGTGCAATCTGGCGCAACTCCACACTGTCGATCCCAAGGAGCCTCGCATGTCGTTTCTGAATCTCGAAGGCGTCTCGAAGTACTACGGTGACTTCGGCGCGCTGATCGACATGAGCCTGAGCGTCGAGCGTGGCGAGTTCATCTCGCTGCTCGGCCCGTCGGGCTGCGGCAAGACGACCACCTTGCAGGCCATCGCAGGCTTGATCCCGGTGACCCGCGGCCGCATGACGCTCGATGGCCGCGACATCACGAAGCTGCCGGTGAACCAGCGCGGCCTCGGCATCGTGTTCCAGAGCTACGCGCTGTTCCCGCACATGACGGTGGCCGAGAACGTGAGCTTCGGCCTCGAGATGCGCAAGACGCCGAAGCACGAGCGCGACACGCAAATCGCGCAGATGCTCAAGCTCGTGCACCTCGACGGCCATGCGACACGCTACCCGCGCGAGCTCTCCGGCGGGCAGCGCCAGCGCGTCGCGATCGCACGCGCGCTCGTGATCGCGCCGCCGGTGCTGCTGCTCGACGAACCGCTGTCGAACCTCGATGCCAAGCTGCGCGAGGAGATGCAGTTCGAGCTGCGACGCATCCAGCGCAAGGTCGGCACGACCACGATCATGGTCACGCACGACCAGGCCGAGGCCTTGTCGATCAGCGACCGCGTGGTCGTGATGGAAGCCGGCCGCGCGACCCAGATCGACGCACCGTACCGGCTCTACGAACACCCGAAGAGCGCATTCATCTCGGGCTTCGTCGGCAAGACGAATCTGCTGCCCGGACGCTTGTCGCGCAGCGCCGCCGGCGCGGTGGTCGCGCTCGCGCAAGGGCAGTTGCTGAATGTGGACGGCGGCGACTTCGCCGACGGCGCAGATGTCACCGTCTGCCTGCGGCCCGAGAAGCTGTTCTTCACCGACGAGGCGCGCGGCACGCTCTCCGGCCGCATCGAGGAGCGCTT
>Ga0307515_10015339_pt1 | contig 14123 bp, 13 predicted proteins | sample 17_EM_MG_FD_194513 | JGI IMG/M metagenome (GOLD analysis project Ga0307515, IMG submission 194513) | Populus trichocarpa ectomycorrhiza microbial communities from riparian zone in the Pacific Northwest, United States - 17_EM | ecosystem: Host-associated > Plants > Roots > Unclassified | place...
CCAACCCCGGCCCACCGCCGGAGACCCCGTTCGACGCCGCGAAGCTGCCACCCGGCGCGATCGCCGCGATCGACAAGGTCGCGATCGACTCGGTGCGCGCGATGGCGATCGGCGCGATCGGCCACGCCTACTCCGGCTACCTCAACGCGTGCGATCAGGTGAGCGCCAAGCTCACCACCGAGAAGAAGGCGCGCGAGGACCAGGAGAAGGAGTGGGTCACGATGGCGATCGGCGCGGCCGGCCTGTTGCTCGGCCCGGTCGGCGCCGCGGTCGGCGCCAAGCTCGCCGGGCCGGCGCTGCAGCAGGGCCTGGTCGCCGAGGTCGAGCAGGCGCTGCCCCGGATCCTGGCCAAGGAGGGCACCGACATGCAGACCCGCCAGGGCATCACCGACGCGGTGATCAAGCAGATCGCCAGCGAGCGCGTCACCGCGCTGATGGCCAAGCTCACGCCCGAGGCCGCGACCGGCCTGGTCGGCAAGGCCGCGACCGCGACCGCCGGCGTGGTCGCCAAGATCGACGTCCGCGGCCAGAAGGAGGACAAGGCGCTGTCGTATGTCGAGGCGCTCAAGAACGCCGGCGACGTCAGCTCGAGCAGCTTGCAGACCGCGTGCGGCACCTGCACCGACCTCGGCGCGCTGATCGGCGTCCACGCCCAGTTCGCGGCGGCGACCGTGGCGCTCTACAAGACCGAGATCGACATGAAGGCGCACAACTTCATGACCCAGATCGCGACGACGATCGGCGCCAAGGGCAATGGCTCCGACGGCAACAACGAGGTCGTGGTGATCAACGCCTACGGCCAGGACCGGCTCGCCAACGTCCACTACCTGTCGGACTCGGCGAACTACACGTTTCACTCCTGGATCACGCCGGACATGGAGTCGACGGCGCGCGGCCTCAACGCCTCGGCCCGGCGGATCTCGCCGGCGCAGATCAACGGCCACCTGCCCGAGCCGATGTTCGAGGGCGCGGTCCAGGGCCAGGAGCAGGTGTTCCAGGTCGAGGCCTGGGGCAAGCGGCGCCTGGTCGTGTGCAAGTCCGACAAGGGGTTCTTCTCGACCAACTACGGCGAGATCCACTTCGTCCGCTGGGTCGCGGCCGATGGCGAGGCCGCCGCGCACGTCAAGGCCGGCGGCCAGATCGGTGGGCTCAAGCCGATCGACGCCGGCCGGATCCAGGGCCTGCAGAAGCCCAAGGACGATCCGCCGGAGCAGGCGCACTGACGGTCCGCCGCCATGTGCCACCCCCCGAGACGTTCCAGCCACACACTGCCCCGGGTATATTCCCCGCTTCGCGTGGATCAGCTGACTCTGCCCCCCAGCGATGGCAAGCACGATGCCGGTGGTGACGACCAGGATCGCGTGCCCGGCGTCGTGGTGGTGTTCTCGGCAGGCGCGCCCGCCGCGCACGTCATCCCGCTCACCGATCCGATCGAGCTCGGCCGGGGCAGCGACGGCGGCAACGGCGGCAAGCTCGACGACGGCCGGGTCTCGCGCCGGCACGCGCGGCTGGCGTTCGACGGCCGGCGCTGCGTGGTCACCGATCTGGGCAGCCAGAACGGGACGTTCGTCGACGGCTCGCCCGCGGCGCCGAACGCGCCGACCCACGCCCAGCGGCTGATCCGGGTCGGCGACTCGCTGCTGATCCCGTGCGCCGACGTCCGGCCGTTCGAGGCCGGCGTTTCGAGCGTCGATGGCTTCGTGCGCGGACCCGCGATGCAGGCGCTGCTCGCCGAGGCCGCGCGCCACGCGCGCACCGGCACGACGCTGCACATCCGCGGCGAGACCGGCACCGGCAAGGAGGGCGTCGCCCAGGCGTTCCACCGGGCCGGGGCGCGCGCGACGCGGCCGCTGATCGCCGTCAACTGCTCGGCGATCCCGCAGGCGATCGCCGAGCGCCTGCTGTTCGGCGTCAAGCGCGGCGCGTACTCGGGCGCCGAGGCCGACGCGCCGGGCTACATCCAGGAGGCCGAGGGCGGCACGCTGTTCCTCGACGAGATCGCCGATCTCGACCTGCAGACCCAGGCCAAGCTGCTGCGCGTGCTCGAGTCCCGCGAGCTGTTGCCGCTCGGCGCCTCGAAGCCGCGCCGGGTCGACTTCGCGCTGTGCTCGGCGACCCACAAGGACCTGCGCAGCCTGGTCGCGGCGGGCACGCTGCGCGAGGATCTGTACTTCCGGGTCGGGCGCCCCGCGGTGCAGCTGCCCCCGCTGCGCAACCGGCCCGAGGAGATCCCGGCGCTGATCGCCGGCGAGCTGGCGCGGCTGTCCCCGGCGCCGACCGCGCACGTGTCGCTGGTCGAGCAGTGCCTGCTGCGGCCGTGGCCGGGCAACGTGCGCGAGCTGATCACCGAGCTCCGCAACGCCGCGCAGGCCGCGCTGATCGACGGCACCCGGGTCGACGCGCGCCACCTGCCGGCGACGGCAGGCACGGTGTTCGGCAGCGCCATGCCCGAGGCCCGGCCGGCGCCGCCGGCGGACCTTACCCCGCCCGCCACGCCGTCCCCCGACAACGCTCGCCGGCGCGCGCCGCGCGACGACGCCGAGTGGCGCCAGCGGATCGAGGAGACGCTGCGGGCCCACGCCGGCAACGTCGCCGCCACCGCCCGCGCGCTCGGCCTGCACCGCACCCAGCTGCGCCGGCTGCTCGAGCGCCACGGCATCGCCACGAGCCCAGCCGGCGGTCCGGACGACGACGACAGCGCCGAGTAGCCCGCGGCCGCGTGGCAATCACGGCCAGCCGTACCTGCCAGCATGGCCAGGCTGACATCGGCATTGCACTTGCTACATCGCGAGTGCATATCCACCGGAATGGCAATGGTCAGTCATGATGCGCTCATTCGGCTTTGTCTTGATCACCGTGTTGCTCGGCGTCGTCGCCCGTAGAGTCGAACCTGCACAGACGCGGGCCGAGTCGGCAGACACACATCGCGAGGACCTCGCAGGGTTCGAGGCCAAGTTTCGCAACGAGGCCACGGATCCGCGCTGGTCGCCCGCCATGTCCTCGGCGATCCAGGCGGCGCTGGTTTCCGTCAGCAGCTTGCATCCACTCGCCCACGGCGTGGAATGCCGGTCGCACAGCTGCCGGATCGTGATCGCCGACGACGGCTCGGGCAGCCTGGACGGCCTCGTCGCGAAGCTCGCCCGGCAGGTCGACCGAGATCTCCCGAGCGTGATCACCGGCCGCGTCGAGCATGACGGCGGTCCCGCGACGCTGGTGCTGTACTTGTCCCGTCAGGCGACGATCCTGTAGCCACCGGCGCGTGGCACATGTGCCGCGGCCAGATCGACGGAATCCCGACAACCTGCCAGGGAATCCGCCAGCCGCGGGCGCGGGCGAGCAGGCACGCGTGCTGCTTCGTGCCAGCGCCTGGGCAAGCGTTTCCATCGCGCATGTGACAGCGCACCACCATCAGGGCTCGAGCACGACCTTGCCGAACGCGGCGCGGTTCTCGAGCAGGCGGTGGGCCTCGGCGGCCTCGGCCAGCGGCATCACGCGATGCACGACCGGCTCGAGCCGGCCCGCGGCGACGTGGGACAGCACGGCGAGCAGGTCGGCCTTGCTGCCCATCGTCGAACCCAGCACCTCGACCTGGCGGAAGAAGATGTGGCGCAGGTCGATCGCGGGGTGGAAGCCGGCGGTCGCACCGCAGGTGACGATCCGGCCGCCGTTGCGCACCGCGCGGATGCTGGCGGCGAACACGTCGCCGCCGACGTGCTCGATCACGGCGTCGACGCCGCGCTTGCCGGTCAGCGTGCGGCACTCGGCGGCGAAGTCGGTCGTGGTGTAGTTGATCGCGACGTCGGCGCCCAGCGCCCGGGCCCGCGCCGCCTTGTCGTCGCTGCCCGCGGTGGCGATCACGCGCCCGCCGTACAGCTTGGCGATCTGGATCGCGGCGACGCCGATGCCCGAGCCGGCGCCGTGGACCAGCACGGTGTCGCCCGGCGCGATCCGCGCCTTGTGGACGACCATCTGCCACGCGGTCAGGAACGGCAGGATCGACGACGCGGCGTGCGCGAAGTCGAGGCGCTCGGGGTACGGCGCGAGGTTGACCTCGGGCACGACGATGTACTCGCCGTAGCCGCCCTGGCCGTGCTCGCCGAGGATCGAGTATGACCGGCACAGGTTGTCGTGGCCGCCGAGGCACGCGGCGCACCGGCCGCACGACACGCCGGGCTGCAGCACGACCTTGGTGCCGGCCGTGGCGGTGGTGCCCGGGCCGGGCGCGTCGACCACGCCGGCGATGTCGGCGCCGAGCCGGTGCGGGAAGCTGAGCTTGAACGCCGGCCCGCCGCGCCGGGTCCAGATGTCGAGGTGGTTGAGCGCGACGGCGCGCACCCGGACGCGGACCTCGCCGGGGCCGGGCTCGGGGATGGGCAGCGGCTCGAGGTGGAGCACGTCGGGCCCGCCGTGCTCGCGCATCACCATCGCGGTCATCGTCATGCGCCGGACCGTAGCGCCCCGCTCCCGCACGCGAAAGCGCACGCGCGGCCAACGTCGCCCCGCCGCGGCGAATCGCGGTAAGAACGCCGTATGAGAATCGTCGCGGTCCCGTGCCTCAAGGACAACTTCGCGTATCTCGTGATCGATCACGACGGCCGGTGCGCCGTGGTCGATCCCGGCGAGGCCGCGCCGGTCGAGGCTGCGCTGGCGCGCGAGCACGCCACGCTCGCCGCGATCTGGGCGACCCACCACCACCCCGATCACGTCGGCGGCATCGGCGAGCTGGTCCGCGGGCGCACCGGCGTCGAGGTCGTGATCGGCGTCAAGGACGCGGCGAAGACCCCGCACGTCACCCGCACGGTCGACGACGGTGACGAGGTCGTGCTCGGCTCGCTGCGCGCGCGCTGCCTCCACAACCCCGGACACACGCTCGGCGCGATCACGTTCGTCGTCGACGGCTGCGCGTTCACCGGCGACACGCTGTTCGGCGGCGGCTGCGGCCGGGTGTTCGAGGGCGACGCCGCGATGATGCACGCGTCGCTGATGCGGCTCGCCGCGCTGCCGCCCGAGACCCGCGTGTACTTCGGCCACGAGTACACCGCGTCGAACTTGAGGTTCGCGGCCGCGGTCGAGCCCGACAACGCCGCGGTCGCCGGCCGCGCCAGGGCGCTGACCACGCCGTCGACACCATCGACGATCGCCGACGAGCGCGCGACCAACCCGTTCCTGCGCAGCGCCGAGCCACAGGTGATCGCGGCCGCCGGCAGCCGCGGCGCCACCGGCGATCCGGTGAGCGTGTTCGCCGCGGTCCGGGCCTGGAAGGACAGCTTCCGGTGACGCGGCAGGTCGCGGCGCCATCTGGTAGGCTCGCATGGGCCGCCGATGTCCGAGCCAACTGATCTCGCGCTGCTCGATCGCTGGCGCAGCGGCGACGCCGAGGCGGGCCAGGCGCTGTTCCAGCGCCACTTCGACAGCATCTACGGATTCTTCGAGACCAAGTGCGAGGCCGACGCCGACGAGCTGGTCCAGTCGACGTTCCTCGCCTGCCTGCGCGCCCGCGACCAGTTCCGCAAGGAGTCGAGCTTCCGGACCTACCTGTTCACGATCGCGCGGCACGAGCTGTATCGCGTGCTGCGCGGCCGCCAGCGCGACGGCGCGCGGCTCGACTTCGAGCTGTCGTCGATCGCCGAGCTGGTGTCGACGCCGGGCACGCGGATCGCGCGCAACCAGGAGCACCGCCAGCTGGTCGAGGCGCTGCGCGCGCTGCCGGTCGAGCAGCAGACCCTGCTCGAGCTGCACTACTGGGAGGACATGGACATCGCCGCGCTCGCCGACGTGTTCGAGCTGCCGCAGCCGACGATCCGGACCCGGCTGCACCGCGCCCGCAAGGCGCTGCGCGAGCGGATGGCCGAGAAGGCGCCGCCCCGCGTGCTCGAGACCCTCGAGTCGATGGACGTCTGGGCCCGCGGCCTTGCGCGGCGCAGCGAAAAGTAGCAGCCGAATCTCCCGCAGTTTCGGACGATTGCGATACCGGGCGAATTTTTGCCGCCGCCTGACACAAACCGGCTCGTCCCGCATCTACCAGTGCGGCCCGGAACCCCATCGGGCGAAAGGTGAGCGAAGAAATGTCCCTCCGCATTTCCCCTCTGGTCGTGGCCGCGCTCGGCGCGGGCTGCGTAGCCGGCGATCTCGACTTCGGCAGCCACGAGCCGGCGACCAGTGATGTCCAGCAAGGCTTCAATCAATGTCCGGAATGGATGTGCGGCATGAACTCGCCGCAGATCGGCAACTTCGGATTCTGGGAGCTGAACCTCCCCACCGCCCTCGGCGTCGCAGGCGCGCCCAACAACGTCGGGATGCAGGTGCTCGGCTTCGTGCAGAACAACCAGCTGTACCTGCCGCGGGTGATCGGCGGGCGGCTGTCCGCGGTCAACCCGTCGGGCACGCTGATGAGCAGCGCGCTGATCAACGGCTGGTTCTACCTGCGCGACGGCAGCCACGCGTTCAAGGTCCGCGTCACCGAGGTCGCGACGGTCGACTCGTGGGCAGTGCCGACCAGTGGCGCGCACATCGTGCTCGAGAGCTACAAGCTCGACTGGACCGAACTTGTCAACGGCAACTGGGGCGACTTCCGCAACGTCTGCAAGAACCCGCCGAGCCGCGAGTCCAGCGAGATCCTCACGATGACCGGACAGAACATCTTCCGCACGCTGCTGTTCGAAGGCGATCGATTCGACAAGGACCGGAAGCTCGACAAGGGCATCGACACCTCGTGGTTCAACCTCGGCTGCGCGGGCAGCGCGCTGGCCAAGATGGCGCTGACCGGCCACACCGAGGCCGCCCGCGTCACCCACGCATTCGACACCACGCTGGCCGAGCGCCAGGCCATGCTGAAGATGCTCGCGGCCGATTACTGCGGCGACGGCACGGCGTTCACCGTCGCCGGTCAGCCGCTCAACTGGCGCGACGATCACGGCACGATGAAGCTCACCGCGCTGCTGTTCACCCCGCCGCAGCCGCTGGTCCTCGAATCGCGCTGGAACGAGCACGGCGCGGTGTGCCTCGACAAGCCGCGGGTCGACGTGCACTGGACCCAGCTCGGCTTCAACACCTTCGGCCTCGATGTCTACGACCAGGTCCAGGCGTGGTGCCCGTTGACGATGCCGCCGCCGTGCGCCGACCCGAGCTTCAACACCGACGGCTACCACCTGCTGACCGCGACCGTCCCGTACATCCCGTAGCCGAAGCTCACCGCGCCGCCAGCAGCGACATGCTGCAGCGTGACCGGCTTGACTGCGGCGAGTGATGTGGTGTGATCCGCACGGCCGCACGGCCCGAAAGGTGAGCACCATGAGCTTCGGCAGGGACGTCCAGCAGCGTCCGGGCGAGACCGCCGTCTCGAGGCACGATGTTGCGGTACCTGGCAAGCGAACGCTGGTCGACGATCTCCCGCCGGTCCCGCATCCGGTGCAGCGATCGACCGCCGGTGGCGGCGACGCACCGACCGGCCCCGAGGTGCACGCGGCCGCCGCCCACGGCACAAGCGGTCCGAGCAGCGCGCTGCCGCACCTCGACCTCATCCAGCGCGCGTTCGGCCGGTTCGACGTCAGCCACGTCAAGGCGCACGTCGGCGGACCCGCCGCCGAGGGTGCAGCGGCGATGGGCGCCGATGCGTTCGCCGCGGGGAACCGCGTCGCGTTCGCGAGCCAGCCCGACCTCCACACCGCGGCGCACGAGTCGGCGCACGTCGTCCAGCAGCGCGGCGGTGTCCAGCTCAAGGGCGGCGTGGGCGAGGCCGACGACGCGCACGAGCAGCACGCCGACGCGGTAGCCGATCGCGTGGTCGCGGGCGAGTCGGCCGAGGAGCTGCTCGAGGACTACGCCGGCGGCGGGGACGGCGGCGAGACCGTCGCCGAGGGCGGTGGCGGTGGCGAGGGCCATCCCGTCCAGCGCCACGTGTTCATCAACGGCAATCAGGTCAAGGTCGGGCCGACCCGGAAGATCCTCCGGCGCGGCTGGCAGCCGATGACCGGGGTCACGCGGCAGATGCGGGCCATGGCGAAGGACCAGCTGGTCCGCGACTACCAGTCGAAGGCCGAGTTCCAGCAGCACGCGGCGGGCCAGACTGATTATCTCGGAAACCTCAACAACGGGGCGCACACCTGGGTCAGGTTTTCACCCAATGGCACCAATGTCCTGGGCGAGAGCCACATCGAGGTCACGCTGCAGGACGTCGTTCGGGCGGTCGGCAGCACGAGCTTCATCTACGAACCGTTCTCGTCGGACAACCTCCCGGACGGCCACATGAAGACCGCATACGAGACCGAGAACGCTCAGCGGTTCAACAGCATGGGAGTCGGCGCGGTCGCCGACAAGCAGCAATTCGGCGGCGAGTCGCTGTTTCCCAAGATGGGCTATGGGCTCAATTACGCGCTGCCTTACCTCGACGGCACGATGCCGCTCGACGATCTGAAGCCGGGCCGTTACGTCGGCCAGCCGCTGCAGCGCTATCTGAAGATCGCCTGGGGGCACAGCCAGGACAACCGCGCCCAGGTGCTGCAGAACCAGCAGAACAACGCGCAGGTGACGCCCACGCGGCTGGCGCTGGCCAACATCCACGCCCAGGTCACCGGCCAGCTGGACGCGTTCATCGCCGCGCTGCCGATCGACGGCTACCTGGGCGACGAGCTCGACACCCCGCAGCACCAGGCGCTGGTCGGGCCGGGCGGCCCGCTCGCGCAGTTCGCCCACGCGTTCGTCGATGCGATGGTCGAGCTCGCGGCCGAGGACCCGAGCAGCCGGCTCAGCCAGCAGCGGCGCCAGGACATCGTCGCGGGCAATGGGCCTGCCACGTCGCAGGCGCGCGACACGCTGTTCTCCGACTGGCGCAACCACACGTTCGAGGACGCGCTCAACGACGCGGTCGGCCGCGGCGTTCGCTATGCGGGCATGGGGAATAACCATCTGGTGCACCTCCGGGCCCAGGGGCTGCCGCCGAACACGCACGCGTTCGACATGCGAGACGGGGAGGACTTCGACGCGTTCGCCGACCACACGGCGGACCTGGCCGGCCGTGCGGTCCAGCAGTGACCCGCGGGCCCGCCCTGGCGGCCGCCCTGGTATGCGCCGCCGCGTGCCACTCTGACGCCGCGCCGGTCGCGCCGCCGAAAGGACCCACCGTGAACCAAGCTGATGTCTCGAATGTCCACGCCCGGCTGCGCCTCACCAAGCGCGGCATCGGCGTACCGGAGCAGCAGGACGAGCTGGAGATCTGGATCAAGGGCACGCGGTTCCGGATCCGGGATGCGCACGGCCGCGGCGTCGCCGACCTGACCGCGGATCTCGACGAGCCGCGCGGGCTGGGCGCCCCGGCGCGCACGATGGAGGAGATGATGGACCGGCAGTCCATGGCGGACCGCCGCGCCGGCGCGTCGCCGACGCCCTCGGAGATGTACGGCGATCGCGCGACCGACGCGGGGCGCGCCTACCCGGCGCACGGTGCGCCGCGCGCGATCGCAGCGCGCCGCCTGGCTCCGCTGGTGGACCAGATCTTCGCCGGTGACCGCGCCAGCGGGCTGACCCGGACCGGCGAGGTCACCCGGCTCGGCCGCGCGGCGATCGAGTACCGCGACACCGTGCCGGTGGTCGCCGACGGCCAACCGGCCGCCAACGTCGTCGTGCGGGTGATCGCGCCGCCGTTCCTGCTGCTCGACGCCGCGCACGACGCCACGGTGCCGGCGATGTCGTACGTCCGCGAGATCGTCGCCCTCGACGAGGGCACCGTGAGCGACGCCGACGTCACGCCGCCCTGAACGGCTGCGCCCACCGTCGCAGGAGCGCCGGCCAATCGACGCTTTGCATTCGGCCACGCCCGACGCGTGTGACCAGGGCTTGCGTCCACCGATGGGCGGCGAGGCTCGAAGCCCAGATCCCCGACGCTCCAGCCAGGTGAAAGCCGCCGCCGAAGCTCACGGAGCCCCTCCTTGAGCAGCATGTTGTCTGGAATCGCCATGTTGCGCCAGCCGTGCAACATCATCTCTCAGGCAATATCGCTCGGTGCCTGCGATTCATGCTAGCCGTGCGCGCGCCGGCGCGGCGAGCCCTTCAGCCTGCGGCGCACGTCGGTCGCCAGCATCGCGAGCGTCACCTCGCTGAATCGCGCGAGCAGCAGCGCCTCGGCCTCGTCGAACGACTTGCCGAGCTGCGCGTTGACCGCCTCCTCGACGATGCAACCCGGCGACTCGGTGCGATTGCCCATCGCGAGGATCGACGGCTCGCCAAGCGCGTCGTAGATGTCGCGCAGCGTGACCTTCGCGAGGTCGCAGGCCAGCGTCCAGCCGCCGCCGTGCCCCTTCTCGGCGCGGACGTGCCCGGCATCGCGCAGCCCCGCCATGATGCGGCGGATCACGACCGGATTGGTGGCCATCGCCTTCGCCATGACCTCGGACGTCACCGGGCCGTCCTGCTCGGCCATGTGAAGCAGCACGTGGAGGACGCCGGAAAGCCTGCTGTCGCGCCTCATCGCCGCGCCTCGACGAGGTACTGATCGGGCAACGCGCTTGCCACGACCTTCGCGGCGAGCCCCACGGCGGCGAAGTCGGCGACGACGGTCTCCGGCGCGAGCCGCATGTTCGCCGGCGGGCCACGATGCGCGTCGAGGCTGAACTCCACGACGAGCAGTTTGCCGCCGGGGCGCAGCGCCGCGGCGAGGTCGCGCGCGTAGGCCGCACGATCCGCGATATGGTGCCAGACATGAACGACGAGGATCGCGTCGACGCTTCGCACGGCGAGCCCGGAGCTCGTCGGCGTCGCGCGGATCGCGCGCAGGTTCGCCAGATGCTCGCGACGCGCGCGGTCCTCGAGGTAGCGGACCATGTCCGGATCGATATCGCTCGCGAGCACCTCGCCCTGCGGAACGGCGCGCGCGAGCCGCACCGCGAAATAACCGGTGCCGGCGCCGACATCGGCGACGGTCATGCCGGAGGTGAGCTCGAGCGCGCACACGACGTCGTCCGGGCGCTGCCACGCGTCGCGCGCCGGATCGTCGAGGCGCTGCGCCGCTCGCTCGGCGTGCGAGGCCGATGCGCCACGCGACGCCCGCGACGCGCACGCCGCCGCCACCGCGAGCGCGAGCGCGACGAGCGCGAGCCAGGTCACGCCGCTCACAGCGCACCGCTCGCCGCGAGCTCCAGCGACAGCTCGACGTTGATCATCGCCGCCGCCTGCGCGCCCGCCGCCGCGGCGATGATCGCACCCTGCATCCGCGAGGTCAGGTCGCCCGCAGCATAGATCCCGCGCACCGACGTCTCGCGCGTCACCGGATCGGTCTTGACGTAGCCGTCGTCGTCGACCGCGACGCCGATCTGGCGCACGACCTCGACCTGGCGCTGCGGCGGATGCGCGAACAGCGCGCTGCACGCCACCGTCGTGCCATCGCCGAGCGCGACCGCTTCGAGCCGACCACCCTGGCCGACCAGGCGCGAGATCGGCGGCGTCGCGATCCGGATCCCGGCCGCCTCGAGCGGCGCGCGTGCGTCGTCGGCGATCGCCACCCCGTTCGTGAACACCGTGACCTCGCGTGTCCAGCTCCGCGCCTGGATCGCGAACGGCACGAGGTGGCCGGCGGTCGCCGGCAGCACGAGGTAACCCCACGGCTGATCTCGCGCTTCCCAGCCGTGGCAGTACGGGCACTGGAAGATCGCGTGGCCCCACAGCTCGCGAAAGCCGTCGATCGCGACGAGCTCGTCGACCATCCCGGTGCACAGCAGGATGCGGCGAGCGTCGACCGCTTCCCCGCCGGACAGCCCGACGCGAAACGCGCCGCGGCTGCCCGCGATCGCGTCGACGCCCACGTCGCGCACGGTCGCGTTCGGATAGCGTGCGAGCTGGTCGCGGCCGATCGCGCGAAACTCGTCCGGCGGCGTGCCGTCGCGCGTGACGAAATTGTGGATGTGGGTGGCGGCGGCGTTGCGGCGAGGCCCGGCATCGCACAGCAGCACCCGCTTGCGCGCGCGACCGAGCGCGAGCGCACCGGCGAGCCCGCCCGGGCCTCCGCCGACGATGACGACGTCGTACAGGGTCCGGTTCTCACTCATGTCACTTACCATGTTACATGATCGCCGGATCGTCAAGGCCGGGGCGGGCACCGCGGTTTCGGACACCAAGGAACAGCGACAGCGATAGACCAGTCGACGAGGGCATCAAAGTGGTCGGCCTTGAGATAGCTGCGAAGCAGGAGCATGCCCTCGGCGTTGACCTCGAGCCAGTACATGCCGTTGCTCGTCATCCGCTTCAACACCTTCGGCCTCGACGTCTACGACCAGGTCCAGGCGTGGTGCCCGCTGACGATGCCGCCGCCGTGCGCCGACTCCAGCTTCAACACCGACGGCTATCACCTGCTGACCGCGACCGTCCCCTACCGCCCGTAGCCGAAGGCAGGTCGAACTACGCCTATTGTGGGAGGTGTTTCTCGTAAGCCTGTTGCAGCACCCGTGAACCGGGCGCACCGGACGCGGCAAGTGCATCGACCACCGGCCGCAGCTCGGGCCACGCCGCACGGCCCACGGAGTCCACAAGCGCCTTACGCACGATGGGATGCTCATCCTTGAGTACGTTCTGATATAGCTCAACAACGCGAGGATTGGCTGCTTTCTGCGATACTGCAGCAAGTGCCCGGAGCGCAAAGGCCCGCTCCTCGGGATTGTCACTCTTGGTCCATTGCCACAGCGTGGCCTCTTCGAGTGAGCGGCCGCCGCTTCTGAGCTTGGCTTCGACCTCGGCGCGAGCAGGGCCGGTGATCGCAGCGAACGTGACGATCACAAAGTGATCATCGATCCCGCGCACGACCGTCTCGCCGTCGGGAAGCTCGTACACGAGCTCTTCGAGGCGCCGCTCATCGCGCTTGAAGTGCTCGACCTGAGTCCAGCCGTTCTCGTCGGCGACGTCGATCACTTGCAGGAGCGTAGCAAGTGGTTCGAAGACAACGTGGATCTTGGCGTCGCTCATCGCAAGTAGCTTAGCTTAAAGCTTAGCGCTTAGCGCTTAGGGCTTAGGCTTAGCGCTGATACGTCCGGATGAACCTTCGAACCATGTCCTCGACGAACGTCTCCAGGTCCTGCAGCGATGTCGAGAGCGGCTTCCGGCCGCCGGCGATCTGCATCTGGAACCAGCTCTGCAACTGCGCCAGCTGCCGGCTCTTGAGCTCGGTGACATCGCGCTCTTGCTTCGGCCGCGACCGTGTTTCGGGACGATCCTGGCCCGCGAGATCGGCGTCGAGCGTTTGCGTCGCCTTCACATGTCCCGTCATTTCCGCGGGGAGCTTCTCGAAGGTCCCCGAAATCGACGTGCCCTTGCCGCCGCGCTCCAGCTGCTCGATGGCCATCATCGAGTGCACTGCATTGCGCGAATCTCGCGAGGGCTCCGTTCCAAAGAACAGGCCCATGAGCTCGCCGAGCTCCTTCTCGGACCCCTTGAGGTGCGACGGCGGGCTGACGCCGCGGGACATGAGGCGCAGGGCCTCGCCGAGCTGCTGCGCCGAGATGCCCCGGTCCTCCAGGGTCTTGGCCAAGTCCTTGTACCGCTTCGCGTTGCTTGCGCTCTCGTCCACGTTGACGCTGCGTACGAGCTCGTCGCCCTGTTTGCGAGTGCCGGTGCCTCCTGGCTTTTCATGCACGGATCGGACGTGGCTGCCGTCCTCCACGGTCCCGTGATGGACGAGGGTGCGGTCGCGCGGCTCGCGCTCGGGTTGGTGTTGCTTCTGGTGCGCAGCAATCGCCAGACGCTCCTCGGCCGATTCGGGTGCGTAGGCACGCTGCGCCTTGGCCTTCGAGGGCTCGATTCCGTGTTGATCAGCACGCTGTCCTGCCAGCGCGAGGGCGTCGGGATTCTCGCGCAGGAGGCGATCGCCGATTTTCTTGAGCATCGCGAGCAGCTCGGCTTCTTCGTATTCGTAGCCGCCCGCCAGCTGGGTCTTCGGGTTGACGGTCGCCTCGATGTGAAACTGGTTCCCGGCCGGGACCATCTTGAGCGACGTGAGCTTGTATTGAATTCTCCAGGCCATCAAGCGCCCGCGAAAGACCAGCTTGTTGGGGCGTTTGGCGAGCGCCGACTGAATCTTGGGTGGCAGCTCGCTCTGTGCCTTGGCCAGGATCTCCTGGTTCTTCTTGTCCTTCTCTTCTTTCTTC
>Ga0307515_10015340_pt1 | contig 14123 bp, 17 predicted proteins | sample 17_EM_MG_FD_194513 | JGI IMG/M metagenome (GOLD analysis project Ga0307515, IMG submission 194513) | Populus trichocarpa ectomycorrhiza microbial communities from riparian zone in the Pacific Northwest, United States - 17_EM | ecosystem: Host-associated > Plants > Roots > Unclassified | place...
TCGCTCGCCGCCGGTCATGTCGTCTAGCTCCTCGCGCATCTTGACCGATGAGCGGTTGGAAAGGCTGAGCAGCGCCATGACCGCCAGCCCGCCGAACAAAGCCTGCGACGGTATGCCGATGCGCCAGCCGGCCCAGAGGATCGCGGCGGTCACCAGGAACGTACCACCGAGAAGGCCGTCCTGGGTCGGAAACACCTGCCGCAGCACCTGCCCGCCGTCGAAACGCGACATCGGCAGCAGGTTGAGCAGGTTGAAGGCCGAGAGGACCAGCAGGAAGATCAGCACGTAGCCTGCGATCCCTTGATCCGCGAACTCGCCGACGGCCGCGGCGTGCGCTGCCGCCAGCACCGGCACGAGAAATGCCGAAAGCCCCGCCCCCATCAGCGCGCAGGCGGCGACCTCGAAGCGGGAATTGTAGGGCCGGCTGCCGATCGCAAGCCCGCCGAGCAACGGAATGAAGATCATCCGCACCGTCTTGTGGCCGAAGGCGCGATAGGCGGTCATATGGCCGAGTTCGTGCAGCGCGATCACTGCGGTGAGCATGGAGGAGAACACCAGTCCGTCGACCGACAGGCCGAAGAACGGCCACAGGACAAACGTCGAAATCACGGCCATCAGGGCCTGCGTGCCGGGATTTTCAAACAGGCCGGTCTGCTCGACCTTGCCGGTCTTCAGCCAACCTTCCAGTGCATTGAGTTCGCGGCGCAGCGCGAAGAACCGGAAGACATAGAAGGCAAGGCCGCGGTAGCGATCGGTTTGTTCGATCACCAGCTCGGCGCCGCCAGGCGCTTCGCCGATGATGCGGCGTTCGGAATAATTCCGCCAGAACGATGCATCGAGTGCCGAATCCTCCACCACCCGGGCATCGTAAGCATGTTTCCATGGGCCGCTGACGTCAGAGAGTTCAAGCGTGCGGCTGATCGGATTGCCGCGACGGTCCGAATGATCGAAACGCTGCACCACCCCGCCCGTATGCGGATCGGGTTCGCTCGATATGACGCGGGGATACCAGAGCGCATCGCGGCCGAGGGGATGTATGGCCTCCCAGATGCGATCCGGCCTTTCGTGCAGCATTCTGCGCAACCGGATCGTCCTCAGCCCCAGGGGTGCCGCCATCAGCAGCCAGATCAGGCCGAGATTGGCGACCAGCAGGATCAAAGCGGGCGTCGAAAGCGTCATGGGAGATTCCCGGGGCTCATCGCATCAGAAGCGGATCAAATGGCGACCCTAAGACTTCGTCATTAAGAATTAACCCTCTGACTTCGCTAAAATATTAAGATTCTGCTTCTATTGTGGACCCTGTCGATGTGAACGCTTTCTGAACGCCAGGTTCAGCCTGGGATCAGCCAATCCTATTATAGTCGGATCATCGAATAACCGGGGCGCATCGGGCGTCTCAAGTACAAGTGTGTATCTGCCAGGACGACTGTTATGAAGGAATTGATTGCATTCGCGCTCATATCGCTCATCACCGCATCGGTGGGCGCGACGCTATTCGGTGCGACGGCACTGGCCGCGATTTCGTAAACTGATTCCGGAACCTGATGTAAAGCACTCGTTCCATTCGGATTTTTCGGCCCGGCTCATGCCGGGCTTTTTGATTTCGGGCATCCGGGATTGGCGCGTTTCCCCTGCCATCCATCCACTTTCGGACATCCATCCACACAGTTGGGAAAAATATTCATCTGCGCCCTTGTGTGCCCAGAATCCTTTTGCTACATGCTGCGCCGCCGGACACGTTCGGCACCTACCACGATGCGGTCGTGGCGGAATTGGTAGACGCGCAGCGTTGAGGTCGCTGTGGGGCAACCCGTGGAAGTTCGAGTCTTCTCGACCGCACCAACCCTTCTCATGAACCAGAGAGTTCGAGAAGGCGTACATCGATCAGCGCAGGCACTACCTCATCCCTTATCAGTAAAAAATAATCGCTTATACTGCCTCGGATTCAGTATAAGCTGTCGCCATGAGCGAAGCCCAGTCGTTGTTTGAAGTGTTGCGCCAGTCCGCGCAACCACACATTGTTGATGGACTTGAGCGAGTGGTGCGGGACGCGCCGGACCGCAAGCTGAATCGTGTCAATGCGCTCGCTTTTGCTACCAGCCACGGCTTTGACGAGGAGCCGACGATAGCCTGTTTCCTGCATGCATCGCGTCTCGGTATTTTCGACATGTCCTGGAATATCCTGTGCCCCGGGTGCGGCGGCGTGCTCGATGCCAATGCGACGCTGAAAACGGTGCAAAGCGATAGCTATACCTGTGTGCTGTGCGCCGCCGGCTATGAGCCGACGCTCGACGAAATGGTGGATGTGACTTTCACGGTCAGTCCTCGTATTCGCCACATTGCCGGACATGATCCGCACCAGTTGTCGCCGGAGGAATATTTCCGCCAGCAATATTGGGGTTCCGGCGTCGATCTGCCCGAGGACGATTATGAGGAAAAGGTCTCGGAGTTCATCCTGGAGGCGCTTGAGCTGCCACCGGGCGAAAAGGGCGTCATCTCGCTCCAGTTGCCCGCGGAATATGTGATCGTCTTCGAGCCGGTGACGCATGCGGTCCAGTTTCTCGATGTCTCGGGCGAGCCGACCAAGGAGCGCCGGACCGTGTCGGTCATTTACGACCGGGCGCATGCCCATAGCGAGGTCATCAAGCTTCAACCCGGCCCGGTGCGCATTCAGGTGGAAAATCACACCGATGTCCGCACCCTGCCCTCGGTTTGCCTTGCCAATGATGCGCTGCATCACATGCTGGGCAAGCGTCGTCCGTTCCTGACCGCGAACCGATTGCTCACTCACCAGACTTTCCGGGATATCTATCGCACCGACACGATCGGCGTCGACCAGCGGCTGAAAATCACCAGCCTGACCTTCCTGTTCACCGACCTGCGCGGCTCTACCGAGCTTTACGATCGCGTCGGCGATCTCGCAGCCTTCGACCTGGTGAAGCAGCATTTCAGCGTGCTGCAGGAAATCGTGGCGGCGGAGGCCGGCGCAGTCGTCAAGACGATCGGCGATGCGGTGATGGCGACGTTCCCCACGCCCGACAAGGCACTTTCGGCGGCGATCCACATGCGCGACGCCATGGGCAACCTCAACAGAGGTAACGGAAAAGAAGACCTGCTGCTCAAGATCGGCATTCATGAAGGGCCGTGCATCGCGGTCAGTCTCAACGAGCGGCAGGATTATTTCGGCCAGACAGTCAATATCGCCTCGCGCGTCCAGCACCTCGCAACGTCGCATGAAATATTCGCTACGGGCTCTGTTCTCGACGATCCCCGTGCAGCAAGCCTCCTGACCGATCGCGGCCTGAGCCCGGTTTCGCGCAATGTCGCACTACGCGGCATCACCAATGAGGTCACCATCTTCGCCATTCCCTGATGGTCGCGTAGCTCGCCGAACATATCAGTGGAGAACGACCCGTCGGCATACAGAGCGGCTACACCGGAAACTGAAGCGACATCGAGATCGACATGACGGCGCAGGCGCCTGCGATGATGAGAGCCAAGACGTTGTTCATGGCGCAAAATCCCTTTGCTTGTGTGAGAGATGACTTAGCACGGCATGGTCACCGGGGCTGTTACATTGGGAACATGCCTGTTTCCGCTCACATCCGCGACCGCTTCGGCTTGTTGCCATAGGGATGCTGATGTGGTGGGCGACGATTGCATCTCAGGCCCCCGCCGGGCTATTTTGAAAATCTTGCGCTTGGCGGCGAATAACGCCACATAGACAGCGTCGTCATTCGAAGGCCAAGCCATGCACCGCTCCGATATCACCACATCCATGCTGCCCTCGCCCGGCTCGCCGCCCGTGCGCTGGCGCATCTCCGAACAGCCGGTCGGCTACGAGGACGCGGTTGCCGAAATGGAGCGCGAGGCAACGCTGATTGCCGATGGCCAGGCTGACGAGCTTGTCTGGCTGGTCGAGCATCCGCCGCTCTACACGGCCGGCACCAGTGCCAATCCCAAGGATCTGCTCGCGCCACAGAAGTTTCCCGTACACCCGACCGGCCGCGGAGGGGAATATACCTATCACGGGCCGGGGCAGCGCGTGGTCTACGTCCTGCTCGACCTCAAGCGTCGGCGACAGGATGTGCGCGCTTTCGTCTCGTCACTCGAGGACGTCGTGATCGGCACGCTGGCCGACATGAACGTGAAGGGAGAGCGGCGCGAGGATCGCGTCGGCGTCTGGGTCCAGCGCCCCGAGCGGGCGCCCCTGCCCGGCGGCGTGATGGCCGAGGACAAGATCGCGGCAATCGGCATACGCCTGCGCCGATGGGTCAGCTTCCATGGCTTTTCGTTGAATGTCGATCCGGAACTCGAGCATTTCTCCGGAATCGTGCCCTGCGGCATATCGGGCTACGGCGTCACCAGCCTGGTCGATCTCGGCCTGCTGGTGATGCTGAGCGATGTCGATACTCTCATCAGGCAGAATTTCGAACGCGTTTTTGGTTCGACTTCGAGTGAAGTACGGGTCAAAGCGGTGGAAAGCCTGATCGCCTGAACCATTCGAGGCGCGACGCAATTGCCGTTGCCATCGCCGGATGATATGCGGCCTCCATCCAAGGGAGTCTCAAACCATGTCCAGACCCGTCCGCATCGCGCCCTCGATCCTTGCCTCGAATTTTTCGAAGCTCGGCCAGGAGGTGACCGATGTCATCGAGGCGGGCGCGGACTGGGTGCATCTCGACGTCATGGACGGGCATTTCGTGCCCAACATCACATTCGGCCCCGACGTCGTGAAGGCGCTTCGTCCGCTGACCACGGCGGTGTTCGATTGCCACCTGATGATCACGCCGGCCGATCCCTATCTCGAAGCCTTCGCCAAATCAGGTGCCGATATCATCACCGTCCATGCCGAGGCCGGCCCGCATCTCAACCGTTCGCTGCAGGCCATTCGGGCGCTCGGCAAGAAGGCGGGAGTGGCGATCAATCCGGCAACATCGGAAAGTGCCGTCGAGTATCTCCTCGACCAGATCGACCTGATCCTCGTCATGACGGTCAATCCGGGATTCGGCGGCCAGAAGTATATCGATGCGACAACCGAAAAGGTGCGGCGCGTCCACAAGATGATCGGCGAGCGGCCCATTGAGCTCGAAGTCGATGGCGGCATCATGGCCGAGACGATCGGGATCCCCTCGGGCGCCGGCGCCAATGTATTCGTCGCGGGCTCGGCCATTTACAAGGGTGCGGGACTCGCGGACTATCGCGCGAACATCGCTCGGCTGAGAGACGCTGCGGAGAAGGCTCGTTGAAAGGTATCCTGGGATCGCTGGTCGGGTTGGCGGCGTTTGCGCTGGCTGGACAGGCGATTGCCGGCGACACCGCTTCGCTCAACGTTCTCGGCTATTCGCCCGACGGCAAGTTGTTCGCCTTCGAGGAATATGGAGTTTTCGACGGATCGGGGTTTCCCTATTCCAATATCTTCTTCATCGACATCGAAAAAGATACGTTTCTGCCTGGAACGCCGATCAGGACACGGGTCGATGAAGAACTGCCGCTGCCCAAGGTGCGCAACATGACGCGCGCCAAGGCAGCGGCCTTGATCGAGAAGTACAAGGTCGAGGAAAATCCCGGCGTGATGGTCGTCTACAATCCGCCGTCGGAGATCGATAGCGATGGCCATAAGGTTCGCTTTCGTTCCTATGTCTCGGCGCCGCCCCACAGCTACACAAACACGCTGGTGCTGACGGAGCGCCAGTTCCCACCGACGGAAGCCTGCCTCAACATGACGGGCGAGTATACCGGCTTCACCTTGAAGCTAACGGAGTATCAGGGCAATGTCTTCGACAAGGTCCTGCACGAGGATACGACGGTGCCGGCGAGCCGATCCTGCCCCAACGGATATAGTATCGGTGCGGTGATTTCCTCCGAGGTCAGGGAAGCAACAATGATGGCCATGATCCTTGTCGATAGCTTCGGTTTCGAAGGCAATGACCGCCGCTGGATAGCGGTGCCCATCAATCCGTACGGACCTTAGGGGATGGCGGACTTACGGGCTGACGACCAACTGGTTCGACAAGGCTTTTTCCGCCGGCTCGGCACGCGACTTCACGATGCGGTGCCGGATGCGAACGTGGTGCTGTTCGGTTCCGCCATCTGGGGCGTACTGATGGCGATCTCCGCTGTTGCTTCGATCTGGACGCACAACGGCCTGCTGATCGCCTCGCCGCTTGCCGTGATGGGCGTCTATTTCTATGGCGGGTCACTGGGCTTCGCGCCAGGGCTGATGCTTGCGGCGCTTCTATTCGCCCAGGCGAGGCCGGTGACGCGATTTATAGGCGGCACGCTCGTGATCCTGCTCGCGACCCATACGGCGACAGCCGGAATTTTCGCGCTCCAATACCGCGTTTTCTACTCCTATTGGCATGCGACTTTCCCCGATATCATCTGGTTCTTCCAGTTCACCTTTACGTCGGCGGGTGCGATCTATCAGTATTCCGTCGACAGCATTTACTACTACTGGCCCTTCTCGCTGCTCTGCTTCCTGGGCTTCGGCCTTTGGTTCGCTCGCACCCACGGCCACAAGCCGCATTGAGCTTATGGCTCTCATTTGTTAGACGGGCGGCAACCTCGCCTCCATTCAAGGACTTCCGCCGATGATCCCCCGCTATTCCCGCCCCGACATGGTCACCATCTGGTCGCCGGAAACCCGCTTCCGCATCTGGTTCGAGATCGAGGCGCATGCCTGCACGGCACTGGCCGAGATCGGGGTCATCCCGAAAGAGGCGGCGAAGAACATCTGGGAAAAAGGCAATGCGGCGGTCTTCGATGTCGCTCGCATCGACGAGATCGAGGCCGTCACCAAACATGACGTGATCGCATTCCTCACCCATCTCGCCGAGTTCATCGGCCCCGACAGCCGCTTCGTGCACCAAGGCATGACCTCGTCCGACGTGCTCGACACCTGCTTTTCCGTGCAACTCGTCCGCGCCAGCGACATCCTGTTGGCGGACGTCGACAAGCTGCTGGAAGCGCTCAAGCGCCGCGCCTTCGAGCACAAGGACACGATCACGATCGGCCGCAGCCACGGCATCCATGCCGAGCCAACCACGTTCGGGATCAAGCTGGCGCTCGCCTATGCCGAGTTCGAGCGGTGCCGCGCCCGGCTGGTCGCGGCGCGCGAGGAGATCGCCACCTGCGCGATTTCGGGCGCCGTCGGCACGTTCGCCAATATCGATCCGCGCGTTGAGGAATATGTCGCCAAGGCGCTCGGCCTGAAGCCGGAACCCGTTTCGACCCAGGTCATTCCGCGCGATCGCCACGCCATGTTCTTCGCGACGCTCGGCGTCGTCGCCTCGTCGGTCGAACGGCTCGCCACCGAGATCCGCCACCTGCAGCGCACCGAGGTTCTGGAAGCCGAGGAATATTTCTCGCCCGGCCAGAAGGGTTCGTCGGCGATGCCGCACAAGCGCAATCCGGTGCTGACGGAAAACCTCACCGGCCTCGCCCGCATGGTGCGCTCCTTCGCCATGCCGGCCATGGAAAACGTGGCGCTCTGGCACGAGCGCGATATTTCGCATTCCTCGGTCGAGCGGATGATTGGTCCGGATGCGACGATCACGCTGGATTTCGCGCTGGCGCGGCTGACAGGCGTCATCGACAAGCTACTCGTTTATCCTGATAACATGATGAAGAACATGAACAAGTTCCGTGGCCTCGTGCATTCCCAGCGTGTGCTGCTGGCGCTGACCCAGGCCGGTGTGTCACGCGAGGATGCCTACCGCCTCGTCCAACGCAACGCGATGAAGGTCTGGGAACAGGGCAAGGATTTCTTGGAAGAACTTCTCGCCGATGCAGAAGTGGTTGCGGCGCTTTCCGAGGCCGATCTCCGCGAGAAATTCGACCTCGGCTATCACACCAAGCATGTCGATACGATCTTCCGCCGTGTCTTCGGCTGAAGAAGCATGACAGGGAGCGCAGGTCGCGCTCCCTCCATCGCGCGTCAGGACTTGACGCGGTTTACCAGCGCCGGCGGCTCGACCAGTTGCCGGTAGAGATGCCAGGTCGCGTGACCCAGGACGGGTAGTACCACCGCAAGGCCGGCGAAGATCGGAATGCTGCCGATGAACAACAGGGCCGCCACGATCAACCCCCAGAGCAACACCGGCACAGGATTGGCCGCGGTTGCCCTGATCGAGGTCCAGATCGCCGAAACCGCCCCGACGTCACGCTCGAGAAGCAGCGGGAAGGTCACCACTGATATGGCAAGCACCACGATCGCGAAAACCAGGCCGATGAGATTGCCCCAGAGCATCATCGCCCAGCCGGACGATGTGCCCAGCACATTCTGGAAGAACTCGGACGTGGTAAGATTATAGTCGACGCCGAAATAGCTGTCGTAAATCAGTTGTGCAATGACGAGCCAGCCGACAAAGAGCGCGAACATGACGGCCGCGACCGCAGCGATCGAAAACATGGCGGGCGACTTGCGCACTTCGAACGCCTCGCGCCACGATGGGTTCAGGCCAAGTTCGCGCTTGCGACTGATTTCATAGAGCCCGAGCGCGGCTATAGGGCCGAGCAATGCGAAGCCGGATGCCAGCGGAAACATCAGCGGCAGCAGGTTGGCGCCGGCACTCCAGACCATCAAAACAAAGCCGGCGATAGGATAGAGAAGGCACAGGAACACGTAATGCGAAGGCTTCTCGCGGAAATCGATCCAGCCCCGGTGGAGCGCGTCGAAAACGTCGAGCACGCCGATCTTGCGGATATTGGGGCGGGGTACTTCGCCTTCGGCATCGGAGACAATGTGAAGCGCAGTAGTCATGGCAATTCCTCCTTTGACGGAAGTGGGCCTGCATGAGCGCGGTCAACCGCGCGACCAAGCGCAAGCATGCTAGCACAGATTGTCGCAGATGTCGCCGATATCTGGAACGATCTCAAGAGGATGTGATTGCTCGTTTTGCTAGGCGTCCGGCAGCCGATAGTCCTTCATCTGTTCGCGCAACTGGGTCTTGAGGATCTTGCCGGTCGCGGTGTGCGGGATCGAATCGACGAAGACGACGTCGTCGGGCATCCACCATTTGGCGACCTTGCCCTGCATGAAGCCGAGAATGTCTTCCCGCGATGGCGTCTGGTCCGGCTTGCGGATGACGATCAGCAGCGGTCGCTCGTCCCATTTCGGATGGGGCACGCCGATGACCGCGGCCTCCGCCACCTGGGGATGACCGACCGCGAGGTTTTCGAGTTCGATCGAGGAAATCCACTCGCCGCCGGATTTGATCACATCCTTCGACCGGTCGGTGATCTGCATATAGCCATGCTGGTCAACATGGGCGACGTCGCCCGTGTCGAACCAGTGGTCCTCGCCGAACTGTTCAGGGCTGCGGCGCTTGAAATAGTGATCGACCACCGCCGGCCCCCGCACCTTCAGCCTGCCGAATGTCTTGCCGTCCCTGGGCAATTCCCCATCGTCATCGTCGGTGATCTTCATTTCCACCGTGAAGAACGGCTGGCCCTGTTTGCACTGCACATCGAGACGCTCGCCCGGCGTCAACTCGTCGTGATCGGCGTTGAGCACGCTGACCGAGCCGATCGGCGAAAGCTCCGTCATGCCCCAGCCGTGGCGCACTTTGACGTCATACTTCGTCTGGAAGGCCTCGATCACCGACCGCGGACAGGCCGAGCCGCCGATGAAGACGCGATCGAGGTCGGGCAGTTTGCCGCTTTCCTTTTCAAGATATTGCAGCAGCATGAGCCATATCGTCGGCACGGCGGCCGTCACGGTCACCTTTTCACGGGTCAGCATTTCGTAGATCGACTTGCCGTCCATGCCCGGACCGGGCAGGACGAAGCGCGCACCCGACATTGGTGCCGCAAACACCGTGCCCCAGGCATTGGCGTGAAAGAAGGGCACGACCGGCATCATCGAATCGCCTGAGGACATGCCGATCACATCGGGAAACACCGACGTCATCGCGTGGATGACATTCGACCGGTGCGAATAGACTACGCCCTTGGGATCGCCCGTTGTGCCCGATGTATAGCACATGCCGGCGGCGGTCCGCTCGTCGAAGCTTTTCCAGGCGAAGTCGTCGTCGGCCTCGGCCAACCATTCCTCGTAGCAGATCACGTCCGTGAGCGTCGTCGCCGGCATATGTGCCGCATCAGTGAGCACTACGATCCTGCGGAGAGACGGGACCTCGGCCGCGATCTTTTCGATCAGCGGCAGAAAGGTGAGATCGACGAAGAGCATCTTGTCTTCGGCATCATTCATGATCCAGATGATCTGCTGGGGAAAGAGCCGGGGGTTGAGCGTGTGATAGACGGCGCCGATGCCTGTTATGCCGTACCAGGCCTCCATGTGCCGCCAGGTGTTCCACGCCATGGTGGCGACCCGGTCACCCGGCTGGATACCTTCTCTTGCGAGCCGCTTGGCAAATCTGAGCGCACGCGCCCGAACTTCGCGGTAGTTGGTGCGGTGGATCGGACCTTCGACGGAGCGGGAAACCACTTCACGGTTGCCGTGACAGGTGCCAGCGTGATCGATGATCTTGTGGCAGAGCAGCGGCCATTCCTGCATGGTCCCCAGCATGACGTTCCTCCCCTTCATGCCTGCGTTCTAAAATGAAGCTTAGCGCCGTTCCCTTCGGACGCAAGCAATGATGATGCTGCGGTTGCGAAGCGAAAGCCTTGACTTTGGCGGGCTTCGAACACATTTGTCGGCCCATGAAAGCCTCAGAAGCCGATATCCTCTTCATTCCCGGCCAGCGCAATTCGAGCGACGACCACTGGCAGACCCGCTGGCAGGCGAAGTTATCTTCCGCACGCCTGCTCCATCAGTCCGATTGGACCGATTCCAGTCGAGACGACTGGGTGGGTACGATCGTGTCAGAGATACAGAAAGCGGAGAAACCCGTTGTGCTCGTGGCGCATTCGCTTGGAATTGCCGCAGGCATCCAAGCAATCCCGCTGTGCGGCAACCAGATCGCCGGTGCCTTCTTCGTCGCGCCACCCGATCTCGAGATGCAGAGCAGCCTCGCCCGCCAAGCCCGGAAATTCGGCGCCTATCCTCGTGATCCGCTGAGCTTCCCGTCCATACTGGTCGCCAGCAACAACGACCCGCATGGCTCTTACGAACATGCAGGGGATCTGGCCAATGCATGGGGCTCGATGCTGGTCGATGCCGGTGCTTCCGGCCATATCGACGCAGCCTCCGGGCACGGACCATGGCCGGAGGGCACGATGGTCTTCGCCCAATTCCTCTCCCGCCTCAAAGCTTGAATGCGGATATGAAAAAGCCGCCCCGGAGGACGGCTTCAATGTCATGCGGATACGAGCCGCTGTCAGCCAGCTTCGATTTGCGCGACGGCTACGGGCAAAAGTTCCAGGAGCTTGGCGCGGATGTCGTCCTCGGTCTGCGAAAGGCCACCGGCCTTGAGATCAGCCGCCACCTTGCGGACCACGTCCTCGTCGCCCGCTTCCTCGAAATCGGACGCGACAACTTCCCCCGCATAGGCGGCCGCATCGGCGTCGGTCTTGCCGAGCAAGCCGGCGGCCCACTGGCCGAGAAGCTTGTTGCGGCGCGCGATCACGCGGAACTTGGTTTCCTGGTCATGGGCGTATTTGTTCTCGAACGCCTTTTCCCGATCATTCATGATAGCCATGTTCATCTCCCCTGATCTGTGAGCCTTGAATATAGAGTGGCCGCACATAAATCAAAAGGGCAGGCAAAGTGCAACCCGAGATTCCCGCGATCCCTCAAACAGGCTGAAATCAGGGGATCGGCCTGATGCATGATTGTGAAATGCATGCTTTTCGTTTATGGACCCGTAAAACAAGTTCTGCGGCCACCTGCGCATGAGTCTGGCTGCCAACAAAAAGAGAAAAACATGAGCAACCGCCGCCGCCGGATTTACGAGGGTAAAGGAAAAATCCTTTACGAAGGTCCTGAGCCGGGTACGCTGGTGCAGTTCTTCAAAGATGACGCGACCGCTTTCAACAAGAAGAAACATGAGATCATCGATGGCAAGGGTGTCATCAACAACCGGATCTCCGAATTCGTCTTCACGCATCTCAACCGCATTGGCATTCCGACTCATTTCATCCGCCGTCTCAACATGCGCGAGCAGTTGATCCGCGAGGTCGAGATGATCCCACTCGAAGTGGTGGTCCGCAATGTCGCTGCCGGTGAACTCTCGACCCGCCTCGGCATCGAGGAAGGCCTTGTCCTGCCGCGTTCGATCATCGAATTCTATTTCAAGTCGGATGCGCTCGAAGACCCGATGGTTTCCGAAGAGCATATCACGGCCTTCGGCTGGGCCAGCCCGCAGGAACTCGACGATGTCATGGCGCTCGCCATCCGCATCAACGATTTTCTCACCGGCCTTTTCCTCGGCGTCGGCATCCAGCTCGTCGATTTCAAGATCGAATGCGGCCGGCTCTATGAAGGCGACATGATGCGCATCATCCTCGCCGACGAGATTTCTCCGGATTCGTGCCGCCTGTGGGACATCGAGACCAAGGAACGGCTCGACAAGGATCGCTTCCGCAAGGATCTCGGCGGGCTGCTCGACGCTTACCAGGAAGTCGCGCGCCGTCTCGGCATCATCAATGAGAACGAGCCGATCCGCGCCAGCGGCCCGGTGCTTGTCAAGTAACTGAATTTGAGTTGAGGGGAAGATGATCAAGGCACGTGTCGTTGTCACGCTGAAGAACGGCGTTCTGGATCCACAGGGCAAGGCAATCGAGGGCGCTCTCGGCTCGCTCGGATTTTCAGGCGTCGATCAAATCCGCCAGGGCAAGGTCTTCGATCTTACGATCGAGCACGATGACAAGGTCAGAGCGGAGAGCGACCTCAAGGCGATGTGCGAGAAACTCCTCGCCAACACGGTGATCGAGAATTATACTATCAACCTCGGGTAGAGGTTGGAGGCTGTGGTGGCCAAGGTTACGCAAGAGATATACGAAGAGCTTCTTAAGCTTGACGCTGAGGTCGCTAGTCTGGCCGAGTCCCTCGAAGAGACTGTCGCCTTCATGCGGGAAACAAATCGCGAGCTTGCCGAGGGCCAGGCGAAGACCGAGGCGTTGAAGCAAAGGCTGTTTGGCGACCGCTTCAAGCGCATGGATGCTGCGGAATGACCGATGTAAGCCAGGAACTGCTACACGAGGTACTTCGGCGGCTGCATCAGCGTAATGACAAATCGGACCTGGCAATCAAAGATCTGCGGTCTGAGTGTCACTCGCTGCGACGCATGGTGACCACGCATCAAAGCGATCTCAACAATCTATATGAATTGGTTCATCGGATCGAAGATCGTCTCGACCAGATCGAGAAGCGCCTCGAACTTCGCGACTTCCAGGAAATGCCGCAATCGCCGTTCGATCCACATAACTGACCATGCCCACTAGCGACACCAAAATCTCCAAGTTGCTGAGCTACGTCCTACGCCACGCGCCGCAGGAGCTCGACCTCGTGCTCGACGCCGAGGGTTGGACGGATTATTCCGAACTGAGCCGCAAGGTTTGCGAAAAATTCGGCGTGATCGATACCGATATAAGACGCATGATTGCCGAAAATCCGAAGAAACGCTTTACGCTGTCAGGTGACCGAGTTCGCGCGCTCAGGGGCATTCGGTCGAAGTCGATCTCCGGCTCGAGCCTCAGTCGCCGCCCAATGTCTTCTACCATGGCACCACCGGCAGGGCATGGGAGGCCATCGGCACCTCCGGATTGAAACCGATGGGCCGCACCCATGTGCACCTGTCGCCGGACCTCAATACCGCACGCACGGTCGCGATCCGCCGCAAGGGGCCACATGTCCTGTTGAAAGTCGATGCGCGTGCCATGCAGGCCGAAGGATTTTCTTTCTTCGCCGCGGACAATGGCGTATGGCTCATCCACGAAGTTCCTCCGGACTATCTGTCCGCCGTCACGGAGACAAATCCATGAAATCAGCCGTCGTCCAGCTTCCGGGCCTCAATCGCGACCGTGATATGATCGCGGCGCTCACCAAGATTTCCGGCCATCCGCCGGTGACGATCTGGCAGACCGAGACCGAGATTCCGGATGTCGACCTGATCGTCATTCCGGGCGGGTTTTCCTATGGCGACTATCTGCGGTGCGGTGCGATCGCAGCCCGCATGCCTGTGATGCAGGCGATCCGTGCCAAGGCGGACCAGGGCGTC
>Ga0307515_10015342_pt1 | contig 14122 bp, 1 predicted proteins | sample 17_EM_MG_FD_194513 | JGI IMG/M metagenome (GOLD analysis project Ga0307515, IMG submission 194513) | Populus trichocarpa ectomycorrhiza microbial communities from riparian zone in the Pacific Northwest, United States - 17_EM | ecosystem: Host-associated > Plants > Roots > Unclassified | place...
TTAACCTTAAAATAGGACCTATTTAGATAACCATTAAAGGAAGATAAATTAAGATATCTTTTAATATATTACTATTAGGAAATAATAAGGCAGTATTAGGAATGCCTTAGTTATAGAAATACAATCTAAAGATTAATTGGGTTATAGGTTAGGTCGATATTAGAGATACTTAACGCCGTAAAACGCGATAATAAGCTAAGTTAGTATAATACTAAGTAGAAGCGACCTATAAGGAAATAAAAAAAGGGCTAAGCTATATACTAAAGAGATACTATAAGTACGGTAAGAAACTATGGTTACTAAAAAGTAAAAAGCTGTTAGAGTATATAGTATGGGACTATAAGATAGAATTAGAACTAGAAATAAGTCTAAGGTTCTTTCCAATCTATAAGCTTACCGAAGAAGAAGGAGAGCATTAAAAGAGTTTATCTAAGAAAACTTATAAAAGGGATATATTAGACCATTATAATTATCAGTAGGTTATCCAGTACTATTTATATTAAAGAAAAATAGTAAATTAAGGCTATATATTAACTATAGATAGTTAAACAGCATTACTAGAAAGGATAGGTATCCTTTACCCTTAATTAGCGAGATCTAAGATAAGATAGGTAATGCGCAAATTTTTACGAAGATAGATCTAAGATGGGTATACTATTAGATTAGAATTAAGGAAGGCGATAAATGGAAGGCAGCCTTTAGGTTAAAGGAAGGACTATATAAACTATTAGTTATACAATTCGGGCTTATAAACGTACTAGCAATATTCTAGAAGCGTATTAACAATATATTAGGAGAATACTTAGATGAATTTGTTATAGTATATCTTAACGATATTATTATCTACTTAATAACTAAGGAAGAATATAGAGAATACATTAAATGGGTCTTAAAGAGACTATAAAAAGAACAGATACTAGTAGCAATTAAGAAATATAAGTTCTTTACTAGAAAGACCAATTTTATTAGATTTATTATTAAACTAGGCCAACTTAACATAGATCTAAAGAAGATTAAAGCTATAGTAAATTAGCAGGAACTAGAGAATATTATATAGTTAAGATTGTTCCTAAGGTTTTGTAATTACTATAGAAGGTTTATAGCGTAATAGTTAAAGGATATTAAGCCATTTACGCGGTTAATAAAGAAAGAAGAACTATAGGTATAGGGAAAGGAGTAATAAGAACTATTTAAGGAAGTTAAGAGGTTATTTACCTAGGAGCTAGTTCTTAAAATCTATTAGCTAGGTTTAGAGACGGTTATAAAAATAGATATATTAGACTTTATACTAGGGGTATACTTTATATAAAAGCATCTAGATAGATAGCACCTAGTAGCATACTATAGTTAAAAGATAATACTACTAGAGTTAAACTATAATATTTACAATAAGGAGTTATTAGGTATAGTTGCAGTACTAAAGAAATAGAGAGCATTCTTATAAGGCATAAAAAAAACTATTTATAGTTAAGACGGATTATAAAAACCTAATGGGATTCCTAATAATAAAGGAACTTAATTAAAGATAGGTTAAATAGGTAGAGATGCTTATGGAATACTATTTTAAGATTTAATATACTAAGGGTATAGACAATACGAGAATAGACGCTTTAAGTTAAAAAGCTAAACTATAAAATAATAAGAAGCCATTAGGGGCTTTATTACGAAAAGATATAGATAGATTAATTAGATATAATTATCTAAAAATTATAGCAACTTAGAAAGAACTAGAGAAGGTCTATAAGTTACTAGAAAGCTTTTAGGTATAAAGAATTTTAGAAAAACAGCTAGAAGATCTATAGATGGATATATATAAATATTAAGAAGCGAAATATATCCTAAAAAGCATAGTAGAGTAATTTATAGAGGATTTCTATAAAGGATTAACTTAAGGATATAACGGAGCTATAGGCTTAGTATTAAGACTCTAGGAGGAGTATATTATTAACGGAATCTAAAAAATAGCTAGGAAGATTACTAAAGAGTATTTAGATTACTAAAGGAATAAATTAATAAGGTATAAGCTATATAGAGGGCTATAACCTATTAAAATACTAGAGAGACTATAGGAGGTTATATTATAGGGCTTTATTATAAAGTTGCTAAAATTAAGAGATCCTATTACCGGATAAGATTATAACGTAATCTTAGTAATAGTAGATAAGCTTATAAAGTGGGAATACTTTATAGCGTATACAGAAGAAATATTAGTAAAAGATATCACTAAAATCTATATTAAAGAAGTGTTTATAAGATATAGAGCACTAAGTAAGATTATATCAGATAGAGATTTAAGATTTATAGCAGCATTCTAGGAGGTATTCTTGGCAGAGTAAGGAGTTTAAGCAGTAACTTCTACCGTATATTACCCGCAGACAGACGGTTAAATAGAAAGACTAAATTAGACACTAGAGCAGTATCTAAGGCACTATATTAATTACGCATAGAATAATTAGGTATTATTATTACCAATTATATAGTTTATATATAATATAATACCACAAAAAGGAATAGGTACATTACTATTTAAGGCGAATTATAGATATAAGCTAAGGATATTATTATCGCTACGTTAAGTAAAGAAGATAAGTAGTATAGCTAAGTAAAGGATGGAGATATTAATAAATCTTTATAAGAACCTTACGGAAACAGCTAAGGTAGTATAGTAAAGAATAAAAAAATACTATAACGCTAAGAGATCTAAGGGACTAGATCTTAAGAAGGGAGATAAAGTATAGCTACTATATAAAAATTTTAAAAGTTAACAACTAAGTAAGAAGTTAGACCACGTTAGACTAGGACCTTTTAAAATTATATAAAGAATTTTACTGGTTATGTTTAAGTTAAACCTACTAGCTAAGATAAAGATCTACCCTATATAGTATATTGTAATGCTAGAGCTAGCATATAGGAATATTAAGCCACTAGTTTACGAAGTAGATACGTATAGAGGATAAGAAAAAGATAAATAGTAAGTTTTAAGGATTATTAGTTATAAAGACGTTAACGATAAAATATAGTATAAGGTAAAGTGGATAGGCTATAATAAGACTACCTAGGAACTATTAGAGAATTTAAAGAACGTTATAGGAAAGGTATAGGAGTATCAGAAGAAAATAGGTTAGGTAATATTAATAAGGGAAGATTGCTAAAGAATAAGTTACCTAAGGGGGACCTAAAAGGAGCGACTGCCAAACTACTTAGAGTTATTTCCTTTGCCAATTAAAGAGAATCCGTTCTTTTATTGCTAAGTTCCAGTAGACCTTATTTTATAAGCTTTTACTCCTTAGAATAAACCTTTTTATAAACTTTCTTAAGACGGAGAAGATAAGTAGACGCAGTAATATGGGCCTTTAGAGCCTTCTGCTCTATATCCTAAGAATATTCTAACTTAGTAAGAGCTTAAGTTAGCTTACTATTAAGCTTTGCAGCAGTAAATTAAACATAAAACCCTATAACAAATTACTTAGGGAACTTAAAGACTATTAAGAGTTATAGGACGCGTATACTTAGCGTTAGTAAAAGAGCGAACGTTACAGGATAAACAAATATTCGCTTTAGTGTACTCTAAGTAAGAGGAAGGTTACTAAGATAAAGGATTCGCTAACGCGATATAAACTAACCCTTCTTTCGTATAACGAGAACACGGAGATAGTATTATTTTACCTAGTAATAGTATAGCAGCGATAGTGCGTGCATAACGTTGCGTGTATAAAGAAGAAGAAGCTTTAGGTATAATAAGTAATAATATTAACTAAATTAATTAGATGGATATTACACCTCTAGTAAATAATTTAGAGATGTTTAGAATCTTTAAGGACGAAGATAAAAAGGAGGGAGATAGTATTACGGACGCTTTAAGTATAATGTTACGACTACTAGGAAGGGAGTTAAAAGAAGCTAGTTAGTTAATATAAGCACGGTCTAGTATAGAGCCGGTAGAACTATATAATAAGGAATGGTAAGCGAGTTATATGATATGCTACGTAAGGGACGAGAGGAATGTAGGGAACTTACGTACCTTACGTATAATGCGTACTTTATATATAAGGAGGGTTTCCTAGGAGTACGGTTGTGTATTTAAAGGACTATAGTCCCTACTCTAGATAGTTCTTTCCTTGTAGTGATTCTTAGAATATAATTAGAGTTAATCTGTTAGGCAACCACTCTACCAGTTGTTATTACGTTGTTAACTTTATTTGTAATACTTACACACCTAGCCCAATAACAAGCCCACCGTAGTACTTGCTATAAGGTTCCGTTACATATATATAAAAATATAATTAAGTATACAGAATATACGTATATAGGAAGACCTCTTATATAAAGAAGTAAGGAGTACTTTAACCATTACCAATTCTAATATAAAGATGGCGAGATATTTTAATTAACTTTATAGTTAACCTGCTTAATAGTAATAGGTTTATAAATATTATAGTAGTTATTAACTATCTTATAAAAATATAACACATAATTTCTATAAACTTAATTAATATAATATTAATAGCTAAATATTTTATAAAGTACGTTTTTAAGCTATATGGACTTTCTAATTTAATAATATCTTACTATAGGAGCTAGTTTATTTTAGACTTTTAGTAAGCCCTATATAAGTGATTAAGTATATAAATATAACTCTTAATTATATTTTATCTAAAGATAAACGGTTAAACTAAAATTATAAACGCGATTATAGAATAATACCTATAAATATACTACTCCTACCTATAAGATAACTAGGAAAAGTAGCTAAGTTTAGCTAAGTTTACTATAAATAATATAAGAAACAAATTAATAGGCACAATACTATTCTATATAACCTATAGATAAAACCCTTAACTTAGATTTAAACTATAACTTAAAATTAATATAATAGGACCTATAATTAGGAGGATTTAACTAATTAATATATATAACTTCGCTAATTAAATAAAGCAGTTAATAGAACTATTACGAAGTAAATTAATATACGCTTAAATAGTATAAAAATAGTATAAAAATAATGAATAAGCCTCTATATAGGACTTTAAGGAAGGTAATATAGTTTACCTAAATATATAAAACCTAAAGACTTAATAACCCTTAAAGAAACTAAACTAGAAGTTTGCGGGCCTATACTAAATTAAGAAGAAACTAAGCCTATACGCTTATAAGCTTAAACTACTAACTAAAATAAAAATATATCTAACGTTTTATATAAACTTACTATAACCCTTAAAAGGTAAACCTATAACTTATAAAGTGTTACTGCTACCTTCTATAATTATTAATAACGGTAACAGTTCTTACTTTATTAACTTAATTAATAATATATAATAGAAGATATAATCTAAATAATTTAAACTTTTTATTAAATAAAAAGGATATAAGATATAAACCTAGGAACCTTATAAGTAAATTAAAACCAATACGCCTTCCCTAGTAAAAGAATTCTATAAGGACTATTCTTTACGGCCTATTTTAGCTAGATAGATATAATATAAAGGTAAATAACTACTACTTAATATAAATATATAAAACATAATAGCAGGAAGCTTAAAATTAAAAAGAACTTAAAATATATTATAACGTTTATAATACGGTTATATAATATGCAAGATATTAAGGAACTTTAACCGCTAGTTAAAGTTATCTAATTAGTTAAATTTACCTTACTAAGACCCACTATAAAGATATCAGTTTTGCTTACCGCCCTAACTAAGCTAATAGCGATTTTCTATACTAGGTATAGAAAATCCTAATTAGTCTATTTATAATTAAAACTAGTAGAACCTTATACTACCACCTAACGCGAATATATAAAAACGCGATAAGTTATAAGTCTTGACTAAATTAAATTGTTTTAGACCTTTAGCTAAAGGGGGGGGGTACTATAACGGGACTAGCCTAGTTACAGTAGGAATGTCCTAGTAAAACACTTAATAGATAAATTCTAACGCCTTAATTGACTTCTACTAAGTTCCGCCGGATTAACAAATTCTACTAAAGTTAGTTAAAGACTGCGTATGTATATACACACGCATTGGCCACTAAGACCCCTAACTATTTAATATATAACTCTCTCGTTATTCTTTTCTCTTTTTTACGCAACGTCTTATTCTTAGCGAGAGCTATATACCCTTAAATTTAGATCGAATTTAAATCGTTCCTTTAAATCTTCCCTAAAGTCTCTTCGCGCCCTTATAATAAATTATAAAAAGCGCTTTAATACTATAGTGTTATCGCGACTTATAAAAAAAAGCTTATAGTAGGCTATAAGAAGCTCTAAGGAGTAAATAGGTTAAATTAAATATGGAATAAATAGGCTCCAGAAACTATAAGGATTAGTATTATAGCCTAAGGTAGAATAGGTTTTTAGCCTTTTTATATATAGAGCATAGAGTTAATAGGGCATTTTGCTACAATTATATTCCTATTTATTAATCTATATTAGGAATATTATTTTTAGGGCGCTTAAGCCCTTTTTAAAAGCCTTCTAAGACCTTCCTAAGCAGCTAATTAAGTCATTAATTACTACTATATATAGGAATAAATTCTAAATACTTAATCTAAAGGGCTATTATACCTTATCCTTATGAGCAGGATTAGAATCTATTGGCCTTTTAAGTAACAGTTAACGGGAATAAGATTCCTTTATAGGAGTATAGGTAGGCATAAAAATAGAGGTAAGATAATAAAGTATAGCAGGAGCAGAGATTCTTAAACGTTTAATACTAATATTAGGTCTAAACTAATACAAATAAAGCTCTTAGGGCGTAAGCTTATAGTCAATAAAGATACGCTTAAGCCTAAAATAAATAGATATATTAGCTAGCTAGTATAGTTTAGAACTACTAAGACCTTATTATAGTAACTATTAGTTACCTATCTACTAGGTACTTAAAGGGTAACCTACCTAATAATATATTATATTATACTCTTTTAAAACTTAACGCGTATATATAAACTCCTTCCTATAATAGATAGCGACTTTCTTCTTATTACCCTTATCTCTTACCCTATCCTTAATATACTAGCCTTACTCTTATCTTAGGCGTTATTAGCTAGCTTACTAGGAATTATAAACTATATAAATAGCTATAATATAGTCTTAAATTTAACCTAAATATTTAGTATTATTGCTGGAATAAGAGAGAGCCTAGGCTATATAGTAGTTAAGGATATTAAAGGATAATTACTACTTAGGCCTAGGCTATTAAAGCTTAAAGTTAGTAATAGAAACCTATTAAGGATAGGAAAACTTACCTTAATATAACTGCCACTCTTAGTATATATATATTAATTATACGGATTAAAGGTATTAGACCTTATATAATAGGTTTTATATATAATAGTAGGACTAAAATACGCTAAGGAACTAGCTTAATAAAGTAGTTAGTATAAGAATATAGAGGTATATTAAAATAATAATAGAATAAAAGAAAATCTTAATAGTATATTGAAGATCCGTTTAAGATTAGATAAAGGTTAATAATAGAAGTAAGATACTAAGGAAAAGAATTAAGTTTAATAAATAAAGTGGTTTTATACTTTACCTTTTAATACCCTTTTAGCATATAGCTATAACCTTACTAGTATAACTCTATTATAATGGCGCAATTAAAAAAAAAAAGGAAATATGCGTATAAGTTATCTAGCTATTACTTCCTTATAAAAGCTAATTACGTAGCTAGGAAAAGGTAAGTAAGACGTTAATTAAAAATATATATAGGTTAAATTATACTTAAATAATACTAGAGTATTAATGAATAACGTTATAGAGGTTTTTAATTATTATATAATAGCTACAAGTGCTATTATAAGGTGTTCCTTCTATTTATTACGTAGTAGAGCTACGCTAACTATAATAGCGCTATTGCACGTTACCTACCAAATTCTGCCAAATTCTGCCAACCTATAATTGGCTCGCCTAAAGCTAGTGTCTTAGCGGCTTACCCTATATATTTGTTTATATCGGTTTTAGCGACCTCTTTCCTTCTCCTTAACTTAGTATCTTTGTAATATAGCATTCTATAAGCTTCGGTTTAGAGGTATTTATATAAGCCGTGACATTATATTAAGCTTATTCTACTCTACTTGGGAAGGCCTTAATAATATCCTACCCTAAAAGAAACTTTATCTATAACGACGCGTTAATGCGCTATACTTAGACACTAAAACAACTCTATACTGCCTGGGAAGGCCTAAATAATATCCTACCTTATAAGCTAGATAGGACTAGACCTATACCCTTAGAATTAAAACTAAATTAAATAATACCAACAAACCTTAAAAAGCTAATAATGGTACCTAAAGTAAGCTTATTTAAGAGAGCTACTTTTACCTAAGTGGAACCTAAGATCTAATTGGGATTAAAAATTAAAGATAATAATAACGTTATAGACATACGCGAGTAGATTTGCGCCCTTATGGCTAGCTAGAAAGCTAATTATCTTAAAGTAAGAAATAAATAAAAGACCCTATAAGAGATCCTAAAAAGCCTTACGGCCCTATAAAATAGCCTAGCCTTCCCTTTTTAAAGCCCTAGCTAACCTATTTACTTTACTAAATATAATAAACTAGGGAGTGTGGATATAATAATAAAGTAATTAAAGTCTGTTAAGCTCCTTAACCCCTAACCACTATCTAATAGAATAGACCCTACCTTTAAGAATTAAAGGATTTAAGTATAAGGAAAGCTCCGCGTTAATTATAACTATTTCCTTTCTAAAGAAGCTAAAATACTCTACCTCTTTAGTTAAACCACTAGGGACGCCTAGCGGCACCTTTAAGCCAAGTTTAAGGACAAGTCCCCTATCCAATTTATATCTATTAATGAGATAATATAGTACTTAGCGGCTATTTATATTAACCTAAATAAAGTATAGGATGCCTAGTATAACTATAATCGCCTAATAATAAAACTAAACTAACCCTTTACTAAATTTTAGACTTAATTCCTATACCTTATAGAAGAAGGCTAGGTTCCCCTTAAGAACTACTAATTAAACCTATTTAATAAGCTAATAATCCGGCTATAAGAAAAGATCGCTATAATATTAGATAATCTACTAACCTATAAAAGACTTATAGCTTATTACTTATTATTAGACTTAGAACTAAAATAGATTAACGCCCACCCTAATTAGTAGAAGAAACTTTATAGTAATTGGAACTTATTAGCCACACCTATAGAAGCTAGAGTAGGAAGATAAGCTACGACTACTCTTATACTAAAAGTAGTTACAACTACGCACCGGCGAGCCTCGTCCGACCAGTTATATACTACGCTATTAACTAGTACTTACTATAATACTCTAATTAACCCTGCCTTGGCTACGTGCTATAATTATAATAAGGAGGGTTACTTTACCTTATCCTGCCTAGAGCTAAAGGATATAGGCGATATTAAGGAGATAAAGGAAAAAGAAACGTCTCATAAGTTGGGAAAAGAAGAACCCTAGGGAAAGACTCCCCCCTAAGGTACCTTATTAATCTTAAAGAGATTAATCTTAGTTAGTTAATAGGTAGAAAGCATTTTATAGTTCTATATATAGTATTTTAAAATAGATATAAAGTTAATATAACCGCCCTTATTAATAATAGAGTAAATAGCTTCGCCTTTATAAATACTGCCTATATAAATAATGTTGCTAAGTTTCTAAATACAGAAGCTATCCAACTAGAGAAGCCTATTTAGGTAAAAGGCTATAACGGTTAAGCTGGTTAGCCTATTACCTATATCTTAAAGTTATATATTACTCTTAACAGACGACGCTAATATAGTATCCCCTTTTATATCCTAGACCTAGGGTCTTATAATATAATCCTTAGACAGAAATAGATATCTTATTTTAATATTTAGTTAAATATATAATAAAGACAGTTTATCTAGCCGGAGGATAAACTAAGGTTACCCTTCTTTATTAGGAAAATCCGAACTAACTATAAGACACTAACTATAAGGGCTAACCCTATCTACTAATAGGATGTCTAGGCCCGTAACCTAGCCTTTACCTAAAAATATGCCCGCTACAAAGCTAGAAAGAACTTTATACTAATAAGGATACTCTCCTAAAGCGCTATATTTAAAGAGGTCTTTACGTATAGAAGTAGGATAGATAGTAATATAGATAACGTCTAAATCGCGTAGATTTAACTAGTATGGGGGGGAACGCATTAATAGGATATAAGGGATAACCTCTAAAAGATATAATATGAGCTAAAAGGAGTAATAATAACGCTAGTACTTTAGAAGTCCCTAAAGTTATATACGCCCCTATTATTATATAACCTCCCCACTATAGATATCGCCGTAATTAGCGCTATAGCGTTTTACTTTAATATATACTAGAAGGATAATAAGGTCTTTATAACGAGCCTATATAAGGTTAACTAAATTATTAATAATAGGGAGGAAGAGCTAGCTAAGGAAACTAATAAGGAATTAGTTAAATACCTTTTTTTTTATTACTATTTATACAAATTATAAAAATGCATTCTTAAAGGCGGCTTTAGATAAGTTACCCCCTTACCGGACGTATAATTATAAGATTTAATTAGAAGCTAATAACCCGCTAGGTTATAGCCCCCTTTACTAATAATTAATAGATAATCTAAAAGTAATAAAGTAGCACTTAATTAATAACCTGGATAAAGGGTTTATTAAGCTAAATTAAGCCCCTTTTACTTCCCCTATTTTATTTATAAAAAAGCCTAATAGAGGCCTCCGCTTTTATATTAACTATTAAAAGCTAAATACTATTACTTAAAAGGATCGGTATCCTATTCCTTTAATTAATAAGACCCTTATACGTCTAAGCCAGATAAAGATCTTTACTAAACTTAATATCCGTTAAGCTTTCTACCAAATTAGGATAAACCCCGTATCTAAAATTTTAACTATATTCTATACCTGTTATAGCTCCTATAAATATAAAGTTCTTCCTTTTAGACTAATAAAAGGACTAGTTATATACTAAAGGTATATAAATAACGTTCTTTTTAATTACCTAGATAAATTCTATACAGTATACCTAGACGATATTCTTATATACTTAGACGATAAACTTAAGTATTAAGTTTATATTAAAAAGGTCCTAGAGAGACTACGGAACGCAGGCTTATAAGTTAATATTAGGAAATATAAGTTTAGGGTAAAATATATAAAGTACCTTAGGTTTATTATAACTATAGAAGAAATTAAGGTTAACTCTAAGAAGGTAGAGGTAATCCGCAACTAGAAGCCCCTTTATACAGTAAAAGGGATCTAGTCCTTTTTTAGCTTTTATACTACCAGTTTATCCGTAACTATAGAATTATAGTAAAACCTCTTATTTAACTAACTAGGAAGGATACGCCTTTTATCTTTAATAATAACTATATAAAGGCCTTTAAAGAGGTAAAAGATTAGCTTATCTCTTTCCTATTCCTTTATTACTATAACCTAGACCTTAAATTAATACTATAAATAGACGCTTCTAATAGGGTTATAGCGGGAATCCTATTACAGCTATATCCGGACAGCGAATGGTACCCTATTACCTTTTTATTTAAAATAATAGACTTAGCTAAGTATAACTATAAAGTAGACAATAAGGAAATACTAGCTATTATTTAATTACTATTCTAATAGCGTGTAGAGCTTAAAGGTATAAACTTCCAGATTAAGATATATATAGATTATAAAGCCCTATAGTACTTTATAAGAATAAAGCAGCTTACTAAATAGTAAGCCTAGTAGGCCAAAATACTTTTATAATTCTTCTTTATAATTATATATCGTTCTAGTAAGTAAAACTCTAAAGCTAATACCCTAACCTAAAGGGAATAAGATATAGGACCCTAGGATAAGCTAAAGACCTAATACTAGACACGCGCCCTTCTCTACCCTAAATGGCTTAACCTGCAGATCCTTAGGGAGCTAAACTCTTAGTAAAACGAGCTAGCACTAATAGAGGGGTCCTTAGATAAATTAATAGGGCTAATTAACCGCCTTCTAACTATAAACCGCATGGCTAACGCCCTAAAGGCCCTCCGCGACTAAGCCGTAAAAGGAAACCCCGATTTTAAAATAAAGGAAGGATTGCTCCTATACTAGGAGTGGCTTATAATCCCTAACGTTAACACTATAGACTAAGCTAATCCGCGAAGCTTATTGCTAAGTTTCTATAGTATACTCTAGCAAGAATAAGACCTATAAAATTATTAACTACCGCTACTACTGGCTAAGAATAGTTATAGATATTAACTAATATATATAGAACTATAAAGACTGCTAGAGAGCTATAACCCTACGGGATAAAACCCTAGGACTATTTAAGCCACTCCTAATACTAGAGCGCTTTTAGTAGTATATCTTTATAGACTTTTATAAGCTACCTATAGACCATAATAGATATAATACGGTTATAGTTATAGTTAACCGCTTTAGTAAACGCCTATTCTTAATTCCCTATTATAAGAATATTAATGCTAAAGAAGTAGCCCGGCTATATATCTACTACGTTTACTAAATTTACGGACTACTAGATACTATTATATCTAATTATAGGCTATAGTTTATATCGGCCTTTTAGAACGAGTTTACCTAGATCCTAGGTATTAAGCTAAAGCTTTTTACGGCTTATTACCCCTAGATAGACGGTTAGACGGAAATTATAAATTAGTACCTAGACCAGAGGCTTAGGCCCTTTATTAACTACTTTTAAGACAACTAGTTTAAACTGCTACCTTTAATAGACTACGCCTAAGTAACCCTACCCTATAACTCTATAAGGTTTACCCTAGTTTAGCTAAAAATAGGATACTTACCCCGCATAAGCTTTAACTAGAAAAGGCTAGAAGAACCCCAAATTGTATAAGAGAAGCTATTCTATAGTAAGGCCTAATAGTACCCCAAACGCTTAGAGGAAGCTTAGACGGTAGCCTATAAGAACCTAAGTAAAGCCTAAAGGTTAATGGAATAGCAGGCAAATAAACACCGTTAAGAGCCTAACTTTACCCCTAGCGATATAGTCTGGGTTATAATAAAGAATTAGAAGACCAAACGACCTAGCTATAAGTTAGACTACTAAATAGCAGTACTATATAAGGTTCTTAAGAAGTTAGGTAACTTGTACAAGGTAAAGCTCTTAGATTTAATTAGGGTATACCCTATCTTTTCGCTAAATAAGTTATAGAAAGCTATAAATAACCTACTACCTAGATAAAAGAACGAGCTTCCCCTACCAATTTAAGTGAACGGTAACGATAAATAGGATGTTAATAAAATACTGGCCTATAAGATAGTATAGGAAATATTAAAATACTATATTTAATAGAAGGGCTATAACCTAGACTTAACCTAGTACCCTATATAAAACTTTATAAGCTACTCCTAAAAGCTTAAATAGTTTTATAACTAATACCCTAACGTACCTAAACCCCTAAAGTACTTAGACAAGTGGATAAAATACTAGTATAATAAAGATAATAAGTTACCAGAGGAGTATAGGGATAAGAACGCCCTAAAGCCCTAAAATAGCTATTTACCAAATTCTATTATATTCTGCCGTTTTTTGCTAGTACTATAAATCTTTAGATATTTAGGAACTTTAACCGCCGGTTAAAGTTATCTAATTAGTTAGATCCTTACTAAGATTTTTAGCGGCTACTTTTCTTAGCCTAGTGCTTCCACTTAACTTACGGTTGCCTTTTAGTACTTAGTCCGGACGCACTTATGTCTTTTTTCTTTCCTCCTTACCCCATATTTTGTAATCTTACGTTTTATAAGCCTAGTGATATTTTATTTCTAACTAAGCCTAAGGGCAGGCTTTCTTTTAAAGAGGGGGGTAATGTAACGCCGCTATTGCATATTACCTGCCAAATTCTACCAAATTCTACTAACCTATAATTGGCTCGCCTAAAGCTAGCGTCTTAGCGGCTTACCCTATATATTTATTTACATCGGTCCTAGCAACCCCTTTTCCTTCTCCTTAGCTTAGTATCTTTATAATACAGCATTCTACAAGCTTTGGTTTAGAGGTATTTATATAAGCCATAACACTAACTATACAGTATAGGACTACTAGATTTAAAAGTATATATATTAAATCTTAAGAGATAAGTCTTTTTAACTAACTAATAAATATATTAACTCTAT
>Ga0307515_10015343_pt1 | contig 14121 bp, 9 predicted proteins | sample 17_EM_MG_FD_194513 | JGI IMG/M metagenome (GOLD analysis project Ga0307515, IMG submission 194513) | Populus trichocarpa ectomycorrhiza microbial communities from riparian zone in the Pacific Northwest, United States - 17_EM | ecosystem: Host-associated > Plants > Roots > Unclassified | place...
CTTAATTTTGATCCCAGAATAATGCCTGCCCTTGCTTCCTAAAGATGTATTTCCAACACTAATTAACAAATGCTTATGGATATTTGACTTGTGATTTGCAGCGGATTTAATAATATTTTTTTAAAAAATTAATGTATGTAAAGATTTTTATAATGTGTTTTTGTATATAAAAAACTCATAAATAGAATTCAAAAATTTCATCCATATATCTAATTAAATAAATAAAAATTTATTTATACAATAAAAAAATTATCGAGCTCGATTTTTACCTGGCCAAAGTTAATTAGCCAAATAAGTGACGTGGGTTGATTTAATTGGGATTAATATTTTTTTTATTTAAAATAGACACTTATAAAATTAAAAATTAGTAAAATATCATAATGATTGAAAAAAAATTCCAGAATTATTTATGAAAATTAAAGAAAAAATATAAATAGTAAAAAAAGGTACTTATCTTTTCCATTAGAGAGGACTTCTCTTTTTAGAACAATAATCCAAACTGATCACAAACCAGAGAAAAGGCAATCCCCTTTTCCCCGTAACGAGGAAAAGATTTTTCCTTCCAATTTCAATCCTAAACCCCCAAATAATAATAATAATAATAATAATAATAATAAATATTTGAATTTAGAAAGACACAGATTCTGGCATTAATTAGTTAATTAATCGACAGCGGAGCCGCAGAAGCACCTAAATAACGGCTGTCTTGAGTCTTGACCGCGTCCTTCGACGCGTGCCTCCAATTCCTCCCTACATTAAGTAGCTTACCATTTCTACCCTTCTGTCTCTAATCCTTAAATCAAGGTCATCTATCTTACTACAAGGATTTCTAACCCTTTCTTTTGGACCAACTTGATTTCACCACCGGTTTTTTTTTAAGGAAAAGCCGATTTTGTCCCCTAAAATTTCATTTTCTTCAATTTCCCCCCTACTCTATCACCGCAACCGGGCAGAGACATAATATAGTGGGCACCAAGTGGTGATTTATGAGTCAATATAATTTAATCTCTGCATTATAATGTCTCCCAAGTCAAGTCAATTGCATTGATTTGATAAATAGGTTTATGAAGTCAAGTTCCCCTACATTTGTAGCAAGAAGACTATTTCTCCTGCATTTAAGAGTATATTTGAGTTAAAAATAAATAAATTTAAATTCTTTCATATATTTTTGAATGATTTTGATTTATATACGTTAAAACATATAAAAAAATACTTTAAATGCGTCAGATTGGATCTCATTTCTGTTTAAATGTACTTTTGTAAAAACATTTTTCATTACTAAACACACATTTACAGGGTGTCTGGGAAAATGGTAACTTTTGCTTTTTAAAGTGTTTTTGTTTGGAAATATATCAAAATAATATATTTTTTAATTTATTTTTGAAATCAACACATCAAAACGATTAAAAAATATAAAAAAATTCAAGATTTTTTAAAACTCTGGTTGAAACACTGTCCCAAACAGACATTTAATTAAATAAAATTTGATGGAGGCCATTATCAATTTGGCATGATCATAGGGGAAATTAATGAAAATGAAACAAAAGGGGGAAATTGGCGAACATAGGGGAAAAACAAGGATTATTATTGTTATTATCCTTATTAGTTCGTTAATGACAGCAGTAAAAAGAGCGGGGGGTGGGGGGGTAAAAAGTAAAAACCTCCTCCTCCTCCTCCTCCTCCTCCTTGTCATATATTATGGTAACAACAGACAGGTTTTTTAAAGGCCAAGGTCACTTCAAATCCTCCTTAAAAACACAATATAATAACCTCAAGATCAAAAAAATATCAACCGTCAGATGAAGAAAAAAAATGTATATATGAGAGGAGGGACTAGGGATAGGGATAGGGAGAGGAGGAGGGATTTTTGTTAATTATTGTTATTATTTATCTGCTGTAAAGAGAGAGACAAAAAAAAAAAAGGAAAAAATAAATAAATAAATAAACAGAGCAAAATAAAAACCACCAAACGGCTATAATTGTCACTGCAAGGCTCTGTTTGTTGCTCTGTTGGAGAGAGAGAGAGAGAGAGAGATTTACGGTTGTGGGATTTTACGGGATTGCTCGGGGAGATATTTTCCTGGGCAAATTTTGGCCACCAGTTTGTGTATCAGGAAGGAGGGAGAGGCTTAGTTTGATCTTGGTTTTAAAAGATCTCCCTCAAAGTTTGTAACTTTGAGAGAGAGAGAGAGAAAGACCGAGAGGTTTTTAATCGAACATTTATTTTTGTTAACTGTTGGGATTTTGATTGATTGATCGATCGATTAATCATGTCTGTTGGGTATTATAGTTCCAAGAAGACTGATGATATATGTGAGGATGTTTGTGGCCAGGTAATTTATTCTTCTTATTCTTCCATTAAAGTTTTGATTTTTTTTTCATTTGGAGTAATGGATGTCTTGTTGTTTTTAGATAATACGCTAAATTTGTAATCATTTATGACTCTTAAACTTTTGAAGTTGGCTGCTTTCTTTTTGATATTTGAATTGTTGATTTTAAGATTTTGAATTTGTTTTTGTTCTTTATAAAAAAAGGAATTCCCCTTCTCTCCTTCAATCCTCTTTCAGAGATTTGTGGTTTCTTATACTTTGGGGTGAAAATGCGTTGGAATGAATATCAGAGTTAGTGATTTTGGGTTTTCTTTTTACTTCATTTTTTTTTCCTGTATAATTGGAAGTGAAGGTACGTTGAGCAATGGATACGAAAAATAATGATGTGGGTTCTAATCAAAAGGTTTTAGATTTTGTAACTTTTGGATTCATAGAGGGTAATATTTGGCTGTTTTGTTACTTTTAGTAACAGTGACAATTTATTTTTTGTTTTTGTTTTTTTGACATTCAATGAACTGGTTCTAATTCTCTATGCACCTGCAATCTGTTAAACAACAACCACAGGTTCAAATGAAGTTCTTGCGCTTGAACTGCCTTTTTTAATCTATGGTTGTTGTTTTTGTGTTCTTGCTGTGGATAATGTTCTACTATCACAGGCATAGTGGGTAGATGTTGCTATTTATTCTGCAAAATCTTGACATCTTAGTTTTACCTAGAAAGTTTTGTTTTAATTTGCAGCAGTCGTCTCGAGCAGCTCTGAGCATGTCTAGGCTGAAGTGTATCTTGCGAGGGTTGGATTTCAAGACCTATATATTCTTGTTGGTTCTTGTTCCATTAGGAATACTCGGTGTGTATCTGCATGGCCAGAAGATCACCTATTTCCTGAGACCTATATGGGAATCTCCTCCAAAGCCCTTCCAGATACTTCCTCACTATTATCATGACAATGTATCAATGGAGAATCTTTGCAGGCTTCATGGTTGGGGGATTCGTGAATCCCCAAGACGAGTCTATGATGCAGTATTATTTAGTAATGAAGTAGACATTCTCACGATTCGATGGAAGGAATTATATCCTTACATAACACAGTTTGTTATTCTTGAAGCAAATTCAACATTTACAGGTATACCCAAACCATTGCTCTTTGCAAGAAATCGGGACAGATTCAAATTTATAGAGAATCGGTTGACTTATGGGACAGTTGGAGGGAGATTCAGGAAAGGGGAAAACCCATTTGTAGAAGAAGCATACCAGAGAGTAGCACTGGACCAGCTTATTAGAATAGCAGGGATTGAAGATGATGATTTGCTATTAATGTCCGATGTTGATGAGATCCCCAGTGCTCACACAATTAATCTATTGAGGTGGTGCGATGACACCCCCCCGGTTCTTCATCTTCAGTTGAAGAACTACTTGTACTCTTTTGAATATTATGTTGATAACAAGAGCTGGCGGGCTTCTGTTCACAAGTTCAAGACAGGGAAAACCAGATATGCGCACTATCGTCAGGCAGATGTCCTCTTGTCAGATGCGGGTTGGCATTGCAGCTTTTGCTTCCGCCACATCAGTGAGTTCGTATTTAAGATGAAAGCTTACAGCCATTATGATCGGGTTAGGTTCTCTCATTACCTGAACCCTAAAAGGATTCAGAATGTGATTTGCAAAGGGGCTGATCTGTTTGACATGCTACCTGAGGAATACACATTCAAGGAGATTATTGGGAAGATGGGTCCTATCCCTCATTCGTATTCAGCAGTCCATCTACCGGAATTTTTGTTGAATAATGCTGAGAAGTACAAATATCTCTTGCCTGGTAACTGCATAAGGGACAGTGGGTGAAGTTTCTTGCAAAATGATGAATCTTTGTAAATTCTGGATGCATGTCGTCCTCTGCACCAAAAAGGGCTGTATTAGACAATTGATGGTGATGCGTAGCATTGCTACAAGCGTCGCCTTTGTCGGTTGAATCCATGTCATTCTTAGGGAGATGGGATGAACTTGGAAGTTTCTCTGTGTATGAAGGGAAATTCTGTATATTCCTTTTTGCGGGACTTGGGTTTCTCCATTATGAAGAAGAGGTATATTCAGTTTTCCAAGGGGTAGCTCGTTACTAGAGGTCCTTGGTATGTATGCACAGACCACTGCTAGTTGGTTTGGCTTATCCTACCTGAATTGCATTGGAGTAGAATGACATTTTCCCATGTTTTTATGTGATGGGGAAGTTCGGCTTTTCTGACTAATCTATTGATGATATATTAATCTTGTCTATCTAGTTGTTGATTTATACCATTTGATTTCTGCTGGTTTTGCCATTGAGCGAAATGCTGATTTATTCATCATTTTGATAGCATTGCAGATTGTGAATTTTTTTTCCTAGTTATTACTGTCTCTCTCAGTTTTTCATCTTTCTCAATGTATATATATGGTTTTTGCTCATCACACATGAACCTCCAGAATTGTAATAGAATCTAATCTGTCTGTTTGTGATTGCTGGAGGAGGATCCATTAACTAACTTCATTTCGTCTTGAATTCGGACATCTGTAATGGGGTTGCCCTCTTAAGATTTTCCACACGTAACCCTCTTAAGATTTTCCACACGTATTTGCGGATTGGGGTCCACAATATTACTTTTCTTTCTTGTGGTTGGTGTTTCAAGGAAAGCTTGTTGCCTGAAAAAGGTGAGCTTTTTCGTCCTCCCCTGGAAATCCACTTTTAACCTTGTGCACGCATTGGCCAACTAGAGGATAATAACCTTTTGAACTATGAATTTCAACTGACCATCTTATAGTTCTCTTTCCCTCCTGTAAAGTTTCTGTAAATTCCGGGAGAACTCGCTCTAGCTGTTTAGTTAATTGGATAGATGCTTTCTTTTTTGAACACTGATGGTCTTTGCAAAACTCAGTTCAAGAATCCAAGTCGAGTTGGCAAGGTTAGCTTTGAACCCTTTTGAGAATCGTTATCTCAGTCCAAAGTTGTGGGGTTACAGTTTCTTTTGAGCTTTAATCAGGAAACGCATTGCGTGCAACTTTGAAGTTGAGGATCAATCATGATGCTGACAACCACTTCAAGATATGGAATTAGAGTAGAGAACACGTGGGAGAAGTATAGGATTCCCACTCCGTGTTTCATTTGTTAACATTTTGCCTTTACATTGTTGTTGCTCATGTGTTATCTGGTGTTGCTTCTGCTAGGGATGCCCACAGCCTACTGGCTCAGCTGTATTATAATCAAAGAAACCCTAATCCAGCAGCTGCTCATGCTCATGCTCATGGTTCTTCCCTTTCCATGTTCTTTTCATAACCTGAAGGATGCATTCATCTTCTATGTCACAGTAGCTTTCCTCAGGCTCCTGTAGATGTGTCTTGAAGCAACATTAAACAGAACCAAGAAGTTTCTTGAAGCCTTTCATACCCAAAAAACACACAGTTTTGCCATAAATGTAACAGGCAAACGAATGAATATCTTTCAAAGTCACATTCTTTTGTTGGCTGTCCATCACTTTCTGTTGCTCCTAATTACAGCACAGAAAATTGCAACAAGAGGTACCCCAAAAGCATACACCAAAAGGACATTATTCCAATGACAAACAGAACATTGGTGGATGATGTTCCAAATCAGCACATCTGCTGTAAACCACACAGATACTGCCTCTGGTTTTTCTGTGGATGGAAAATTACTTTCGATTATGAGGGTCCTAGCTAGTTTAATAACTATTTCATCAAAAGTCTTAAATATATCTGATTACTTAAATCAAAAGTTTCAAATCCGTGCTTTAATCCAAGATTAAGTTCTTAAACCGAGTCTAAAATATATTTTTAATAAGTATAAATTCTGAAATTTAAAGTAATGAATTACCGACTAAGGTTACAAGGTTTAAGGGATGGAGTCCTCTCCAATTTTATGGCTCTAATTTCCTATGATTCTCACCATCCACTCATATCAGATTATCAACAATGAAATTGGAAATAATCATTGCTGCCCAGAACGTGCATGAGCACGAATCTATTGGATGAGTTGACTTCTCCCATCCAGCTCAGAACCAATTTAAAAAACAAAGAAAAATTGGTCATCTAGTCGATGGACTTAAAAAAAAACCTGACAATTTTTCCACTACTAGCCAAGAACTCAAAAGGAACTATGGATGGACTAATCCTACTTCATAACCTTCTGAGAAATATCCCAAGTCACAACCCACTACGGCACAGAATTTAGAAAACGAAGCAAGCAAGAACACAAGGAAAAGTCATAAATATTAGAGAAAAGAAGACAATGAAAACTAACTCAATAAATATTTTGAGCAATAATCTACAAGTCTCCTCCTCCTCCTCTCCGTTGATATTTTCCACCAGACAGACATCGTAATAATCTCAGTCAATAATCCAAACTCTAAAATTCCACTCTGAACGAGTCGTTGAAAACGAAGTCATTTAAATTAGGATTTTAATATTTTCTAGCTCACTCCGACACGCCAAGACAAAATTTATATGGAGACTTGGAAGGGTTGGTGATGATGATCTTTTTTCGTTGGCTTGGCGTGAGATTCAATCATGAAAACTAAAAAGAAAGAGAAACTTCTTAATTATCCCTTTTACTGCTTTTTATTCAATTTTTTTTAATGTATTTTAGTTGTTTTTTAAAATATTTTTTATTTAAAATATATCAAAATAATATTATTTTTTTAAAAAATTATTTTTAATATCAGCGCATTAAAATAATTTAAAAATACCAAAAATTATTAATTTAAAATAAAAAAATAAAAAATTTTATTTTTTTAAAACACTTTTAAAACACAAAAAAAAACAGAAACTATATAAAAATATTTTTGGATAAGTTTTTGTGCATCAAGGATAAGTTTTTTTAATTGAATCAAATTCATCCATATTCACACCAATAATATAATTATAAGAAATTCATTTGACGTGTTTTATTTTTTTTTGTCATAAAAAAATTGATGTAACTCTTGTGTGAAAAGCATATTTACTTGTTAACCAGGTTTGTATTTGTTAGAAATTATTTTTTAATTGAAAATATATTAAAATAATTTTATTTATTTTTAATATTAATACATCAAAATTATAAAAAAAAATATAAAAACATCATTTTTAATTTCATTTTGATGTTTTTAAAAAAACAAAATATAATTTTAAAAAGACTTTAAAAGACAAAATTTTTTAATATCTAAATCTAATTAAAATAGTGTAATGTAATGAAGGGTGACCTTGACTTGACATGAATGTAATTACATCATTTGTCTTTCAAAAGAAAGTCATCATGATCAAAATAAATTATTTAAAACTCCATAAAAACAAAAGTCATCATGATCAAAATGAATAATGTATATTTTGAATTATTTATCTTAAAAACAAACAAAATTAATTTATATCTTAAAAATTCTGTCTTTTTCAATTATTTATCTATCTCCGTAAATAATTAAGACTAGCAAGAACTTGACTAAAAGAATTATTTAAATAAATTGGAAGAAGAAAAATAAAATCAATGGACAAACGAATTCCAAATTCCTTTGTTCTTCACACTTTCTCCACACAATATGACTCATATTTTCATATTTTAATTATATGTCGATAAAAATAAAATAAAAAACTTGGTTTATTCTAATTGAAGTTAGAGGTATTTTATTAATACAAAGGTATTATTTATCATAAAATAAATATGTCAAAGAGAATGAAGATTGAAAACCTCTTCTTCTAAGGATCTAATAGGTCTTTATAACTCATTGTTCTTATTCTTTTATCGAGGGGAGGACTCAAAAGTTCTCTTTTTTATAATATTTAATCCGTTAAAGAGAGAAATATCTCTAATTTTATTAAAGAAAAAATATTTTTGCACGCGTGTGGGCTCAGTGTTTAGCTGAGCCCAAGAATGCTGGGTCTAGCAGCTAGCCAGACCCATATATATTTGGGCTCAGCGCTTGGTTGAGTTCAAAGATGTTGGGTCTGGCAGCTCGCCAGACCTTTATAAACTTGAGCTCAACGCTTAGATAGGTCTAAGGATGTTGGGTTTGGCAATTTATGAGACCCTTATATGCTTGGGGTCAGCGCTTGGTCGGGCCCTAGAATGCTGGGTTTGACAGTTCACTAAACTCATATATGCTTGGGCTTAACGCTTAACTGAGCTCAATGATGTTGGGTTATCACCTGACCTCTAGTTTCTTTAAATGAGGATCTAAATAAAAATAAAAATAAGAACAAAACATATTAATCTATCAGTAGTCTCCAAGTCTTTATATTTATCACACAAAGATTTTGAAAGATTACAGTAGTAAATGAAATCATTTCTACCTTCTCCATAAGATTTGGTTATTCCACATAGTACTGTTAGGATTCTCGTGATCAGGTGGCTCATCTTCATTTATTAAATGAGGTGACTCTTAAGAAGAAAAATGACGGCTTGCATTTAAAGCAATAGTTGAGTGATGGCCTGGAGTTGGTGTTTAATATCCGTAAAAGATCCCTCTTTGTAGATTTAGAGACTTTCCAATATTTAAGTATCTTTTTTAGAGAAAATATAATGATATGTAGAGAGAAACTCTAAAAATAAATATGTCATGGAGAATGAAGATTGAAAACCTCTTTTTTTGATAATTTAATGGGTCTTTATACCTTATTATTCTTACCTTTTTATTGAGGGGGTGACTCAAATGTCTTTTTTTTATAGCATTTAATCCGCATGAGTCAAAGAGAGAAATATCTCTAGCTTTATCATGGATAAAAATATCTATGATTTTATCAGAGAAAAATATATTTGACTTTATCAAAGGGAAAATATTTATATACACATGTAGGTTCAGTGTTTGCTGAGTCTAAGAATATCAAATTTGATAATTTGTCAGACCCGTATATGTTTAGGCTCAATATTTAATTGAGCCAAAAAATATTAAGTTATTACCCGGCCTCTGATTCCTTTAAACAAGGAGCCAAATAAAAATAAAAATAAAAATAAGACAAAACTTGTTAATCCATGAAATATAATTGTACTTTGAAATCACAATATAAAAATAAACTAAAATGAATTAGGCCATAAGCAAACTTTTAGGAGGGACCAATTGAAATGATTATTAAAATTAAAGTCAAAATTAACTTTATAAAAAAATTGGGGCCCATGACAAAGCCTTAAATATAATTCATTAGTTAAATTAGTTTTCTTAAAAAAGGATAAGTAGCCGCAACTGGTCTCTCTCTGTCCACGGTTTTTATTTATATATTTATTATTATTATTGGATAAACCGATAAAGAGAAGCAATCATCCATTGCACATTAGCACTCGGTGAGTTTGGATTCAACAGGAAATCCCTATTAATTATCACAAAAAATAATACTTTAATTGTATTCACTAACACTCTTTAACAATGTAAAAGATTAAAATTATTTTTTTATTTTTTTATAATTGGTTAGCTTCATAAATTTAATTGTTATTGTTATTACCTAATACAAAGAATTTTTTAAGTGAACAATGTGATTTTTAATTTGAATAAAATAGAATTAACATTCCAAAATTAGATTATTATGAATACAAAATATTAAGATGATTATTGTAAATTTTTATTTTTATTTTTTTAGAAAACATAATTGTAATTTTGACATATATGTAAATTTTTTTTATAAAAAATTCTTTTTTCATTCTCAATAAATGGGCATCTTTTTTATTCCTTATTGGGAAAGAAAGATTGTAAAAGAAAAAGAAATCTAAAAAAGAAGAAGAAGAAGAAGAAATAGTTCTCTATTAGTGAACACTAGTCAGTTAACCTGTACTCCACTCGGTGTAAGATAAACAAAAATAACACAATAAAAAGTGTGCTGGCTTTGTTGACATGATTTCTAGCACAAAAAAAAAATTAATTATGACGTAAAAATTTAATGAGTTCATTTAATTATAAAAATCAAGAATTATATAGGATAATAAATATTAAAAAGAGATGTTTAAGCTAACTAAGTTTGTAAGTTGAAAGATAAATGAAGCTTAAGATGACTGATTTTATGCTGCATGGAGATCTTAAAAATATTTTTACTTAATTATATGGAAATTAATTTTTTCTAAGAAGACTAATAATTTAAATTCTGTTAAAACAAAATGATTTGTTAGGATAACTCCCCCTCCTTTTCTTAATTTTTCCTAAAAAAAAAAACTTCTTTGTTCTATTTTCTTTATTTAATAAAAATAAAATGTAATTAGAAGAAATATATATAAAAAAATATAGACAATTAGAAATAAGGATAAGAAATGTATCTCTCTAATTAAAACCCTTTAATCTTATCAATTTACTACATTTTCATTTTTTCAGAAATTGTTTTAACTAGAATATTTGTTTTCTAAAGAAGATCTTATTATAATCATAAAAGAAAATTTTAGTTATCAAAAAACTATTATTATAATTTTGACATGAATATACTAAAAAAAAAATATAAGAACAATACACCACATACGCGGTGCAATGAGGAACATTTTGAAAATACAACCAAACTCGATCCAATCCGACAGGTCAAATTGGAGACTCCCCAACCAGACCCCTTTCTTGCCCCAAGTCTCAAATTACTAGGTCAGAGTTAACTTGATCTGGCTTGTTGATATGATAAATTCAAATGTGACCCAGTCAAAACCCGGTTAGACTTTAAAAAAATAATAATCAAGACAAAGTAATTTTAACCTTTTATATATATTGAGACAACAATATTTTGTATCTACCCAGATCAACTTGAGTTAACTCGTCAAATCCATGACTCAGGTTATGGACCTGGTTGAATCTAATTAACTTTTTTAATCTATTTTTATTCACTTATACGAGAATAAAAACATACATGCATAGGAAAGCCACCAAATAACATTTAAAAAAAAAAATCATAAAGAGCTATATAAAATAGATCACTTGCTAATATTATAAAAAGAATATTATTTGAAAACGAAACAAACAAATTAAATTATATTTAATAAAAATAATATCAAAATTAATCTTTTAACTAATTAATTTTATTGAATTATAATTAAAACAGAAAAAAACAATATAAAAAAAAATACTCAACAACCAAGAAAAAGCGAAATAGGTGGATAATCATGCTCCAATCTCTTGGTACAAAAAAAAAAACCATTTTCAACACTATTTCCACATAAAAACACCAAATATAACACCTCATAAATCTTAATAAACTTGTATATAATCTCAAAACAATCTTTAATTACTCGAAAAAACAAAAATTAAACCCAAATAAAAAAATTCTCGAGACCATATAACTTTTTAAGGTAGTATGAGAAATCAAAAACACTTAAATAGAACTTTTCTCGTTAAATGGAATTTCTTAACATTAAAATTAGCTTTTTTGGTTGTCCCAATATGGACAACAAATAATTTTCGCTCTCCTTCCTTGTTTTTCAACGATCTCTTCCTCCTATCTCAATAAACATTTTTTTCCCATTATAATATCTTTTAAATGGTTAAAATTTTTTCCTCATTCAATAGTAAATAAATTAAATTTTAAAGTAAAATAAATATAAATTTGTCTTTGCATTATTTTATCTTTTTTAGCGGAAAAATTTGAATATAAAATATAGACATTTGTATTTATCCATTTCACAATATTACGTAAAATTTGTGTTTTTAATAAAAATAATGTTCTGATAAAAAATTATAATAGTTTGAAGTGAAAAAAAAAGGCTATATATTAACTCTTTATCCGCAAAAAATAAAAATAGATTAGCAAAAAATATAATATTTAAGATATATTTTTTAAAAAATATATACCAATAGTTAAATTAAAAGAGAGAAATTCAAATGTAAAAAAAGATAAATTATGAGTGGTACTATATTAGCACTTTCCAGTAAAAGAAAAAAACTTAGCCTAGAGTTAAAGCTCATGCTTTCCAGTTGCTTCAAGGCCCAACTATTCAGAAAAAAAAAAAGAAGAAATAGTCAAAGGTCATCTTTGACCTGGGCCTCGCTAGAATACATCGGCCTATAGTAATAGACTAGTTGGATGCCCTCACATACGCGGTGGATTCACTTTTTATTTTCATAAAAAATATTATAAAAATTTATAATGAAAAAATAAATGTTTTTAATATTAATAATAATTGTTTTTCAAATTTATTAATTATTTTATTAATAATATTAATTATAATACAAAGAAATAGTATTTTTTTAATATTAATAATAATTGTTTTTCAAATTTATTAATTATTTTATTAATAATATTAATTATAATAAAAATAATAATATTTATAACACAAATAATACTATTTTTTATATGAATATTTAGAATTATAATAAAAATAATTATATTTATAACATAAATAATTATATTAAGAATTCCAAGGATGTTTATAACACAAATAATAATATTTTTTATATCAATACTTTGAGTTATAATAAAAATAATAATATTTATAACACAAATAATAATATTTTTGATATGAACATTTTGAATTATAAGAGAAATAATAATATTTATAATACACATTATTATATTAAGAAAACCAAAGAATATTTATAACACAAATTATTTGGGGTCTTAGCGAGAACCCAAGCGAATTGGGTCCTGAGGCAGGATCCATTGCCATTAGGTCCTCCGCTGGATCAATTGCATTGGGTCCATCGCACGACCCATTACCATTGGGTCCTAGCGCAGGACCCAAGCGAATTGGGTCTTGACAATGGCCCATTACAATGAGGTCTTGATACAGGTGCATAGGCATGACAGCCCAAGTGTTAGGTCTCGTCACGTGGCGTGCGGGTCTTGTAGTGCGCAAGGGCTGGCAAACCAAGCGCCAGGTGTCTCCACGTGGGGGCACGTGCCTAGCTCCACCCAGGGGAAGGGCAAGCCAGCCTCAGTGCCACGTAGTGCTCGGATCTGACCCAATGCAAGGGCAGGGCTGCCCAAGCGCCATAAATATTATTATTTTTATTATAATTGAATGTATTAATATTAAAAATATTATTATTTGTGTTATAAATATTATTATTTCTATTATAGTTCAACGCATTAATATCAAAAAATATTACTATTTGTGGTATAAATATTATTATTTGCGGTATAAATATTTTTTTATTGTTATAATTGAAAGTATTAATATTAAAAATAATATTATTTGTGTTCTGAATATTATGATTTTTATTATAATTCAAATTATTAATATCAACAATACTATTATTTGGGTATAAATATTATCATTTTTATTACAATTGAACTAATAATATTTAGAACACAAATTATAATAGGTTTGATATTAATACTTTCAACTATAATAAAAATAATAATATTTATAAGAGAAATAATTATATTTAGAAACCTAAAACCCAATAGCCCTGGGTCCCAACAAAGGACCCAAGAAAATTGGGTCCTGACGCAGGACCCATTAGCCCTGGGCACAACGTAAGCCAACCTCAATGCCACGTCGGGTCTGACCCAGCGCACAAGCAGGGCAGCCAGGTCTCGCCACGTGGCGTGTGAGTCTGGTTGTGCGTCCTGGGCAAGTCAGCCCCAGCACCACGTGGCGCGCTGGTCTGACCCAGTGCAAGAGCATACAACCTTAGCAACAGGTGTCCCCACGTGAGGCCGCGGGCCTGCCTCTTGCCCAGGGCAAGGGCAAGCAGCCCTAGCGCCAAGTGGCGCTCGAGTCTGACCCAGAACAAGGGCAGGGCAGCCCAAGCGCGAGGTGTCCTCACATGGGGGCGCGGGTTGGCTGTTACCCAGGGCAACCCCACCAAAACTTGAGCTGACCATTTTATCCTCATCCACCCCTTCAATGCCAAATGCATCCTAGTGAAAAGACAAGTCAACCCCT
>Ga0307515_10015344_pt1 | contig 14121 bp, 5 predicted proteins | sample 17_EM_MG_FD_194513 | JGI IMG/M metagenome (GOLD analysis project Ga0307515, IMG submission 194513) | Populus trichocarpa ectomycorrhiza microbial communities from riparian zone in the Pacific Northwest, United States - 17_EM | ecosystem: Host-associated > Plants > Roots > Unclassified | place...
GGGGCCGGTAAATATCCCCCCCCCCCCCCCCCCCCTTTTCTTTTCTTGGTGGTTTGAATTTTTTTTTTTTGCTCCACTTTTTTTTTAATTTATTATTTCACATTGAGTTTTTATTTTAGATTGGAATTGAAGGTTTGTTTTGATTTGCTAAATTGTGATGTTTAGAAAAAAATTTGACACATTAATGAACAATTTTGTAAAATAATTAAGTTTAATTAATTTAAGACAATTAAGGGTTTGGAGACAAAATTTAAGACCAAAACAAATGTTCAGCCCTATTTTCTACAAGGTCAAGGGCTAAATTGAACGGGTAGACTGAAACTTATTAATGCGCATAACATAGGTGCTAGCGTGTGAGATAGGCCGCTACACTTTAGTGGCGTGTATGGTGGCTACTGATCTCCAAATATTGTTTTTCTTGGTGATTTTGAAATCATCTCTGTGAAACCTTCATTTTTTTTAGGCTTGCTTGTTAAGGAGCGGTGGTGTCGCTCCAATCGACCACTATTTTTTTTTTTTTCTCTTCTTTATTCTCTCACCTATCATTAGTTTTCTCTCCTTACTTTGTTAAAAATATCATAGTGGGATGTCAATTGTATTTTATATAAAATTTAGTTTTTATTATTTTGATTTTTATTTTTATGTTTTTTTTTTCAATTTCATATTTTATCATTGAGTTAGTTCGGGATCGGGTTTTTTATTTTTTTTATTTTTTTTCTATAAAGTAATTCTAGTATCATAACTCGAATTGAGAGTTTGGAAGGTTGGCTCGAGCTCACTCGGGTCATTGTTTTAGGACCTTTTTTAAAATTTATTTTTTAAATTTTTATCCTTCTAACTTGTAGCTGGTTGATAATTGAATTTCATGATTTTTTTAAAAAAAAATTCTATGAAGTTACCTTGATTTTATGACCCGGAACATAGGTTTGACGGTTTTTCCGGGTTGACTTGAGTTGTTTTTTATGTTTTTTTTTAATTGATTTTTTGTTCTGTTTTGTCTTTCAATATATAGTTGATTGGGAAGTGGATTTCATAATTTATTATGATTCGCCATCTGTGGAATTATCACAGTCTAATGACCTGGGTCATGAGTTTTACAGGTTAATTAGAGTTGGCCTGTATTGAACTAACATGTCGTCATCTCCATGTTTTTTTAAAAAAGATGTTCAATATGTCATCATATCAGTATTTATAAAAGATGTTGATCAATATGCACCATATTTTTCTGCTAGAAAACACGTTTGAGACGCCTTAACATTTTGTTTACATTTAAAAAAAAAAATTTGATCTCAACCATGATGTAGTGTGAGTCAGGGATTTAGTTAACAGACTAAAAAAAGGAGGTGAATTCACTTTTCACCTCCTCACAAAAGCATTGTTTACTCAAACAATGCTTTGTTTTTTTTTTTTATTTTTTTTTTAATTTTATCCTTTGATATTTAGTTTGTTTGGGATTGAGTTTCATAATTTATTTTATTTCTTTAATGGATTTATCCTTGTCTTATGACTTGAGTCATAAGTTTAGTGGGTTAACCTACGTTGACTGAGTTTTTTTGTTATTTTTTATTGATTTTTTTTATTTCATCCTTCAACTTGTTGAATGGGATTTAAATATCATAATTTATTTTGATTTGTTTTCTATGGGGTTATCTCAGTCTTATAACTTGAGTCATGGATGTGACGGGTTTACTCGAGTTATTTTTTGTTTTATTTTATTTTTTTCAAATTTTATCCTTTAACAATGAGTTGATTGATGATTGAACTTTATAATATATTTCAGTTTGCTTTCTATAAGGTTATACTAGTCTCATGATCCAAGATGGTGGTGTGACGAGTTAACTTATGTTGACTTAGGCTATTTTATATCTTTTTTGTAATTGATTTTTTTTTCAATTTTATCATTTAACATTGAATTGATTGAGAATTGAATTTCTTATATGGGGTTGTCATTGTCTTATGACCTGAGTTATCAATTTAACAGATTAACTTGGGTTGACCAAAGTTAATCCAATATATTGTCATCCCAATATTTTAAAAAAAATGTTGTCTTGAACATTTTTTTTAGTCAAATATGTTTTTATCGGTTATCCGGATTGCTTTTAAACAAGCTAAGTTGGTTGGGTCGCATCAGGTCAACCTCCACGTAGTTTAAATTTCTTTTCTATTAGAAAAAAATATTAGCAACACTTGGATATTTTTTCATGTAAATAAAAAAATCTGGCCCACATTATAATACATATCATTAATTTATAATACTCTAAAAAACTAGGGGTTCTTACCTTAACTTAAACCCGGGGAAATGTTTAGGGATAAAACTTAGAATACCAGTATGGTATGGGGATATTCTTTTAGATTTGTCCTGAAAAAAGACATGTAGATAGTATTTAATAGAGAGACAGAAAATAGGTGGCATGAACATCAAGATTAGACTAATTTGTGTTTGGTTTGGAGACAAGACATAATAAAATATTATAAATGACTTCTTTAATTGTACATTGTATATGTTTGGACTATATTTTGAAGATGTGGTTTTTTTTATTTCATCAACTTTTGATACAATTTAATTATTATTCAAAGAAAAATTTATAATTTAAAAGTTAAAATTGAGCATCCACTCTATTAAAATTATTTAGAATAAATATTTAAAAAAGTTTTTAAACTCTATTTTTTGTTTTTTTTCATTATAAAATGTTTAAAGACTCTTCCAGACCTTCTAAGAGTAAATATAACCTCACAAACTCGAACCTTGATGATAAAAAAAAATATTCAAGAAGATGACAAAGCGTTTTACTAGACAAACGACATGACGTTTGTTTTATTTAAAAAAAACCTTAAGAGAATGATGAGTATTTTCTGTCTTTATTGTTAATAAATAAATAATTATGCATGGATGGGATTTTCTTTTTAGTGAGAGGCTTGACCTTTATTTTTTTAATTTTCATTAATTTTGTTTTTTGAATTTAATTTTTAATTAATATCTCCTCTCTCATTTTTAAACTAATTAATTTAACTATTTTTAAATAGTAATTAATAATTTAAATGGTTTCTATAATTTTATAATACCTTAAATTTGAGATAAATTAGTTCTATTTGCATGATACATTTATAATAACAAAAATCTTATTTACTAAGAAGCTATAATAAACCTCCAATAAAAATAAAATAAAATATATAAAATAAAAGGGATAAATAAGATAAAATATTTTCATGTGCATCTATCTTTTATTTTTTACTAGATATATCTCATGCTTTAATCTTTAATTAACATTCCCAACTATTTTTGCATTTTATTGGTTAATATAATTTTTAATTTATTGTATTGAATGCATATATTATTATTTTTACTTCTCAATTAATAAATCTTATAATACCAAAAAAACACATCCATATATCTTGTTATCTTCTGTCTTTTTTTCTACATTAGAAACTTAAAAATCCTACTGGTAATATAGTGTGGCTGAGTTGGGTGGTGGAGATTTTTAGAAACTGTTTGATATTATAGTATTTTTTTTTCTCAACCACATAGAAAAAATAATTTAATTAACTAAATAACTTTTATTTTTTGCATTGGACTCCCTGCATAATTGCATTTCAAAGCTTAATTTTGTAAAAGCTAAAAGATCATACTTTTCATTCATTCATGGATACATTTTTTTCATTTATTTGCTTGTAAAAATAAATCTTATAACAGTTTTAATTAAAAACATATATTTTTTAATTTATTTTAAAAAAAACAGAACTAGAATTATTTTTTAAAACTTTTTTTAAAATGCCATCACAAAAGCTACTATAATGTGAAAGTTATGTAATTTGACCAGCCTTCAACCTAATTAATAAAAGACGAAGCCCGGCCCAACAACCCGAACATGGCATTGGAAACAAAACCCTCCCTTCCAAGTTCCCATCAGACACCTAGAAAATAAAACACGCAGAACGCCACCATAGAGCAGAGAAGCTCTAAAAGGGAAACTAGCACAGGCTGAAAATCTTAAGAGAGCCAAGCAAAGATGATTATCCCAGTTCGTTGTTTTACTTGCGGCAAGGTACTTACTTTTTTAATTATCTTCTTTAATCACGAGGTGCTTTCTATTTCATTCAATTTTTCAGCTTATTCCTCGCCTGTCAAAATTTTATATCCGGAGAAAAAAATAATAATTTGTTTTCTTGAACAATTTTTGTTTTCTTATTGTTTAGCGGTTATGTTTTGATATTGCATTTAATTTCTTGTGAATATTTTTTGTTTGGGTTTTAGGTGATTGGAAATAAATGGGATACGTATCTTGATCTTCTTCAAGCCGATTACACTGAAGGGTGATCATGCTATTTATTTATTTATTTCTTAAATTGAACAAAAATAAAATGCAAGAACCTGTGTTGTAATCTCGTATGACCCCTAGTTTTTGTATCCACATGGTCACATAGTGTACTCACTCCATTAGAAGGTAATATATATACATTCTTGCTGGAAAATCGGTTGCGAGCTTGACTTTCCAGTAGCTGCCCCCCTCGTAATTATTCATGTTGAGTCTTCTTAAATACTTGCATGTGGCAGCATGCCTCCTGAAGGCAATATGCGAAATTCAGAATGGATGTAAAAAGGGTGTTATTCTAACATTATCAAGATGCTGTTAGTGTGGTTGTGATTTATGAGCTATGTTAGTATTTCATTGTGTAAGGTACAAAGCAGCTATCAAAATGTTGTTAGAATTGCTTCTAACTGATAGTTAACAGTCCTAATAGTCATAATATGGGATGCAAATAGTTAATTGGAACTCATAGAGAACATGTCGAATTCCAAACGTATCTTGGTTCTTCATGCAGAGATGCTCTTGATGCTCTGGGGTTGGTTCGTTATTGTTGTAGAAGAATGCTTATGACTCATGTTGACCTCATTGAGAAGCTTCTGAACTACAATAGTAAGTCTTTCTCTTCTATGTCCACTTTCCCCCTCTCATATGTGTGTTGCCATCACACTCATGGATGAAACTGTATTTTTTTTGTTTGTGATGGTAGGGTATATTTAAGTCATCTTGCATTCTCTCCTTGGAATAGGCCATGCTAGTTTAGTGAATTTTATTCTGTGAAAATTAACTAAAGTTCTCCCCCTAATGGGTCTGGGTCATAATTCAATGTTTTTATGAGTATGTCTAGCTGAATGTGGGGGTGTTAATCTTGCTAAATGAGACAAATGGGTTCACGTTTATATTTTAATGTTGACATCAAGAAAATGAGATGGTGCTTTGTTTTATCCACAAATTGAATTTTTGAGCTGATATAATGTACCAACTCTATTTGCCTCTGAATTTTTTGGTTCATTCTTCTTATCACTGACAAATTATGCCCGACAGCTCTGGAGAAAAGTGAGGGCAGTTGAGAAGCTCATTGCATCACGGTTGACATGAAGCTGGTTATGGAAATTGATGATTAATTGTTGGATGTGTGGTGAATATGGTGAAAGTAGACATGGGACAAAGTTCAAATACTGTATAAACTTTTAACCACTCTTGCCTTGCATACTTCGTTTTGGAACCTAGTCACTGTTTAAGACCAATGTTTTGAGAAGCTTATCAGTCATTTTAAATGCCTGTTGTGCGATGCTGTTGGCAATATTCTTTCAAATGTGATGCTTTCTACGATGATCATTATAGTCCGGTTGCAACCTAGTCGCTGGGTACTAATAGAAGTGATGAATTGCTTTTCATGAGTATATATAATTGGACAATCTAAATTTGTTTGAGTTTTGTTGAATTTTTTCTTTAAACATGCCAAAGAGGTCTGTAGCCCATATCTTTATCATTCCAGGAGGAATGGAAGACGCTTTATTATTGTTCTTAACTTTGAACGCTAGAAGGAAGGAAGTCATCTTCAACGATTGTAGGTGCCGTTATGGTTCGAATCCATGGAATCCATGTGACAGATAAAGAAACTTATCAAATCCCAATACAAATTAAATCCCTCTTTTGATGATACACATATGAACCCTAAGTTAATCATTGTTTTCTAACTAGTTATGTATCTTCTAGTTATACGCGATTATAAACTTTGTTGGTTGATCACTTTTCTTTGGTGATATTGACTTCTGGTTGCTTAGTTGATCGCTCATTCAACTATTCTAGTTAATTAATGACTCTTTCAGTTCAATCTATTCTTCTTATTATAATCGATTTTAGGTTTTTTCTTTGATTTTGTGATGAACAATCATTCTTATGTATACTTGACACATGCATATTTATTTTAGGCATTAATAGTAATCTAAAATTATATATTCTTTTTTATTGCAAAAATCACATGAAGCTTGTTCCAAAGTTTACATGGAATCTCTTGTAACAAATAATTTTGACATGTAAAGAAAGAGCTAGACAGACACGTTGGCAATACTGTGATAATTAAATCTATAGTCTTTTTCTTCCAAAACAGAATCCTCTGTTGATTGATCAAGGACCAATCTGCTGAACTGTCTGAGTTTGATGCCTACAAGTACTTGATTTCCTTATCTGCGTGTCAAATCGGTATTGGTGTAAGTTTGAGCCGAGAGGACCATGTACAAAATAAGAAATTGGTATCCCAATGCCAATGACCCGTTCAATCATGAGGAGCAGCCTGGCATGGCGGGCATCCAGGTATTATTTTGCACGTAGTCGTGGGTGCACCCGCGTAAACAAACCATCTTGGCCGGTGGCTTTCAAAATTCATTTACTGCACGTCACCTTCTCTTGATTTGATTGCATTTATATTATAGATGACACATCCTAAAACATACCTCTAATACCCGGCCCGGGTAGCTGGTATTTTAAATAGTCAAAACTCAGGTTTATAATTGATTAGGTGACTCGGTGTCATCTAAGAATATATTTAGCAGTCTGGTTGTATTGTTTTTCAAATAACTTTTCGTGTTAAAATATATATCAATGATGTTTTTTTAATTTTTAAAAATTATTTTTGACATCAGCACATCAAATCAGCACATCAAAACGATCCAAAACATATTAAATTTTAGTAAAAAATTTTTTTTTTTGAATTTTTTGGGAACGCGGTTTGCACCGCGTTTTCAAACGGTGTCTAAATGATAGCCGACCTCTTTCTATATATATTTTTTAAAAAATTAAAATATAAAATTAATTTATGAATATATATTTTCTTATATTCTTTTATAGTTTGCTTTATATTCTCAAAAAGTATTTTTAATTTTTTCATGTGTTAGCTATATTTATAGTCTCATTTATATAAAAAGTTTCTAAACATTTTCATATATATATATATATATATATTTCAAATACACATATAATGTTTTTAACTTTTTCATACATGAAATAATCGTATAAAACTTCCACTCACATGGAATTTTTATATTTTTTCGGGCCAATAACTATGTCTGAGAGTATATAGTCTTTTAATTTATATATTGATTTTCTATTTGTATAAGATCAACACAACGTTTATATACCTCAACCCTTGTATATGATGCTGTCAGTGTCATCGATTCCTACGGGACTCCTTTCCCCACACGAAATTAAAGTCAAAACTACTGTATCTTTTCCAGTTCGATAAGTCACCCTCTGTAACCACAATCTTCTGGCAGTTCCCACGAGCAGACACGGCATTCTCAGATCCTAATTGGTTTCATTAATGAAACCATATGGTTACACCAAATTTAATTGTAATATTTATGCACTAAAATGTTTTTTTTTCTTTTTATATAGGATTAAAATAAGTACACATCTACTTCATATGTAATTTAAGAATTTTACTGTATTTTATGTTGGTGTCAATATTAAGAACACAATTGCGAACGGAAAACTAATCAGAAACTTCAAGAAACCATTGTTCAAATTTAAGATCTCGATTTAAATAAATATATACGAGAACCGATTTTGGTGCATTATCCAGCACAATGTAGTATAGTATTACAGTTCTACTATAATATTCTATCAATTTTAAGGTATTTAGGGAATAATTAATGATATTATATTATTTAATTTTTATATTTACTTTTAAAAAAATGAATATAGTAAGGGAAGATATTCTTATCATTTTTAATAGGATATAAATTTTATTTTAATTTTTATTTTTGTGTACGTCTTTTTCTTTAAGATAAGTATGAGAAGTAAACACCATAAAAGTTTTTGAATTTTTTGAATTAAATCTTGTAAAATTTCTTTTATTTAATATTCTTTGACAATGAAAAATTGAATTTTTTGTTTTTTTTCTCTTAACTTTTATATCATATATACCTAATGAATAACAAGAAATTTACAGCACAAGAATCACGTGCACATAAATATTATGGATGAAAAAATAGAATGGAATTTTCAGATTTGTTTTGCTTGTACAAGTTTACAACATAAAGTGATGATATAAACCTGAAAAAAAGAAAGAAAAGAAAGAAAAAGAAACAATAAAAAATGTGTGGAGGTAGTAGTCATCCAAATTGTGGTTGTCATTTCTTGTGCCTTTGTATCTAAAACTTCTCTGTTTTATTAATTTTCATTTTTTTTCTTTTCCATGTCCTCAAACTATATATATATATATATAGTTGTGTTCGTCAGAACAACATACAAAAAAAAAAAAAAGTCAAGAATTTATTTTCCTTTTTTTCTCGAAACCTCCCTAGTCTTAAATCTCTACATTCTTCTCCGTGTCTAAGCTCGATCTTCTTCTCTTTTTCTCTCCTGCTACGCATAAGCAAATAGCTTCCTTCCTTTTGTTCTAACTATCTCTCTCTGCCTAATTATAGCTCTTAATTAATTTAACGCTTCGATCTCTGCAATTGCGCTGTTAATATTTTGATTTGGAGATCACAAAAATCAAGATATTTTTTTTTTCTTTGTGAATGGAAGGAGAGAAGGAGGAGGTACGGTAATAATAATAATAATTAGAGGAAGAAATGCTGTATTTGAAGCAACCAAGCTCCATTGTATGCAAAGGTTGTGATTCTTTATTTCAATAAATAAATAATTTATTTTCTGTCGTGTTGCATGTTATTGTGATAAATTCCCTGAGCCAGAGGCTCGGGGAGAGAGATCTAGTAAAAATTGGAAAATTAAAGAGATTGATTGATTGAGAGAGTGTGTGTGATGGCATCGTCGACGGAGAATGAAGGACCGTCATACTCTCCAAGAATAAGTAAGACTGCAATTGATGATGAAGAAGAAGAAGAAGAAGAGTTACTGCCGCCGCCTGACCAGGTTTCTATGCAGAAATTCAGGCTCTATAAGACTCAATCGGTAGGTGCTCTTTTCTTTTCTTTGAATTGCTTAATTTGGTTTCCGTTTCTTGATTTTGGATCGGTTGCAAGTAGATTGCATTGACTTGAAACGTTTTTGGATTTCTTGAATTGAATGATCAAATGGTGTCAGTTTAGCTTAGATGCTAACTGTACAGAGTAGAATCACTCTGTTTTCTCTTGTTGTTTAATGATTTATGCTTGTTACTATTTTTGGATGTGTGCTTGTGCTATTTGAATTGCATGAAGTCAAGGCACCTTGATCTGTTAGCAATGTTCTAGATGATTATTTGATTGATTTATCTTGTGTCTTGCAGAACTTTTACATGATAGGGAGGGACAAGAGTAGGACTTATTGGAGAGTGCTAAAGATTGACAGACTCGACCCTTCTGAGTTAAATATTCGTGAAGATTCTACCACGTATACGGAGAGGGAATGCTATGATCTGTTGAGGCGGATACATGAAGGAAACAAGGCTACCGGTGGGCTTAAATTTGTCACTACTTGTTATGGAATTGTTGGTATGTGCATTTTAGTTGCTTTGTTTTCTCTTTATGACTGTTAGTGGTGTCACTATTCTCATAGTCATTTTCTCTTTTTAGGGTTCATCAAATTTCTTGGGCCATACTACATGCTACTCATTACAAAAAGAAGACAGATTGGTGCAATCTGTGGTCATAATGTATATGCAGTCTGCAAGAGTGAGATGATTCCACTTCCAAATTCTGCTCTGCAGTCCAGTATCAGTGATTCTATGAATGAGAACAGGTCTTTAGCCCATTCTTTATTGTAAATATAGCTCATTTATTCCAGTTGCTTGAGAAATCATGAACGGTAAACTAAAACCTGCACTGGTTGTTATATTTTGTACAAGTTGTTGTGTCCTTCCTCATTATCAGACAGTTCTTTTGCACTTTATGGTTACAAGCTTGTCCTCGGATACATGTACTATGAGTGGCAATAGTAATGAATCCATAGAACACCTCTTCTTATGTTGTTCAGTTTCTTGGAACCTTTTTAGGCTTTTCACTATCTCCAGTAAGTTTTGAGTTTTCTGGAATACTTTAGAAGAGCTGCTCCTAACTGGATTTGTGTGTCTTGGTAAATCAAAAGGAGACAAAGTGTTCATATCTCAAAAAATGGAGGCGGATGTTGTGGAAATGTGCTCTCTTGCCTTGATTTGGAATAGTATTTCACTTTCTTGTGGTGCTCTGCCAAAGAAGTTTTTAAGAGGCATTTTCCAAGGAGAAATGCAAAGAGACTTGAGAAATTTGGTGGTTTAGCCTTTTTCTATCTGGAGAGATTCTCATCCTTTCACTCTGTACTTTTTCCTTATTCTAATAAAGCTTTGTTTTTTATTAGGGAAAAGAAAATGCTTACCATTTTTAATGTGGTATTTTCGTGAATTAAAAATAAGATGTAGCATTGGTCTCTGATCAACACTATTTTGCCTACAAGATTAGAAATTTCATCCTTTCCTTGTAGCAGATTAATTGTTTGATTCATTATTTCCTTTTCTGTATTTGTTGGTGCTGTGCCGGAGGAGTTATTTAGGATGAGAAGCATAATGCTTTTGCTTCTTATTGTTTCCTTTTATCCTTTTAGTTGTTCTCTGTGAATACTCAACTTTAGGTTTTATGGGAAAATGATATTCTTTATTCTTTCCATAGCTCATTTTTTTTTGTGGTTTCTTTCCTTCTGTAGCAAGAGTTTGAGCACTACTTTCTCAGAGGGTTTTGTTGTAAATTTGATTGTCTTTATTTCATTGATGATGTAGGTACAAGAAGCTCTTATGCACGGTGGACCTAACAAAGGACTTTTTTTTTAGCTACTCATACCATGTTATGCGTAGTCTTCAAAAGAACTTGTGTGATAGAGAGACAGGTCAGGTCCTGTACGAAACAATGTTTGTCTGGAATGAGTTCTTGACTCGTGGTATCCGAAATCACCTTCAAAATACTCTGTGGACAGTTGCTTTAGTGTATGGATTCTTTAAACAGGTGAATAGTGGATGGTAGCTAAGTTGCTTAGACTCTGAATTATTTTTCCCCTTTTCAGATGTATAGCTGTTCAAGCATGCTTATTTTGTGTGTACTTTTAATTGTGTTGTTTATTTCACTGTTGGCTTCATGCTATATAAGTGTAGGCCACACTTTTTGTATCTGGGCGAGAGTTCAAACTTACCCTTATTGCAAGACGTTCACGCCATTATGCTGGCACGAGGTAAGATAGCATGCCTATACATTTGTTTTCCTCCCAAGTTTCTTTGTGCTTAGAATTGGAATCGTAGGCAGCTGTGCTAAATATTATAATGGCTTCTTATATGACAGCCCTTGCTAAAAGAACTAGAGTAATAAGAATAAGAAATAGAGAAGGAAATGACATCAGGCACCAAGCCTAAAGATGAATTAGGAATGTCTATTTTGTTCCATAACTCACATCTGATGAAATAGATTACCATACATTGCAAAGCAAGCCTTTTCTTTTATTAGTATACAGAATAAGCTAAAAATCTCAAATGGGAAAACTTCCAACTACACCATAATTTGTTAAAAGACCAGGCTTCCTAAATAATATTATGCATCCTTAATAAACTGGGATTTCTCAACAGACTAATGATTTTTAGTTAGAAAAGTAACTACACATAACATAATAACTAAATGAAACAGCCCACGACTCGGGATATGCCAAAACCACTACTCTTCCCTTACAGAATTTACCCCCAGCTTCAAATTGAAATTCTACTAAGAATTTACCTTGGAAATTTATTCCTAGACCAAATACCTCGTTGTTGATGAAGAATCTACTACCTAGGTTTTTTTTTTCCATGTTAGGTATATCTTCTTTAACCATAGATTAAGCAGGTTATAACTTTCTTTTGTTAGCATTTTTTATATAGAAATTCCGACTATTATTTGAAGAATATGGGCCATTCTGTTTTAGTGGTTACCAAGAAACCATTGTTCTCTACTGCCCTGTATTTTAATGTCATTTCAATCCTTAATTTCCGGTAAAATAATAATCTCAATTCGGCTTATGAGGTTATGATGTTTCTCTGAATGTATGATACAACAATAAGAACACCAACCAAGCCTCAATCCCAAAGTAGTTGGTTTTGGTTATGGTGTTTGTCTGAATTCATGATAATATAAAATATTATTTGATTATCTGCTGGTTGAGTTGATGATGGCTATCACGTGGTTAAATATATATTTTAACCATTGTTCTCAACTGCCCTGTAATTTAAGCACGTTTCAAATCCTTAATTTCTGGTAAAATAATAATTCTCAATTCAGCTTCTGTGGTTATGATGTTTCTCTGAATGTATGCTACAACAACAAGAACACACCAAGCCTCAATCCCAAACTAGTTGGGTTTGGTTATGGTGTTTCTCTGAATGTACGATAATATAAAATATTGTTTGATTATCTGCTGGTTGAGTTGATGATGGCTATCACGTGGTTAAATATATTTTGCTGTTTCTTTATTAATTTTCACGTTGGTACACCTCCCATGGGTGCCTCTATATTTAGGTATTTGAAACGTGGGGTAAATGAGAAGGGCAGAGTGGCTAATGATGTTGAGACAGAGCAGATTGTTTTTGAGGATGTTCCTGAAGGATTTCCCATGCAAATAAGTTCAGTTGTCCAGAACCGTGGCTCCATCCCACTATTTTGGTCACAGGAAACCTCACGTTTGATTATTAAACCAGATATTATATGTATGTCCTTGAACGTATGGTATTCATGGTGGTGCTTTATATTTTCTTACTTTCCGCATGGTTTATTGTCCTTTACCAGTGTCAAAGAAGGACCAAAATTATGAAGCAACAAGACTTCATTTTGAAAATCTTGCAAAGAGATATGGAAATCCCATTATTATATTAAACTTGATTAAGGTAAGTCTCTTATTCAGTGGTTTACATCTCTATTCTTCTTCTGCCGCAAATTTCTTGAACTAGTCTTCAAACAAGAAAGATCTCTAGATAATACTGGTTGTTTATTACAAAAAGTTGGGTGTTTCAGTTGCTTCTGTTAGTAATTTCTCAATTCAGATTTTGAATTCTTTTTCTTTTTCTTTTTTATCTATCATTGTTTCACAATCACAGACACAAGAGAAGAAACCCCGAGAGTCAATTCTTCGTACAGAGTTTGCTAATGCTATTGATCATATTAACAAAAATTTATCCGAGGAGAACCATCTAAGATTCCTTCACTGGGATCTACACAAACATTCTAAAAAAAGGTATCTCTTTTTAGCTTGATCATCTTAATATCATATTGATATTTTGGAGAGAAAAAATTGAATCCTTACTGCAATAAACTTGCTTTTTATTGTCCACTTTCAGGAACGCAACAAATGTTTTATTACTTCTTGGGAAAGTGGCTGCATGTGCTTTGACGCTAACAGGTTTCTTTTACTGTCAAGTAACATCAGACTTGAAACTTGAGGGGTGTACGGATTCTCCTTTTACTGAGTAAGTCGGTTCAATCACTTTTTCTGTAGCTTCCACAGTCATTCACGTTATTTTGAACAACATGACTCATACCTGAAGTTGTGGACTTAGCAATAACTTAAGTTATAACCATGTGCCACTGGTAAAATTCATTATTTTTGTTGTTATCATTAACTTCTGTTATGAGGAGATCTAGTTTTAATCTTCTTTCTGTTGTCATGTATGTTGATTATGGTGCACCCTGCTGACTGAGTGCATGCTATAAAGTGAAAATCCTGGAAATGTTTGGTGTTGCACAGACCAGTGACAGTAAAAAAAAAAAAAAAAAACTATGGCTGGACCAATGACACAAACAAACCATAGTTTGGATCCCTGGATCTGGGTAGTGTATGCCAAATGGATTTCTAATCAATTTACCGTTTCACATCAGTGCTTGGGTCT
>Ga0307515_10015345_pt1 | contig 14121 bp, 3 predicted proteins | sample 17_EM_MG_FD_194513 | JGI IMG/M metagenome (GOLD analysis project Ga0307515, IMG submission 194513) | Populus trichocarpa ectomycorrhiza microbial communities from riparian zone in the Pacific Northwest, United States - 17_EM | ecosystem: Host-associated > Plants > Roots > Unclassified | place...
TATACCGCTATATATTATCTATCTATCTAACCCCTACTTTAAACTCCTAAAAAACCTTAATAAGGAAAAAATATAACTAGAGAAAAGACGTAAGGATTGCTAGGAGACCTATTAGAAGCCTACTAGAAGTATACCAGTAACTACCTAAGCTAATATAGGGATTTTTATATAACTCTACTTCTAAGCCTTTATACTAGTCCATAATTAATTATAAGTATTATAGGTAATTTAGTGTTCTAGTATAGTTCCATAGAACCTTTTAATATAGGATTTAATATATAGAGCCTTGGCTTGCCGTTATCTTTAACTATTAAGATATAGTCTATAATCCTTTCTTATAATCCTTTTCTTATAATCCCCTACGTTACTAACACATTACTCCCGCATTTGCCCTTAGGCTATTAGATACGGTTAAGGTATTAATTAATTAGTTAAAGAGACTTATCTCTTAAGATTTAGTATATATAGTTTTAAATCTAATAGTCCTGTGCCGTATATTTAGCGTAGCTCTATTGCCTAGTAAATAGGGACATTTCACGATAGTAATTATAGCTATTATATAATTGTTAAGAACGTCTATAACGTTATTCTTTAATACTATAGTATTATTTTAGGTCTAATTTAACCTATATACGTCTTAAATTTGACATCTTAATTGCCTTCCCCCGGCCGCGTAGTCAGTTTTTATAAGGAAGTGATAGTTAAATAACTTATACGCGTGTTTCCTTCCTTTTAAATAGCGCTATTATAACAGAGTTATATTGGTAAGGTTGTGGCTATTTACTAAAAGGGTATTAGAAGGTAAAGTATAAAGACACCTTACTTATTAAGCTACTCCTTTTCTTAAATACCTTACTTTTCGCCATTAACCGTCATCTAATTTTGGACGTATCTTCGATATATTATTAAGATTTTCTTCTTTTCCATCATTAATTTAATATACCTCTTCGTTCTCCTACTAACTGCTCTTTTAAGTAGATTCTATAGCGTATCCTAGCCCTACCTTTATATATAAAACCCTAACCTTTACTAACTTATAACTAGTGCTAGTCCTACCTAAATAATTTTACCTATACATCTTTAAAAGACTAGAAATCTAATAATAGGATTCTAAAGGCTTATAATAAGACGTACTACGTTAGATCTAATACCTTTAGCCCTTATAATCGATGCATGCGTACTAAGAGCGGTAGTTACGTTAAGGTAAGTTTTTCTATTCTTAATAGATTTCCATTACTAACTTTAAGCTTTAATAGCCTGGGCCTAAGTGGCAACAATCCTTTAATATCCTTAACTACTACATTGCCTGGGCTTTGTCTCATTCTAGCACTAATGCTAAATATCTTAGTTGTATTTAAGACTATACCACAGCCATTTATACCGCCTATAATTCCTAGCAAGCTAGCTAGTAACGCCTAATACAAGAGTAAGGTTAGTATACTAAGGATAGGGTATAGGATAGGGGTAATAAAAAGAAGGTCGCTATCTACTATAGGAAGAAGTTTGCGTATATACGTTAAGTTTTAAAAGAGCATAATATAATATAGTATTAGGTAGGTTACCCTTCGGGTACCTAGCAAATAGGTAACTAATAGTTACCGTAGCAAGGTCTTAGTGGTTCTAAACTATACTAGCTAGCTAACGTCTCTATTCATTCTAGGCTTAAATATATCTTTATTAACTATAAGCTTACGCCGTAAGAGCTTTATTAGTATTAGTTTAGACCTAATATTAGTATTAAGCGTTTAAGAGTCTCTACTCTAGCTATACCTTATTATCCTACCCCTGTTTTTATACCTACTCATATACCTACTAAGGTATCTAGATCCTATTCTCATTAGCCATTACTTAGTAGCCTAATAGATACTAATCCTACTCCTAATAATAATAAGGCGTAGTAGCTTTTCAGATTGGGCATTTATGGTTTAGACTTTTAGGATTCGTTCTTATATATAGTAGTAATTAAGGACCTTAATTAGGTGCTTAGAAAGGCCTTATAAGGCTTTTAAAAAGGGCTTAAAAGCCCTAAGAATAATGTTCTTAGTATAGATTAATAAATAGGAATATAATTCTAGTAAAATGCCCTATTAACTTTATGCTATATACATAAAAAGGCTAAGGACCCGTCCTGCCTTAGGTTGTAGCCCTATCCCTATAGTTTCCGGAGCCTATCCGTTCTATATCCAATTTAACCTATTTACTCTTTTTACGAGCTTTCTTTATAGGTCGTAATAATACTATAGTATTAGAGCGCTTTCTGCAACTTATAGATTATAGACCTTAGTCCTAATATTCTTTTAGAATATCTTCGTAATAATTAAGGTAATCCTCTAGTTCCTATATAGAGTCCTTAGCGGGCTAGCCTAGCTATTTAACTTTAAATTAAAGCTTATTCTTAACAGACTTATAGCGTAGTATAGCTTTAACCTCATACCGCTCGCCTACTACCTTAGGGTATTTAATTAGGCCTAGACAGAAGTTCTTTTCCAGCAGTAGTCTATACTATAGCTCTAGTAGGTTTATATAAAACACTAGATATATATAGGCCATAGATAGGGGTAGCTAAAGACAATAGGCTAGCTTACTAATTAGTTCCTTAACTTAGAAGGGACCTAGGTATCTTATATTAAGCTTCTTTAATAGTTAACGGGTTTTAATATTTATTAAACGTAATAGAACCTTATCGCCTACTCCAAAATGCTTATCCTAGTGCTTACGGTTATACTAAAGTCTCTACTACTCTTAGGCATCTTATAGGCTCTGCTTTACATACTTTTATTACTCCTTCTATTTCTAGAGGGATCCTTATACTCTTTAGTAGATATCCTTAAACTTTCTAATAGAATCCTATAACTAATTATACGGCCTTAGCCAGTAATCATTAGGTATACCATTAAACCCAAATAATTAAACGCTATAGGCAATCTGGATTAGTGTATACTTATACAATATATATTACTTTAAATTATAAGCGTACTCCGCGTACGAAAGTAGCTCGCACTAGTTATCTTACTAGTAGTTTAAATATATCTATAGGTAAGACTCCAGTTCCTAGTTCTAGCGTTCCGTTTACCTATCCATCTATAGGTAAAAGGCTATACTATACTAGTGGTCTATCTTTAAATAGAAGCATAGGTCCAACTAGTATTAGCTTATAAAGACGCTGCCCCTATTAGTAATAATAGAGTATAGCTAATTTACTTTAAGAAAGCATTTCTCCTTAATTAGGTTGGTAAGCTCTTATATATTAATCATCTTATTAATAAAAAGGTATTAGACGTACTTTAAAAACCTATTAATAAGTATAAGGACCAAATCGTATATTTATCCTTAGCTATCTTTAAATAGCGGGAGATCCGTAATAAAGTCTATAGCGTAATATTACTATAGCTTACTAGCGGGGGGAACTAATTTAAGTAGACCCTATAGCTTATGCCTACAGATCTTATATACTTAACACTTCTTATAATAGCTAATATACTTCTTTACTTCCTAATTAAGCCTTAGCTAATAATATTTACGCTAAAGTAATTCTACTATCTTTGCTTAACCATAGTGGCCGCCTAAAGGATTATTATAATTCTTTATAAGAATCTTCTATTATAAATTTGCTTCTTATAGCACCTAAACCTTACTACCTTTACGCAGTAGGCCCATTAGGTCTAGTTCCTAATAGTAGCGCCTAGCAGCTTCCTTTCTATCGCGTTTCCGGTCTACTTCCGTATTAAAAATAGTATAGAAAGCGTCTCTCCGTTACACCTTATAGATAAAATCCGTTAACCTTTTAGATAGTTCCCGGGTAAAAGCTATTTTATCCTATACTGCTCTAAGTATAAAACTAAATGGTACTATAGATCTTACAACCCTTTAATACGCGTATGTTAGGAAGGCCGCTATAAGGTTAAAGTCCTTTAGTTATTATAAGGCTCCGAGTTCCAATTGCTCTATAGCTTCGCTATTTATTTAAGGGGATAGCTTAGTAATTAAAGATAGTGTATTACTAGGTTCCGAGAATATATTAGGGACGTCTTATTTAGGTATATTTGGACCCTTATTAGCAACGGACCGGGTACTAGCCAAAACGTTAGTAGAAACTAATAGGGCTTATACCGCCTAAGACTCAGTATATAGAGCTGTGGGTACTTAAGTATCCTATACCTAGAGCTTGTTCTATAATATAGGGAGTAAGATATCTATTATCTGTTTTCCTTCTCCCGTTTTAAAGCCTTTAGTATAGTCTAGCCGTTATAACGGTTTATTAGCAGGGTTATTTTCCCCTAGCTTATATTTAATCTTAAAATTAAATCGCGCGAGCTCCTCTACCTATCTAGCTTATTAAGGTGTAAGCTCCTTTATAGTTATAAAGTAGCGTAAATTATAGTAATCTAAGAGTATACGAGTGGTATAGCTCGCGTACTTAAGGTAGTGTCGCTACTATTTAAAGCAGTTGACTATAGCCAGCAGTTTCCTATCGTAGGTATAATACCTAACTTTAGATCCCTAGAATTTTCTACTATAAAATACTACTAGTCTCTAATAGAGCTGGGTAGCGTCCGGATGCCTATTAGGTTATAGTAGGATACTAATAAGGGCAAAATTTAATATATTAGTAATTATCATTAATAGCTAATCTAGGTCAAAATACCGCAGTAATAAAGCTTCCATAAACTTTATATAAAGTTTCTAAAAGGCCTCCTAAACCTTTCTAGGCTATAACCATAGCTTATACTATTTAGTTGGTCCCTTTTTAGTTTTCTTCCTTACCACCTTTAAGCTTTTTACTCCTTAGGTTAGGTCTTAGAAAGCTTCTATAATATAGTTAAATAGGTATTAGGCGACGTCTAAGTAGTTATAAATAAAGCGCCTATAGAAATTGGTAAAGCCTAGGAACACTTAAATATCCCAGTAGCTCTCTAGCTCTGGCCACTTCTAGATTATCTATACCTATACTGGGTCTATAACTATACTTATAGGCATTATAATATAACCTAGGAACTTAACCTACTTAGTATTAAAAATACACTTTAACGCCTTAGCATAGAGGCCCTAATTATCTAAACGTTCCAGCACTTCGCGGACGTATTACTCGTGTTAATTATTATCTTCTAAGTAGATTAAGATATTATCTAAATAGATAACGCATATACAGTTAACTAGTCCCCCTAAGGCTCTATAAATATATAATTAGAATATTGCAGGCGCATTAACTAGCCCAAAAGGCATTACTAGATACTTAAAGTGGCCGTATTAGGTCTTAAAAGCGGTCTTTTACTTATCCCCTTCTTTAATACGGAGCCTATAATAGGCGTCTCGTAAATCTAGCTTTATAAAGATCTTCACCCTAAATAGTTAATCTAGCATTTTACTAACCAGTAGTAGTAGGTAACGGTTCTTAATTATAATCTTGTTAAGACCGTGATAGTCTATATATAGCCTTATAGTTTTATCTAGTTTTAGGATAAAGAGGATTAATACGCCTAACGGCGACTTACTAGGCTGGATTTACCCCTTTTCTAATAACCTATTAAGGTACTCCTATAGGATCTTAAGCTCTTTACGCGAGAGATTATAGATAGAAAGGTTTAGCGGTTATTTACCTTCTTTTAAATTAATTACATAATCGTACTCCGAGTTCTACGGTAGGACTTTTACTCTCCTACCTAAAAATACCCTTAGTAAGTCCTTTAGGCCTACTAGAATATTTAACAAATTAAGGTTGCGTTTATCTTCTATATTATTATTAAGTAGATTCTAGAGCTCCCTTAGGATGCTTATAGGCAGCGTTATATACTATAGTGGTTGCTTATATATGGTTGCTATTATATATTAAACCGTTTTATATAGTAGCTAGTAAAGGGCAGGGAACTCCTTAACGTAGCGTTTAAGGTACTATAGTATACTCTCTGTATATTGCTTAAGCCAGAGTAACCTATAGCGGTTAAAGTATTTTATAAGATCCTTAAGATCGCCGCCTCCCTATAATATCTCTGTAACCTATTTAGTAGTTCCTTATAGAGTCTCTATTATAAAGGGGTTATTACCTATACTAGGCTTTATACCTATCTTATTATTAAATAGGGGTTAGATCTAATACTCCTTTAGGTATAGAGCGTACACTATTTCGCCTAGGGCTATATTCTCTAGGATATCCTTTAGGCTTATTAGTAATATACGCCCTTCTAAATCTTTATTATTCCACTATTTAAAGGCTCTAGTTTTAAAGCGTATCTTAAGATCTACTTCTGTAAGCTAAGGGTATTTAAGGATAAAGTTATAACCTACGAAGTTAGCCGCCTAAAAGGGTTGCAGGCTAACCACCTTAGTACAGTTATATATATTAGCTACTAACACTATAAGCTTATAGGCACTATATAGTTTAATCTAATACTTATCTAGGAAGCCTATAATAGGTTTCCGCCACCTTTATAATAGAATAAGTTTATACTCTTTTACCAAATTATATTATATAAGATTAATTTCGGCGCCGCTATTATATAGTGCTTAGAACTATTATACCTTACCTATAGGGAGTGTTATTTCTAGCTTAATAGCAATATAGAGAGTCTCTCCTTCTGTATCTTGCCCTAATTATAGCTAAAAGAGGTCCATAACTAGGGCTTTTCTTTTTTTAAATTATTAGTGCGGTTATCGCCCTACTTATTTTTCTAATAGAATCTACCTCTAGAGTTTTCTCTTAACTTTTTAAAGTGTTTCTGTAAAGGTGCTAGACGGGTATTAAGTTAACCCTAGGAGTTTTTCCCGTTATTTAAGGTTCCTAACTTTAACCTTTTTAAAGTTCTCTTTAAGAACGGCTTCTTTAAAGGTTAGGTCTGCCCTATATTACTACTAAAGTGCCCGCGCTTTTAGTAACCCCCTAACTTCCTACCAGAAGAGGTTTAGTTCCTTACTATATCTTTAGCGTTTAGAACTGCTTGTTTAAAATCCGCATATATAGTAATCCGCGATAGGGCTCCTATACGCTTTATCTTATTATAAATTACTAGTTTAATTCTAGCCTAGATAAACCCAATCTTCTCCTTTTTATAGATGCTACCGTCCTTATTTTTAAAGGGCTTTAAATCTATCTACTAAGCACGAGTTTCTATAAAGTTTATGTAGCTAGAAGTGTTAGATATATCGTAAGGGCGGCTAAGGCGCTAATGGTAAGCGAGCCAATGGCGATTTTCTATGCCGGGCATGGAAAATTGTGATTGGTTGACAGAGGTCACAGGAGAACACGTGACGAGCCTTACCTCTCGCGACTCGTAGATCTTAGAGAATCAATTATCTATCTACAACACCGTATAGTACATATTATTGTAATATATATATTCTGCACGTTGTAAAAGTCATACTAACACTAATTAGTGAGCGCGCACAGATCAGGAGATACGCACTTGCTTAGAAGATATTTACGCTCCACCTTACAAAGGCCCTATTTTAGTTAAAGAGAATTAAAGTACTCTGGATTTGGAAGACGTCTAACGCTCCACCTTACCCGGAAATACCTTAAATCTACCCTGGATTTGGAAGACGTCTGACGCTCCACCTTAACCAGAGACAGACCACTGTACCAGTAGTTAACGCGACCACGTTAAGAACGCGACTACACTAAGAACGCGACCACCCCAACTACCACTTAAACTGTCCCTCGAACGACCACTTAAACCGTCCCCTAAACCATTCTACGCGTCCTTATCCCTTCTAAAATGGCTATACCCACGGACTGGAAAGTAGAAGTAGAATAATAGAGAAACGGGATTAATGTACAAACGGCAACTAATAAAGACCTTATAGACTTTATATTATTTAAGTTATGGGAATACAACAAGTATAAGCTAATAGACAATGGACTTTAGTCTTCCTTCTAAGACGATTTTAAAATATTTAGTATTAATATATTTTTAAAAGTAAATGCATAGTACCTTTAAAGCATGTATACCTTCCTGCGATATAGAGGAGTATACGTATATATAAAGGAGAAACGCACAATATATACGTAACTCTTGTTTAAATTAACCTAGGAAGAACGTTAATATTCCTAGACTTAAGAGAACTTAAATAAGGTATATGATAAGCTAAATAGAAACGGGTTTTAGTTAAATAAAATAAATAATGCACTTAAGCGCGGTCTTAATTACAAAGTATTATAAGACCTAACAGTTTATATAACCCTATTTCAACTATAACAACTATTAAGTGTCTAGACTATAACCCCACCACTATTTGGAGGAACACTAGTAGGACCTTTACTGTACGTAACCCCACGACCCTAAACTGCTCCCCTCCTATAGATGCCAACTATACTAGGATAGGGTAAAGAGATTTCTAACGTAGTAAAGATATATATAGAGGAACTTAAATACAATGGTATAAATGGCAGCTTCGATTATAAACTTACTATCTTTTATAATATCTGCAGCCGATCTAATATTCTACAAGAGGCTTACAATAAAGCTTTACCAATTATGTTAATAGGTCTAGCCTTAAACTAGTACTTTAATAGTAGACTTAGTAATCTCTTATTTAAAGACGCTTGTAGGCACCTTCGCAATTTCTTTAAAGGCCCTAGCTTAGAACGCAAGAACCTTAGTAAATAGAATGCAATCTTATTAAGGATGATAATAGACAAGAATATAGACAAATCGACCAGCGATTGCCTCTAAATATTAATTAATACACTCTCCTAACTATAGTATAGCCTTACCCTAGAACTATAAACAATACTATTTCTAACTAATAAACTTATTACGTCTTGCCAGGGAATTCACGTATGCCAATTCGCTGTATTAGACCCACCTTAAGAACTAGGCCCCCTTATTAACAAACTATAGTCCTTAATTACAGCTTATGAAAAACAGAACCTAAAGTAAGCTTAAACTTAAGCTTACTATATAGATCGTCGGTACTTTAGAAGGGAGAATAGCCACAATTAGTATTAAAACTATAACTGTCGGTATACTCGCTTTATTAACGGGCACGAATATCACTATATAATACGTATGCGGTGTTAAAGTTGGTAGTTAATTGATTGTCTAGAAGTAAGGGGTTGCTTTAAGGTCAGGTTAGCTAGCCTTGCTTTGTGGTCTCGTGACCACGTTATATGACTAACATTCCGACACTGGAGCAATTCTAAAAAGAAGGCTAATTTACACTCTAAAGTTAAGTTTATTTCTAGACTATTTGTAGTGTATACGCAATAGTTAGAGATCTAATTAATACGCAATAGCTTCTACGCTCCTTTTATAGGTCCGTAATTATAAGAAGAATTATTAGGGGTAGCAGGTTGATATATCGCGAGGGTTGCTAAGGCGCTAGTAGTAAGTGAGCTAATAGCGATTTTCTATCCTGGGGATGGAAAATCCTAATTAGCTGGTTAAATTTAGGGTCTGCACCGTTACAATTAGTTATCTAATGCTAAGTTAAATCCGAGTTCGTTTGTTTAACCTATCCTATAACTTATAGATTGATTTAGTTTATATTAATAAGCCGTTAAAGAGCCGCGTAGGGTTTTCCCTTTGTTATGGCGTTAGTAGGGTTGGCCTCTCCGTTAATCTATTTTACCTTTATAATCTATCTCCGTTTATAGGCTTGCCAAAGGCATATTATGTTAATTATTAGGCGCTTTTTTTGGGTGGTTCTAAGTTATACTAGACAGTTATATAAGGACTTAGAATTAGTGCAAAGTATAAGTGGGAGGTTAATTTATAGGATCTTATCTATTATAGACTTAATCGTAACGCTGATGTTAAAGCTGTGGGCTGTACCGTAGAGTTTAGAAGCTAGTACGCTCTAAATAACTCTTTTGCACTTAACCGAGCTCTAATGGATAATGTTAGCCTTCTTTATAGTATCGGCTAGTACAATAATATAGCCGATCTATAAAGAGAGGTTCTTATTATTAGTAAATAACGCGTCCGTGAACACCAGGAGCTGTAGGGTTTTAATATCTAACTTAACGAACTTAAGGCCTCTATTGGCGTTCTTAATTTGCTAGTTTAGACGCTTATTTAACTGTTTTACGTCTTTCTTATTAGGGTTAATTACCTAGGCGGTAAAGGATAAATTAAATAAGGCTTCTGGCTAGTAAACTAAAGCGATATATATACCTCTAGCACGTTAAGCGATATACTGGTCCTTTGGAGTTAAGGTTCTTATAACTCCTCTTAATCCTATACTTGTGGCAAGCTTAGTACTAATTATACTAAGGTTTGTGCATTATCGTTCCTAAGTAAGCGTAATACTCCCGTTAGTTAGTAGCTAAATGACTCTACTATTGAACTTAATAGGCGTATCGACGGTGAGTTATTTCCATTCTTTAGCCATAAACTTGGCCTTATGTAGCTTGTTTTACTCTACGCTTATAAAAGTCTTATCTACTAGGAATAGAGTATTGTTGGTTTGTAGGCCTATAATACTAAAGGGTTCGTTACTCTATAGGAGATAGGGGTTATATATAGACTGGTCTATGTGTAACTGTTGGATGTAATATAAGTAATATGTCTTAAACTAGTGGTTACCGGCTTCCGGTACTCTATAAAGTGGTTTTATAACCTTTAAAATGGAGGCCTTATTAATCCTAAGTTGCTTAATTAGCTCGTGCGGAGGTCGTACGTAGAACTCTCGATTTAGTGTAGTGGTTGATTGTACGTAGGCCTATAAAATATCTTAAAGGTAAAGTCGTGCCTGTAGAAGCTTTATGGCGGCGATGTAGAGAATTAGTCGTTGGCTGACTCGTTAAATAGTTAGTAATTAGGTAAGAACCAGTTCCTTTTTTAAGTCGTTATAAGCTTATATAACTAGTTAGGATTTCTTAAAGGCTTTATCGGTTCCTTTGTTCTTAATCTTGTTAACGAATTGTAAGTTAAAGAGTTATACGCCTTATGGTATATCCGTAAGTCTTACAATCTTAAAAACTCCCTTCTTAAGTAGACTAGTAAGCTCCTTCTGTTAAAAGGCGCTGAATTAAGTACTAAATTAACTATCATCCTATAGGTAGATGGTAATATTAGTTATGGCCGTAAGTAGAGGGTATTTGCGAGGGCGTCCTCTACTTTATTTTGGGGGTTGTTGCTAAGCTTTAGTAGGTCTCTCTAAGATAGTCTTAGGAAGGGCTAACCTAAGTAAAGGTTTAGGTGGCGATTCTAGTCCAACGATTTGCTCCTGTGATTTAGTTGCTTAAAGGTAGGGTTTTACAACCGTAGATTAAAAGGCTGTAGGTCCGCTAGATAGCTTAACGGTGCATGTTTTACCCTTAACGGTAAGTAAGGTAAATAGCCCGTCCTAATGGCCGCTTTAGCTAGTATTTCCTTCTCTCCAGACTAAAACAGGCGAATTTAGTGGGAGATTATAAATCGTATTAGCATTGGGTCCGTTTCGCATATTTAGCGCGTTAGCAATCTATCGTTTAGCTTATAGCTTCTGTATCTCTACTATAGCCTTTTTAATTGCGGTAGCGCGTTATATAACTATAGGGGATGGTGCATTAGATTTAACTATTTGGGGGTAGGCTCTAAAGACTAGAAGTATAGGAACTAGTTCTTTAGGGCTAGCTAAATCGTTAATTGCTTTAAGCGCTATTTAGAGTCCCATCTCCTTATTAATTTTGGGGATTTTAGTTATAATAATCTGGTAGGCTCGCTATAATAGACTATAGTAGCGCTCTACTATTCTAATGGAGTTATATGCTTTAACCGGTACTCCCTTTATACTAATTCCTATAATAGTGGCGTATTACTTAAATTCCTTGCTAATAAAGTTTTTTCTAGCGTTATAGGTAATTAGGTCTAGTGGCCCTAGGTAGGTATTAATCTAGCACATCTATAGAATGTCCTATGTGTGTTTGGCGCTAATATCTTATAGCTATTTACTAGCTTAGAATCGCGTTCCTTTATTAATAACGTGTAGGAGAGATAATCCGCTAATATATATAATGTCGACAATAATATTATAGTTAAAATTAACGTCGTCTTGTAGGGTGAAGCGGAATCTGCCTAGTAATTTACTAAACTTTTAATAATGGTGGCAGAACTTGGTTAGTTGCTTAATGGCCATTCTGTTAGTTTTATGGCCAGCATAGTAGAGTAGTTTTTGTAATTTCTTAACTAAGGGATATCTAAATTAACGGTGTAGGCGCCGTAGCTCTATATCTGTTAAGTAGTAGGGGTTCGCGTTAAAGGATTTAGATAAATATAACTGTAGTAATAAGATTTATAAGAGAAATAGGTGGCCAAACCGTCGCACTACTGGCACTTTTTTAGTGTAAGTGATGATAACGTTTCTAAGGTTGTTGTAGTAGATTTAGAGTCTGTCTATATCCGCTAAACAGAGTAGGAAGGGGGTATCCGTATAGACAATATAAAACTATATCTTGCCTATAGGGGTAATAACGTCCGTAGTTCTAATAGAGGTAGTAATTCCAATACCGAACTACACGTTAACTTATTTTTTGGTTAAGGTATTAAGTCTTATAGATTAGTCCGCGTTCTATAGTGCCTGAAATTATCTGTAATCGGCCGTAGACTTCTTTAACGCACTAGTATTAATTATAATTCCTATAAATACTGTGGAAGTATAGTGTGAAGCGGCGGTTGTTGTGTTATAGTTAAATGGGTTAGTTTCCGTAGTAGGTTCTGTGGAGGTTGCGGTAAGTAAGTGAGCGTAAGCCTTGTTGGCTAGTTTTATGCTTATAGAGGTTGCTTTGTCTATAGTAAGAGTCCCAAATGATGTAAGGTAGCAGCTGTTAGGGTCTTCTAGTTCTTTCTTACTGTTATCGTTATTAGTGTTTTTGTTAGCGTCTATATCTAGCATAAGAGCTTTAAAGGTCTTATTGCACTTATTATTGTCGTCTCCTTTATAGTAGATAGTGTATTGTCTAAAGCGTTCTTTAAAGTTACAGTTGCGGCCCTTGTTATTGTTAAAACGTCTTTTATACTCATTTTTAGAACGGTTCCGCTCCTCCTCTATATGTTTCTATAAGCGGCAGCTCTCCTTTTAGTAGACGTAGTACTTGGCCTTTAGGGATCTAACGGTGTTTTGTCTATAGGGGCGGGTTTGGTTATAGTTGTTACGGATATTACGGCAGTATATATAATCCGTAAAGTAGGCTCCTTAAGACGGTCTTATTAAGGCCTAGGAGGGGTGTTCCTTCTCCTATATAACTATAGAAGATTGCAACTTGCTAATTAACTGGGAGAGGTCTTTAGAAGGGTTGGAAATGGTGATACGGTATGCTAGTACTCCTTAGCAAGCGGTGACTAGCTTATTTGTAAGGAAGAGGTCTATATAAAACTCTGGGTGTAATCCGTAGCGATGTTTTAAGAGCTTATTAAGGAGTAGTTAGAAACTCTAATAGATTTGCTTATTAGGGTTCTCGTTAATAATTCCTTGGAAGTTAGTGGCGTTCCATTTAGTAAGGTTTCTCTAATAGTACTCTAGTCCTTTAAAGAAGTAACGCATGTGGTTATATGCCTTAGTAAATAATCTAGTTAAAAGGCTGCTATTGTAGTAGTGATCCTAGGTAAGTCCCTTTAGTATAGTTGGGAATGCAGTTATATAGCCTTTAGGAGGTAGACTAGCTCTCTTGCAGATATTATAGAAGATAGTTAACTTGAAGTTAAAGCTATTACTTACTCTATTGTACTTCTGGTCGTCTATATAGATCTTAGCAATAGTAGCTGCCTCTTTACTGTATGTAGGTAGGTGCATAGTAGGGTTGGTATTAGCAGTACTAGGGTAAAGATACTGGGCAGGAGGAAGACTAGGTGGGATAAGAGCGGTTACTAGAGGGAGGGTAGAGGCAGTTGCCGTAGGCGATAATTGCTGATTTTGCGTCTGTAGGAGTTAAGTAAGAAGAGTAAGTAGTTGATCTTAGGTAGAGGTAGGTGCAGCTTGCTGTTAGGTAGCGGTTGGTGTAGCTTGCTGGGGTATAGATGCAACAGCTAGTTGGGGTGTTATAGGGGTAGGTATTTGCGTTTTAGGTGTTGTAGCTATAGCTATAGGCTGGATTATAGGCGTTGGAGGTAGTGGAGGTAGTTAATAGTTTATAGGCGTCGGCACTGTATAGGAAGGTAGTGGGCTATGGGGGGGGGTTGTAGGAGCTAAAGAGGCTATAACTAATGG
>Ga0307515_10015346_pt1 | contig 14120 bp, 6 predicted proteins | sample 17_EM_MG_FD_194513 | JGI IMG/M metagenome (GOLD analysis project Ga0307515, IMG submission 194513) | Populus trichocarpa ectomycorrhiza microbial communities from riparian zone in the Pacific Northwest, United States - 17_EM | ecosystem: Host-associated > Plants > Roots > Unclassified | place...
GAGCTTGTTCAGCGCGTGCCCGCGCGGGCCTCGGCCCGCCAATACCCGCCTGACGGTCGGCTCCCTCGCAGTCGCAGCTCGTACTCGCGAATCGGCGCAGGCCGCCTGTTCGTCCTGGATGCGGCTATCGACTTCACGAATTAACTACCTTTGCCGCGTGTTGCCTCAGCTGGAGATGTTACCCGAGTGCCCAGTGCACCGGAAACCGACTTCGCCGCGTGCAATCGTGATCGCCGCGTGTGATCGTACCAGCGGCGGCCGGGGATCGTGGGCCGCGGAAAGGTTGGGGTTGCCGTGTCCACCAGAGCTTGTGCTTTGATCGCCCTGTCGCTGGCGGTCGCATGTCATGACGAGCCGCGTCCGGATCCGTTGTCGGCGGAGGTGACCCAGGACATCCAGATCGCGGATCTCGTCGGCCCAGGCGCGACCGGGTTCTTTCCGGTCGGGATCTTCGCCGAGGGTCACCAGGTCGACGTGCCCGCGGGGCCGGAGGGCTTCGTCACCAACGACGGGTACTTCAACGGCGGCGTGCCCGTCGATCCGGACAACGCGTCGAGGTACTACGACGAGATCCTCCGGCAGATGCGCAGCCTCGGCATGAACGCGATGCTCATGCCGAACCTCGACGTCATCGGCGTGGCCAGCGATGGCCACCTGCAGGCACTGGGCGCGAAGGCGGCGCAGCTCGGGAGCCTCTATCCGATCCCGATGTCGCGCGCAATTCAGGGACTCTCGACGCCGCCGGGAGGGTTCGAGGTGTCAGCGGATCTGTGCCAGTCGCAGGCCGAAGGCAATGTCGTGCTGGCCGTCCAGACGACGCTCAGCGCGACCGCCGCGTCCAGGCACGCGCTCGCTGGCTTCTTCATCCAGGACGAACCGGGTGAGGCATGCCTCCCGATGCTGCGGCAGGTCAGCAAGTATCTGGGCCTCTTCGATCCAGCGCACTCGGGATTCTTCAGCATCTCGAGCACGTTCGACGGCGGCTACCCGGGCCCACCCGAGTACCGCGGCGCGATGATGGACAAGGTGCTGGGCAGCGACCACGTTTTCTACGACGACCGATATCCATTCCCCAATGACGTCCAGGAGGTCGGCAATGTCTTCGTGCTCGAGGACTGGGCGGGGCGAATCGACAATCACTACCTGCTGGCGCCGGCCGACAAGCCGCTGTACTACATCATTCAAACAGGCTCGGATGCCTTCATTCGAAAGCCCACACCGGCCGAAATCCGGTATCTCACGTACACCGCGCTGGCTCGCGGCGTGCGCGGCATCTTCTTCTATTTCTACGGGGCGCAACACCTCCCGATCGGTGCCGGCGGCCCCGCCGACGTCGACTACCACCTCGACGAGACCGGCCGCGAGGTCGCTCGGCTCGGGTCTGCGATCCGCGCGATGTCGCCCTGGCTCGTCGAGGCGAGCCGCGACTTCCCGCGCAAGAACCAGCGCCCGGTGGCCGCGACCGCCTCGCGATCCGAGGCTGCGCCGCCGGGGTGCCCCTCCGAGGGGCCGGCGTTCGACCACGACATCAGCTCGTTCACGACCCGGACCGGCGAGCGACTCGCCATGCTGGTCAACGAGCAGCTGGGCGCGTGCGATCCGGCCGACATCCTGTATCAGGTCACCATCGAGCCCGGTGCCGCGGCCGCGCTGTTCGCGAACGGAAGCGTGACCGTTCGCGACGTCGTCACGAACACCGTCGTCGCCGGTCCGACGGCGGGGCCGACGCTCGCGTTCAGCACGCGGTTGAGCCAAGGCGAGGGAAAGCTGTTCCATCTCCAGCGTGATTTCTCGGCCGAGATCTCGATTCCGCGCGACGCCTATCACAATCCGGTCGCGGCGCCGAAGGCGATCAAGGCGCAGGTGTGGCTGAAGAACACAGGTGCCCAGTCATGGACGACGAGCGGCGCGAACAGCACGCGGATGAAGATCCGCGTCCATGCGCCGGATGGCTCGACGTCCGAGATCGTCGGCCTGGGTCTCGGCGGCACCGTCGCGTCGGGGCAATCCACCACCGTCACCGTCTCGATTCCGACCGGCACGGGCACGAACATCACGCAGTCCGGCGTGTACGAGCTCGGCTTCGATCTCTACAAGGTTACCGGCAACGGCTCGTTCGACAACGAGCAGCGCATCTCAGTGATGGTGGTGCCGCCCGCGAAGGCGCCCCTGCTCGTCGACACGTTCGATCCGGTGCAGTTCGGATCGCCCGTCAATTCGCTGCACAGATGGCTGCGGACCGGCCTCATGAAGATCCGCGGTGACAAGCTCGCGATCAACGGTGGCAACGCGGCGCACAGTCTGTACGGCGATAGCTGGACGAACTACACGCTCGAAATGGACGTGATGATCGATGTCGAGTCTCAACACGAATCTGCACAGCTGGGCTGGATGCTCCGCGCAGCCGAAAATCGCGGCTTCGTGTTCATCCTGCGGGCGGATTCCGACGACAATCCCAGCTCGCTCACCGTGTACCAGCGGACTGCGGGCGGCGGGCTCGACCTGGTGGGGACTCCGCATCCCGTGACGATCGAGCGCGGGCGCAGGTATCGCGTCAAGCAGACGATCAGCGGTGATCTCAGTGTCACCATCTCGACGCAGATCACGCCGCTCGATCCGCTCGGGACTCCCACGACGATCGGTGTCGTGACCGGGAGCCTCAACCTCGGCGGCGGTGTTGGTTTCTACCTGAACGAACCAGCGTACGTTCCGGGCGCGCCGTGCGATCGGTCGATCATCGGCAGGTGCCAGGGTGGCCCCGTCGCGGGAACGCCGTGCATCGCGACGGCCAACTGCCTGGGTGGCGGTGGCATCTGCGCGGGCGAGGATGACAGATGCTACCCGGGACTCGCGCGCGGTCACTTCGACAACGTCTTCGTCTACGAGACGGCGCCGGCGCCGGTTGCGCCCGCCGTCACCGGGCTGGTCACGACGTCGCCGAGCTACCCGCTGTCGCTGTCATGGAACCGCCCCACGAGCGGCCATGCCGGTGACGCGGTGATCTCGCACTATCGCGTGTACCGCGGCAGCACCTGCAGCTTCACGCCGTCGGCCGCCAACCTGGTCGGAGAACCCGCGGCCACGACCTTCGTGCATCGGACGGCCGGAACGTTCTGCTACAAGGTCTCGGCGGTGACCTTCGCCAACGCCGAAGGGCCGGCGTCCTCCGGCGTGACTGGTCAGGTGCTGGCCGCGCCGGTGGCTCCGACCGTGACCGCGACGGTGAACCACATGAGATCGGTGAACCTGTCGTGGACGGCGATCGCCGGCGCGAAGACGTACCAGGTGTATCGCGGCGCGCCGGGCTTCACGCCGTCGGCCGAGCACCTGATCGCGACCATCGCCGCGACCGCCACCAGCGTCGAGGACGGGCCGGTGAACATGTACGTGTCGGACACCCAGCTCGGGTTGACCGCGTTCGAGACCTATCGCTACGCGGTCGTGCCTGTACCGGCGGACGGCATCCCGATTCCCGCGACCACCGGATTCTCGGCGAACGTGACGCTGCCGGGCAGCAACCTGTTCTCGGATGCCTTCGATGGCGCGGCCACCAAGTGGGCGCCGAGCTCGGGGACGTGGGCGGTATCGGGCTCTGCGTACGTGCAGTCCAGCACGAGTTGCGCCGGGACCCAGGGCTACTGCACGTCGCGGCTCAAGAGCCTCCCTCCGCTCGAGTTTCCCCGCATGGCCGACGTGTCGATGGAGGTCACCGTGCAGATCGTAGCCGACGCGGGCGCGGGTACCGGCTTCGCCGGGATGTCGATCCGCAAGAAGGCCAGCACGGATCAATACGGCGCGGCTGCTGGCCTGGTCAGCGGCTACCTCGTCTCGATCACGGGCAACGGGACCGTCGAGCTTCGCAGCACGATGGGCGCGCCCGTGGCCTCGAAGGCGACCGGCCTCTCGGCGATGGCGCCCGCGAAGCGGCGGCTGCGCGTGGACGCGTCGGGGCCCCGCCTGAAGGTGTTCGTCGATGGCATCAAGTACATCGACTATCTCGACCCTGCCGCCACGTGGTCGGCGGGGTACATGGATCTGACGACGTATCGCGCGCACGTGCAGTATCACGACGTCAACGTCTTCTTCCGGGAGGGCTTCTCGGATCTGGCCGTAGGAGTGGAGCGCGACACGTTCCCGTGTCCGGCGGGACAGGTGTGTCCGCCGGCGAACTGGCACCTGCTGGGGGATACGTGGCTCAGCAACGCCGTGTCTGCACCGGACACGTATCTGGAGCAGCCGGTGATCGGCGGGATTCACGCGGTCACCTACGCGAACCCGGTCTCGGACGTCAGGATCGCGTTCACGGTCACGATGACGAGTGACGGCGGCGACAACTCGAACTGGGTGGGCATGACGGTCCGCAAGAGTCAGATCGGCCACAAGTTCGCGGGAGCCTACTCGGGGTATTTGATCTACTATCGTGCGAATGGCCAGGTTCAGATCTTCAATGCGAACACCGGTAACATGGCCACGGGCAACGCGCCGTCACCGCTGAACAACTCGCGAAAGGTATGGATCCAGGTCGAGGGTGGGACGATCAAGGTGTTCGTTGGAAGCCCGAGCGCGAACGATCCACCCTTGGAGCCGGTGGCGCAGGCCACGGACACCGCCGGCGCGGGTGGAGCGCCGCAGTGGACATCCGGCTATCTCGATTTCACGACATATATCGTGACTGCACAGATCCGAAACCTGTCGATCGGGCGCCTGCTACCGAACTGGCGGACCACGTCGCCGTTCGGCACGTACGATCCGAGGTGGATGCACCAGCTGCGGCTCGCCCCGCCGGCCGGGCAGGGCTTCACGCTCTCGCCGCGGGAGCTCAAGGTCGCGGACTTCACGGCCGACTTCGCGGTGCAGATCGACGGCGACAACGGCACGAGCAGCCACTGGGCCGGCTTCGCGTTCCGCAAGACGAACCCAACCGACAGCATCTTCACGAGCGGCTACCTGGTCGCCGTGCGGCAGAACGGAGAGCTGTTCCTGTACCCGCCGATGGGCCCGCTCGGTTCGTGCACGATCCCATCCACCACGAGCTACCAGCAGATCCGGGTCAGAGCGCAGGGCCCGACGATCCAGGTCTACGTGAACGGCGCGACGATGCCGTGCATCAGCGTGACTGGCGCGACCGCGTTCCCGACGGGGTATGTCGAGCTCGTCTCAAGCGAGGCAGTCGCGCGGTTCGAGTATCTGCAGATCTACTGAATGCATGCGATGCGCTCGCCGGTCCTCGCGTCCACCTCGTGACGGCCCGAGCCCGGCGCCAACCGGTGACGCGCCTCCCCGGCGCGGACGTACGCCGGGCCGTCGTCGCCGACCGCGACGCGCAGCGCGCCGTCGCGCGGCACCGCGCAGATCGTCACGCTGCCGCCGGCCGGACCTACCGGACCTCGTGCTGCCTGCGGGAGCCTCGCCCCCGCAGCATTTTTCGTCCTACCCGTCTCTACCTACCCCGCGGGCCGCGAGCTCATTGCAGGGTGGTGTCGTCGATGAAGAAGCTCGTCTGGAGCGAGCTGTCCTCGGTAGCATTGAAGAACACGCGCACCGTCTGGCCCGCGAAGCCGCCGACGTTGTGGCAGACCTGCCGGTACGCGCCGGCGTTCAGGTTGCTGAACGTGCCGAGCGTGGTGAGCACCGCGTTCGCCGTGCTGCGGAGCTGGACCTGCAACCGGTCGAACTGCGTGGCCGTCGTGGTCTCGGCCGTGGTGATGCGCAGCCAGTAGCAGAGCTGCGCCGTGGTCGAGGCCGCCGGGATCGCGACCGTCTGGAACAGCGTATCGGTGTGGGTCGTGCCGTAACCGTCGAGCCACGCCGCGGAGGTCCCGGTGCGCTGGACGTTCGGGTTGCCGAGCACGCCGGCCGTGGCCGTCCAGTTCGCGGTGCCGCCCTCGAAGCCCGGGTTGAGCAGGAGGTTCGTCCCACCGCCGCCGCCACCGCCGCCACCGCACGTCGGGTCGGCAGCCTGGGCGGGAACGCTGACCCCGTCCCACGCGGCCTTGACCGTGTTGAACTCGGTGCAGCTACCCGGGAACAGGTTGATGGCGGCCTGCAGCGTCCAGGTCCGGTACCGCAGGTACGACGCACCCGTGGTCTTCATCAGCATCGCGCTGTACATGATCCTCATCGCGTTCTGCGTACCAAGGCCGACGATCGTGGTGCCGTTGCAGGTCGTGCTGGTCGGCTGCCCGTTGGTCGGATTCGTGCCCTGGGCGAGCAGGTAGAACCAGTGGTTGCCGGGACCGGCCGCGGCGTGGACCTCGGTCGAGGGAATCGCGTTCGAATAGCAGTTCGGATCGCCGAGCGCGGAGGGATTGGCCATGTTCCGGATCGGGCCGCTGCCGACCAGGTTGATCCGCTCGCCGACGGTGAAGTCGGGGGTGTCGAACGGCGCGGGCTCGTTGGCGAACCACTCGGTCGCCGCACCGAACGTATCGGCGACGAACTCCTGCGTGCCACTGCCCGAGATCCCACCGGGCGTGTGGTCATCGATTCCGTGACCCATCTCGTGGGCGATCACGTCGATCGCGCCGATCCACTGGTTGGCGTTGTTGTGGCCGACCTGGACCTGCGTGCCGTCGTAGAATGCGTTCACGTCAGCGAGGCCGACGCGGATCGGCCACGCGCCGCCGGTGCCGTCCATCGCGTTGCGACCCAGCCACGCGCTCAGCATCCTGGCCTCGGTCTGCGCGCCGAACAGCGCGTCCACGCAACCGGTCTCCCGGCTGGTGGCGACGCCGTTACCCCAGACATCGTCCGGGCCGGTGAAGGTCGTGTTGTTGGCCGCGTCCTGGCAGCTCAGGTTGGTGATGGTCGGGTCGCGCATCAGGAAGTTGGCGCCCGACTGCACCGTGTTGAGCGCGACCGGGTTGGGGCCGCTCCATGCCGAGGTTCCCGTGCCGTACAGGACGTGCTCCTGCTCGCGCAGCACATCGCCGGTGAGCGCATCGACGTCGACGGTCAGCCGGCTGATGCCGTTGGCGCCGAAGCCGTTGACGGTGGTCTCCCATGCGAGCCGAGGGCTGGCGCCCAGGGCGTGCACCACGAGCTGGGTACCCTCCACGTTGGTCACCTTGAGCAGCCGCTGCGTGGCGATCGTCGCCCCGGTGGACTGGCTCAGCTTGGGGGTGATCGAGGCGAGGGCGATCGGGCGGTCGAGCGCGACCGAGTGGTAGGTGACCTGGCCCGCGCCATTGAGCACCGTCACGAAATCGCCGCCCACCACGGGGAGCCCGGCGTAGGTGCGCTCGTACGGGACGTAGAACACTCCGTCGGCTGACGCCACGGGCTTCTGCACGAAGGCGTCCTGGGGACTGATCTGGAGCACCGCCGGCTTGCTGGCCACGAACGCATTGGCGCTCTGGCTGGCGACCGCGTGGGCCGCAGCAAGGCCGGCGCCGGTGGCACTCAGCACGACCGGCACGCCTCCTGGCTTCTGGACCGTGATGAAGTCATCCGGCGCCGCTGCAGAGGTCGCGGTGTCCGGACCGTCGACGCAGCCTGCGAAGAGAGCTGCCGTCGATAGCGAGATGAAAACGGATCCAATCGTTCTGTTCATCAAACTGCCTCCATGGAAAGACGGGCTACGCATACCGAGCTTGGAATCAGACCAGCCACCCCCATCATCTCGTCAATTCATGTTGATTTGCTTGGGTTGTGAGTCGCTCGCTCATGAGACGACTCTCGCGATGCCCTCGCAAAATTCCATGACTGAAAAGAGGATCTCGAAATCGTATACATGAACGGCGCTGGGATACTCAAGCTCTTCGCGATGGCGAACGGTATGTCTCGTCGCGCGACCGCGATACTGCTCCTCCTGTCGCATTCCGGTGCATCTGCAAGCGAGCGCGGCGCGCGAGCCTCGATCTCGAGGTAATCCTGTCACCCACTCGTGTGCCTGCCGGCTTACCTGCACGCCTGCCTGGATGCCTGCATGCCCCGCACTCTCGACGGGGATCGTCGCGTTTCTAGATCTCGTGTCGAGGTCCTTGCCGACCGGCCGGGCGACAGCGAGCCGTTGCAGGCTGCAGCGCAAATCGATGCGCAAGATGTGCAATTAGTGCCTGAGTCGACAGGACGCGAAATTCGTGTTGGCAGTCCAACGGCAAGAAAGGGGCAATGAGAGGCCGTCGTACACTCGAAAATCTGAGGCAATGGCGATCATTAAAATTCAATTGTCAAAATTCCGCAGGCGCAGAACGCGAGCCCAGAAATCCCGTTCACAAGGCGCTACCGCCCAGGCTGCGACGGCCCGGTGGTCAGGCGAGCTTGACGGTGAACCAGAACGTCGCGCCCTGGCCGGGCGGGCTGTCGACGCCGATCTCGCCGCCGTGGGCATGGACGATCTCGCTCGCGATGAACAGCCCGAGCCCGGCGCCGCCCGGTGACGCACCCGGCGCGCGGACGTACTTGTCGAAGATCGCCTGCTGGTCCTCGGGCGAGACGCCAGGGCCGTCGTCGCCGACCTCGAGGCGGAGCGCGCCGTCGCGCGGGGCCGCGCGGATGGTGACGGTGCCACCCGCAGGGCCGTAGCGGATCGCGTTGCCGATCAGGTTGGCGAGCACGAGCAGGAGGCGCTCGCGATCGACCATCACCGCCGGGGTATCGGGCAGGAGCTCGGAGCGCAGCACGACGTTGCGCGCCGCGGCCGCCGATCGCTGGGCCTCGACCGCCTCGCGGACGAGATCCTCGGGGTCGTGGCGGGCGCGCCGCAGCTCGATCCGGTCGGCCTGGATGCGCGACAGGTCGAGCAGCTCGTCGACGATCGATTGCAGCCGATCGCAGTCCTCGCGCGCCGCGAACACCAGATCGCCCTGCTTGGCGGTGAGCGGCCCGACGGCCTGTTCGGCGAGCAGGTGCACGGCCATGCGCAGCGAGGTCAGGGGCGTGCGGAGCTCGTGCGCCACGGTCGCGACGACGTCGTTGCGCAGCTCCTCGAAGCGGTGCAGCCGGGTCACGTCCTGGAACACGATCGTCGCGCCGACGACGTCGCCCTCCTCGGCGTAGAGCGGCGCGGCCCGCGGCAGGAGCAGCCGCTCGCCGTCGCCGGTCGCGACCTTGACCGCCTCGTCGAGTCCCTTGGGGATGTACGTGCCGTGACCCGCGGCGACGTGCTGGCGCATCCGCTCGACGATGCTGCGGATCGCCGGATCGAGCTTGGCGATCGCGCTCGCGCCGGCCTCGGCGCGCGCCCTGAGGATCGCCTCGGCGGCCTGGTTGGCGTGGCGAAGCTCGCCGTCGAGCGCGACCACCAGCACGGGATCCGGCAGGCTGTCGATCGTCGCCTGCGCCGCGAGCTGGGCCTCGAGCAGCTCGCCGAGCGAGCTCTGGCGGTACTTCTGGATCCGCTCGGCCATCGTGTTGAGCTCGCGCGCGAGCGCGCCGATCTCGTCGCCTGTGTCGATCCGGGCGCGGACCGCGACGTCGCCCTCGCCGAGCCGCCGCGCGGTCTGGCCGAGCACGCCGAGCGGGCGCAGCACGCGCGATGTCATGATCGACGACGCGATCAGGCCGAGCACGAGGCCGGCGATCGGGATGATCATCAGCAGGGTGTTCCACTGGCCGGCCAGGCGCTGGGCGCGGTCGCTCTTGCGGATCATCGCGTCCTGGTTGAGCGCGAGGATCGCGTCGGCCGCGTCCTTGACCGTGACGAACGCGGGCAACAGCGTCGCGAAGTAGCGATCTTCGCGGCCGCTGGCCTCGGCAGCCTTGCGGACCTCGTCGATCGCCGTGTGGTAGTCGGTCCACGCGGCGCGCAGCTTGCTCGTCGCCTCGCGCTCGCCGGCCTCGGTGATGTTGCTGTCCTGGGCCCGGAACTCGTCCTCGAACTTCTGGAGGTTGGCGTCGATCTGCGCGAGCCCGCGCGCCGCCTGGCCGATCACGGTGAACATCACGCCGCTGTCGATCCGCTCCGCCGCCTCCTTCATCCGCTGGGCGGCGAGCACCGAGCGATAGTTGTCCTTGAGGATGTCCTCCGAGCCGCGGCCGAGCGCGCGGGTCACCACGCTACCGAACACGATCGTGATGCCGAGCACGACGACCAGCGGAAGCTGGGCGAGCGACAGCTTGGTGACGAGCCTCACGCCCGGTCGTCCTCTCCGCCGCCGACCGACACGATGTGGACGTCGAGGTCGTTGGCTTCGTGGAGCAGCCGGAGCGGCACGGAGCGCCCGAGCAGCTGCCGCCACCATGCGCGGTGCGACCGGCCGATCACGATGTGGCCGACGCCGTGCGAGCGCGCGAAGTCGATCAGCGCCGTGACCGGATTTCGCGCCTGCAGCCGCACGACCTCGGCGCCGAGCTCGCGCGCGAGCGCGATGTTCGCGAGCAGGTGGCGCTGGGCCTCCGAGTCGATCCGGTCGGGCGCCTCGTTCGGGGTCTCGACGTAGACCACGAACCAGTCGCCGGACAGCCGCCCCGCCATCCGCGAGCCCTTGCGGAGCAGCGCCTCGGCGTGCGGCGGATACGACGACATGCACACCATCACGCGGCCGTGCGCGGCGCGGACGTCGCCGTTGGCGGTCCGCGCCTTGGTCTCGCTCTGGCGCTCGACGCTCTCGGCCACCTCGCGGAGCGCGAGCTCGCGCAGGGTCATGAGGTTTGCGTCCTTGAAGAAGTGCTCGAGCGCCCACGCCACCTTGTCGGGCGCGTAGATCTTGCCGGCCTTGAGCCGCTCGAGCAGGTCCTCGACCGCCAGATCGAGGTTGACGACCTGCACCGCGTCCTTGAGGAAGCTGTCGGGGACCGTCTCGCGGATCGCCACGCTGGAGGCTTCCTCGACGACATTCTTGAGCGATTCGAGGTGCTGGATGTTGAGCGCGCCGATCACGTTGATCCCCGCGGCGAGGATGTCGAGCACGTCCTGGTAGCGCTTCTTGTTCTTGCTGCCCGGCGCGTTGGTGTGCGGGACCTCGTCGACCACGCAGACCTCGGGCCGGCGCGCGAGGATCGCATCGAGGTCCATCTCCTCGACGGTCACGCCGCGGTACTCGACCTTGCGGCGTGGCACGACCTCCAGCCCGGCGATCAGTGCCTCGGTCTCGGCCCGGCCGTGGGTCTCGACGAAGCCGAGCACGACATCGACGCCGCGCTTGCCGAGCGCGCGGGCCTCCTCGAGCATCCGGTAGGTCTTGCCCACGCCGGCGGCGAACCCGATGTAGAGCTTGAGCCCGCCGCGCCGGGTGCGCTGCACCAGCTCGAGGAAGTCCTCCGGGCGTCGGGTGACGGTCACTTCGGCATCGTAACGCCGTCCGCGGCGACGTGCGCGGGGCGCCCGAACTGGCGATCGAGCGCGAGGTTGACGGCGAGCACGTTGACCCGGGGCTCGCCGAGGAAGCCGAGCTCGCGACCCTCGGTGTGCTCGGCGATCACCGCCTGGACGCGATCGACGGCGACGCCGCGCGCCCGGGCGATCCGCGGCGCTTGCAGGTTTGCCGTGTCCGGCGACACGTGCGGATCGATCCCGCTCGCCGAGCGGCTGACCGCGTCGGCCGGGACCTCCACCCCGGCGGGCAGCCCGTTGTCGGCCCGGAACGCCGCGGCGAGATCCTTGACGCCCACGAACGACTCGTCGGTGTCCTTGGTCGCCGGGTCGTCGGGCTGGCCGTCGCGCAGCTTCTTCGACGTGGTGCCGAGCTGGGTCCCGCCGGAGTTCGCGGCGTCGTACCCGGTGCTCGACGGCCGGGGCCGGACGTAGGCGGGATCGGCAAACCCCTGGCCGATCAGCTCGGAGCCGACCTCGCGGCCCTTGTCGTCGACGACGATCGAGCCGTTGGCGCGGTGCGGGAACATGACCTGGGCCAGGCCGGTGACCGCGAGCGGATAGCCGAGCCCGGTGACCACGAGGGTGACGAGCGTGGCGCGGAGTGCGACGACGAAGGTGTTCATACAGCCCCCAGGGCGGCGAGCACGAGGTCGATCAGCTTGATGCCGAGGAACGGCGCGATGATGCCGCCGGCGCCGTAGATCAGGAGCGAGCGCCGCAGGATCGCGGCGGCCCCGAGCGGGCGGTACTTGACGCCGCGCAGCGCGAGCGGGATCAGCGCGATGATGATGATCGCGTTGAAGATCACCGCGGACAGGATCGCCGACAGCGGCGACGCGAGCTGCATGATGTTGAGCGGCGCGATCTGCGGATACACGCCCATGAACATCGCGGGCAGGATCGCGAAGTACTTGGCGACGTCGTTGGCGATCGAGAACGTGGTGAGCGAGCCGCGGGTCATGAGCAGCTGCTTGCCGACCTCGACGATCTCGAGCAGCTTGGTCGGGTCGGAGTCGAGGTCGACCATGTTGCCGGCCTCCTTCGCCGCCTGCGTGCCGGTGTTCATCGCGACCCCGACGTCGGCCTGCGCGAGCGCGGGCGCGTCGTTGGTGCCGTCACCGGTCATCGCGACCAGCTTGCCCTTGGCCTGCTCGTCCTTGATCAGGCGCATCTTGGCCTCGGGCGTGGCCTCGGCCAGGAAGTCGTCGACCCCGGCCTCGGCCGCGATCGCCTTGGCGGTGCGCGGGTTGTCGCCGGTGATCATCACGGTGCGGATCCCCATCGCGCGGAACCGCACGAACCGCTCGCGGATGCCCTGCTTGACGATGTCCTTGAGGTGAACGATGCCGAGCACGCGGCTGCCGTCGCTGACCGCCAGCGGCGTGCCGCCCGTGTCACCGATCTTGCCGGCCGACTCGCGGACATCGTCGGGCATGCCGCCGGCGTGGCCCGCGACCGCGTCGACCGCGCCCTTGCGGATCCGGCGGTCGCCGTGATCCATGCCGCTCATCCGGGTCTGCGCGGTGAACTTGACGAACGTCGCGTCCTTGATCGCGGCGGCGTCGCGCGGCGGGATGCCGTACTTGTCCTTGACCAGCGCGACGATCGAGCGGCCCTCGGGCGTCTCGTCGGCCAGGCTCGACAGCATCGCAGCCTCGGCGAGGTCCTCGATCCGGACGCCGGCGGCGGGGAGCAACTCGCTCGCCATCCGGTTGCCGTAGGTGATCGTCCCGGTCTTGTCGAGCAGCAGCACGTCGACGTCGCCCGCGGCCTCGACCGCGCGCCCGCTCATCGCGATCACGTTCTTGCGCATCAGCCGGTCCATGCCGGCGATCCCGATCGCCGACAACAGGCCGCCGATCGTGGTCGGGATCAAGCACACCAGCAGCGCCACGATCACGGTCGCGGTCAGCCGGACGCCCGAGTAGATCCCGAGCGGCACCAGCGTGACGCAGGCGAACAGGAACACGATCGTGAGCCCGACCAGCAGGATGTGCAGCGCGATCTCGTTCGGCGTCTTCTGGCGCGACGCGCCCTCGACCAGCGAGATCATCCGATCGAGGAACGACTCGCCGGGGTTGGCGCCGATCTGCACGACGATGCGATCGGACAGCACCTTGGTGCCGCCGGTCACGCTCGACCGGTCGCCGCCCGACTCGCGGATCACCGGGGCCGACTCGCCGGTGATCGCCGACTCGTCGACCGACGCGATGCCCTCGACGATCTCGCCATCGCCCGGGATCAGCTGACCGGCCTCGACGACGACGAGGTCGCCCTTGCGGAGCTGCGACGCGGGGATGACCTCCGGCTCATCCTTGCCGTCGACCAGCCGGCGCGCGACGGTCTCCTGCCGCATCTTGCGCAGCGTATCGGCCTGGGCCTTGCCCCGGCCCTCGGCGACCGCCTCGGCGAAGTTCGCGAACACGACGGTGAACCACAGCCACAGCGTGACCGCGGCGGTGAACCACAGCGGGGCCGCGCCCGCAGGCGGCGCGACCAGATCGCGGATCACGAGCACGGTCGTGAGCAGCGAGCCGATCGCGACCACGAACATCACCGGGTTCTTGTACAGGATCCGCGGATCGAGCTTGGTGAAGCTGTCCTTGATCGCGGACCGCAGGATCGCGGGATCGAACATCGAGACCTTGGCCTTGGCATGCCTGGACATCACAGCACCTCGCCGTGCAGGGCCTGGAAGTGCTCGACCACCGGGCCCAGCGACAGCGCCGGGAAGAACGTGAGCGCGCCGACGATCAGGATGACCGCGATGAGCAGCGCGGTGAACAGCCAGCCGTTGGTCGGGAACGTGCCCGGTCCCGGCATCACCGTCTTCTTGTTGAGCATCGAGCCGGCGATCGCGAGC